>Ga0255095_1000369_pt1 | contig 23856 bp, 12 predicted proteins | sample Colum_Law_RepC_8_2_FD_188435 | JGI IMG/M metagenome (GOLD analysis project Ga0255095, IMG submission 188435) | Freshwater microbial communities from Columbia River, Oregon, United States - Colum_Law_RepC_8d | ecosystem: Environmental > Aquatic > Freshwater > River | place: USA: Oregon...
GACGAGAAGTTCGGGCCCGGGCTAAAGCCCAGGCTACGGTTTTGTCCCTCGCGTCATTCCTGACGCGGGGGACAAGAGTGGGCTGGGGATGTGAGGCCGTCGTCCTTCGGTTGAAAAAGGCGGTGTCTTGGGGGTGGTGTGTGGGTAGGTTGCCCGGGCTAAAGCCCAGGCTACGGTTTTTGTCCTCGGCGTTATTCCTGCTCGGCCCCATCCACGGAAAAACACTGGGGATTCAAGGATGACGAGAAGTTTGTGCGAGGGCTACAGCCTTGTCATTACTCATGAAATGGGGTGTATGCGATGGCTTTCTGCCGCTGTATCGCAGGGAATCCGTCATTTTCGGCCCACAAAAAGTCCCTCGGGCGACGCCCGAAGTTAAGTTCTGTCTGGCCGTTGCCCAATTTGGGGGCCGTTGCGCGGCACAGTTTGTTGCACCATTACCTCGGCAAAAGGGGTAATGACGAAGGCTGAACCCTGGGCTACCGGAAAACGGCCCTTCAGGCCTGAATCGCAACCGCACCCACAGCACAAATCAAACACACGCCGCCACGGCCTCAAGGCCCGACCAGTTTTGCGGGTAATGATAAGGCCTGAAGCCCACGCTCCGGTGGCACCGGTGCCTCCGGAACCAGCCAGCCCGGGGCACTGGTTCCATCAGCACTCGATGATGTTCACTGCGAGGCCACCACGCGATGTTTCCTTGTACCGAGCATTCATGTCGCGTCCGGTGTCACGCATGGTGCGAATCACTTTGTCCAGTGAGACAAAGTGCTTGCCGTCACCGCGCATCGCCAGCCGCGCTGCGTTGATCGCTTTGACCGCTCCCATCGCATTCCGCTCAATACACGGCACCTGCACCAGACCACCAATCGGGTCACACGTCAGGCCCAGATTGTGCTCCATCCCGATCTCAGCCGCGTTCTCAACCTGCTGAGGCGTCCCGCCAAGGACCTCGGCCAGCCCCGCTGCCGCCATACTGCAGGCCGCCCCCACCTCACCCTGACAACCCACCTCCGCACCCGAAATCGATGCATTCATCTTGAACAGCATGCCAACAGCCCCTGCCGTCAGCAGAAAACGCACCGTGCCATCGTCGTCCGCTCCCCCACAGAAGTGATGGTAATAGTGCAGCACCGCCGGAATGATGCCGGCCGCTCCGTTCGTCGGGGCCGTCACCACCTTCCCACCAGCCGCGTTCTCTTCATTCACCGCTATCGCCCACAAATTCACCCACTCCATGCTGGCAAACGCATCCGCTTCCGCCTTCTCGGCATGCAGTTTGCGATACAACTGCGGAGCTCGACGCCGCACCTTCAAACCCCTAGGCAGAATTCCCTCGTTGCGACAGCCCCGCTCCACACACTGCTGCATCACCGACCACAGATGCAGCAATCCGCAGCGCACTTCCGATTCACTCCGCCACGCCAGCTCGTTCCGCAGCATCAGACTGCTGATCGACAACCCCGCTGACTCACAGTGCCGCAACAATTCATTCGCCGTGGAAAATGGATGCGCTAACTCCGTGCGATCCTCCACAATCCGATTGCCACCCACAGCCGTCTCATCCACGACGAAACCACCACCCACGGAATAATAGGTTCGCTCGTACACAAGCTGACCACCGCCGTCATACGCACTAATCTGCATGCCGTTCGGGTGGTATGGCAATGATTCACTGAGAAACAGCAGGTCGGTCGCCGGACGAAAGACAATCCGATGACCGCCCAGCAGCTCCAGATCCTCACCCGCCTCCAGCCGCTGCTGCAACCGATCAATGGCCTCAGGCGTCGTCAATTCAGGCTGCTCTCCGCTGAGCCCCGCAATCACCGCGCGGTCAGATCCATGCCCCCGCCCGGTCGCCCCCAGCGATCCATAAAGACACACGTGGAGCCGCACTACCCCCGGCAGCAAATCACGCTCCCTGAGCGATCTGACAAACATGCCGGCCGCGCGCATGGGCCCGACGGTGTGCGAACTGGAAGGGCCGATCCCCACGCGAAACATGTCGAATGTACTGATTGCCATCCGCTGATCCTCCTGTCTTTATCCTACGTCGCAACCCCGGCTCCGGCCATCTCACGACGGAAAATCGATGATCGCCATCGAAAAGTCGGTTTCACGTCAAATGAAGTGCGCGGCGTGAGGGGGACGAGGCGCCCGCTATTGGAAGGGCGAGGCGCCAGTCCTTGGGGCGTCAAGGATAAATCCCTTGAGATGGCGAGGCCCGCCCTTGGGAGGGCGAGGCTCCTGCCGAGCCGGACGTCAGTTTTCAGTTTTCAGTTTTCAGTAATCGCAAAGTTCGCCCTCGGGCGGGGGAGGTTCCGGCCGAAGTGTGGGATCGCGGGGCGTGACGGGTGTTCGGCTCAGCAGGAGCTTCGCCCTCCCAAAGGGGGGTGCGATGGGTGTTCGGCACCGCGGGAGCTTCGCCCTCCCAAAAGGGGCGTGATGGTTGTTCGGCTCAGCGGGAGCTTCGCCCTCCCAAAGGGGGTTGCAGGAAAGTCCTTGAGAGCTGGGTCGCGGCCGTCCGGAAAAGTTGATTTCCGCAGCAGCCATCTGCTGCCCACTGCTGTCCCTTGCCAGCCGACACCGCGAACTGCAGAATCCCCTCACGTCGTTTTCTGCTGCCGCCGTCAAACACAACCCGGCTGTCCCGCCACTGTCCCTTCCAGTCTCTCTGCCGCACTTTTCTTCGGATCGCTCAACATGCGTACGGCTCTGTCGCTTCTGCTGCTGTCCTGTGTCGCGTTTGCCCGACCCCTGCAGGCCCAGCAGCCTGACACAACTGCACCCACTTTCGCCGACTGGTTCGAAGACCGTGCACTGCGGCTGGAATTTGTGGTTTCCGGTCACGCGACCGAACACACCATCGCGCTGCAGGAGATCTTTGAGGAACCATGCTGGCCGGAAAATCCCGCACTGCTTGTGCCCCCACGACAGCTCTGCAGCACCCGCGCCCGCATCTACGACGCCGCCAGCGGTCGACTCATCTGCCAGCGATCCCTGGATACTCTGTTCAGCGAATACACCACCACCACCCCCGCCACTCAAAACATCCGCCGCGCCTTCGAATTTGTGGTTCGCTTCCCATTGCCCAAAGCGCCCGTCAGGCTGGTCCTGGAAGAACGCAACCGCAGCTACCAGTACGAACAGGTTTTTGCTGTGGCCATCCAGCCTGATGATCTGCATATCCGCCGTGAAACTCCGCTGCAGGACGAAATTCACGAATTGAAGATTGCCGGCGCGCCACAGAACAGCCTCGACATCACCTTCCTGTCCGAAGGCTACACTGCCGATCAGGCCGCCGATTTCAAAGCCGATGTGCAGCGCATGGCGGACTTCCTGATGACGCAGCCACCCTACAGCGACTTCAAGGATCGAATCAGCATTCGCGGCGTCTTTCGCCCATCCCCCGAACAGGGCACCGACGAACCACATCGACGGATCTACAAAAACACAAACCTTGGTGCCACCTTCAACATCTTTGACCTGGATCGCTATCTGCTGTCCGAACAGAACCACAATATTCACCGCATGGCGGCTCAGGTTCCCAGTGACACGGTTGTACTGCTCGCCAACAGCACAACTTATGGTGGCGGTGCCGTATGCCTCGACTACTGCATCTCAACCACCGGACACAACAACAGCCCCTTCGTGTTCCTGCACGAGTTCGCTCATTCGTTCGCCGGACTGGCGGATGAATACACCGGTAACGTGGCCTACAACCAGATGTATCCCGAGGATCAGGAACCCATGGAGGCCAATATCACCCGCAACCTGAATCGCGAAACCCTCAAATGGCGACACCTGCTGTCACCCGACGTGGCCCTGCCGACTCCCGAACTGCCGCAGCCGGAAGCCTCGCAGAAGCAACTGGTGGGTGCATTCGAAGGTGGCGGCTACGTGAAGAAAGGTATCTTTCGACCGGAACAGGACTGCTGGATGGGTTCGCTGCGAAAGGATGAAGGCTTCTGTGCGGTGTGCCGTGAGTCGATCCGACAGACAATCAGCGGACATCTGGGGCAGGAAGTTCGTCCACAGTCGGCCAGCCCTCAGCAGCCTCAGTAAACTCCCGCGCGGCGAAACACCATACCACCACTTTCAGGCGGCTCAGCCGGTCCGGCATCTGCAGCAACTGCAGACGCGCCCCGGTGCCACCCGATCCCCTGACACCCAGCGTCTCAATGCCGTCACGCAGATGCCGTGCCAACTGCTGTGGCAGCCCGGCTCCCACGGCGTGCAGGTCATCTGCATCATACACCAGTACATGACTGTCCCCCAGCAGCAGCACCGGGGGCTCGGGAAATGCCGCTGCCGCGGCGGCCCCCGGAGGTGCAGCTCCTGTCGCGGGATCCATCACAAAATCCAGCCGGATCCGCTCGTGCTGCTCAGTCTCCGGATCCAGCATCCGCGCCAGGTCGCCGGTGATTTCAATCTCACGCGATTCCACGCGCAGGGGTGCGCCGTCACGCGGGCCACACAGACCTCGCCCCACCAGCTCCGCAGCCACAATCTCCGCCAGCCTGCCGATCCCGTCACCATTCAGATGAGTGTCCGTGCGACAGTACCAGCCCGCCGGATTGGCAGCCCCCCGCAACTGCTCACAGGAATCCACGACCTGCACTCCCTGCTCGGTCAACTCCCGCAGGAATTCCGCCACCCGCACATCCGCCCGCTGTCCTGACGAGGCTGCCGCTGCCGTCAATCCGTTGGCATGCACTGCCGCCTTCGCAGGAATTGGTACCAGCAGCAACGTGACGCCCTGCTGTTGCAGCAACTTATGAAACTGGACAATCGCCGGCAGCGGATCGCGATTCACAGCAGCCACTGCCTGCCCGGTGCCGGGATCACGCCGACCCGCAAATTGACGAATCGGGCCAGCCGCCAGTGACTGCAATTCTGACACCAGATACAGCCAGCCTTCCGGAGCTTCCAGAACCTGCCCGGAGCCACGCCGAAAAGCCGCAGACAGCATGCGCTGCAGTGGACGTGCCGGACGACGCAACCACGTGAATTCCGCAAGCCCCGCTTCGTAATCCTGCAGTCCGGTCTGCAGCTCCCGATTCACCAGCAGGGCCCGCTCGAGCACTGTCCCCTCCGACTGCTGATACAGCTCGGGGACAACCGTCACCACATCGCGAATGCCCAGCACCTGCGGCACGCCATCGACCGCTGGTCCGCCCTCGCGCAGATCCTGGATCAGTTGCCGTATCGGAACACCGACAATGGCCAGAAAAAACCCGCCAAGCGCCAGCCACTGTGCCAGCCACTGCGTCCCGGCACCGCGCTGTTTGCTCTGTTGTTCAGTCGCCGAAGACACAGGCCTGCACCTCAGAACATGAAATAGATAAACGGCTGCTGCTGTTGCAGTGTCAGTTGCAGAATCGACAGCCACAACAGCACCATACAGACCAGCACACGTCCGCCGGTCAGCACACTCACGAACTGCCGCGACTGCTGTGGAGCCAGCCAGACAATGCCGGCCCCCAGCGCCAGCATCCACAGATGCCACGGTTGACGCACCACCGCATCCACGATCACCGTGGAACCATCCTGTCGCCCACCGCCCAGCATGGCTGACCACAGCAATCCGGCCTGACCCAGCGAATCAGCTCGGAATGGTACCCATGTCAGACAGATCACTCCGAATGTGGTCGCCGTCAGCAGCAGCCGAGGCAGTCCCTGCGGGACCAGCGCCATCCGCTGCTGCGGACTTCGCCCGCCGCACAACAGACGCTCCAACAGCAGCAGCACCCCGTGCACACCGCCCCATACGACATACGTCCATGCCGCACCATGCCACAGTCCGCCCAGCAGCATCACCAGCAGCAGATTCCACGACGTTCGCAACCCGCCACGACGATTGCCTCCCAGCGGAATATACAGGTAATCCCGCAGCCAGCCGGACAGCGACATATGCCAGCGCCGCCAGAAATCCGCCAACCCCACGGCCCGATACGGGCTGTCAAAATTCGCACAGAAATCAAACCCCAGCATCCAGCCCAGCCCCATCGCCATGTCCGAATAACCACTGAAGTCAAAATAGATCTGAAAGGCCCACGCCACGGTTCCCAGCCACGCCGCAGACATCGAAGGCGCATTCGCGGCGAACACAAAATCCACCAACTGACTCACCCCGTCGGCAATCAGCACCTTCTTTGCCAGACCCAGACTGAAGCAACAAATCCCCCGCGTCATCCGCTCCAACGAATGCACCCGCTGCTGCAACTGCAGTGAGACATCATGAAACCGCAGAATCGGACCTGCCACAAGCTGCGGAAACATCGACACAAAACAGGCAAAATCCCACAGACTGCGGATTGCCCGCGCTTCGCCACGATAGACGTCAATGCAGTAACTCATCGACTGAAATGTATAGAAACTGATGCCCAGTGGCAGTACCACCTGCAGCACTGCACCCGGCTCAGGCAGGGGCCAGCCCAGACGTCCTGCCGCCTCCTGCAATACCTCCGCTCCGAAATTCCAGTACTTGAAGAAGGCCAGTAATCCGAGGTTGCCTGCGAGGGAACAGGCCAGCGCTGCCTTCTGCCGCATGGTGCGAACAGAGGAATTCAGCAGCGGCAGACCGCCGTCCGGATCCCGCGGCAGTCCCGCCACCAGCAGCAGACCGCAGGCAAAATCCAGCAGCGTCGACAGCAGCATCAGCAGCACAAACAAGGGATTGGCCCAGCCGTAGAACACGTAGCTGAGCAGTGTCAGCACGACGTTCCTCGCTCGCACCGGCACCGCATAATACAGCAGCAGCGCCAGCGGCAGAAAATAAAACAGAAAAAGGTGCGAACTGAAAACCAAGCCGGTTACCTTCCATCACTCCGCCAGCGGGACCCGACTATTTCTTTCCGCTCACAATGTAAAACAGCGGAATTCCGGTCCAGGCACCGTCCATGATCTGTCGCTCACCACGCAGCTCGCGATGCTCCTCAAAACTTTCCAGTGTCAGCGTCAGTGTCTGCCCGGGACGCACGCGAGCCGCAGGCTGCACAATGCCCTCACGAATTCCCCAGTGTGCCACCAGAATCTGCGGCTCAGCCAGCTCGCCCGTCTCCACCGCCACAACCTCATAACGATGCACCACGAGGGCACTGCGATACGGCAGAATACTGCGAGCTGCCGGGATTCGGCTGGCCTCCGTACACTTCAGCTTCAATCGCACCTGCTGCACCGGTCGCGATGCCACGGTAGCCGCCAGTGCCTTCAGAACATCCGGAGCGATCGCTGACGTCTCACCACCTGCGAACCACGCATCGGGAAAAAAATCTCCGTAGTCATTGCGAGTCACACGATACCATTCAGCGACCTTCGTCATGTCGGAACTGAATCGGCCCACCTGAATTTCCACGTCCGGTCCACCACCCGAAATCGTGTTGAACGGGCCGCTCACCCGGTATGGCCCGGTCAAGGCAAGATACTGCGTATGATTCGACCAGCGCGGATGAAACACCTCGTGCCCCGCAAACTCAGCCGCCGTATTCACCGGCACACTCCAGCCACGTTCGATCCCCGGAGCAAACATCTGCAGATTCCGGTGCGGACCGTCAAACACCCAACTGACACCACTGTCATCGGGCGCCATCGAGGCCCAGCAGCCGGTGCCTCGGCGAATCCACTTGCCGGTCTGCAGATCCGCCACGCCACCCGCCGGCCACGGAAATTCCCCCGCCGCCTGACGACCACTTAAGGACAATTGAAAATTGTCCGGACTGATCTGCGTCTCGTTCCACACCAACTCCTCTGACTGAACATCGTCCAGCCGAACGCGACGCACATTCCGCAATCGAAAGCTTTCCGGCTTGCCTACCCAGTCCGCCACGTACACCCACGTCGCACCATTCACGGGATCTGACCAGACATCCAGAGCAAATCCGGGGGCCAGCTTCTGAGCACTTCCGCCGGAAAAATCGACCCACCAGACGCAGCGATCCACGTGACTGGAATACACGATTCGCCGGCCATCCGGTGTCAGCAGAGGACGGGCATAACTTCCCAGCGTCCCCAGGACCGGTCGCTCACCCAGACCATTCGCACTGTCGAAGGCCATCAACTTCAGCGAATTGCCCGCAGCGCCGACATCCCGACTGCCGGTTGAATGGTCCTGCACCCACGTCACACGGAAGTGCGGCCACTTCGCCGCGGCCGGTTCGTCCGCACACAGCAGGCCGGCACTGATGGCCAGACCGATTGTCAGAATTGTTTGTGCCACTCTGTGCATGAACGCTCCTCAAGGCACCGCCAGTGTGATTCGCAGGCCGGATCATGTCAAGAAACGACCATTGCTGAGGGAGCTTCCAGCTGTGCGATTGCCGGGGAAATCCGCGTATTCCGGCAGCGGGGCCACAGAGATTGCAGATTTCCGGTCAGGAATTGCCGGTACCGGCTAATTCCGGAGGACTCAATTCATTCGATTTGCGGGGAATTTCGCATGCACTTCCATCATCAGCATTCGCGTCGCCTGTGGCTGAGCTCCTTTGCCACCCTGGCCGGCAGCACGCTGCTGCCGCCACTGTTCGCCAGCCTGCAGTTACCGACTCAGTACAAAGACAACGGCGATGGCACTGTGACCGATACCGTATCCGGGCTGACATGGCAGCAGACGGATGCCGGCGAAATGACTCTGGAGCAGGCTCGGCAGTATGCCGAACAACTGCAACTGGGCGGACATGACGACTGGCGACTGCCTCTGCCGATGGAACTGTTCTGCATTATGGATCACCGACTGCACGGCCCGGCGATGAACACACGCTGGTTTCCGGCTTCAGCAGCGCGCTACTGGTGGACAGAAACCGCCCGCCCCGACAGCAGGGACAAGTACTGGCAGGTGAATACCGGCGGGGGCATCGGTGCGCATGCCAAATCGGAAGCCAGCGGCGCTGGTGGCGAAAATCCCGTGCACACACGCTGCGTTCGCGGGACCTCACCGTGGGGCGCCGGACCACGACTGCAGAAAAATACGGACAGTACCGTCACGGACCAGATCACGGGACTGGTCTGGCAGCAACAACTGAATTCTCAGGCCATGACCTGGGAACAGGCCCAGCAGTACTGCAGTGAGCTTGTCCTCGGTGGCCATTCGGACTGGCGACTGCCCACCATCCGCGAACTGCGGTCCATCAGTGACGACCGCCTGGCACAGCCCTCACTGAACCCCGACATCTTCAGCGGTGCCGACTCGATCCCCTGCTGGTCTGCCACCACACAGATGAATCGGCCGGAACGCGCGTGGTACACGGACTTCACCAGCGGACTGGTCACCTACCGCGATAAGACTGAACACATGCGGGTGCTGGCGGTGCGTGGCAGCAGTCCACTGACCGCCGACCCCACCGACGCAGTCACTCCCAATCCACGTGGCGGCGGTGGTGGCAGCAAAGGACGCGGTGGCAAAGGCAAAGACAAAGCCAGAAACAGTGCCGACAAGGCAAAGCCGCCCCGCAAAAACCCAGCAGAATAACGGCATCGATTTTTGGGCGATTCCGCACGGAATTTTCTTGCTTTTTGTGCGCAGGCTGATCTCACCGTCTGCAATCTCAATTCACCGCTGGATTTGCATCTGTCTGACCTGCAGCCGATAATGGCTGTCTCTTGCCGATAATGGCTGTCTCTTAAGGAGAATCAGATGCTGCAGATTCCTGCAAAACTCATCGCGCTGCTCTGTGTTCTGTTGACCTCCAGCGTCTTTGCCGATGAACTGTGCCTCCTGCAGGAACCGCTGGGGCAGGCATGGCACAATGAACTGGTGACTCTTCCACTGAGCCCGGCTCAACAGCAGCTCCTGCAGCAGCAGCACGTGCTGGTGGGGCCGGACAACCGCATCATTCCGCACCAGATTGTTCCGGGGCCACCGTCGGCTTCCATCGCCTTTCAGGTTTCACTGCAGCCGGACCAGTCCCTCGATTTGCGACTTGTCCCCGCAGGCACCGCTCTGCCACCTGCGGCCACTGCCGAGGCCACCACACCCCGCATCAGTGAACAGCCCGACCGCATACTTCTGGAAAACGCCGTGGCAGGAGTCACCCTGCTGAAGTCCGCCACCGGCAAGTCATCCCCGCTGGCCGCATTCCGGACACCCGGCGGACAGTGGACTCAACCGGCCTCACTGACCACGGTCAGAAAAATCACGGGCAGCAAAGTGACCGTGACGGCGCGGGGCCCCGTGTTCGTCGAAGCACGCTGCGACGTACAGTTCGAAGGTGGTGGCCAGTGGGTCTTCACCTGCCGCGTCCTGGCAGGGGAACCCGTGGTGTTGATCGAAGAATCGCAGACACTGGATCCCGGTGGCGAACTCGTACTGCCCCTGACCGCCGACGGATTTCAACCCACGCATCTGTTGCACCGCTTCGGCAAAGGTGATCTCGGACGACTTGCCACATGGCCATTGGCTGATGGCGATGCCTTCCTGCTGGAACCATGGCTCAGATGGTGGATGAATGAACGGCAGGGCAACTGGTTTGCACTGCATTCCACCGCTGCCGAACGCATGCTGATGGTGGCCGCCCTGACGCCTTCCCGCTGGCGACAACCGACGGATCCGTCCCAGTCACCGCCACCTCTGCAGATGCCTCCGCAGGCCTCGGTCGTGTGTCGTGATCAGCAGTTGACCCTGTATTTTCCGCTCGGGACCGGCAGTCGTTTCTGGATGATTGCCTGCCCGCCCCAGGTCAGCTCCACGGCAATTCTGGACTCAAAAAACCTGACAACGGCTCCGGATTGCCAGCAACTGGTGATTCGTCACGGTGACTTTCCCTTCGATCAGGTCCGCAAATGGGTTCTGGACTGGCCGGGGGATCACGAGAACTACCCGCGTCTGTTCCTGAATCGCAGCAGTCTGCAGCAGCTGCGGTCCACACTGCCTCAGGACCCTGCCGAGGTTCGCCGCTGGACCTCGCAGCAGCCCATCGACAAGTACAATATCGAGGCGCCTTTGCTGGCGTGGTTTGCCACCGGGGATCCGCAACTGGAAGCCGCTCTGATCGCACGCTGCGAAGAATGGCTGAACGCCGTCATCATCGACGCCCTGCTGAAGCAGAATGGAAAACCGGCGCCTGGCGTCGCTCCGCACAGCCAGAGTGTTCTGCTGCTGCCCGCGCTGAACCTCACCGATGCCGTCCTGTCTGCCCCCAGCCTCACTCCGGCTCGCCGCAAACGCATACTCGCGCAACTGGCCTTCTTCGGCTACGCCGTCAGTCGCGATGACTACTGGTCAGTTGCCCGCGGTTACTCGGCCAACCCCAATATGACCACCACCGTCTCCCTGTACCGCACCCTTGCCGCCTCCCTGATTCCATCCCACCCCGCGGCCCGGCAATGGGCCGATACCGGCCTGCAGGAGTTGCAGCGTCAGCTGCGGGAATGGTCCGATGCCGACGGCGGCTGGCTGGAAGCCCCGCACTATGCCATGGTCTCGCTGGATCATATGGTCGGAGCGTTCCTGATGGCGCGTAACAATGGCTTCAGCGACAGCCTGTACGATGAACAGTTGAAGAAAGTCTTCGAATGGCTGGCCCGGATCTCCACTCCCCCCGACATTCGAACCGGCGGTTTCCGACACTACCCGGCCATCGGTCACACCTATCACGGTGAAGGCACCGGCATGTTTGGAATCATGGCCGGCCTGTGGCGCGAGCGCGATCCCGAATTCGCCGGCCGCATGCAATGGATGTATGAGCAGCATGGGAAACAACCGATTGGTCTGTTCGGACCCTTCGGCACATTCAGCGGTTATCGCAGCCTGCTGCTGTCTCAGGCGGTCCAGCCAATCCCCATGGAACTCACCAGCCGCTGGTTTCGCAATACAGGCGTGGTGCTGCGAAGTCATCCGGGGACTGAACGCGAATCCTGCCTCACGCTGATCGCCGGAACCAACCACGAACACTACGATAATGACTCCGGCAGTATCACCCTGTGGGGATTGGGCAGAATCCTGGCAGACGACTTCGGCTACGTCGGCGCTCACCCGGCAAAGTTTCACAGCCTGCCCGAATGGTCGGGCATTCAGCCACCATCCGGACCGCCCTCCGTGATGACGATCCGACAGTTCGCCACAGGCAGGTATCTGGATTATGTCAGCGGAACGAGGGACGCCTGGCGTCGCGAAATTGCGTTTCTGAAGAACCCGCAGCCCGCCGGAAATGTCGGTTTCCTGCTGCACGATCAAATGCTGCCACCCGTCGCCGCCACATGGCGACTCTGGCTGACAGGCGAACGCCTCGAACTGCCAGGCCCCGGACGCGCGGTCCTGATCGGACAGGACGATGTGGACCTCGAGATTTTCTTCTGGCCCGCATCCGCCCGACTCACCACAGAGCCCGGCGAGGCCCAGGGAATGGTGCGGCGAAACGGCAGGGAAGAGCGTCAGACCACCACTCAGCTGGCATTGCAGGCCGAGCTGCCGGCAGGCCGTCACGTGTCCGCATTTCTCTGGCCCCGCAAAAAACAGACAGCACCGCCAGAGGTGCTGTGGTTCGCCGATGGACGCGGTGTGCAGGTCACAGACGCAGATGGCATCAGCTACCTCAGCCTGCCCTCCACCTCAGTTCAGCGGTCGCCCGACCAGCAGGCTCAGTTCCTCGGAGCCGCCGCTGCTGCGCACAAACAGGATGGCAGGCTGCATACGACACTGACAGGTGCGGCAGCTGTTTCTGCCTGGGGCCACACCTCGACCAGCAACGCTGTGGGGGTGATTGACGAGTCGGTTTCACTGCGCCGTCAGTAAGTCTGCCCGCCTCAGCGCTCGGGATCCGCTGAACTTTCAACGGCAATTGCCTGCGGAACTGTGGCCGGCACCAGGCCGGGTGGCAGCGTTCGCAGGTGCAGATCACGCTGCGGAAACGCAATCGAAATTCCTTCAGCCGCAAAGCGATCGTGAATCGCCGCATGCAGCTCTGTAATGGCCTTCAGGCGGTGATCCAGATTGGGCAGGTAGCAGCGCAGCACCAGATTCAGGGTGCTGTCACCAAAACCTTCAAAGCTGGCAATCGGAGCCGGCTCCTTCAGCACCAGCGGGTTGGTATCCGCAATCTGCTGCAGCAATGCCAAAGCAGTTTCCGTGCGGGTCCCATAGGCAACGCCCACATTGATCAGGACTCGATTGACCCGATCTGACAGTGTCCAGTTCAGCAGTTTTCCGGTGACAAATTCCTTGTTTGGGACAATAAACTCCTTGCGATCCCAGTCCGTGATCGTTGTGGCCCGAATCTGTATGCGCGACACAGCACCAGTCACACCATCAATCGTGACGATATCGCCGATCCGCACCGGACGCTCAAACAGTATGATCAGCCCTGACACAAAGTTCGCAAAGATCTCCTGCAGACCGAAACCCAGGCCCACGGTCAGCGCCGCAGCCAGCCACTGCACGTTCTGCCAGCCGATTCCCACGAGGCTGCAGGACAGCAGCCCGCCGGTCAGCAGCAGCACATACCGACTGACAGTGGTCAATGCATGTCGATTGCCATGATCCAGCGGCAGTCTCTGCAGTACGGACAATTCCAGCAGTGCCGGCATGTTGCGGCTGGCCAGCACTGCCATAAACACCACCAGCAATGCAGTCAGCAGGTTCCCCAGTGTCACCTGTTCCACTCGAGTCACTTCGCGGAATGTTTCCACATCCGCGCCGGGGATCCGTTCCATCGCCGAAATTACCACCGGCCACAGTTCCACCCGACTGACCACCTGCAGCGCTGGAAGCACCTGTCCCCAGATCAGCCAGACACCCGTCAGAAACAGCAGTCCCACGGTCGCTCGCAGCAGTCGCAGCATCTGCTGGTTCAATAATGAAATGTCCACTCGCGGAATTTCCACGGGCGGAATGGGGCTTGTCGGAGCTCCCTGTTGTTCAGCATCCCTCTGCGCCGCCACGGCAGCCGCACGTCGCGCCCGCGCCTGCCTGATCGCGAGGTTGCGGCGAGCTTCCAGGAGCCATTGCATCAGCATCGTCCACGCGATCGTGAAGCCAGCCGCCATCACCAGCGTCATCTGCAGACGAAGCATAAGTTCCCGAGCCGTATACTGATAACCCACGGAAGCCAGAATCGCCAGCAGGACCGGCGTTCCCACTGCAACCGAATACCAGCCCCAGCGCAGCCGATAAATCCACGAATCCGGGCTGGAACGCAGCAGATCCCGCAGGACGATCCCCCGAGGATCCAGCAGATTTCTCAGCAGATAGACCAGCAGTGCACTCCGTACCAGAAACGCCAGCCGCCCCAGCGACTCAGCACTGATCCCGTCTCCCAGCTCATCTGATACCACCACGCAGAAGCCCAGAGGCAGGCCCGCGATGATGTAAGTCTGCAGACTGTTGTGCAGACTTCGGCAGACTTCCGCCGGCCACTCCAGACAGGCTTCGGCCACACCACCCCGACGGCACAGACGTCGGAAAAAATCCAGCACCAGCAGAGCGGATCCCCAGTAGGCAAAACCGCGTTCCAGCGATGCTGCCAGCGGCGCATCGGATTGCTGCAGTCTCCATGCGGCAAAACCCGGAATCAGGGGCCACGCACAGGCCGTCAGCACCGTAATTCCCAGCGTCATGCACATCGTGGGCAGCAGTGATGAACCCTGTTTCTGGCGTTCCGCGATCAGTCTCGTTGAGAATCCGCGCAGACGACTCTGCGATCCCGTGATCCCCAGCAGCAGCAGGAATCCAATCAGATACTGAGGCCATGCAGTGCTGACATCCTCCATCAGAAACAGCACCAGACGCGGCCAGTCATCCGAGCTCCAGAACTGCTGTATCGCCTGCCGCGTTTCGCTGAAAATTCGCACATTCAGGGGTTGAGAACTGCGAATCCACAGTACGCGTTCGTCAACATAATCACGGAAGTTATCCGCAGTCTGCTCCAGACTGCGGACAGAAGTATCCAGCTCACCCAGAACCTGCAGACACGCATCATAATCCGCCATCAGATTGTCCAGATACTGTCGCTGATCCCGCAGCAGCTCGTGCGTCATTTCCCGCAGGTCCGGTTGTTGCGCAGTACTGGCACCAATCTCCACCATCTTCAGATCAATCAGCGTCTCCATGTCTCCCAGCATGGCACGCTGATCCTCAAGCTGCATCTGCTCTGACTGAAGTCGCACAATGTCCTCTTCGACACTGCTGAAACGGCGACGATACACGCCGGCATCAGGAATCTGATTCTTCTCACTGCGCAGCAACAGCCCGATCGCGGTGGTCAGTCCCGCCCGCAGCTCCTTGGCCTGCACCCGACGAAATCGCTCCTCAATCGACTTCAGAGTTGCTGAAGTCTCCTGCAGCGCCGCTGTCTTCGCCTCCAGAAACTCCTGGATCTCCTTCCGCCGCAATGTCAGCTTCGAATTGTCTTCCGCCAGAGTTCTCAGGGTGGGATGAGCATTCCGCAGCTTCTCACGGGCCTCCTGTGTCTGCCGCGCACTTTCCAGCCGTCGAGCCTCGGCCAGCACCGCCTGCCACGCCTCCATCCGCTTCTCAGCCGTATTCCGCAGCCGGATCAGCAGGTCACGCTGCAGCGGATACAGCTCACTCAGAGCGTCATATCCGGCCTGCTCCGCACGCAGCAGCTCCAGTTGACTCTGCAGCAGCTCCATCAGTGTCTGCTGCTCCAGACGACGGGCCTGAGTCAGCAGGGGCAGTTCACCGTCCGGAGCACCGGTGGCCAGCGCTGCCTTCGCCTCCTCCAGTTGCTGCCGCGTCATCTCGATCAACGCCGGCATCTGCGGCTTCCGCTCCGTACGCACCCGCGCGCGACTCTCCCACGCCTCCAGATTCCGCCTCGCTTCCGCTGCACGCTCGTCGTCCGCCTGCCGCAGCTTGTCCAGCTCAGCCACCGCGACCATCGGATCAACACCCGGATCCGCTGTCACCGGATTCTGCGCCAACTGCTCCCTGATCAATGCCAACTGGGCAGGCAGTGCCTCGCGCTCAGCGCGCAGCTCTGCCATGCGACGATCCGCGTCCGCCTTCTGCTGTACCTGCTCCGTCGCTCGCTGAAAATGTTTCGCCAGACGATTCCGCACATCCTCCGCCAGATCCGGCACCTTCTCTGCCGCCGCCTTCTGCGCCGCAATCGATTCGACGGTGACGGTGGCCGGCGCCGCAACCGCCGGCTCATCCGGCTTGCCACCCGGCACCGCAGGTGTGGCCGCACCCCCCGGCTGATCCGCCTTGCCCTTGCCCTCCTGGCCACTGCGGGCAGCCAGCAGAGTCATGTTGCCTGCAGAGACCGCTCCGCTCGGCTTTGCAGCACGAGCCCCCTCGCCGGATGCCGAAAACTGCAGATACTCGTCCCACGAAACCTGCTGAATCGCACCTGCCGAAACGCCACTCGCGGTGCGCACACCAGCGTCCGGCAACGGCTCGGCAAACGGCAGGCGGCTGTGCAGAAACGGAGCAGGTTCCGGAGCAAATGGACTGCTGAACAGAATTCGCGGACTGAGATCGCCCTCGTTCCGGACACCCTGAGCCACTGCTCGTGACTCGATCGACAGTCCCCACAGCACCAGCAGCAGCGATCGCAGAAACCCGGCAAACTGTCCACGTTTGCCGAGTTCCCCTTCACTGTCGCTGCAGATCGGCTTCTCAGACGGCTGACTCATAGCCGGTATGCTACGACGCGCCGGCCGTTTTACTCAACGTCAGTTTTGCCCCCGCAAACCACCTAAACCTCCGACACCCGCCCCGTAATGCCGCCAAATGTCTCAGTTTCCACACCCAGTCGCTGCAGCATCGAGACAAACAACTGCGACAGCGGACGGTCCTCGTGAGTCACTTCTTTCTGCCACGGCTCACGACCGCCCTCCCACGCTCCACCCTCGGGCTTCGCAGGACCAAAATTCAGGTACCGACCGTGCTCAAATCCCATCCCTCGGCCACCCGCCAGCACCAGCGGATAATTCCGCGACAGATGAAAGGCACTGGACGCCGATCCGAACAGACACACCGTGTTGTCCAGCATACTGCCCTGACCACCAGGCTCCTCGGTCGCTCGCAGGCGTTCCAGAAATCGCCCGTACTCCTCCATCAGAAACGCACAGTAAATCCCGAAGTTCTGCCAGCCACCCGGCTCCTTTGTGTTGTGAGTCAACTGATGTGTCAGGTTGAACCCCACAGCCCGGGCAAGGTAATCACTGATCCCCACACCGTTCTCACGACCAATCTGCCACGTGGCCACGCGCGTCGTATCCGTTCGAAATGCCAGCCAGATCAATTCATACATCGTCTGCAGAAACTGGCGAGGCTCCTCCGGAGTCGTCTCCAGTTTCAGGTGATCAGCCTCCACTTTCGGCAGCGGAGTTTGTACCCACTTCGCAGCCTTCTCCACCCGCTGCTCCGTTTCACGCACTGCCTGCAGATAATCCTCCAGACGCTGCTGATCACCCTGCGACAGGGTGCGCTGCAGTGATCGCGCATCCTCCAGCAGACTGTCCAGCGCACTGCGACTGACCGCCAGACGCCGGCCCGCATCCGCGTCCGCCTGCACAAACAGCATGTCGAAAATTCGCTTCGGACGGTTGTCCCCCGGTATCGCACGCCCCTGACGAGTGAACGACATCGTGTGCGTGCCCCGCGGAGTCCCGGTGCCTCCATCCGTCGACAGCACCAGCGATGACACTCGAGTCTGATCGCCGACGTGCGACGCAAACTCCTGATCCAGCGAAATCGAATTCAGATAATCGCCCGCAGGCCCGGTCGCAGCACCCGTCAGAAACTGATCCGCGTTCGAATGGCCGTGAATACTGCGGGCCGCCGGGTGCGAAAAACCTGACAGGACCGTGATCTCAGACCGCAACGGCTCCAGTGGCTGCAGACATTTCGTCAGTTGAAATTCGCGGCCACTGCCATGCGGAAACCACGCCCAGTCCTGATACGCCGGATCCTCAGACAGTGGCATCGGTACACCGTCCGGCTGATAAAAACAGGCCAGACGCCGGACACCGGTTCCCGCCCCGCTGTTGTCCGCCGCACGCACAACCGAAGTCAGCAGCGGCAGCGACAAAGCAATCCCGCTGCCGCGCAGAAAACGACGCCGATCCAGTTCCGAAATTGACCGCTGCATGTTTTCGTCCTTCAGCCCGCTAACGACTCTGAAACAACTCACTGGCACACAACAATTGAATCAGATCACCCAGACCATCTCCCTGCCGTCGTAACTGCCGGGAAATCGCATCCACCTGTCCTCGATCGGCAAACGTCAGGGGCCTGCCCAGAGCAAATGCCGAGACTTTTGACACAATCGCCGTCACAAACTGATCCTGACGCTCCTCCAGCAGGTACCGCTTCAACCCCTCCGCACCGTCCAGGACCCGCCGATTGTACAGCTCAGCCACCGCGTCCACTGGCTGACCCTGCACCTGACTGCGTTTCGCCCCCACCGCATCAAATTCCTCAAACGCAATCCCCCACGGGTCGATCCGAGCATGACACGAATAACAGGCAGGCTGACTGCGATGATTCTCCAGACGCTGCTTCAGTGTCAGCTTCAGAATCTCCGGATCCGCCAGATCAATCACCGGTACCGCCGGTGGTGGCGGTGGCGGCGGATCATTCAGGATCCGCTCCAGCAGCCAGATTCCCCGCTTCAACGGATGCGAATCCCGACCGTCAGAATTCATCGCCAGCAGACCGGCCTGAGTCAGCAAACCGCCGCGTCCGAGTTCCGCGGGCAGATTCACCCGCCGAAATCCGGTTCCCGCCTGCGGCGGCAGCCCATAATGCCGCGCCAGACGCGGATCCACCACCGCATAATCACTGTGCACAAAATCCAGCACGCTGCTGTTCGATACCAGCACCTCGCGGAAATAATGCCCCGGTTCCTGCTGCATCGATTGCTTCAGTGCCGACTCAAATCGCGGATAACGCTCAGCATCCACCCGCAGATAATCCAGCAGTTGCAGTCCCAGCCACTGACGCACAAACTGCTGCGACATCCGCCCGGACCGCGAATCCTCCAGCATCCGCTGCACCTGCTGACGTAACTCCGCCGGCTGCAGTAAGGCACCGCTTGCCGCCGACTGCAGCAAAGCCTCATCCGGAATACTGCACCACAGAAATGTCGCCAGACGGGACGCCAGTCCGAATCCGTCCAGTCGCTCGCCACGCTCGCCACCAGTTTCCACCAGATACAGAAATCGCGGTGACGCCAGAACCGACGCCAGAACCTCCAGCATCGCCTGTTGAAAGTCCGCACACTCCGGACGCACCGTCTGAAAGAGGGCCACTCGAGCCTGTACGTCCGCGGGTTGTACCCGCCCGCGCCAGGCCCGCTTCATGAAACGCTCCAGAATCACCGCCGCAGCCGCCGGCTCGTCAAGGCCCTCCGGCACCTGCAGCAGTTGACGATGCGACTCAGGGGGCCACTCCGGCCACGCCGACGAAGTCACCTCCACATAGTCAATCTGCACTGGCACGTTGCTCAATGATCCATTGATAATTCGCAGCAGCTCGGAAGGACTGGGAGTCTCGCCCATCCTGGCCGTGCCACGCACCAGATTGCGAGGCTCAATCTCACTCAATTCCACACGCCACTCATACCACCCAGGCTGCTGGGCTGTTGCTTCCACAACCGGCTCATAAGTACTGGCACGCATGGATGCCTGCGAATCATTGCTGGCCTGCCAGCCAAACTCCAGCTGCAGAATCGCCGGTGTGTCCGCACCCTGCTCAGACTCAGCACGCCACGCTCGCACTCGCACCAGCAGTGGCCCGGCATCCGGCAGTCGATCACCCAGTTCCACGATCAGCCGCTGCCCCGCACGCACCTCCGCGACCCGACCGCCCAGCGCAGGAGCCTCAGGCAGAACGTCCAGCGCCGGCCACGCATGCTGCGCACCGCCATAACCCCAGCCAATCCCCGTCCGCAGCCCCGTCTGCCGGTCCAGATACTGCAATCCACCAGCACGACTGTGCTGCTCGTGAAACTGCTGCAGATGCTGCTGCAAAGCCTGAGCATCTGCGGCATGCTGCTCACGCAGCTTCTGCTGCTGACCTTCAAGGCCAGCCCACTCGTCCGCAGATGCCTGATGCATCGAAGCTGCCCAGAACAGCGACTGCGGTCGATCACCACGCACCACAGCACGTCGCAAAGCCACCCGGAAAACTTCCCGCGATGCCTCCAGTTGACTGACCGACATCTGCAGCAGCTCGGAACTGTTCTGAAATCCGTCCTTCGAAACCGGCTCCGGAGGCAGATCCTTCGCAAAGTCCCACGGCAGTCCCAGCAGGTCCTGCAGAGCATAGTTGATTTCATACCGCGTCAGACGACGAAAGGCGGACTTCCCGGCCTGCGCCCGCTGCACCTGCGCGGCTGACAGCAATTCACCCGATAACCACTCCACAATCTGAGTGCGTTCAGTGGCCGACAGGTCTGCCTGGTCCGGCGGAGGCATCTCGTGCTTGCTGACCACCGCCGCCACTTCCTGCCACCACGAAACATCCGGACCATGCAGCAGGTCCGGATTCAAGGTATCAATCCGAATATTACCCTCCTGCTGATCCGGACCATGACACTGCACGCAGGCACGCTGCAGCACAGGTGCAATCCGGTCCCGAAATGTCGCCAGATCCGCCTGCGGCGCAGCGACCGTCAGCAGCGGAGCAGTACCTGACAGCAGCAGCGACTGAGCCATGCCGTGCTGACGAGCCTGTGTCAGAGTTCGTACGTCGCTGTCTTCGCCGGCAAACACCGCCACACACGACAGGCAGCACGTCAGCAGGCAACGGAACAGTAAACAGCACGACAGCGGGACAGACAAACGCAGCATCTGCAGCATTCCGCCGGGAAATTGGAAGGAGGGAGGCTTTGGTGGGGGGAACGGCACGGTAAGCCTACCACCGCTGCCCATTCCGGGCAATCAGAACCCGTCGGCAGAAATGCAGTTAGGGAAAATTACCAGGCATCCGTCAGCTCATTCCGGTAAGCCTCCGACATCCGACGGTGCGCCCGGGTAATCTCAGAGACCAGCTTCAGCACCAGTTCACGATCGCCCTCCTCCACTTCATGCTCCAGCAACTCCAGCTTTTCCCGCACAATGCGAGTCTTCCAGCGGTGGTAGTCACTCAGGGAACCCCGCCGCAGCCACGCCCCCACCTCCATCCGCCGAGTCCAGTCGTCATAACGCTCCGCCCAGTACTTTGTCTCCGCATGATCCAGACTCAAAGCCGCACTCAATGCCCCAATACGCGCATCCGTCATTGCGTCCAGACTTTCCGCAGGAGCTGGATAGGCCGCATAACACCCCGCCACACTCAGCACCACCAGCCCGCTCAGAGACAATGCACCCAGCACCGACGGCGGGATCACAAGATCAAATCTGCCCGCCGGTCGCGTCGGCACCGGCTTTCGGATCCACGCCTCCAGTCGCCCGCGACGATCCGCCACCCGCAATACCACACCCGCTGCCGCCAGCAGCCCAACCAGCATCAGCGGCCGATACTGCCACGGTGCCAGATCGCGAGACAGCCTGTCCCGCAGCGCCTGCAGCGGATTCGGTTCGTTCCCGGAGAATGGCCGACAGTAGATGTCAAACGCATGCGTGTGTCCCGCAGGCTCCACATCCGTCGGAAACAGCGGATCCTGAACTCCGTACGCCAGCGGCAACAAAACCACCAGTACCAGCAGCAGCCAACCGGCCGCACGCTTCCAGCCGAACTCAGCCACTGACCAGCCAATCAGCCCAGGATTCGTGCCCGCTCCCAAAATCAGCAGAATAAAAGCTGCCCCCACGGAATTGGCATGCTGAAACATCATCCCGAGCTGCGACATCGCCAGCATCGGAGTCGCATAGACGGGGATCGACAACAGCATCATCAGCAACGGAGCCATCGCGTTATCCGCATTAAATGAATGCTGCAGACTGTTCTGCGGCAGCACAGCACCCAGCACTCCCACTCCACACAGTCCCAGCAGCAACCAGCCTCCGGATGCACCACTGGCCTCACGCACTGTCACCGAAAACAAGGCCGCCATCCGCTGCAGCCCGAATGCCACCACCGGTTCCGCCACCGGTTCCTCACAGTGCTCCGGAAACAACCAGTCATAAACCAGCCCCGCTGCAGTCACGATAATCAGGGAACAAAAGGCAAACGTCAAAATCGCCACAGGCTCCGACAGCGTCAGTCCATACAACAGCGACAGCGGATTGAACAGCGGACCGGACATCGCAAACGCCAGCACCGTCCCACCCCGGATTCGCGCACGCCGCAACTCCCGCACCACCGGAATCACGCCCAGGGAACAGACCGGCAACAGCATCCCCAGAAGCCACGCACGCAGCAGGGCACTGCGAGTCCCCTCGCCGAACAGTCGTCGCGTCCCCGCGATGCCGAAAAATGTCCGCAGCACTGCAGTCGTCATCAGGCCGGCCAGCACAAACGGTGATGCCTCAGTCAGACTGACAAACGCCCGATAAAAGAATCCCGGTATCATCATCGCGTCCATCACTCAGTCTCCGAAACACGACCATGGGGATCCCGCGATCGTAATACCAGCTCCCGCAACCCCTGCAGCGATTTCCCCACGCGCTCGGCACGATCCCCTGACAGCACTCCGCCATCCGCCAGCTCCGGCTGAAGTTGCCGACCGAGACTCACCGCATTGTCAAAATCCTGATGCTTCAGCTCACTGTCCGCGGCAAACTCCGGAATCCACCCCACCAGATCCTGCAGTTCCGAGTCATCCCCGGGAATACTGCCCTGCAACTGATGCTGCGTCACTCGCTGTTGCAGTTCTGATACCAGTTCTTCGAAACTGCTCGGACGATGCGGCGGAAATTCATGATGAGCTTCCTCCTCGCCCTCAATTGAGGACTGCACGCACCCCGACAGCAGCGGCAATGCCAGCAACAGACAGCACAGGCTCAGCCACCTTTGCCGCCGCCGCACGGCCACAGGACACACCCGAACAGACACGTCACACATCATCGATACTCCGGCAGAGATGTGCCTTCCAGAATCTCCTGAACCACCGTTCGCGCCCGCGAAGTTTCAAGACCCAGACGCACACTCAGCACCGGAAAGGCCGTGTCCTGAATGTCGTCCGGCACCACAAATCGACGCCCCGCCAGCCACGCTCGCGCCTGTGCCATGCGCAGCCAGATCAGCAAACCCCGCGGACTTAAACCCAGACTGACGGAAGTGTGCCGGCGAGTCTCAGCAGCCAGCCGCACCAGATAGTCACGCACCGGCTCCGCAGCACTGACCCGCGCTACGCTCTGCTGCACCACCGCCAGGCTGCCCTCAGGTAGCACGTCAGTGGACGCACCATCCACCGCCATGGACCCCTGCGTCGCATCCAGCAGCATCTGCGACTCATCCGCTGCCGCCGGATAGCCAATGCTCAGCTTCATCGCAAAACGGTCCAGTTGCGCCTCGGGCAGCGGATAGGTGCCATGCTGGTCCACCGGATTCTGAGTCGCGATGACCATGAACTGAGGACTCAGCAGATACCGCCGGCCGTCCACCGTCACCTGCCGCTCAGCCATCGCCTCCAGCAACGCACTCTGAGTCCGCGGAGTCGCGCGGTTCAGTTCGTCCGCCAGCAGGATCTCGGAAAACACCGGCCCCTCGCGAAACTCAAACTCATGATTCTTCTGATTGAACAGACTGAACCCCGTAATGTCGCTTGGCAGCAGATCCGGAGTGCACTGGCAGCGCGAAAAACGCCCGCCCAGTCCCGCCGCCAGACTGCGAGCCAGCGTCGTCTTCCCCAACCCCGGAAGATCCTCCAGCAGCAAATGACCATTCCCCGCCAGACAGATCAGCACCAGCTCAATCACATCGGACTTACCTCGCAACGCGGCATTCAAACGACGCCGCAACGGCTCAAACACCAACGGCCCCGCTGACTCCGATACACCTGTGGCCCC
>Ga0255095_1000372_pt1 | contig 23751 bp, 26 predicted proteins | sample Colum_Law_RepC_8_2_FD_188435 | JGI IMG/M metagenome (GOLD analysis project Ga0255095, IMG submission 188435) | Freshwater microbial communities from Columbia River, Oregon, United States - Colum_Law_RepC_8d | ecosystem: Environmental > Aquatic > Freshwater > River | place: USA: Oregon...
GGCGCGCCCGCGCTTCGGGCGAGCGGATCGCTTCGCCCACCGTGCGGACCAGGCCGCAGGGGATCTGCGCGCCGCGCATGCGCTCCTGCCAGTGCGCCCACGGGTGCTTGCCGAACTCGGAGTTGAGCACCTCGAACAGTTCGTCGCGCCGCGCGATGCGGCCGTTGCGGTCACGCAGCACCGGGTCTTCCGCCAGGTCGGGCCGGTCGAGCACCTGCGCCACCAGCCGCTGGAAGATCTTGTCGTTGCCGCAGCTGATGTAGAACGGCTTGTCGCTCGCCTGGAACACGCCGGAGGGGCAGGTGTCGGGACTGGTGTTGCCGTTGCGCTGGGGCTCCAGGCCGGTGACCAGGTGCTGCATCGTCGCCCAACCGGTCATCAGCAGGCCCGTGTCGAACAGCGCCACCTCCACGTACTGCCCTTCACCCTGCCGCTCGCGCGCCACCAGCGCCCCGAGGATGGCGTTGGACACCATCATGGCGGTGCCGATGTCCATCACAGCCGACGAAGCGCGCACCCCCATGCGGTCGGGGTAGCCGTTCATCGAGACGAAACCGCTTTCGGCCTGCACCACCGGATCGAAGCCCAGGCGGTCGGCGAACGGCCCCTCGCGGCCATAGGCCGACACGGAGCAGTAGACCAGCTTGGGGTTCAGCTTGCGGCAGGCTTCCCAGTCGAGGCCGAAGCGCTGCATGACGCCGGTGGAGAAGTTTTCCACCACCACGTCGGCCTGCGCGATCAGCTCTCGCACCACGGCCAGCGCGTCGTCGGCCTTCAGGTCGAGCGCCACGCTGCGCTTGTTGCGGTTGCTCCAGACGAAGGGGCCGCCCTGCGACTGCAGGCCGGGCACCGCCGGCGGGTAGTAGCGCAGCTCGTCGCCGCGGGCCGGCGGCTCCACCTTGATCACGTCGGCGCCCATGTCGGCCAGGATCATGGTGGCCAGCGGGCCGGCGATGAAGTGCGTGAAGTCGACCACGCGGATGCCTTGCAGCGCCGTCGGCGCGCCCGGCGGCCGCGGCTCATGGCGGGGGAACTCGGCGGCCGCGCGGGCCAGCGGGGAAGTGTCGGTGCTCATGGGTCCTCAGGGCTGGTAGCCGAAATCCTTGCCCGGCTGGGCCTGCATGAATTCCCTGCCATGCGCCATCCAGTCGCCGCCGGCCGGGATCGTGATGGAGATGGCGCGGACCAGGAACTTGTCGGGTTCCTGCGTGGACACGGGACGCGTCTCCTGCGCTGCCAGCTTGCGGGCGGCTTCCAGCAGCACCCGGCGCGTGCGGGCCACGCCGCTGTCGCTGGTGCCCAGGTTCTCCCGGCTGCGGTCGTAGATCGGCATCACGCCCGACTGGCAGGCTGCGTCCTGCAGCCAAGTCCCAGGCAGGCCGGCGTTGTACTTCGCCTGCAGTTCCTCGCTGAAGCCGTAGGCGTTGGAGCGGTTGAACTGGCTCCAGTAGGTGTGGTACGGCTCGGTCACCGCGCGCTTCTCGTAGGCACCCTCGGAGTGGTGGCCGGTCTCGCGGCCGCGGTGGCCTTCCTTGAACAGCTTGCGGGTCTTTTCGTAGAACGGCTGGGCCGGGTGGTAGGAGAACATGATGCACAGCGTGTGCTCGTCGTCGATCGGCACCCAGGCGTGGCCGCTCAGTTCGGGGAAGTCGGAGAACGGCGGCACCAGCGTCCAGAACGGCATCAGGAACTGGTTGACGCGGATGTAGTTCTTGTCGCCCTCGATCTTGCGGCGCGACGCGATGTGCATGCCCGCATCGTGCTGCACCACCTCGAACTTCGGCTGCAGGTCGGCGGCCTGCTTCCACTCGTCGATGGCGCCGCCGGCGTCCACCCGGCCATGCAGGATCGCCGCATGCGCGGAGTCGATCTCGCCTTCCAGCGCCTGCAGCCAGTTGCATTCCTGGATCCGCATGGACACGTGCGCGTTCTCGGGCGGCACCATGTTCCATTCCATGCTGGGAAGCGGCGGCGGTTCGGCGTCCGGCCCCATGTAGGTCCACAGCACGCCGTTGCGTTCCTGGACCGGATACGCCTTCACGCGAACCCGCTTGAGCATGGGCGTGTTCTCCGGCTCGGCCGGCATTTCCTGGCAGCTGCCGTCGACCGAGAACTTCCAGCCGTGGTACACGCAGCGCAGGCCGCCCTCCTCGTTGCGGCCGAACAGCAGCGGCGCGCCGCGGTGCGGGCAGGCCTGGTCCACCAGCCCCACCTGCCCGCTGCTGTCGCGGAAGGCGACGAGTTCTTCGCCCAGCAGGCGCACGCGGTACGGCAGGCCATCGGCCGGCACGTCGCGCGCGAGCAGGAAGGGAATCCAGTACAGCCGCATCAGCTTGCCCATCGGCGTTCCGGCGCCGACGCGAACCAGCAACTCGTTGTCTTCGTGGGACAGCATGTTTTACCTTTCAATTGATCCTACCATTGATGCAATGTACCACGAGTTCTGGTAAGCTGTCCACATGAAAACGCCGGACCCTTCCAAGCCGCTGGGCTACGCGCCCATGGACGCCGTGCATGCCGAGTTCGACACGCTCGTCGCGCAGGCCCTCGCCTGCCCAGACGACCGGTTGCACGCCTGCCTGGCGCGCTTGCAGGAACACCTGCTGTCGCACTTCGGGCAGGAGGACGACTGGATGCGGCAGACCGCCTTCCCGGCCGGCGATTGCCACATCGAGGAGCACGGCAAGGTGCTCGCGTCCGGCGTGCAGGTACTGGACCTGGTTGCGCAGGGGAACCTCGCGATCGGCCGCGCCTTCGCCGAAGACCCCTGGTAGGCAAATTCGCCATCCACGACATTGCTGGGGGCGAACTGGTAGACCGGATCAGCGGGTGCATCCTGCGTGACCGTGATCGCCCCACCGGACCAGTACACCATGCCCCGAAAGATAGAGGCCATGTCCTGCACGACCTTGTAGGCCTGCTCCCGCGTCTGGAGGTACAGGTTGCAGGTAAAGCGCGGCTCAAAACCGCCCAGCCCGTTGGGAACCAACTGGTCGCAGTATTGGGCCACCCGGTAGAGCGCCCACTTGTCGACTTGGGCCTCAGGGATGTAGCCACCCAAACCATAGCGGGTGCTGGTCACCAGGTCGTAAAAGCACCAGGCAGGGTTATCGGTCCAGGCGATCTTGAAGGTGCCATTCCACACACCGCTGTAAGCGCGTGTGGCTGGGTCGTAGTTCACGGGAACACGAACCCGCAGCAACTTCATGTCATAGCTGCGCCGCGGGATGCTCGAGAACTGGGACGCATCGACCCGAAGCGCTACCAGGGCACTGTTGGGGTAGCGCAGCTTGCTCTCGATGACCTCGGTGTAGGACTCCACAAAGGTCTTGTTCTGAATCGCACTTGAGGCCGAGTTTGCCGTGATCCGGCGCACGCGGATATCCCAGGGGCCACTGCCCGTAAGCGGCACGTAGTAGCTGCGCTGGTACTTGGTCGTGGTCTTGCCGGAGATCGTGTCGTTGATCATCTCCACGAACCCACCGCCGTTCACTTGGCGATCGATCGCAAAGTTCACCGTACTGCCATTGAGATCGCCATTGGTCGTGTCCTGGTTGGTCAACTGCGGCACGCTCACCTTGACCCGCACCGCATCCACATCCGGGTCGGTGATGGAGCGCACCACCGGCTGGCTCGCCTTGACCTCTACACCGACGACCACCTCATTCTCGACGGACGAGAACCCCGGCACATAGCTTTGCTGCTGGCTGCCGTTACGGGTCTCCAGGGTGACGCCTGAGAAATTGGTCGAGCCATCAGGGTTCTGAATCGGCGTGTCGTCCAGGTAAACCGATTGCAGGCCGTCGACCAGCCCCTCGATCTCACCCTCGGAAATGAGGTCAACCACTCGCGCATAGGCTTTGGACCGCAGGCTGTCTGGGGCCTCTTGCGCCACACGGGCGCTTCCTCCACCGCCTTTGCCGCCACCGCCCGCCCCAATGATGAGTTGGCTCATGCGGCGATCTCATCCACGTCAATGCCGGCGCTGATCACTGCCGAGCCCACTATCAATCGGCCGTAACCCACCGGCACGGGATGACCCTGAGCGGTGGTGTTGACCGCACCATTGAAGCTGTAGCTAGGCTTATTTTCTGGGCGCTCTGAAGGCTCGGTGGCTTTAGGCGTGGGAGCAATCATCTGCGCCACACCACCAAGGATCATGGCGGTACCCACCGAATAAAGCGTGGCCTGAGACAAAAACGCACCCGAAGCCGCCCAGCCCAGCGGGTTCCACCAGGCAACGGCCAACAGGGCTGCACCCAGCAAGATCTGACCGAGGCCATTGCCACCCGCACCAGAGACCACCGGTGCAATCGTGATGCGGCTCTGTCCTGTCGGCTCATGCAGGCGCTCCAGCGTCAGCGCCTCACGGCCAGCCAGTACGCGGTACCCCACACCGCGCTCGCCTGAAGCCACCAATTCCCGCTCGAAGGCGGGGAAATTGGCCGCCAGCGCCCGAATGGCCTCGGCAGCCGAGGAAATGGCTAGGCTATGCCTGCGGCCGAAGCGGCGCCCAAGTTCACCGAGAAGAATGATCGTGACCATGCCTGAGGATGTGTGTTGTGACTTTCTGCCAATAGCCGCCGTAGACATCACGGCTTGAAAGACGCCCTTGCAAGTGATGAAGGATCAGCCCGTCTCCTAGATAGACGGCTGCGTGATTCGGAACGGGCGACGCCACCTGCATCAGGAAGCAGTCCCCAACCTTTAGTTCGTCTGCATCCACCGGGAAGAAGCCAGCCTGGGCAAAGTTCTCCAGGTAGAGGTTCTCCCCGCGCTTCCACCAGTCGTCAAAGCGCGCGAAGTTGGGCAATTCCACCCCGCGCTCTGCTCGGAACCAGTCGCGCACCAGGGCGTAGCAGTCGAGCACGCCGTGAGACCATTCGCGGCCTACCAACGGGGCGACATAGCCCGACGGCTCGATACTTGCCCAGGCGACGCTTGGGACACTCACGATGTGCCAAGGCAAGCCACTGGCCTCACACGCCACCCGGTCAGCCTGACTCGGCTCGGGCGGCAGACCGGGGTGGCTGTGCACCACGGCAACGATCTGGCCCTGCTCATCGGCTTTGGCGTAGTCCTCGGGGTGAATCACGAACTGATCGGTTCCCACACCCAGGTTTCGGCACGGCCAGTAAACCTCCCGACCTTTTCGGATGACAAGCAGCCCGCACGACTCGCGCGGACCGTCTGGCCCTGAATACGCCTGCCGGGCGTGGTCGAGCGCCAGGGCTTGGTTCTCAGGCAGCATCAACGAATCAGCCCAGCTGCCGGAAAGCCACCAAAAGGCAACTCAGCGTTCTGCCCAAACCGGGCCTTGCACGATGACAGGCGCTTGCCGCAGATATCCAGGCTGCTAGAGCCAACCGCCTGGTCATTGGCATCCAGGTAGACCGTCCCGGTGTAACCGCACTCTGACCCCCGGTAGCGCCAGGGGCACACGTTTTGAACGATCTGCCGACGAGGGAGTGTGACCCCCTCCAGATCAAACGATGCGGCCAACTCAAACTCAACCACATCCCGCGTTTCTCTGGACTTACGGTCGACGTAGTACACGTCATCAGCGAATTCGGCCGAGGGGTCGGCTGTCGGATTGACACCACCCTCAAAGTTCACCGAATCGAGGTATTTCGCAAGCGTCCTCTTGCGCGTGATCTTGGCGCCCACGAGGTCCTGGTAGGTGAGCACCAGCGCCGTGATGGCGCCTGTGACGTTGGCGACCCGCAGGCGCGGGCGAGGTACCTGGCCATTGCCATTGAATTCAAAGCCTTCGACCTCAATGGGAAATGCCTCGTAGGCGTTGCCCTGCCAGACAACCCGCTGCTGTAAGGCATTGGTTCCGGCATGAAAGCGAACCGGTCCTTGACCAAACAGTGCCAGATCCAGCACAAAAAGTTCGATCACGCTGCTGGGCGCAAGCTTCTGGATTTCGGAGGTAATCGCGGCTACCGTCATGACAGATCAAACACCTGTTTGAAGGTGACCCGCACCGTTTCGACATTGGGCTCATCCACGGATCGGCTCCACTCCTCGCACACGAACTTGGCCTTTAGGCCTTTTTTGCGGCTGCCGCCTGCTCGGTACCGATGCCGTTCAGACGCTGGGCCACAGCAAACACACGATCGAGCGCCCGGGCGCTCTTGCGGCCCAAGGCAGCAATCTCGCCATCCTCAAAAAGACGTACGCCGCTCTCATCACACAGGGTGAGGGCTACGAGCCGGGCTCGGACGTTTTCCATGCGACCGTCCCGCTCACCCTCGCGGGCGATGAGACTGGTCTCAAAGGCATCGCGATCGGTGCCACTCATCGTACGCACGTAAACATCGCCACCCCATTCGGGGACGTGAACGGTTTCGCGCGGCAGGTCGTCAGCAACCAGGATGGCGTCTTTGGAAAGAATATTCATGCGCTTCATGCCTCCGTAATGTCGCCATCGATTTCAATCGTGACACTGGCCTCTACCACCGCATCCACGCCGCCTTGGACGCTGAACTGCGTCACATAGCCGTAGAAGGTCCAGGTCGCGGCCGGAGTGGTGTCGGTAAAGGTGATCTTGAATTGCCGGCGGGCGCGATTCGCACGGTCAGTGCGCAGCCCCTGATGGACGGTGTCATCAGGATTGAAGTGCAACGACAGCGAGAGCTGACCTTCATCGCGAAGACCAACCCGCTTTTCCTTGGCAGTCGAGGCCAGATTGGTGATGTCAATGACCGATGCCTGGCCGCCGGGTCCTTGGAAGGACACGACGTTGGGGATGGTCTCAAAGGTGGTGGTGCCGAATCGGGCAATGGTGATGCCCTGCGCGGTGATCGCAGTACTAGGCATGAAAGGCCTCCAGGTGGGTTTTGAAAAAGGACCGCACGACCACCGTTACCGGTAGAAGGTGGGGTGACGAGTTGCAGCGGCATCAGACGATCTGCGCGACAGCAGCCTGGTTAGCCGTGCTTGCTGGCAGTTCGCGAGCATTGATGCCCAACACCTGCGCGGCGGTCTGGCTCGCAGCCACCCCAACCGTGACCGACAGGCGTACAAAGCCAAAGCCACTGACCGTATCAAGGTCCTCGGGCTCGACGTTGATGAGCGCCTGCTTGTTGTCACCGGTGGCCTTGACGATCTGGCTGATCGTTTTACCAGTGATGTCCTTGGCGCCGGTGCCCGAGGCATCTTGGGCCTGCTGGAGCTTGGCATCGACCGTAGCGCCTGTGCCGAGCACGCCGGTCTGGACAATGGCCAGAAGGCCGTGGTGGTTTGCCACTGAGATCCAGCCCGTAGTAACAGTTCCGGCCGCTTGGCTGGAGGGATCGAGCGTAGCCAGGATGGCGAGCAGTTCACTGCCCTTTGCGTTGGGAAACATATGCGTTCTCCTTGAAGAATTGAAACGAATTGACGGCTATCCCAGCAGCACGAGAGCCGCACGCGCGCGATCGATCTGAGAAGTACGCGATCTCAAACCGGGCGGGCTCTGCCTGTCGCGCTTTTGCATTCGACTGAGCACGTCCTCAAGCGTGGCAACGCCATCCACCATGTTTTGCTCAAGAGCGACTTGCGCGCCTACAACCCGGCCTTGACCCATCCCATCTCGGACCTGCGCGATCGGAATCCCCCGGCCGCGCGAGACGGCTTTGGCAAAGGCAGCGTAGTACTCGTCCACCCGGGACTGCATGAAAGATTGCGCCTCTGAGTCGAGCGGGCTGTAGGGGTTGCCCTCGACCTTGAACTTGCCCGCCGAAATGAGCGTGGTGGTAACACCGGCCTCATCAAGTGCCCGGCTGAAGTCCTGGTGCGCTTGCCACACGCCAATCGACCCAACTTCACCCCCAGGGGTGACGTAGAACTCGCTGGCAGCGCAGCCAATCCAGTAGGCCGCAGAGGCGGCCAGGGAGTTGGCGATGGCCACCACAGGCTTTTGCGCCCGCGCCGCCATGATTTCGTCGGCCAGTTCGCAAACGCCATAGACACTGCCGCCAGGACTATCGATGTCGATCAGGATCTGGCTGACGCTCTTGTCGGCAACGAGTTCACGCAAGGCCGCAGAAAACTGCTGCGTGCTTGTCATCCCTGGGCCCGAAACGGCATCGACCATATTGCCGCGCTGGGTGATGACCCCGTAAAGAGGAAGAACGGCGATTCCACTTGGAGCAGGCGCAGCATTGGATGCGCGGCGGATCTCGCGGGCAACGCGGTCAATTTCGATTTGTTTGAGGGTATCGGGGTCGGCCGCATTGCCCACTGACCAGCGGGTGACAACGCTTGCAAGCGCATGAAGGCGCTCTGGCATCAGCGCCCAGGGGGTAGCCAGACATTCAGCGACCAGCAGGGATGGATTCATGAGTAGGTTCCTCGGTGGATCGGGGGATCAGATGCGCCGAAGGCGTCTGAGTCGGATTCGGACGTGTCATCTGGACGCTGGCCAGTCCGTTGGGTTTCTGGGTCGGCCTTGTCAGCGTGGTTTTCTTCGACCATGTTGAGCGGCCGAAGCGGCTCGTCCAAGCCGTCAATGGGGTTCAGGTTCTCGGCGATCCGCGCCTCGTTGCGCGTGAGCCAGCCGTTTTGAATTCCACTTTGGTAGTAGGCCGAGCGGCTGGCTGCATCACCGCGCATGAGGTTGGCAAAGTCAAACTCAATCTCCAGCGGATCGTTATCGAGCAGAAGTTCCGCTTCGATCGATGCCTCCCAGCGTTCGGCCCAGGGCGTCATGGTGTGCATCACGAACTCGAGCGACTGCTGCTCGATGTTCGAAAACGTGGCGCGGTCCAGGTCTGCAATCATGTGGGGCGGCACCCGAAATAGCCGAGCGATATCGGTGATCTGGAACTTTCTAAGCTCCAGAAACTGGGCGTCCTTGTTGGTCACGCCCACCTCATGGAACTTCATCCCGTTTTCCAGGACCAGCACCTTGCCGCGGTTGGCACCTGACTGGGCCGCTTGGTAGGACTCGCGAAAGACCTTTTTAGCCTCGGGATCTTTGAAGGAGCCCGGAAACTCAATCCAGCCGCCCGATGGCTTGGCATCATTGGCAAAAAAGCGTGACCCATAGTCCTGCGCAGCGAGCGCGATCCCAAGGCTTTCACGTGCAAGTTCAATCGGGTTCATGCCCATGACGCCGTCAGAGGACAGCCCTCGCAGGTGCCAGACGGCGCTTCGGGCAAGGACGGTTTCATCGCCAAAGCGATCGGTGATTCGATATCGAAACTCGCCAGAGCGCATCACCTCAACGCGGACCCGGTCGGGATGGATAGGCAGCAACTCGGTGATCTCGCCACGGGGGTTGGTGATGATCTGACAGTAGGCATTGCCTCTGAGCGCAAGGTGGCCCTGAAGCATCTCCCGCCACTCAAAAGGGTTTTGATAGCGGTTAGGACGACGGCACAACAGCCGGTAAAGCCAGTGATCGGTCACCCGGTCTTTGCCGCCGTCTTCACGCTTTCGATACAGCACGATCGGAAGCGATGCCATCGTCTCTGACAAGATGCGTACGCAGGCATACACCGCCGAGAGGCGAAGCGCCCCATCAGGCGAGACGCGCAGACCCGTTGCCGACCGGATCGAGACCGGCTCAAACCAAAAGTCTCCCAAAGTGGATCTGTCATCGCTCGATGCACGAAATCGCTCGAAGAAATTCAGTAGTCCCATCGGTAAATGTCAGAAAACAATCCGGTCAGCTCGCTCAGAGCAGCATCAATTCGTAGTCGGATCCCAGCACCACGTTCTCCCCGGGCTTGATAGCCCTCGAGAGCGCCATGATCAGTGCCACGATGCCGTCGATCTTGTTTTCTGGCCTCTCCTTCCTTGGGTAGATGTTGTCTTTGACGTCCAGGTGCGCCACCACGTTGCTGGCCATCCAGGTGAGCACCGGGTCGCCGTCATGGGTGAGCTTTTTCTGAAGCACCAGGGCTTCAAGCGTCTTCATCGGCTCACTGAAGTTCAGCACCGTCGGTCGCACTTCAATCATGGGCAGGCCTTCGGCCAGCATCCGGGTCGAGAGTTGGGTGGCCTGGAACGGGTCGAAGGCCACCGCCTGCACTTCAAAGCGCGAGGCCAACTCCAGCAGGTCTGCCTCGATCCAGCCGAAATCAATCACGTTTCCAGGCGTCACGGTCAGACGCCCAGTGCGCATCCAGCCGTCGTACTGGCTATTGCCCGCGGCGGCTACCGTGTCCTCGGGCAGGTAGTACTTGCCAAAGACCACGTAGGCGTCTGCAACTTCGGGGTGCGGAAACACCAGTACCAACGCCGCGATGTCCGTCTTGCTGGCCAGATCCAGTCCGATCCAGCAAGGCTGGCCGGTGAAGGCCTCGATGTCGAGCGTCGGGTCGCCACAGGCATCCCAGGCCCGCATGTCCATCCACGCGGTATCCGCGTTGACCCACTCATTGAGGTGCTTGGTCTTGAAGTTGTTGACCGCGCTGGGCAACTGCATGGCCTTGGCCTGCAGCGGCACCAGGACTTCCGGTCGTACTGAGATACCCCAGTTGGGATTGGCCTTGATCAGCGCACTCTCGGAAGTCCAGTCGTCCCCGTCGTCCAAGCCGTAGATGATTCCGAACTGGGTGTCATCTTCAAACACGCCATCGAGCAACTTGGTCACGAAGGTGCGGACCTCGTAGCAGATGCCAGCGCGATTGCTGCCCGCGGTGGTGATCACCCAAAGCAAAGAGTTGTCTCGCTTGCCGGTACCGGTTTCGACCACGTCGTAGACGGTGCGGGTCTTATGTGCATGAAGCTCGTCCACGCATCCGAAGTGGATGTTCAGACCGTCCAGGGTCGATCCCTCAGCCGATAAGGCTTCAAACTTTGAGCCTGAGGCCAGCACATGCATGTTGTGCGCGCCAACCTCCACCGAAAACCTGCGCCGAAATCCCGGACTGCGCCTGGCCATGGTCTGCGCATCGCCAAAGACGATCCGTGCCTGGTCTCTCGTGGTTGCCAGCGAATACACCTCGGCACCGCCTTCACGGTCGGCCGCTAGCATGTAAAGGGCTACGGCCGAGGACAGGGTCGACTTCGCATTGCCCCGGGGCACCTCGATGTACGAACGCCGAAAGCGCCGCGTGCCATTGGGTTTGACCCATCCGAAAACCGTTGTCAGGATGAAGGCCTGCCAGGGCTCCAGGTGAATCGGCTCGCCTGCCAGCGGTCCTTTCACATGGGGTAACCGTTCGATGAACGCGCACAGGTTGTCAGCCGGTTGGAAGCCCCTGCCGTCCTTGTCCGTGAGCTTGGGGTTGAAAAGGTAGGGGCTGGCTTTTCCTTTGAACTTGGCGAGGTCATCCAGTTGTCGCTGGCAGGCCCGCTGCACCCAGCGGCAAGCCAGGATTTCCCCAGACACCACCTGCTCGGCGTACCGCTTGGCGCTCATCGCGTAGTCGCTAGCGCGATCCTTGGTTCGAGCGCTCATCTGATTTGACAAGTGATACCGTTATTGATACCATTTGGTGATGAGCGGCACCGAAAAAATCCTTGAGCAGATGCGCAAAGCGCCCACCAACGTTCGCTTTGCCGATCTTCAAAAGGTGTGCGAGGCGTATTTTGGGAAGCCCAGGCAAAGCGGCAGCAGTCACGCTGTCTACAAGACACCCTGGCAGGGAGATCCGCGGGTAAATATTCAAAACGACAAAGGCAAGGCAAAGGCTTATCAGGTCCGGCAGGTGCTGCTGGCCATCGAACGTCTAGGAGCATAGGCATGAACATCAATCACTACACTTACCGCGTCACCTGGTCTGGCGAGGACAACGAGCACGTTGGGCTTTGCGCAGAATTTCCCTCGCTGTCCTGGCTCGCACCCACCCCTGAAAAAGCGCTCTCGGGCATTCGCCGGGTGGTGGCCGATGCGGTGGCCGACATGGAGGCCTCGGGGGAGCCAGTTCCTGAAGCACTGGCAGAGAAAAAGTTCAGTGGTCGCTTCATGGTTCGCATTCCGTCATCGGTGCATAGGGCTTTGGCCACGGAGGCTGCCGAACAGGGTCTGAGCATCAATCGCCTGGTATCGGCCAAGCTGACGGCCTGACTGACTGCGTGCAGCGCACGCCTTACCCGGCAATTTGCGCCCAGGGGTCCTCTACGTCCGAGACGGTGCTTTCTGCCGCGCCAAGTCGCGCGCGTGAGCTCGGCGTAAAGCCCAACTCCGCAGCCAACATAGTCATATCCTTGAGGTAGGCCCTGGCCGCCGTCGAGAACGGGTTGTGCATAACCGGGCGGTCTTTGGCGTCCAGACCTGCGAGTTTGGCCCCGCGCACTGGAATGACGTCGGACTTGGCCGCCAGCCTGATGTTGTATTCGTAGCGATAAGCCGCGTTACACCACGCCGCCAAAAGGTAGATGTCGAGTTTGCGCAGCAGGCCGCGCGGCGCATGCGCGATCGCGTGGTCCCAGTAAGGCTTGGCCTCATCGAGCAACATGCCTGGCGCGGCGTCTTCAGCCAGCGCCTCGGGCTGTTGCAACACAGATGCTTTGGCGTTGATGGGTCTTTTGCCCGGATTACCTTTTAGCAGTTTGAGTTCTATCGGCGCCGGTTTGCGCCCCCTTGTGGCCATGCTTTCCTCTTTCTATGGCGCGGTTTAACCACGTCAGTTCTTGCGCCCTGCCTTCTTAAAGATGTGATCTTGGCCAAACATGGCTTGGGCCACAGCCTCGATGTCATCAGCCAGCGTTACCTTGAGGCCAGCCCTGTGCTTTGGGTTGTCAGGCCTGCAGTCGACTTCGACGACAGCGACTCGCTCAATATCGAACCCTGGAAGCGTCGGAGTACTCAAACTCAATGAACTCAAAAAGCGTGAGAGGTCATATTGCTTGAGCGTCAACGGCCGGTCAGAAAGATCCATCTTCAGGCCAACCTGGGCGAAAGCCGCAGCGACCCTTTGCCTTACCGCAGGACTGGCAGAGAAAATCTCCAGCACGCCTTCGTCGGGGACATAGAGCAGCGTCGCCTCATTCAGAGGGCGGTAGTAGCGCTCTTTCCTTGTGCCATCGGCTTCAAGAAATTCTGCGACGCTTGAAAGCGGCCCGCCGTGACGAACCAGAATCAGATGCTGGACCTGATCATTTCCTTCTTGATCTTTACCGGTGGTCTCCAAGTGGGTTACTGAACACCGCCCATTGAGCTCCAGTGTCTTCTGAATTTCAGCCTCAAGCGCTTCACGCACCGTTTCGTCCCAAACGAAGCGCACCTCATCACGTGCGTCCAACTCGAATGCCTCGTACATACGACCAAAATTTCGGTAGTGGTCAACATAGAACAGGCTTTCGGCTTCGTCGAACAACAGTTGATCGTTCTGATACAGCCAAACGCTTCGACCCACTGCATCCAAGAGCCCCACTTCCGGCGCATTTCCTGCACACGCACAACGCGAGGATTAACCTTCAGCCTCACAGCCCACGCCATGGCGCGGCGCCGCAGATCCTGAGCGGGGTACGGCGACTTTTTCATTCACCGGATTCCGCAAGTAGCAGACGAACAACTTGATCCACAACCCGAGCACGTTCCTCGGGTGCGAGGGCGAGCAAGGGCTTGTACATGGAGGCTCGCAGTCGCCGTTGTTCATCAGCGTTGACTGCCGCGTTCGGGAATCGAGCGAGAAGCAGTTCCGCCTCTTTAGCCACGACTGCCGCGTCGATAGGGGTGCATCTTTTTTGTGTGTTATTGATTAAAAGTACTGTAACCAACCAGGTCAGCAGGCACTCTCTGCCGAGACCAGTCGATCACGACTAATCGGTACGGCACCAAAATCCTGTTTTTTCGTCGACCCCCTCCCGCCGTACCACGGCCAAAAAGTCAGGAGGTTCTGAGACAAAACGGGGTTTGAGACGGATTTCGGGGGTGGGTGGCCATGGGGTCAGTCAGGAGCCCATAGCAAAAAGCCCCGCGTGGTGCGGGGCTCTGAGCGCCTGACAACCCGGCTGAGCGAGTTAGCAGGACTTGTTCTGGCGGCCCAGAAGCGATTGTTCAACTAACTCGCTCAGTTTTCGACCCCCTTTTTTTGGTGGGGTCAGGGATTCGAACTGCCGAGCGCATCGGTAGATCACTCGGACATGCAGGGTTTGTGATACCGTTCGTCGATCCGCTTCAACCCATCGACACTATGGCCATGAAGAAAACCAAAGCGTGGACTCTTGATGACGTTGCCAAAACCTTTCGCACCTGCGAGAGCCTGTTCCACGCCCTCGGTGATCCGGCCCGGCAACAGATCGTCCTGCTGCTGGCCGAGCATGAACGCTTGAATGTGAACCAAATCACCGACCTGATGCATCTCTCTCGCCCCTCCATCTCTCACCACCTGAAAGTGCTCAAGGATGCAGGCATGGTCAGCCTCGCTCGCGAGTCGCGTGAAAACTTCTACAGCCTGCTGTGGGATGAGCCGATCGGTCGCCTGAAGTTGTTGATTGAGCAGAGCGAGATCGCCTGCAGCTGATCCCTTTTTTTCGCCAATCCGTCGATATGTTTCGACCATTCATCCAAAGGAAATCGAACCCATGAAATCCAGCCCTGTCGTCTTGATCACCGGCGCCTCTGGCGGCATTGGCAAGGCCCTGTGCGAAGAATTTGCCAAGGATGGCTATGACCTGATCTTGGCCGCTCGCAGCGTCGACAAGATGCAAGCTCATGCCGCAGACCTGCAACACCGATTCAACATTCAAGTCACCGCCATCGGTGCAGACCTGGCAAGTCCAACGGGCGCTGCGCAGCTGCATGCCGAAATCAAGAAGTCCGGGAACGTGTTGACCGCCTTGGTCAACAACGCTGGGTACGGCGGGTTTGGGCAGTTTCAAGACTCTGCCCTGGCATCCGAGGTGGCCATGATGCATCTCAACATGAACACGGTCGTTGTACTGACCAAGCTGTTCTTGCCCGATCTGCTGGCGACGCGCGGAAAAATTCTCAACATGGCTTCCACGGCAGCCTTTCAGCCCGGCCCTTACATGGCGGTTTACTGCGCCACCAAGTCGTTCGTACTGAGCTTTTCTGAGGCTATTGCCTCTGAGTTGGAAGGCACGGGAGTCACCGTTACAGCCCTTTGTCCTGGCCCGACAGCCTCGGGCTTTCAGGACAAGGCGGACCTTGGAAACTCGGCTCTGATCAAGGGAAAGAGACTGCCCCCATCGGAAGAAGTTGCGGCATTGGGCTACCGCGCCATGCAACGCGGACAGCGCGTCTACATCCCTGGTGTCGTCAATTGGGTCATGGCCCAAAGCATGCGTTTTACGCCGCGCGATCTGGCCACCCAAGTGGTCAAGAGGTTGCTCAAACCTGTCGCATAAGGTCACCCCATGATGAACAACATGAGCAGCTACTTCGTCGCCGAGAAACAGGAGAGCACGATTTTTATAGCCGTTGGCTTGCTCGCCATGGGGCTGGGCGTCTGGCTCTGGATGAATGGGCACCGCCTGAAGTCCATGGCCTACCCGCTGGTGGTCATTGCGTTGATGCAAATCGTGGTGGGTGGCACTGTTTATCTTCGCACCGACTCGCAGTTGTCCACCTTGAGCGCACAGCTGCAGGTGAACCCTGCGGCTCTCAAAGCCGCAGAGACCGCACGCATGCAGACCGTCATGAAACACTTTTCGATCTACAAAGCGATCGAAATGCTGCTGCTGGTCATGGGGGTCGGAATGATTGCCTTTTTCCAGCGCCACGACGTGGCTGCGGGTATTGGCGTCGGGCTGGTAGTGCAGGCCGCCTTCACGTTGACGTTGGACATCTTTGCTGAGGCCAGAGGCGCCGACTACTTGTCAGCGGTGCAAGGAATTCCAACCTGAGGCCTAACGTCATGCGTGCATGGCCTTGCTGTATATGCGCGCATCGGCCACCCAGGAACGCCTCGAGCATGCCGTCGATGGACTCGGCGGTGCAGTCACCCAACTTCCACGGCTTGCATGGGTCGACTTGACGGGGACGCGTCAGGCGTGTCACCCCGCCGCGCACGAACCGAGCCGGAGCCCCGCGCGCAGCTACACGGACCGCAGATCCCGCCCGATGGCGGCCGCCGTCTTGAGCAGCGCGGGCACAAGCCGCGCCAGCACCTCCTCGAGCTGCCAGCGTGGCGAGGGCACGGCGATGTTGACGGCAGCCAGCGGACGGCCCGACGGGTCGAGCAACGGTGCCGCCACGGAGATGTCGCCGACGAACGCTTCCTGGTCGTTCAGCGCATAGCCCCGCTCGCGCGCGTCCTGCAAGGCCTTGCGCAGGCCGGGCAGGTCGGTGAGGGTGCGCTTGGTCATTGCCACGCGGCGCGCGCCCTTCAGGCGGGCCATCGCCTCGGCGGGGTCCATGTGCGACAGGATGGCGCGGCCGGCCGCGGTGCAGAAAGCAGGCAGGCGCGAGCCGACGTGCAGATCGACACTCACCGCGTGCAGGCTGGGAAAGCGCGCCACGTAAACGATCTCGTCGCCCTCGAGCTCCATCAGGTTCACCGTTTCGCCGGTGCGCTTGTTGAGGGCCTCCAGATGCGGCTGCGCCCGCCCGCGCACGACGTGAGTGGCCAGCACGGTGTGGCCGAACTCCAGCATCCGGCCCGACAAACGGAAGGCCTTGCTCGCCGGGTCCTGCCGCAGGTAGCCCAGCACCCGCAAGGTGTGCGTGATGCGCTGCACGCCACTGCGGTCCAGCCCGGACAGCTGGGCCAGCTCGGTCAGGCCGACCGCGCGGCCGGCGGTGTTGAGCGCCTCCAGCACCTGGAAGCACTTGGCCAGCGAGCTCATGTAGAGCGGACTGTCGGCATCCACCGTGCCGCGGCGGGCCTTGGCTTGCGTCGCGCTGGCCATGGCCTATCAGTCGCCGGCGACCAGCGGTCCGTAGAGGTCGGGGCGGCGGTCACGCCACCACGGAAATTTCTTGCGCGCCGACGTCACGGCATCCAGGTCGACCTCGACGGTGAGCAGCTCGGGCGCCTCGGTGCCTGCCTCCTGCACGATCATGCCGCGCGGGTCGACCACCATGCTGCGGCCCAGGTGGTGCCTGGGTCCCTCCGTGCCGACACGGTTGCAGGCCAGCACGAACACGCCGTTCTCGTAGGCCCGCGCGCGCAGCGGGATCTCCCAGATCGAGGTGCGCTGGGTCGGATCGGCGTAGGTCGAATAGGCGATCGGCATCACGATGATCTCGGCGCCCTGCAGGGCGAGGGCCCGCGACGCTTCGGGGTACAGCCGGTCGTTGCAGATCTGCACGCCGATGCGTGTGCCGGCCACCGCAAAGGTCTCGAGCTTCGCGCCCGGCGTGAAGTAGAACTTCTCGAAGCTGCCGGTGCCGCCCGGCCCCTCGCTGGGGAAGTAGGCCGGGATGTGGGTCTTTCGGTAGCGGCCCGCCTCGCGGCCGTCGGTGTCGTAGACGAAGGCGCTGTTGTAGTAGCCGTCCTTGGCCTTCTCGGCGAAGGGCAGCACCAGCGCGATGCCGTGCCGGCGCGCCTTCTCTCGCAGACCCAGCAGCACCGGGTGGGCGTCGTGCAGGAACCAGCGGTCGAAGTCTTCCACCAGCTGGTTGGCGAAGAAGGGCGTGAGGAACAGCTCGCCAAAGGTGAGCAGCCGCACCTGCCGGCGCGCGGCCTCGTCGAGCATGGCGTGGGCCGCGGCTTCGATGGTGCCCAGGTCACCGTCCTCCACGCTGCCAGTCTGGGCCGCCGCGAGCATGAGTGATCGGGTCAAGGAAATTTCTCCTGGTTATTGCATTGCAATCTTAATGTATTGCATCGGGATAAGGTGGGCGCCTAAACTGTGCCGGCATACCCTCGGCTTCCCTTCGTCGCCCCCCAGGAGACCTCCATGCAACGACGTACCCTCCTCATCAGCTCTGCTGCCGCCCTGGTGCACGGTGTCGCCATCGCCCAGGCACCGGCCTGGCCCGCGCGCCCGGTGCGCATCGTCATCGCCTATCCGCCGGGTGGCAGCACCGACGTGGCCGGTCGCCTGCTGGCCCAACAGCTGAGCACCCGCCTGGGCCAGCAGGTCGTGGTGGAGAACCGCGCCGGCGCCGGTGGCACGCTGGGCGCCAACTCGGTGGTGCGGTCCGAGCCCGACGGCTACACGCTCCTGCTGGCCGCGTCGCCCGAGGTGTCGATCGCGCCCATCACCATGAAGGCCATGCCCTACGACCCGGTGCGTGACCTGCTGCCCATCACGGGTGTCGGCCAGGTGCCGTTCTTCCTGGTGGTCAACCCCGCGTTGCCGGTCCGCACGCTGGAGGAGTTCATCGCCTATGCCCGGGCCAACGGCGAGAAGCTCAACTACTCCTCGTTCGGCAACAACACCTCCAACCACCTGGCCGGCGAACTGTTCAAGTCGCTCACCGGCACGCGGGGCGTGCACGTGCCGTACAAGGGCAGCGGACCATCGATGGTCGACCTGATCGCTGGCCAAGTGCAGTACAGCTTCGATACGCCGCCTGCGGTGCTCGAACACGTGCGGGGCGGCAAGCTGCGCGCATTGGCGGTGGCCTCGCGCCAGCGCCTGCCCAATGCGCCGCAGGTGCCCACCTTTGCCGAAGCCGGACTGCCCGCGTTCTCGGGCGGCACCTGGTTCGGCCTGCTGGCGCCCGCCAGGACACCGCGCGCCGTGATCGATCGCGTCAACAGCGAGGTGGTGGCCCTGCTCACGAGCACCGACCTGGCCAAGGCCTTCAACGACCGGGGCATCGTGCCGTTTCCGCAGTCGCCCGACGAGTTCGGCCGCTTCGTGCAGGCCGAAGGCGCCAAGTGGAAGGACCTCGCGGCCAAGGTCGGCATCGTGGCCGAATGACACGGACTGGCGAAGCCTCGATGCGCACCCTCCTCACCCACGCCACGCTGATCGACTGCGTCGATCCGCAGCCCAAGCCCGACTGCGCCGTCCTGCTGGAGGACGGCAAGATCCATGACATCTTCCCGGCCGGCACCGCGCCTGCCGTGGGCGACGCCGAGGTGGTCGACCTGAAGGGCGCCTACCTCCTGCCCGGCCTGTGGGACGCGCACATCCACCCCGACTACTTTCAGTCGCTGACCGACATGCCGCTGGCCGAGCAGGTCACGCTCTTCGGTCACAAGCTGCAGCAGGCGCTGCTCGAATCGGGCATCGTCGGCCTGCGCTGCGCCGGCGCGCACCACTACATGGACGTGGCCTGGAAGCGCGCCTTCGACTCCGGCCAGCATCTGGGCCCGCGCCTGTTCGCGGCCGGCCACTTCCTGACCACCACCGGCGGCCACTTCCTCACCTCGGGCCACGCGCTCGAAGTCGACGGCCCCTACGGCTGGGTGACGGCCATCCGAGAGCAGATCAAGAACGGGGTCGATCACATCAAGATGAACCTCTCGGGCGGGATCATGGGCCCGGCCTGGGACCTGCACCGCCATTCCTTCCTGCTGCCCGACGAGCTGAAGGCCGCGTTCGACATCTGCAAGCTGCGCGAGTTCAAGGTGATGGCGCATGCCACCAACCCGGATGCGGTCAAGGCCGCCATCGTGGCCGGCGCGCACAGCATCGAGCACGGCTACATCCTCGACGACGAGTGCATCGAGCTGTTCCTCAAGCATGGCACCTGGTACGTGCCCACGCTGTCCATCAGCCACCTCACACCCGGCCAGGCCACCAACGACTGGGAAAAGCGCTGGGTGAAGAACCGCAACCTCGCGGCCTCCCTGTGCTGCCGCGCCGACGCGGCATCCGACGTGCACCAGCACGGCTTCCTCAAGGCGCTCAAGGCGGGCGTGAAGATGGCGCTGGGCTCGGACATCCGGCCCCTGAAGGACGCCGCGCTGCTCGAGCTCGGCCTGTGGGTGCGCGACGGCGCCACGCCCTGGCAGGCGCTGGTGGCGGCCACGCGCAACGGCGCGGCCATCTGCGGCGTGGGCGAGCAGCTGGGTACGGTCGAGAAAGGCAAGATCGCAGACCTCATCGTGGTGAGCTCCAACCCGCTGGAGGACATCAACAACGTGCGGCGCCTGCAGCTGGTGTTCAAGGACGGCCGCATCGTCTCCGACAAGCGCGCCAAGAAGGGGGCGTGATGCAGGCACCGCTTCGCATCGCCGTGGTCGGCGCCGGCATCGTGGGCACCAGCACCGCGCTGGCACTGCGCAAGCGCGGTGCCGACGTCACGCTCATCGACCGGGGCGAACCCGGGTCGGGCTGCAGCGCCGGCAACTCGGGCGCCGTCAGTCCCGCGTCGGTCGCGCCACTGGCCATGCCGGGCGTACTGGCCTCGGTGCCCGGCATGCTGTTCGACGACGAGAGCCCGCTGTACCTGCCCCTGCGCTACCTGCCGCATGCACTGCCCTGGCTGATGCGCTTCGTCGCGTCGGCACGGCCCGCGGCGGTGCAGGCTGCCGCCGCCAAACTGCATGCCATCCATGCCGGCGCACTCGATGCGCACGAGGCCATGGCGCGCGAGCTGGGCGTGCCCGAGCTGTTCCTGCGCCAGGGCCATCTGCACCTCTACCCCGATGCGGCGTCGCTGGCCAAGGACGCCGGCGGCTGGCGGCTGCGCGAGTCCTACGGTTTCAAGGCCGAACGGCTGGACCGTGACGGCATCGAGGCGCTGGAGCCCGGCGTCTCGGCGCGCTACCAGGTCGGCATGTTCCTGGCCGACCACGCCACCATCCTCAATCCGCTGCGCTACGTGCAGGCCATGGCCCGGGCCTATGCCAGCGCTGGCGGGCGCTTCGTGCGAGCCGGTGTCGAGGGCCTGCTGCCCGAGAACGGCCGGTGGCGGCTGCAGGGCGCGGCGGAGTCGCCGTTCGACCATGTGGTGGTGGCGGCTGGTGCGTGGTCCAAGACGCTGCTGGCGCCGCTGGGCGTGCACCTGGCCCTGGAGAGCCAACGTGGCTACCACCTGCAGTTCGAGGGAGCACGCGACGTGGTGTCGCGCACCGTCATCCTGGCCGACCGCAAGGTGTTCGTCACGCCGATGGAAGAGGGCCTGCGCGTGGGCGGCACGGTCGAGATCGGCGGGCTGATCGCGCCGCCCGACGAACGCCGTGCCGCCCTCCTGGGCCGCATCGCGCGCGAGACCTTCAAGGGGCTCGAGGATCGGCCCACCCGCACCTGGATGGGCCATCGCCCCTGCATGCCCGACTCGGTGCCGGTGATCGGGGCGGCGCAAGGCCATCCGGGTCTGTGGCTGGCCTGCGGTCACGGCCACCTCGGCCTGACCGATTCACTCAACACCGCGCAGCAGATCGCCCAGGGGCTGCTGGGTGCTGATCCGATTGCCACGCGGTCCGGCGTCGCGCTGTCCGCGGCCTGAGCGTCCTTGGTTTCACAGAAGGAGTCTTCCATGCTGCCGTCCCTCTCCCGCCGCGCGGTCGTCGTTGCTGCGTCCCTCGTGCTGGCCACTGGCGCGGTGCTCGCCCAGGCCTGGCCCGCCAAGCCGATCCGGATCGTCGTGCCCTTCCCAGCCGGCGGCTCCACCGACATCGTCGGCCGCCTGCTGGCCGACAAACTGTCGCAGTCGCTGGGGCAGGCCGTGGTGGTCGACAACCGCGCGGGCGCCGGCGGCACCAGCGGATCCGACGTGGCGGCCAAGGCCGCGCCCGACGGCTACACCTTCCTGCTGGGCACCAGCAGCACGCACGCCATCGCGCCGGCCTTGTATCCCAAGCTGGCCTACGACCCGGTCAAGGACTTCGCACCCGTGTCCCTGGTGGGCACGGCCACCATCCTGATGGTGGTGCACCCCTCGGTGCCCGCGAAGTCGGTGGCCGAGTTCGTGGCGCTGGCCAAGGCCAAGCCGGGCTCGATGATGTTTGGCTCCACGGGCAACGGCAGCGTGTCACACCTCACGGCCGAGTACTTCAAGTCCTTGGCCGGCATCGACATTCAGCACGTCCCCTACAAAGGCGACACGCCGATGACGCTGGACCTGGTGGCCGGCCGCGTGCAGGTGGCTTTCGGCACCGCGGTGGCCTTCCTGCCGCAGGTGCAGGCGGGCAAGCTCAACGCGCTGGCGGTTACCGATGCGAAGCCGTCACCGGTGGCGCCGCAGCTGCCCACCGTGGCCGCCTCGGGACTGCCCGGCTTCGAGGCGCTGCAGTGGTTCGGCCTGCTGGCACCGACCGGTACGCCCCGGGAGATCGTGGCGCGCGTCAATGCCGACATCGGCAAGGCGCTGCAGCAGCCCGACGTGCAGGAGAAACTCAAGGGCCTGGGCATGCAGATCGTCGGCGGCCCGCCCGAGCAGTTCGGCGGCTTCATGCGCGCCGAGGCAGTCAAGTGGGGAAAGATCGTGAAGGATTCGGGCGCGAAGGTGGATTGAGGGCGGCGGCTGACCGCGATGGGCGCGGAGCTTCTGGCGACAATATGCCGGCCAGGAGTTTCCCTATTCGTTCACCAGCGTCGAGCAGCTGGTCGAAGATTTCATCGCGGCGGTGTCCGCCAGGAGAGCGTCATGAAGGATCGACATCTCACCATCACCTTGCAGTCTGACTGGAGGGCTGGCCTGCGCAATGCCGCCAAGGCCGCAAAGGCCGGCACCTATCAGGGCGAGGTCCTGAATTTCGAGACGCCGAGCCAGTTCTTCGGTCAATTGACCGAGAAGCGTTGGGACCTCGTGCGTGCCGCCCAAGGCTGCGGGGAATTGCCTGTGCGTGAGCTGGCCAGAATCGTGAGCCGCGACGTCAAGCGAGTCCACGAAGACATCGGCATCCTGACCGAACTCGGGCTCCTGGAACGAACTGAAAGTGGCGGCGTCTGCTGCCCGTACATGTCAATGCATATCGACATGCACCTGAAGGCGGCTTGAGGCCGAACTCTCAACCGCCTTGCGTTGAACCAACAGGCCGTATGTGTGGCACGTGAACGATCGGCAAGAGGTATTTGCCGTGATGGATGGCGTAGTGGATATGCATTACCGAAAGGAAGGCCAGGAGCATGTGGTCCGCCTGCTCAGGTCCGAACGCATCGGTCCTTGAAGGCGTCGGGAATTCGAACCAGTGATGTCAAAGCGCACCAATTGTGGCCTGTGGCGCTACGCGCTACAGACCAAAATGATTCGAAGCTTCAGGCACAAAGGCATTGAGCGCTTCTTTCAAACAGGGTCGAAAGCCGGGATTCAAGCGCTGCACGCCCCACGCCTTGCTCGGCAACTGTCTGCGCTCGGTGCAGCTACCCGGCCTAAAGACATGAATCGTCCACGATGGAACTGGCATACCCTCAAGGGCAGTTTGTCCGGGCACTGGTCGGTCAGCGGCAACGGGAACTGGCGCCTGACCTGTTCATTTGAAAACGGCGATGCTGTGTTGGTTGACTACCAGGACTACCATTGAGCTTCACATGAGTTCCATGTTCAATCCCCCCCGCCCCGGCTTGACGCTGCGTGATGACATCCTGCCTTCGCTGAGCTTGCAGGTTGGAGAAGCAGCGACCCAACTGGGCGTTGACCGCACGACGCTCTCAAAGGTCCTCAACGGTCGCGCTTCCATCAGCCCGGCAATGGCACTGCGTATCGAGCGCTGGCTCGGCCGCGATCATGGAGGTTCTGCAGAAGTGTGGCTGGCGCAGCAGGCTGCTTATGACCTTTGGCAAGCAAGACAGGCCGTCAAGGCCTCCAAGGCTCTTTCGGGCGTCAAGACGCTGAAGTTTCAGCCCGCTTGAGTCGCGTTTGCCAGGGGCTCCAAACAAAAAAGGCGCCCGAAGACGCCTTTAAATTGAAACTGAAAAATTGAAATAACTGGCGGAGTAGCAATGATAGCCCCACTAACCTGCTCAGGTCCGGATTCATCGTTTTTTGGTGGGGATGGGGATTCGAACTGCTATCCCGTGCTTTGGTCGGCTTTCGGCCCACAGCAGTCACTCGCA
>Ga0255095_1000375_pt1 | contig 23694 bp, 14 predicted proteins | sample Colum_Law_RepC_8_2_FD_188435 | JGI IMG/M metagenome (GOLD analysis project Ga0255095, IMG submission 188435) | Freshwater microbial communities from Columbia River, Oregon, United States - Colum_Law_RepC_8d | ecosystem: Environmental > Aquatic > Freshwater > River | place: USA: Oregon...
GCATTCGCCCAAATGCCCGCACACGAACTTTCCTTCCGCTTTCTTTGCCGCTCATATGGAGCCCCGCCTGATGAATTCTCCACGAAAGTCCAGCCGACGATCGTTTCTGAAGAACACGTCCGCCATCGCCGCAGGGCTCTACGCAGGCACTGCGAGTGCTCGCCCAGCTTCACGTTTCGACAAACTGCGTGTTGCCGTGATCGGTTGCGGCGGTCGAGGCGGCGGCAATCTGCAATCTGTCTCCTCAGAACACATTGCCGCCCTCTGCGACGTGAACGCGAGCAATCTCAATCGCGCGGCGGAGACACATAGCGGTGCTCGCAAGAATACGGACTTCCGCCGCATCTTCGATCACGCCAACGAATTCGATGCGGTTGTCGTCAGCACCTGCGAACATACTCATGCGTTTGCTACGCTGCCAGCATTGCAACTGGGTAAGCATGTGTATTGTGAGAAGCCGCTGACTCACAACATCTACGAAGCTCGCATTATTCGAGAAGCCGCGGCGACCGCCGGCGTGGCGACTCAGATGGGAACTCAGATTCACGCGGAGAATAACTATCGTCGAGTCGTCGAATTAATTCAGACCGGAGCCATCGGCAAGGTTTCCGAATGCCACGTCTGGGTCAGTCGAGCTTGGGGATTGCAGTCTGAAGAAGAAGCAAAAAAGCACGGCGACATTGTTTCCGTGCAGGAACGACCAACAACAGCAGATCCGATTCCAGCGGAACTTGATTGGGATCTGTGGCTCGGTCCTGCGATGGATCGACCCTACAACAACATCTACTTCCCGGGACCGAAGTGGTACCGCTGGTGGGACTTCGGTAACGGCACGATGTCAGACCTGGGCAGCCACTGGGTTGATCTTCCGTTCTGGGCGTTGAAGTTGAAGTATCCAAAAACGATCGAGCCCTTCGGCGGCCCGGCCCATAAGGAAATTGCTCCGGCCTCAATGCACGTTCGCTACGAATATGCACCGATCGGCGATCAGCCCGAGGTTGCTCTGACGTGGTACCAGGGAACTCACAAGCCCGAAATTCTATCACGCGGCGACGTTCCAGCATGGGATAGCGGAGTTCTCTTCGTTGGCGACAAAGGCATGTTGCTGTCTGACTATGGCAAGCACCTGTTATTGCCAGAAGACAATTTCAAAGACTTTAAACGCCCTGAACCGTTCATTCCGCAATCCATTGGCCATCATCAGGAGTGGATTCATGCGTGCAAGACGGGTGAGCCAACAACGTGCAACTTTGAATATGCAGGTTGGTTGACCGAGGCGAATCATCTGGGCAACGTGGCTTACCGAGTCGGCAAGAAGCTGGAATGGGATGCCGAGAACATGAAGGCGACAAATGCTCCGGAAGCTGACCAGTTCATCAAACGCCAGTACCGCAAGGGCTGGGAGCTGAAATGATCCGCAACTCGCTGACGACGATCGTCCGTGTCGTACTGGCAAGCCTGGCCATCATGCCGTCCGTGCATGGCCAGCTTGTCATCGCAGACGAGCCCAAGTCAGCGATCGAAGCGACCGTGATTGAAGCCGCAGTTGATGATCAGGCCGCGGCATTTTCAAAGCAGGTTCTGCCAATTCTGCGCACTCGTTGCATTACGTGCCATGGGCCGGAAAAGCAGGAAGGCGGACTGCGTCTGGATTCACTGGACGCCGCAATCAAAGGCGGCGATCAGGGCTCGGCGATTGTACCGGGTGACGCCGAGAACAGCTTGTTCGTGAAGGCCATCACATTCGCCGATCCCGATCTGCAAATGCCGCCCAAACAGAAGTTGTCGGACACAGAGATTGCTGCTCTGAAACAATGGATTCAGGGCGGAGCGGCTTGGCCCGCCGAGTCCTCAGAAGTCGGATCCGGCGAGCAGATGGGAGATGCATTTCACGATGAGAAGAATCCTGTTCGGCAACTGTTTGGCGAAGAGCGATTGAAGTTGTGGTCTCTCAGGAAGTCATCGGCCACGCCGCCGGACGGCCTTAGCAATGCAGATCGGCAGCGACCCTCAAAAATCATCGACGCATTCCTCGAACAGAAACTGGAGAGCGTCGGCCTGAAGATGTCAGCACCTGCAGATCGTCGCACTTTGATTCGACGTATCACCTTTGATTTAACGGGCTTGCCGCCGACTCCGGAAGAAGTGGCGGCGTTTGAATCCGATTCGTCGGCCGAGGCATTTGCTTTGGTCGTTGATCGACTGTTGAACTCACCCCATTATGGCGAACGACAAGCTCGTTTGTGGCTGGATGTCGTCCGCTACGCTGATACCCACGGCTATGAACGCGACGAATTCCGGCCGCTGGCATGGAAGTACCGCGATTATGTTGTTCGCTCATTCAACGCGGACAAGCCCTTTGATCAGTTTGTCCGGGAACAATTGGCAGGAGACGAACTTGTTCCCGGCGCTCCGCAGAATGCAGAGGACGCCGATGCCCTGATTGCGACCGGTTATCTTCGCCTCGGCCAATGGGACAGCACCGCCGCGATTTTTCAGGAAGAAGACCGCCACCGTGCCGAGCAGATGGCGGATCTGACCAACACAACGGCGTCTGCATTCCTGGGACTGACGATGTCCTGCTGCCAATGCCACGATCATAAGTACGATCCCCTGACTCAGGCTGATCATTTTCGCCTACGAGCGTTCTTTGCGGGGGTTACTGCGAAAGATGATCTGAGCATTTCGTTGCCTGCGGAACAGACCGCGATCGACAGCCACAATTCGATGGTCGATCAGCAAGTTGCGGAATTCAGAAAGCAACTGGAACCATTAACCGACGAATCCGAATCCACAAAGACTCAGCGTGACGCACTCGAGAAACAGATTCAGGAATTGGAAGCATCTCGCAGAAGCCCGGAAGTCACAATGGCCGCTGTCGATTCCGGCGGCGAAGCACCGGCAACCCACATTCTCTATCAGGGCGATTTCGCTTCGCCTCGAGAAGAAGTCTCGCCCGGATATGTCACGGTCCTTTACCCCGGCCCCGCACAGATTGAGAAGGCTCGTGAGAATTCTACAGGCCGGCGACTGGCTTTGGCGAACTGGATTGTTTCAGACTCCAATCCGTGGACGGCTCGAGTCATCGTGAATCGAATCTGGCAGCAGCATTTCGGAACCGGCATTGTGGCGACTGCGAACGATTTTGGTTTCAGCGGAGCACGTCCGACTCATCCTGAACTCCTGGACTGGCTGGCGAATAAGTTTGCTACCGAAGGCTGGTCGATTAAGCAATTGCATCGCTGGATCGTGTTGTCTGAAGCTTACCAGCAGAGTTCTCTCACTGAATCGATTCCTGAGGCTGATCCGGGCAACTCGCTCTTGTGGCGTCAGAACATGCAAAGACTTGATGCCGAGACATTGCGTGATTCGCTGCTGATGGTTTCAGGCCTGTTGTTGCCAACACATGGTGGCCGTCCACTTTGGCCAGATGTGCCAGAGGAGCTAACTCATGCACAGCCCGCAATTCTTGAAGCGATCAAGGATGGCGACGATGGACGAATGCAGGGCTGGTACACGGATCCACCCGAACAAGCCGATGTCCGCAGTCTGTATCTGATCCGCAAGCGATGCCTGCCGATTCCGTTTTTGCAGTCCTTCGATTTGCCGGATTCCACAACATCCTGTGCGCGGCGAGATACGACCGTCGTGGCTCCTCAGGCTTTGATGCTGTTGAACAGCCCCGAGGGAATCCGTTATGCAGAAGCCCTGGCCGACCGCATACTGAGCGACACGGCTCATCTTTCTGAGACGAGTGATAAACGAGAAGGGGCATTGATTGAGCGATTATTTCAGCTCACGTTGAATCGCCAGCCCTCGCTCGAAGAACAAACCATGGCGGCCAAACATCTGCAAAATGAACAGGCAAAGTTGTCAGACGGTAATCAGGAAAGTCGCATGAAGATTTCATTCGTAGGCCTATGCCGAGCCATGCTGAACCTGAATGAGTTTGTTTACGTTGATTAATCAACCCGGATCGCACGACCAGTTCTTTTTCGCGGAATGCGATGACATCACCAGCAGAGACGTCAGGTTCATCACGGCTGGATTCTCTGTTGGGATGAATTGCGTTCTGAGTGCCGCGAGCAGACTCTCGTGCTTCATTAATGATTGAACCGGAACTATACTTCGCATGGGTCGGAGTGAGATTTTTCTTTGTAGCCGGATTCGCGAGTGTTCGGCACGCCCGCCATGGAAGTGTGGGAATTCTCACAGATCCGGCGTCCCTCGATGCAGTCCTGCTCGAGGTACATCGATTGCCAGCGTGGCATCGTCATTTCCGGCCGTGAATCTATCATTCAGAACTCATCATGCCTCGATTACAAATCTTTGCTGGTCTCTTTGTCCTGATTGCTTCACTTGGTCTCTTTCTTTTCGCTTTGAATTCAGAGCTTGAAACATCATCGCCTGAAACCGAGCTTCCCGCAGCAGACGCATCAAAAGCAACCATTGACCAAAGCGGATTCGGGGCGACAACTCTGAACAAGCAGGAAGCCCCAAACGCTACACAGCCCGCAGGCATGGTCTGGATTCCGGGTGGTGAGTTTTCTATGGGAAGCGATTCATCCGCCGAATCTCTCTGCAGTTTGCCCGGCGTCACACAGGATTCGGTGCCAATTCATCGAGTGTACGTCGATGGTTTCTGGATGGATGAAACGGAAGTCACTAACCGGCAGTTCGCGGACTTCGTTGCAACCACTGGTTACGTCACGGTAGCGGAGCGGAAACCAACTCAGGAAGAGTTTCCCACGGCACCGCCGGAGAATCTGATTGCTGGTTCGACCGTTTTCTCTCCCACGAAGGAACCCGTGCCGCTCAATAATTACTTTCAATGGTGGAGTTACATTGGCGGAACTGACTGGCGTCACCCAACGGGACCAGACAGCAGCATCGACGATCATGCTGATTATCCAGTTGTGCAAGTTGCGTTTGAGGATGCCGAGGCCTACGCGAAGTGGGCTGGCAAGCGATTGCCGACCGAAGCGGAATGGGAATTCGCCGCGCGGGGAGGCCGTTCGGGCGATCTTTATGCATGGGGAAATGAATTGCAGCCGGAGGGGAAGTTTCAGGCCAATATTTATCAGGGAGAATTCCCCGTTGAAGGCAAAGACACCGGAGCAGATGGGTTTCAGGGCATCGCTCCGGTGAAGCAGTATGCGGCCAATCCATTCGGGTTATACGATGTCGGAGGGAACGTCTGGGAGTGGACTCGTGACTGGTACCGCCACGACTATTATGCAACGCTGGCAAAAACTGGTGAGGTCGCTCGAAATCCACAGGGGCCCGACGTTCCCTTTGATCCAGTAGAACCAACTGAGAAGAAACGAGTTCATCGGGGCGGTTCGTTTCTGTGTACGGATCTTTATTGCACTCGTTACATGGTTGGGACTCGGGGTAAGGGAGAAGTCCGCACCGCCAGCAACCATGTGGGTTTTCGGTGCGTGAAGGAAGTCAAAGCCGATTGAGTACCGGGTTCTCGCTATTCTTCGGGCAGCACATGGTGCGATGGCACAAGACATAGCGCGAGGAATAAACTTAACCACCGAAAGGTTCCGCAGCTTTCCTCACGCTCCGTGAAAGTTTGTTGTGATTCACCGCGAAGCGGTTTAAGAGGGTAGCCGGTGGTCAGCGCAGCGCCACCACCGGTTCGCGTCGAAACCTGCGATTGCACCCTGAAATGGGTGCCAGAATCGTGGTTTCTCTCATCCCTTCAGGATGAGTTTGGTTCGCGTTCAGTCACCGGTGGTGCGACTGTCGGCGACCACCGGGTACTCTCTGCCATCCTTTCAGGATCAATCGCAGGACATTCCACTTGCTACCCTCACGCACATGATTTCGCGTTGAACCCCATGAAATGCCGTGATTCTTCTGTCATCATCAGGATCGGAAGAAAAGTCGAATTGACACCAACAAGCGATTCGAGCTAAAAGTCAATGACGATTGGATTAAACGCAGGGCTGCGTGCATCCGACGAGGTCTTTTCTGCGAATTCACCGGAAAAGAGCTGGGCGAACTGAATTTCGAAGGAGCGAATAATGCGTCGAACTGCGATCACACTGCTTGCGGGATTTGCACTTGTCGGGTGTGGCGGTTCAGATGCCAAAAACGGCGAAGCCAAGTCGGCTGGAATTCCGTTGTCGATCCCAAATCAGAGCCCCGACGCAAAGGTCTCAGCGAAGGCTAATGCTCAGTCAATCGATCAGTATTCATCCGCGGTTAAACAACTGCTTCAGAGAGCCAATACAGCAGTCACGTCCGGCCTGAATGGAGTGGCCATTGAGTCGCTGAGTCAGGCCATCGGGATCACTCCTGAAGACGCATCACTGTTTCGCATGCGTGCCGATGTCTATTCGCTGCAGGGCGAAAACGCTAATGCTCGCGCAGACTTCAGTACTGCCGTACGACTTTCCCCAGAAGATCCGGATCTCTACAACTACCGTGGTTATTTTCTGATGGGTCAGGGCCTGGGCGCGGAAGCTCGGGCTGACTTCGACAAAGCCATTGCGATCAACCCCAAACACGGGGCCGCACTTAACAATCGAGGATTGTTGGCTCTGGCTGGCAAAGACTACAAAGCAGCGATTGCTGATTTTTCTTTGGCGATTGAAGCCGATCGAAACTTGTCAGACGCATGGAACAATCGCGGTTTCGCTCAGATGAAACTCAATGAGCTTGATAAAGCGATGGCCGATATCAAACAGGCTTTGCATATCAAAGAAGACTATGTCACTGCCTGGAATAATTGTGGCCTCGTCGCCATGCAACAGGAGAAATTTGCCGACGCCGAAAAGTCGTTCGCCCGGGCGATGGAACTTGACCCAATGGATGCCCGCTGGGTCAATCACCACCGTGCCGCTCTGATTAAGCAGAATCGCTTTGCAGAAGCGCAGACAGACGCCAACAAGATCGAATGGCTCAACCAGCTCGCAAGTCTTACACAGGTGGCCGGACGCAATGCCCGTGATCCGCGTGCCTGGATTGTTCGCGGCCAGCATCTGATGGATGGCCAACAGTACAATGCCGCGATTCAGGACTTCAATCGCGCTCTGACCGTGAATCCGGGCAATGCACAGGCTCTGTTTGACCGTGCAGTGGCATGGGTCAAGATGGGCGACCACCAGAAGGCGATGCTGGACTGTGATGAATCCATCGTCGCGAATCCATCGCTGGAAGCCTACTCCCTGCGAGGCGATCTGTGGCTGCGACTGGAGAATCTCGACCTTGCAATTGCTGACTTTGAATCGGCAAAACGCTTTGATGAGCAGGTTGCGGCTACTTACGAGCAGCGTGCAGAGAAACAGCGTTCGGCCGGTGAGACCACAAAAGCCGATGAAGATCAGGCTCGCGCCAAAGAAATTCGCGAAGCGATGATTGAGAAGCCTGCAGCCGCTCGCGACACAAGCACTGCGGAAGGCTTCAACCCGGACTCGTCGGTTCAGTAGTCCAGCCAGATACCGCCACCGACCAGATTCTCCCAACGGTCGAAGAATTCGTACTGTAATGATGGGCCGTTGTAATAGTTCAGGCCAAGACGCAGCCGGCGTTTAGAATGTTCGCCCTGCCAGCCCCAGCCGGCAACGACATTCACTCCGCCGTTGAAATCGAAGTCTTCGCGGAGATGAGTATTCACGGCCGCAAATGGGGCGCCCGTGAATTGACTTGTTGGGAGAGGTGTGTATTCGGCACCGAACTGAAACTCAAGTGGCTTCGCCCCGCCCTCAATACCCAGAGCGTAGCCGATTTCTCCGTAGACCCGCGAGATATCATTGAGCTCGTAAGCCGTTCCCAACAGCAGGGAGTCTCGGACATAGTTGATGCGATTGAACAGCGGATTCGCAATCAGGTATTCATCGCCCACATGTGAGCTGATGTGATAATAGCCTGCTCGGTACGAAAGACGATCGAACTTCCATGTGCCATACAAACCAACGCGATAGTCAGATCCCTCCAGCATCGCGCTGACCTCTTCGGGCAGAACACGCGCAAACACCGCGCCTTCGAGGTCCAACTGAAAGGCGTCGCTGTTAGAGACTGACGGATCTGACAGGCGAATCAAGCCGGCACGACCGCCAAGCACTGCTTCCCAGATCTTGCGTTTACTCTTGGTGTCGTAGAATGACACCAGCTGCATTCTCGCTTCTTTTTCACCGGCGATGTAGGTTTTATAGAGCAACCCGTTGGGAAGTAGTTGCCAGCAGAGATGCTGTTCGTGAGTCTGCGGATACTCGGAGAAAACCGCGTCCGGCGTCATGGCCGGGTAAAAAGCTTGCTCCGTTTGCGACTCAGGAATGACAATCTGCTCTTCACCGCTTATGGGCTCGGCTGGCTCCTGGGTGTGCCCTGTCGTTCTGATCGCTCCTTGAGCGGGCATGTTGACGACTGACGACCTGGCGTCCGGAGCCTGTGAGTATTCGGAGAGATCAAAGTCCCCTGCAGTTGCCGCGTCGCCTGGTTGTTCCGCGGACTTTGGTGCGTCGGGCTTCTTGCTTCTCGACTGGCGAAGCGGATCGAGCCATGTGCTGACTGGTCTTCTGGCGGCACTTGAAGCAACACCCGGATCACTGGCGGATTCTTTGACTGATGTAACGACGTTGCTGTTGTCAGCATGGGCTGACAGAGTCTGTGCGGTACAAACCAACGCGGCTACAAACAACTTTGCGAAGAGACTGCTGCGTTGAGCCACCCGCGACCTGCCTGCAGATGGCTGGACCGAAAGACTGGCCGCCTGATCGATGGGTTTTGAGAAGTTGCAATCTGGAGACTGCGGACGGCATGAAGACGAATCTCCTGCAGCGGTAGGCAACTCAGGAGACGTTCTCTCCTGCTTGTTTACCGGCTTTGGCGACTTTCCGAACCATTGAAATGCGTGAGCCACGAAGTGCGATCCTGATCTCGTGTCCTGCGGGACATGACGAACATAGAACCTGCAATGTCTGTGACGAAGGTTTCGGATAAGCCGCCGGGCAATTCTGAGGATCGCAACTATCGTTTCGGCGATTCAGACTGTGTCGGGCCGGTCAGTTAAAATGTACGGATTTTGCAGCCCGAACAATGAAAATGCGAGATTCTGCAGCCGCCAGGATTCGGCAAAAACCGCCGCCGCTATATCTCTTCGATTGCCTGATCGTCAAAGTCCACTTCCACAGACCATGATCATTCACAGGCTCAATCAGTGGCTGCATTGACGGGCCAGGGGTTTAGATTTGCGTGACGATTCAGGATCTCTCATCGCGGGATCCATGAGAGCCCCTGGTTCTAACCTGCATTCGCTGCCAGAGCCTGCAGCCTCGCTTGCACGCTCTGGCGATTCAAATTGAACTCAACGGCGCGAGGAGATTAGCTCATCCCCATTTTGGACAGGGCATCCTGCAAGCCGGGGATATTCATTCCCCCGGCAATGTCTGCCATCTCTTTTGCGGCCGCTTCTTTGGCTTTCTGAATGGCGTGGTTAGTCGCCGTAGCGACCAGTTCCTGCATCAGTTCCCGATTTTTCGCTTCGATCAGCCACTGATGAATGTCCACGCCGCTGACCTGAAAGTCGCCGGTCATGCGAACCGTCACCGCGTCGCCGCCAGCCGTGCCTTCAACCGTGAGGCGACCGATGCGTTCTTTTGCCGCAGCCACTTTGGCCTGAATATCACCAGCCTGGCTCATCATGCTGGCCATGCTTGCAAGATTCTTGAGTCCACCAAACATATCAAACTCCAAAGAACAGGTGATAAGCTCAGACGAGAAATCCGCTAGTGGTCCGCCACAGCCTCTGTTTCAGCAACCTTAACGGCCGGAGCCACAGTCACTTTGACCACAGTTGCTCCAAAGACTTCCATCACCTGACGCACGAAAGGATCTCGCGACGGATCCACTTCGCCCAGCAGGTTTCGCTGAGGAGGCGTTGCCTCAACAGCTCGCGCGGCAGGTTTCGGAGTAGATTCGGTGGCCTGTGACGAGCCTCTTGAAGCATTATTGCTTTTCGCTCCTGCGGCAGCGGGAGGTTCTGCGGGCTTTTCAACCACAGGTTGCGGCTTTGGTCGAGTCGACGCCAGTAGTCGCAGATTGACCGTGAAAGGTTCTCCAATCAGCTTCAGGATTTCGGCTTCAATCCGACCGCGACTGTCCGGCTGATCGAGCACCTTTTTTGCAAAGTCGTAGGAGCTGTCTAATTGGATCTCCAGCCGATTGGGTGCGACCAGGACAAGATCCGAAGCCATCTTCAGCCCCGCGGAAATCGTCAACCCGACGGTCTTTAACAACTCCTGAAACAATCGCGGACAATCCGCCTGTGTCAATGACGACACCGGTTCATTCTTCGCTGTTGGAGCAGGCTTCTCGATCGCCGGTGCAGGTGGAGTGGTTGAAGCAGTCGCAGCCGCAAGCGGCACTGGAGCAGGTTCGGCGTGCGTCACTACCGGTGGCTGGGCGTGCGTCGTTGCAGTGATGTCTGCTGGACTATCCGACTGAGGAGGAGCTGAAGAAGCAACGTGCGACGCACTCACAGCTTCCGAAGCAACGGGAGTGGCTGGTGTTGCGGAGAGCAGTGGTGCTGTCGCCACCGGTGAAGTCGCATGAAGATCATGCAAATCCTCATCGGATTCATCCGAATCAAATTCGCTGGATTCCTCGTCACCGTTATCTGAAGCATCCGGCGGAGCGATCAACGATGAAGCCCGCGTCAGGGATTCAGTGTTTTTTTTTTCGTTCACAGGTGCTGCTAAGGCCTGAGCCGAGGCAGTCCCTGCAGTTGACGTCGTCGATATGTTCGACGGAGCAGGTAACTCCGGCAGTGTTGGCAATCGCCCTGACAGCAGATCACTGATTGCCGTTAGATTTTCGAGCAGGCTGAGTTGGACCATCGCCATTTCCAGAACGGTTCGAGCAAACGTGCTGCGAAACATCTGGTTCTTGGCATCGGACAGAATCTGAAACGCCGCCATGACAGAATGCATGCCAAGACGAGTTCCCTGTCGCATCAGAATGTCACGATGGCGATTGGCGACGCTGCACAGAGGAACCTCAGTGCCTCCCGACAGCGTAACCATCAGGTCGCGAACATAGCCAATACACTGATCCATCAATTCGCCAGGCTGGACACCCAGTCCAAAAGCCGTATCCAGATTCGTCAGTACTTCGCCGGGCCGATGTTCAATGATGGCGTCGAAGAATTCAACCAGACGTTCATCGCCAGCCGTTCCCAGCATGCGATGCACATCGTCGGCGGAAACGGTCCCGTCACTAAACGCCAGCAACTGATCGAATAGCGACTGACTGTCACGCATCGAACCACGGGCTCGTCGAGCAACCAGCTCCAGAGCATCCTCGGCGACTTCGAAACCTTCCGCTTTAGCAATCTCGCGCAATCGATCACCGATCGAGCGATCGTTAATGCTGGAGAAGTCAAACCGTTGACAACGCGACAGGATTGTGTCGGGAACCTTGTTGGGTTCGGTCGTGCAGAATACAAACTTCACATTCGGCGGCGGTTCTTCCAAAGTCTTCAACAGCGCGTTGAAGGCTTCTTTGGTCAACATATGAACTTCGTCGATGATGTAGACTTTGAACTGAGTCCTCATCGATCTCACGCCAACATTCGCGCGGAGCGATCGAATATCATCGATCCCGCGATTGGATGCACCGTCGATTTCCAGCACGTCGACGTCATTCCCGGCGGAGATCCCGTCGCAGATTTCGCACTGATTACACGGAACACCGTCCACGACATTCGGGCAGTTCAATGCCTTCGCCAGAATTCGGGCGGTCGACGTTTTTCCGACTCCACGAGCCCCCGTAAACATGTAGGCATGAGCAACTCGGCCAGCACGAATGGCATTCCGAAGTGCTCGCGAAACATGTTCCTGCCCGACGACGTCGTCAAACGCCTGAGGCCGAAAACGCCGAGCCAAAACGGTGTAATGGGAACCTGTCGTCACTGCGATGTACTCAATTCAGTTAAATGATGTCACCCGCCAGTCCATCTGGTCGCCGAACTACGACGCACCCCAGGATTCGACGTCTGCACCGTATTGTGCAGCAATTGAGTTGAATCATCCACCCTGGCCCGGCCAATGATTGACATTTCGATGAGTACTCCCGGTTTCGCCGGGGATTCCCCGTAAATCAACTGCGAGTGCGGGAAGGCACAGTCACGAAACGATCGGGGCGTAGAATTTTTTCGCCCTGATGTCGATAGGCCGTCAACATTCCGTATTTGGCGACGCTGTAGTCCAGACAGGCCACGTTGACCGCGAGCGGTGCCGGCGAGTCTGCAAATAGCCAGTAATGCCCAATGAAGACCGGCGGATTCGTCGGAGCATACACAGCCGGACGCACTGTCGGCGGAACCGGCAACGAAGCCAGCGTCGGATCCTCCATCGCCGGCCAGGAATACGACGCGAGCGTATGCTTCTCCGGAGGATCGTACCAGCGAATTCGGGTCCTCTCCCTCCGAGCCCCCTCGCGGTCGACCAGAAAACTTCCTTCCGGAAGCTTCATTTCCGGGCCTTTCATGGATCGCTCAACAGCACGCAGCACTGGATTCCCGGCCTGAGTCGCATGAAAGAGGAACTCCGCAGACATATGGCCATACTGAGCCGACGCGTCAGCGAGTGTCCGCAGATCTCGAGCATCCCAGCACGCATGGACGACTCGCAAGGTACCAAGATCAAGAGAAACAGGCAGCGTCCGAAACCAGTTCAGCGCAGCTTCGAGATCCCCCGTGTCCAATTGTTTCAGAGTTGCTGAATGCTGTTTGAGATTGTGTTCCGTATGCCGTCGCAGGAACTCATCGGGCTTTGTTGGATGCGGCGTGTGAAACGCTAATGCATTGAGTTCATGATTGCCCATGACAGCAGAAGCCGCGCCGGTTTCACACATGGTTCGCACGATATTGATGGTGTCGCGAATCCGCGGACCTCGATCAATAAAGTCGCCGCAGAAGAGCACCTTGCGGTCGGCATGGCGAAATTCACCGGACTCTTCCGAGTACCCCAGTTTGTGCAGCAGTTCCACCAGCTCATCAGCATGGCCGTGAATGTCACCGATAATGTCGTACATGTCTGTGAAGATTGGCTTGCTGAAAACGGAAATGGAATGAATTGATTGTTAGCGGTCTCCCCGAAAATGCCACAAGCCATGCTCTGAAAAAATCACGAGCATGGCTTGTGCAGACTTCGCGAGATTAAAACTTAGACGTCACACACCTGAACTGCCTGCTTGAGGCCTTCCAGAGGATCACGAGTCGGTATGAATTCGTGTCCGACAAAACCTTTGTATCCCAGCTCAACCAACTTTCGCAGAATCGGCGGGAAGTTGATTTCCTGATTCTCATCCAGTTCACATCGGCCAGGATTGCCCGCGGTGTGAACATGGCCAATCACGTCGATATTCTCTTCCAGCCGGCGGATCACGTCGCCATTCATCAACTGCACGTGGTAGATATCAAACAGTAGTTTGACGCGAGGCGAGCCGACTCGACGAACGATGTTCGCTACATAATCAATATCGTCGCCCTGATAACCTGGATGACCCTTCATCGGGTGAGATCCATCCCGAGTATTCAGGTGTTCAAGACAGATCGTGACACCCATTTTCTCTGCATGAACAGCCAGCTTCTTGAGACCAGCGACGCAGTTATCCGCACCTTCTTCGAGCGAAATCTCGCCGCTGTTTGGATCTTCCGCATCCCGCCACTTGTAGCCCGTGAAAGCAATCACGCTCGGCATGCCATACTTAGCACATTCGTCAATCATTTTCGTGGTGGCGTCAATCACCTGAGCATGATAGGCCAGATTATTCAGGCCCTTCATAAACGGAGCACCGGGCATCCCGTTGGCAGCCAGAGCACAGGTCAAACCGTGCTTTTTGATCGTTGGAAATTCTGCAGGACCGCAGATTTCAACGGATTCACAACCCAGACTTTTGGCGATTTCACAGGTCTTATCGATATCCCACATGTCTCCGGCGATGTTAAAGCACCAGAACACAACAGAGTGCCGAATATTTCCCTTCATGGAGACTTCCTGAACTGCAAAACAAAGGAACGCCGGGCCCAAAGAAAGGCCGCAGCCGGTGGAATTTGCAATGGCAACGACCACTGCGGAAGCAAAGACCGCGAAAAGTTATCGGGGCGCCTGTCGCATTGCAAGTGGTTAGGGATTTCATGGCACGGCGGCGCATTTTGTCAAGATGGGACAGCCTGTAGGGTGTGACAAGTTCGCCCTAGCGACCGCAGGCACACCAGTTGGCAGCAAAAATGGTGTGCCCGCGCTCCGCTTGTCACACCCTACAAACCACTCAGATTCAAGAAGTGCGTTGCCGTGGATTTCATGACACCAGCAAATGCACTCAGAGCAGACTTTGGATCATGCTCCTCAGCACTACTGCAGCCCGCTGCCGGTTTCCACTTCACAACCGCCTATGGATAACCGTTTCCAGCGGGGCTTCAGGCCCGAGTTTCGGCAGCAGGCTGCCTGCACCAAAGCGGCAGCAGGCCGCCGCAGTCCACGAGAGTGTTTGCCTTTTCGGAAGAACGACTCACAATGTGTAGCGATGCGAATGCGTCGCTAGCATGGCAAATACGAAACAAACTGAACCGTCCATGGTCTCACATTGACCATAAAGAAATGAATCGGAATAACTCATGAGTACCCCGGAAGATGGCGAGCCGAGAACAGAACGCGTCGTCGAGGTGCGTTATGAGTTTACGCCAATCCTGGCCGATATTCTGAGTCACCTGAAATGTTCGTTGATGGTGACCACATATCAGGCGGGGAAACTGCTGGTTCTGGGCGTCCACAATGGGGCCTTAAAGATTTCATTCTCGAACTACGATCAGCCGATGGGCCTGGCCGTTGATGGCGATCGGCTTGCCATCGGCACTCGCAAACAGATGAATTTTCTCGCAGGCAATCGTGATGTCGCCAGGTCGGTGGATCCAGCAGACACGTGGGACGTGTGCTATGTTCCGCGGACTTCGACGTGGACCGGCAGTATCCATGGGCATGACCTGGCGTGGGGAACGGAAGGCCTGTGGGTCGTGAATACTCTGTTCTCCTGCCTGTCGACTCTGCATGAACAGTACAGTTTTATTCCCCGCTGGAAACCTCCATTCATCAGCCAGTTAATCGATCAGGACCGTTGTCATCTGAATGGCCTCGCGTTGGTTGATGGCCGTCCGGGTTTTGTGACAGCGATGGCAGAATCCGATACGGCGGCAGGCTGGCGTCCGACCAAGGCGACCAGCGGGGTTGTCATGCATGTGGATTCCGGTGAAACGATTGCTCGCGGATTCGCGATGCCGCATTCACCACGATGGTACAACGGCAAATTGTGGGTTCTGGATTCTGGCCGAGGCGCCCTCGGGACTATTGATCCTGCGACAGGGCAGTTTACAACCGTTGAAACATTTCCCGGATATACTCGAGGACTCAGTTTCGCTGGCCAGTTTGCGTTCGTTGGACTGTCGAAGATACGCGAAACGTCTGTCTTTGGTGGAGTTCCGATTGCTGAGCGCCGCAATGAATTAAAATGCGGCGTGGGCGTCGTGGATCTCATCACAGGGCGAACGGTCGCGGTGTTTCAGTTTCTGTCGGGTGTGACAGAGATTTTTGCCGTCGAAGCCGCTGAAGGCGCGGCTTGTCCGTATGTGGCCGGGGCCAGTTCCGAGGGCAAAGAACACGACGTCTGGATCGTGCCACAGCCGGGATCAGTGCCTCCTATTACAGCGGGGCTTCCATGGTTTGTTTCAGAAAAGTCAGCAGTGGTGGATACTGCTCGAACGGCTTCTCCCGTTGCTGATTCTCAACGACCGACGGAGCCGCAACCGTTGAGTCTCGAAGACTGGTTGGCTCTGAATCCAAAGGACGCCGCCAGTTGGATCACGCTTGGTAATCTACGGCAGGAACAAAATCGTCAGCCGGATGCTCTGTTGTGCTATGAGCGAGCCGTCGAGGCTGATCCTCGTATGTCCGCCGCACGGCAGAATTTCGGATATCTGTTGTTTAATCAGGGCTTCCCGGAGAAGGCTCGCGATGTCTACCGCGAACTTTTGGCCATCGATCCTTCTCCGATGAACCGACTGCTTGCGACTTCGGTCCTGCCGGTCGTGTATCAATCGCGGGAAGACCTGCAGCATTGGCGTCTGGAACAGCATTCAGCTCTTGAGACGATGGCCGCAGAAGGCGCCTCTGTCGATGCCACATCGCAACTTGTCCCGACCGCTTTCTTCTGGGCCTATCAGGGGTTGAATGATCGCCAGGCCATGGCATTGCGAGGACGAGTTATTCAGGGCTCAACGGAAGCGAATTTGCAAAGCATCGGGAATGAGCGACCGAACGAAGAATCGCCCAGCAGCCGAATTCGCGTTGGGTTTCTGTCTGCCTACTTCCGCAATCATACGATCGGTCGCCTGAATATCGGCAGGATCGAGAAACTGGACCGATCCAGATTCCATGTGACGGTTTGCGCAGCGTCAAGTGCTGACGACGAATTCTGCCGACGGTTTCAGAGCGGAGCGGATGAGTACGTCGTGATTCCTCGCGACGTTAAAGCGGCGATCGCCACGCTGCGACAATTGAAGCTGGATGTTTTGTTGTTTGCCGACGTCGGGATGGATGCGTTGTGTTCAACACTGGCATTCTCGCGAATGGCTCCGGTTCAGTGTGTGACATGGGGACATCCGGAAACGACAGGTAGCCCGACGATGGACTATTTTCTGTCGAGCGAACTTCTGGACGAGCAAGCTGCTCAGGAACACTACACTGAAACGCTCGTGCGAATGCCACTAACCGGGACGTATTACGAGCGTCCACAGACGCCTGCCAATCCGGAATCTATCCGCCGACTGCCAGGACTCGAAGGCTCGGGACCAATTTATGGCTGCCCGCAGTCGTTGTTCAAGTTTCATCCTGACGATGACATCGTGCTCCGAGGAATCCTGGAAGCCGATCCTCAGGGCCGCATTGTTGTTATTGAAGGTCGAGTTCCGGAGTGGACAAAACGACTCCGCTCGCGCTGGCAAAAGACACTGGCAGACGTGCACGATCGAATCGTATTCTTACCCCCGATTGCGAACGATGATTATCTGCGCCTGCTGCGGATCTGTGACGTGATTTTGGATCCTCTGCATTTCGGCGGCGGCAACAGCAGCTACGAAGCCCTGGCGATGGGAACTCCTGTGATCACGCTGCCCAGTCCATTTTTACGAGGCCGCATCACGGCTGGCCTCTACCGCAAGATGCAGATGACTGATTGCATTGTCAAAACCACCGACGAATATATTGCACTAGCCGTGCGGCTGGCCAAAGATCACGCATTCGGGCAGATGATTCGCGCTCGGATTACGGCTCAATCAGCAGTTCTGTTCGATGATCCGGCGGAAGTTCGAAGCATTGAGGATGCCCTGCTGAGCTGCGCGGAAAATAGGAGCCAAAAATAATCCAGCGCAGGCCGAGCCTGGAAATGCCCGTCGACGGAGCGACGGGTGTAGCGTACACCGATGACTCACCAAACGGAATTACTTCGCAATCAACGGGTCCCTGAATAATGCAGGCATTCATTGAAGTCATCTTTAAAATCATTTTCGAAGTCGTATTTGAAATCGGACTTCGCCTGCCCGGCGCGCTGATTTGTAAATGCCTGCTGCCGCACTCTGACATTGCGTTCGATAGTTTCCGGGTGATCCTTGCTGGAGCGATCTTCTGGTCGATCATTATCTTTGCGGGCTGGATGATTTTTGGTTAGTGGCGAAGGTCGATATCTCTCAACTACTTTGCATTCTGCACAACGTCCAGCCGCTGATCAACTTTCGCCATTTGAACAGCTTGCGTGGTACCATCCGGCCAGCGGATCGTGACGTCTTTCACTGAGTCGACTTTGCCGAGTCCAAATGTGACAGGGAGTTCGACCTGCGACTGATAACTGCGAGTCGGCATGACCAGACGAGTCAGTACGGTTCCATCCGGCAACGTGACTTTCACTTCGGCTCCAATCGCATCACGATTGCAGGTTGTCCCCTGCAGTTTGAACTGCAGCCAGTGATGTCCGGACTTCTGATCATTACGAAGTAATCGAGGCCGCCCACCTGAACTGAACAACACGAGATCCAGATCTCCATCACGATCGATGTCGGCCATCGTGGCTCCTCGACCCACCATTCGCTTCTGGAAGTCTGCTCCGGTCTTTGCTTCGGACAGCATGACAAACTCGTTATCGAACTCAGTGCCGCAATTCCAGATCAAGTGTGGAGGTTGCTCATAATGCTGACTGGCCTGAACGACCTGGATGTCTTCTTCCAGATGCCCGTTGTTTTCAAACAGGTCCAGTCGGCCGTCAAGGTCTGCATCCAGAAACAGCACGCCGAACTTCAGGTCCGTTCTAGTCACTGGGCCGATGCCGTTGGAGACTGCTTCATCGCGAAAAACCGGAACCTCGGACCCCGGAGTCTGACACACGTACAAGGCTGTCATTTCCGTCGCAAAGTTCCCAATCGCGATTCCTATTGCATCTGTATTTCGAAAGCAACCCGTATCAATCCCCATCGCTCCACGAGCCAATCCTGCATTGTCGAAGGCCACCCCCGCGGTTGCGGCCGACTCCAGAAACGTGCCGTCGGCCTGGCTAACAAACAACAAGTTCTGGACCGTATCATTGGCCACGATAATGTCCAGTCGCCCGTCGGCGTTCACATCGCAGAAAGTGGTTCCCAGTGACTTTGAAGCAGGGACCTTTGTATTTGGATCCCGAACCTGAACCCCGGCCTGTTCCGAGATATCCGTAAAGCGACCTTCCCCATCATTGCGATACAGATAAGGCAACGCTCCCGTAAAATCTGTGGGGCGACCATACGCTCGTAGAGTTCCATTCAGAGTGAACTCCATGGACAGATCCTGTTCGCGCGACCACTGAATGTAGTTAGCGACAAACAAGTCCAGGTCGCCATCGTTGTCGTAGTCGAACCAACCGCAACTGGTGCTCCACTCGGTCTCACTGCCGCCGACACCGGCGCCAGAAGTGATGTCTGAAAACTTGCCAGCACCGTCATTGCGAAACAGGTGGTTCAGTCCAAGGCAACTGACGAACACATCGACATCATTGTCGTTATCAAAATCTCCACAGGCCACACCATTGCCGTACATCCCGACATCCAGTCCCGAACCTGCCGTAACATTGGTAAATTTTCCTGTTCCATCATTGGCATAAAGTGCGGAAGTCGGCAGTTTCTCCGGTTGCTGTTTGGCCCAGGGCCATACGTTGGAATTGATGCACAGCAAGTCCTGATCGCCGTCGTTGTCGAAGTCGAAGAACGCTCCTCCCCCGCCCATGGTTTCAGGAAGCAACTTTTCCCCGTCGGCACCATTTTCATGAACGAAATCGACACCAGCATCGTCAGTGATCTCCGTGAAGAGAACTTCGGGGATCTCCAGTGTCGGTTTGACTCGCTCTGTCGGTAACTCCGTCGGTCCTGCCTTTTCGACGACAACTTCCGGCGGCTTTTTCGTCAGCAGCCAGATCAATACACCTGCTGCCACCAGCGCGAGAAAGACCCCGAACGACCATTTGATCGCCGAACCAACGACTTCGTCATTCTGTGTTTCTTCGGACTCATTTTCAGTCGACTGATTCATGTCTGGTTCATTCTCGAGTGTAAAGTCGGTGAGAAGTAGATTCTTCGAATCTCCGAGCAGGCCAATCCGCAATGTCATCTTTTCACGGTGGGCTGACGCCCTGCCGCTCGCCGATGTCAACGCCTCTATTCTTCAGCCTGAACAGTCGCTGGTTCTGTTTTCTGTTTCCTCTGCAGATCATAAATCACCAAAGCTTCCGAAGCGAAATCCGCCGCGGGATACTTCTGGCGGGCTTTACTGACCGCTTCACCTCGAGCCGTGTCGTCGATCTTGTACTTCTCATGCAGTTTCTGATGCTCAGCGGCTTTCTCTTTGTCATTCAACTGAGCATACAACTGGCTCAGGTTGTAATGGGCGTCGACGTTCTCCGAATCGATGGCCAGAGTCTTCTGGAAGATCTCCACCGCCTCTTTGAGTCTCGTCGCGCGTTCCTCTGTTCGCGATTCACCGCGAATCTGTAAGGCTCGATCGAACACCGTCTGTCCCAACAGATTGATGACTTCGTAGTCTTTACTGAAATCAAACTTCTTCTTGATCGTTTCCTCTGTGCGATACTCCAGTACCTGGCGGAAATTCGCCTCCGCTTGTTCCAGAGCGCCTTGCTGACGGTTGATCACACCACTCAGCCATGCCATCGTCCACGGCGGCGCAGGAGGATCTTTATGCGCCGCCGCACGCTGCACGGCAGCGGCTGCTGCGTCCAACTGCCCCGGTCCCGCTTCTGCGACCAACACTCGAGCCAGATTCAACGGCCCATCGAAACGACCAAGTTCCTCCACTTTCGTGAAGGCTTCCGTCGCCTGCTTCAGCTCGGCCTTGCCCTTCAGAAACATCCCGATCCCATAATCATTCCAGCGTTGCCATTCGGGAATTTCTCGTTTCGGATTTGTGACTTCAGCCGCGACACCTTCAACAGGGAACGTCACTTCGTCTTCGGCCAGGACCAGAATCGGAAGTTCGTTGCGATACTTCTCACCCTCCTTGTGGCCACGAATTGGTCGACCGAGTTCCTTAGTCTTGCGATCCACAAAATCCATGTAGATCGAATCAAACTTGCGATACAGCAAACGTACTCGAGCCTTCACCGGCGACTTGACTTCGTTGGGCATCGTGAAGCTGTAATGCACGGTCTGCCCGGCTCCTGGCGGAATCTGGTGTACGTACAATGGCACGAAGATATCCTGAGCATTCCGGCGATCAATCCGGTTGCCGTGTCGATCCAGCATGAAATTGTTCACGAAGTGCGACCACGGATCGACGCTGTTATCCTCCTCCATCATGCCGCTCGCACCAATCTGCTGGTCGCCGGCGTTGACGGACACCTCCAGCCAGATCTCATTGGAATCCGTGGTTCCCTGAGTAAAGTGGTGGCCCATTTTGACCGTGCGAATGACCGTCTCAAGCAGATAACGATTGCCCGGCTTCAGTGTTGGCACATTTGGTCGCAGTGGAGCTGTTAGCTGACCTTCGATCGTGCCGCCCTCACGAACGCCAAACAGGTCAACTCGCATCGTTCCTTTCAGAAACTCATCGTGAGCCTTGATGGCGTCATCATTGTTTGTCAGCCAGTTCAGGCCGGAATTCGCTGATGGGAAAACGTGATTGTGAGTTTTGAGCTTCCCGGATTCGTCATAGAACTTCGCCCCGAAGTCCGCTGATTCCTCCAGCGGCATGTGGCAGCCATTGCAGTCGACCTGAGCTTTTTCCGGATAGTAGAAACTGCGTGCCCCGTGACCTGACACACCGCTCAGCAACCAACTGTCGTAATGATTCTGACCTCGCAGCCAATCTTTGTAATGGTTCAGCGTGAACGGCAGATTCACCTTGTGACAGGTGCCACAAAACTCCGCCGATTTGTGCAGTGGCTTTAGGAAGGTTTTCTTGTGAAACGACGGCTTGGCTTTCACAAGCTGATTATTGATCCACTGCAGAACCGTGTTGTCGCTCTTCGCAAACGGATAGTGAATCGGCTCTTCGATTGTGTAGTCTGCGTTTCCAACATTGCTGTTCACATTCGTAATTGCATGGCACACCGTACACGAAATCCCGGACTGGGATGTGGGATGGTTCAGCATGTCAAACTTCGGATCATCGAACGCTCCGCTGAAGAACGGAACCGGATCATGACAGCCTGCACAGAAGCGTGAGCCCTGAACGTTGCCATCTCGCTTGAGTGAAACTTCGCGAGTTTCCGCGACACTGGCCAGATACGCCGGGTTATTGAAAGAGCTGAAGCGATGAGCGCTCTTCGCCCAGTCGTCATGCGCACCCTTATGGCACTTCAGACAGTAATCATTCATGTCCAGCGTTTCCGCGCTGATGAAGTTTCCGGTCGCAGTCCGAGCAAGTGACGGCTCAAAGTACTTCGTGCCTTCTTTCGGTCCCACGACGTTCCATTCACGCGGATCCTGCGCCTGCCACCAGATCATTCCCAGCGCCGCAGCCGCTGCCAGTCCCGCCCAGATCAAGCCCTGTTTCCATCGCATCTTTGGCCCGACCAGACGATGCATCCAGTACAGCCAGCCGCCAACCATCGGCGTGATGATATGAGCCCAGTAAACGGCTGAACGGGCCGCAGGGCTCTTGAGATCAATCAGCCCTTCGATACGCAGCAGCAGAAAGCCGGAAATCAGGACGACGATACAAACCCCGAACAACGCGTAGCCAATCATCACGGTGCGGCGAATCTTGCGATCTTTTGTGTTCAGCATGTGGATCACGCCGAAAACAAGAAACGGCACGACGATCAACAGACCCAGCACGCTGTGCAGCAGAAACATCCACGAATAGAACAGATCCTCATAAGTCTGCGACGTCCACCACTGCAGAAACGTCACGCCGCCAAGATAGGCACTGTTCGCACCGATCAATGCCAAGAGCGCGAGCACGACGTTGAACACGATGCGAAGCTTCGGCCCGATCGCTTTGCGAACGATCTTCTTTGGTGCGGAACTTCCCAAGACTGCAGAACTGGCTGCTATGCCTTCCGGAGCAGAATTGCCTGATGAAGAAGTTGGGTCCGTCATGACGAATGACCTCGTGATCCAATAACGCGAGAAAGTGATGGTGAGGCAGTGGGAGTGACTTTGGTACAGTCGACGACTGGGACTCGTCCGCAAGTCATTCTGAAACAGCTTGAATCTCAGTCAAAGAGGGTGGCTGTTTCGTTTGAACAAAGCCATCCTGCTGGCGAGAAACTCGCAGCGACATCTCATACCTGCTGCCGGACTCAAAAACATTACGTCCGCCACGGTACACAGAATAATCAGGTGACACAGTCGTCGCATATCAGCACGACGGGAACAGTACCTCGTGATTCAACGAGAAATATCTCCCGTTAAATCGAACGCCACTTGATCCCTGAACCGACCTCTGTCGACGCAGTGGCATCTGAATCAGACACATTCCGGAGGCACATCAATCTGCGGAGGAAAGCCACGAGCGGCGTGAGAACTGCTCACTCGCACAAAAGCGTTTTTGTCATCCGCGGTTTCAATCGCCAACCGAAAGCCGGCAATCGCGTTCTCTGAACTGCGGACACTTCCAATGGGAGTTGCCGGTGGAACCAGCGGTGAACTCGGTGCGGATCGACACTCCGGGCCCGAACAGGGAACTCGGGACTTCTGTTCATCGCGATCAGTTTGCTCGCTCGTCCGCTGCGAATTAGCGACGGTTGGAGAAGAGGTGCGAGTATGCAGGTAATCACCGCACGATCCCATCGCCTGATCAGAGGCCGCGAGCAGCAAAGCGACCACGAGGGCGATTCGGGCGATCAGGAAACTCCAACCCCAGAAAGGCCCCGAGCGCAGACGTCCCGTTGGTTCACCAGCATATACGCGGCAAACAGAATGTTCGGGAGAGTTGGTGATCTGCAAAACGGGCATTGATCAACCTGTTCAGGATTTGGCGATGACAACTGTATCGTACGTCAGTCAAAAGGAATTTCGCCAGCAGATTTAGACGGTTCCGTGGATTTCTTTGCCATGCTCGGCGTGCTGGGCAGAGAAGCTTCGACACAACGCTCTTTCCCGTCGACGGAGCGACGGGCGTACCGTACACCCGTCGCTCCGCCGACGGG
>Ga0255095_1000377_pt1 | contig 23670 bp, 22 predicted proteins | sample Colum_Law_RepC_8_2_FD_188435 | JGI IMG/M metagenome (GOLD analysis project Ga0255095, IMG submission 188435) | Freshwater microbial communities from Columbia River, Oregon, United States - Colum_Law_RepC_8d | ecosystem: Environmental > Aquatic > Freshwater > River | place: USA: Oregon...
CCGCTGGAGGAAACTCTGGCGGATGCTGGTCGAGGTCGTGGGCGTCGTCTGCAACAGTTGACTCAGGCGATTTCTGATGGTCTGAATCAGGGGCAATCGCTGGAAGAGCTTGTTCAGAAAGAATCGGCCGGTGCGGGGCGAATGCTCGCCTCTGCGGTCGGGGCCGGGGTTCGTTCCGGGGATCTGGGGCTGACGGTCGAGATGATGGGAGACTTCGCCACGGATGTGGTCAGTCTTCGCGGTCGACTTCTGCAGGCCGCCGCTTATCCGCTCACCATTGTCGCGATGGCCTGCGTGCTGGTCGTCGTGATTCTTCAGCATACGTTACAGATGTTTCTGGACACGTTCGTTTACTGGAACGTTAAGACTCATTGGCTGCTCTGGAAACTGCTGGAGTGGAATCGTGATATGCCATGGTGGACTCTATTGATTCCTCTGGCGGGAATGGTGCTGCTGTTGGTTTGGTCGGCATCCGGGCGAGCGGCTGCGATGGCGTTCAAAGGGCCGGAACGACTGCTCTTGTTGTTGCCCGGCGTGTATGCACTCGTGCGTGACCTGCAGAGCTACACGTTGTCGAGAATGCTGTCGCTGCTGACTGAACGCGGCTTGCCATTGCAGGATTCTCTGAAACTGGCCGGTGGAGCGACCGGGAATTACCGACTTGAAATGGCTTGTCGAGACATCGCGAAGAAGATTGAAGCGGGTGGCTCGATGAGTCAGGAGGCGACTATGTTGCAGACGTCTCGATATCGCCTGCCGTCTCTGTTGAGTGTGTGTTTGCAGCAGGTGGAGCACGACGAAGCCAGGATGGTACATCGACTCAGATCGGTCGCTGAGTTCTATAGAACGCGTCTGGATCGAAATCTGGCCTGGCTGAAGCTGTTGATGCCGGTGATGCTGTTTGTTGTGATTGGCGGAGGCTGTGTACTGACTTACGCGATCATGGTGTTTTGGCCGGTGACCGAGCTTTATCGCAACATCGGAATGTGATCTGTATGCCAACGTTTAAATATCAAGCCGTGTTGCCGACAGGCGTTTCGATTTTTGGTGTCTTTGACGCCGAAGATCAGAACGTATTGCAGAGCTATCTGCAGTCGCGAAACATGACGCTGGTGAATGCGACCGAGCTTTCCATTAGTTCTGTTCTCTCGGGGCAAAATCAGGAATTGCCGCGGATGCTGCAGTTGCGGATTGGCGACCGCTTGCGAGAAGCATTGTTGACAGACATGCCGGCTCACGTGGCGGTGCGAGCGATCGCGGCAGAGCCGATAGAGCACCCCGTGCTGATGTCTATGCCGTGGCTGCTGGTCTCCAGCGTCTTTGCCAGCGTTGTGATGATGTTGTTGTCGATCCTGATTCCGGACGGTCGCCTTGGGCTGGTGATCAGTGCGGGCCTTTTGCCGATGCTGGTGGTCCAGCTTTGGGCCGCGGCGTGGTTCTGGTTTGTTTATCGACCTCGCCGCATGCTGCTGCGGATGGCAGACCAGCTTGAAAGAGGTCAGCATGGATCGTTTACCGGACTGGGACTATTACCGGGTGAATTGAGCACCATTATGAACTCACAATTGAGTTCGCAGACGAAGGCAACGGCTGTTGCGGAGCTGGTTCCGACGCTCAGTGGGATGCGGCTGAAATCTCATCATTTTGCGGCGATGTTTCTGAGTCCTTTGATTGCATTGACGCTGCTGCTGATGGGCATGCATGTCATGTTGATTTCGATTGTGGTGCAGTTTAAGGAAATCTTCCTTGGGTTCGGTGTGGAGCTGCCCGGGATCACGATGCTGTTTATCAGCCTGAGTGACATCGCCAGCAGTTTGGGGCTGCCGGGTCTGTTCGCCATGGCAACGTTCATGATTGCCGCACTTGTGCTGCTGCATATTCTGTTGGTGTTGCCGAAGACAGCCGAGCTCTGGGAAAGCGTTCCCGGTCTGGGCTTATCGGTTCGCTGGTTGATGCAGGCTCGAGTGGCTCGCATTCTGGGAGTTCTGGTGCGGAATCGAGTTGGCCCGGCAGATGCGATCACCATCGCCGCTAAGGCCAGCGGTTTCAGTTCGGTGGCAGAAAGCGGTAAGAGAATCGCGGAAGTCATTGAATCAGGAACGCCTGAGCTGGCATATACTCGACAGCTTTCCGGGCTGCCTCTTTCGCTGCTGTTTCGCGTTTCGGGAAGTAAAAACTCCGAGGCCGCTCGCCAGGAGACGGCTCAGGCTTTTCAAAGTTACGCGTCAGCCCTCGAGCAGGCTGCATCCGGAAATGGATCCTTTATCGCCGTCTTGTTTCAGATGCTGATCGTTGTCAGTGCAGGGCTCCTCGTGGGCTTTATGGTGATCGCGTTGTTTCTGCCACTGATCAAGTTGCTGAATGATCTTGCGATGATTGTGTGGTGGCTGCCATGAACCATATTCAGATGTGGCTCTTCATGACTCATCAGTCTGAGCCTTTGCGACAGACATCGCTGCTGATGTTGCTGGCCGGAGGAATCGGGCATGGCGAAACGCTTCTGCACAGCCTACGAGCTCATGAAGCAGAAAGTAGCGGAGAGTGGGGCATCAAGATTGGGCAATTGCGACTGCTGATGGAGCAGGGACATTCTCTCGCGGCGTCGCTGACGATGGTGCGAGATTTACTTCCCGACCAGACTATTTCTGCCATTCGGACCGCCGAGAGTACAGGAACGTTGGCGGATGTCCTCGTTGATGAAGCGAAGCGGATCAGTCAGTCGGTGCAGACCGCGAGCGGTGGTGCGGTCACGATGGAGACTTTGCTGCTGATGACATTCAGCATCGGCACGGTAATGTTTTCCGTTGTGTCATTCCTGATGCTCTTCATCATTCCGAAGTTCAAAGAAATCTTTATTGGCTTCGGAGTCGAGTTTCCGCCAATCACAGTGGCTTTGATCTACTTAACGGATGTTGTTCTTTCTTACTGGTACATTTTTCTGTTGCCGATGACCAGTTGTGTCTTCATCGGCCTATGGTGGACATACACATCAAGTCGCAGCAAATTGATTCACGGATATCACCGGCTGATGGAGCATTGGCCGAGATACTGGGTGCCCGGTTTACTTCGGCAGTTGAGTCTTTCAGCGGCGACTGGGCAGCCGCTAAGTGCGGCACTCGATTCCGCGATGATCGACATGCCCCCGGGGCGAGCCTCAGAGCGTGTCAGTGGGCTGCGGCATCGAGTCATGAATGGCGAAGATACAATCGACGCTTTACAAGCCACACGGCTGCTGCGAGTTCGCGAAGCCGCGTTCTTGCATTCGGCCCTGAAAACTCGACATCTGGACTGGGGTCTGCGACATCTGGCTGAAGCGATCGAAGCTCGCCGGATGAGATTCTGGCGACGCGTGCCTACGATCCTTGCCCCGATGATGATACTCGTGCTGGGATTAACAGTAATGTTCGTCTGTGTCGCTTTCTTTGCCCCGCTGATCAAGCTGTTAAATGATTTGAGCTGAAACCGACGCTCCGGATTTATAACTCATGCAGAAGACACACTTATCATTACTCAGGCAACGCTCCCGACGCGGGGTGCTCGTCGTCGAAGCGATTGTCGGTGCCATCATTCTGGGAGCCGCCATTGCGATGTTGGTCCCAGCCATGACCGCCGTGCGGCGACAACGGATGGCTCAACGGTTTGAAACTCTGGCGATGGTTGAACTGAATAACATCGAAGAACTCCTGCCGGAGACCATTGATCCTGCGGCCCTGCCAAAGCTTACTGCATGGTTTCAGGAGCGATATGAACAAGCGGTGCTGGAGGCCGAACTGCTGCCCGTTTCGGAGGACGCGAAAATGCTTCAACCGCTGAGATTGACGATTCGCAAGCCCTTGATGGAGTCAATGCCGGAGCAAAACGTTTCAGTCGTTGTCTGGCGAAAAGCGGCGGAGGCAATGCCATGAAACGTCGAGACTTCGTGGAGAGTTCTTCGCAAAAACTGACTCGCGGCCTGAGGCAAACCGAACGGCGCGGGTCGCTGTTTCACTTGACCATCATTTACATGACGATGGCCTCCGCGTTGTTGACGTTGGCGGGGACGGTATTGCATACCATTTTGAAGGCAGACACTTCCGATCGACGTGAAGCTTTATTCCTGATGTCGTTATTGAGAGCCGAGCAGCAGTTGCGAGACGATGCGGATGCCGGAAGTCTGAAAGCGGAGTCCGCCGCGATTCTGACCGCAACCAAAGCAGATCAAACGATCGTCACCTGGAGCGCAGATCGAGGCATCCTGAATCGAGTCGCTCGGCAGGGTGAGACGAAGACCGCGACCGATCGATTTATTTTCCCGGCGGGTAGTCAGGTGGTGTTCGAACAGGACGAATCCGGAACTGTTCGAATTCGAATTGTGGAGCCATTGGCCTTCGTCAAGTATTCGGCAGCCGGACATGGTGGTTCGAATCTGCAGAAGCCCGTGGAAGTTACCCATCCGCCAGTCAACCCCGCGATTGCATCGCCGAGTTTCGTGGAGATTGTTCTCAAGGGAGCCGTACCATGAAGCGAATCTCCCCTCAACAACGTTTCCGCGACCAGACGCAGCATTCAGCGACAACACGGCGGCGTGGAGCCGTCACGATTGTCGCCATGGTCGTGCTCATGATTTTGGCTGGGCTTATTGCCCAGCAGGTTAGTCGAGCGTTAAGTGATCGCCGGCATTCGCGTCAGCAAGTGCTTCATCTGCAGACAGAGAAGCTGGCCGATGCCGGACTCGCGCTGGCTGCGACTTCTTTTGCGGCGGATCTCGCCTGGACAGGAACAACGTGGAAAGTTCCGGCGGGCCATGTTCATCAGACAAATTCGGCTGAGGTAACGATCCGAGTGCAGGATGGAATCTGCACGGTGGTTTCACGTTATCCGGCCAATACCGAAACTCCTTTTCAGGTCACACGAACCAGAAAGTTGACACCATGATCATTGATACCCCGCTGGACTACGGTCCGGAAACATCATCTATCACTGCGCACGGTCCTTCATTCGCGGCGAAGTCAAAAAGCGACCGCCAGTTGCTCTTTCGACGCGGCTTTACGTTGATTGAACTGCTGGTCGTCATTGCCATCATCGCAATTCTGATCGCGTTGTTATTGCCGGCCGTTCAGCAGGCTCGCGAGGCAGCTCGACGGACGCAATGCAAGAACAATCTGATGCAGCTTGGTATTGCGATGCACACGTATGAGATGTCGTTTGAAATGATGCCGCCCGGAACGGTCAATCTCTCCGGGCCAATTCGTAATATTGAAGAAGGATACCATATGAGCTGGCTGGTGCAGATACTTCCGGCAATCGAACAGGCAGGACTGTTCGGCAACATCAACTTCAATGAAAGCGTTTATGCTCAAGCGAATGCTGGTCCACGAGCAACGGCCATCGTTTCCTTTCTGTGTCCATCTGACAATCGGCAGTCCGGTGGAGTTTCCAACTATGCCGGATGTTTTGGAGGCGATGACGTCGCCATTGATATGAGCAACAATGGTCTGCTGTTTTTGAACAGCGGAGTTGGATATCAGGAAATTCGTGACGGAGCTTCTAACACGATTTTAGCTGGTGAAAGGATTATTCCGACCGGCGTAAAGGATCTGGGCTGGATGTCCGGCACGATGGCAACGCTCAGAAACACCGAAGTCCCGATCAATGCCGGCTGGGATATTGGCGGCTCGAGGACAACTCGGAATGGTTCCATGGTTCCTTTGCCAGCACCGTCTGATACAGCAACAAGCGGATTCAGCAGTCAACACACGGGAGGTGCACAGTTTGTTTTGGCGGATGGCTCCGTACGCTTTCTGAGCGAGAACATTGACCTGAAAACATACTCTCATCTGGGCAATCGTGAAGATCTGTCGGCACAGCAGGAGTTTTAGTAATGCTCATTCGACGAGGTCTCAGTTGTCGACAGCGTGGGTTTACACTGTTGGAACTTCTGGTGGTGATTGCGATCATTGCGATCCTGATTGCACTGCTGTTGCCATCGGTGCAGCAGGCTCGGGAGGCGGCCAGAAAGACGCAGTGCCTGAATAATCTGATGCAGATTGGCGTTGCGTTTCGGAGTTATCACCAGCAGCATTCGGTGCTGCCTCCTGGCTGCGTTAATCCTGTGGGGCCGATCCGCAGCCTGGAAGCAGGGATCGACGAACAAACTCCTTTCGCCACTGATCCGGGCTATCGCGTCGGCTGGATTCCACAACTGCTGCCGTTTCTTGGGCAGGAAGGCGTTTATCGCCAGATCGATTTCAACATGCCTCAGTTGTCGTTCATCAGCCCGGAGTCTCGAGCATACTATTGGAAGGATCTTCAGATATGGAATGACTATCAGAAGACTCAGGCCAATCCGCCAGCAGAAGGTTCGCCAGCCGAGGCGACTTCGGCTGACGAATTGGCTGAGGAATCTCCGGGAGAATCTGTTGATAGCGGGATGGAGATGCCCGGTTTTGCCTACGACCCCAGTCTAGGTCCTCCACAACGCGACGCATTATCTCCGTTGTCGATTCCTGTCATTCCCGGTTTAACGTGCCCCTCGGAGGCTGCCGCGAGCGTTGGTAAGAGCAGCTATGCCGGTGTCCATCACAGTGTGGAAAAGCCCATTGATACTGACAGCAACGGCCTACTGTATCTCAACAGTTCTGAATCGCTGGATACAATTCCTGACGGTGCTACCACAACCTTGCTGGCCGGGGAAGTCAAGCTTTCCGGTGACAAGTCAATCTGGCTTTACGGAGATCGGAGCACTCTGCGAAATGGCAATCGGCTGGGAAATGCGACTCGTATGAATGTCAATGAGATAGCGCTCGTCGGTGACTACGCCAACATGACTGAAGAAGAACGGCAACAGAATTTGATGCAGCAGCAACTGCAAGTGGGAAGCTTTGGGAGCAATCATTCATACCACGTGAATTTCGTCTACGCCGATGGCAGTGCAAAATCCATGAGTCGTCAGGTTGCCACGGTTGTGCTGGAACAGCTGATCAATCGCCACGATGTGCTTCACACAAAGCCAGGCGAGTTTTGAGATCTGTACGGCGTGTCGATTGGACATTTCTGTCCGACTGCGTTTCGGCGGGCCACGGTGCGACCTCTCCCGCAAAAATCAGGTCCGGAAACAGCGCTCGTTCGGGTTGCCGACTTCAGTCGGCGTTGCTGATTTGATCCACGATCGAATGCTGGCTTAAGCCAGCACTTCGGGAGCGAACTGGGACTAAGGGACAGTCCCGAACTAGATCCCGTTCAGTCCAGGCCGAAACGCCAGCGAGAGATCGAAGTCTTGTGCAGAATCCCTCACAGACATTTTGGGTTGGGATTTGACGTCAGGGAAACATCGGGACGTTGATTTGAGACTTTGCCTAAATCAAAAAATCGGCTAACGCCTCTGGTTGACGTCAATCTGGGGCCGGTGAATATGAGGCTAAATAAAACGAGCCGGGACATGCCCGGCTCGAGATTACATCAGATTATTGTTCTTCCCGCCTGCGTCATTACGCTGCGGCTGAATCTCCGCGATGGATGCTCTTGCGGTCGCCCTTCACAATTTCTTCTGTGATCACAAACTTCTGACCGCGTTCCAGTTCAGGCAATTCGAACATCAGTTCAAACATGACCTGTTCAAGAATGCTGCGAAGACCGCGAGCACCCGTTTCTCTTGACCGAGCCAGCTTGGCAATTTCTCGCAGAGCCCCTTCGGTGAATTCGAGACTGCATTCTTCCATCTCGAACATCTTCTTGTACTGGCGAACCAGAGCATTGCGAGGCTCGGTCAGAACCTGAACCAGAGCTTCTTCGTGCAGCGGAGCCAATGTTCCGATGACTGGCAGTCGTCCAAGCAATTCCGGAATCAGACCAAATTCCATAACGTCTTCGACCGTGGCATTGCTTAGCAGTTCTTCACGAGCTCGTTCTTCGTGAGTTTCGCTATTGTTGCCGAAGCCGATGACCTTTTTGCCCATGCGGCGAGCCACAATGTCTTCCAGACCGACGAATGTTCCCCCGCAGATGAAGAGGATGTTGGTCGTGTCGATCTGGATATATTGCTGTTCCGGATGCTTACGTCCGCCCTGAGGAGGAACGTTGGCCACTGTGCCTTCCAGCATCTTCAACAGAGCCTGCTGCACGCCTTCGCCCGAGACGTCGCGAGTAATACTGACGTTCTGGCTAGTCTTGCCAATCTTGTCAATTTCGTCGATGAAGATGATGCCTCGCTGGGCAGCTTCGATGTCGAAGTCGGCCGCATGCAACAACTTTAGCAGCAGGTTTTCCACGTCTTCACCGACGTAGCCAGCTTCGGTCAGAGTCGTTGCGTCTCCGATGGCAAATGGCACCTGCAGAGACTTGGCAAGCGTCTTGGCCAGCAAAGTCTTGCCTGAACCCGTCGGGCCGATCAGAAGGATGTTGGACTTTTCAATCTCAACGTCTTCCGTCCCGATTTCAAGGTTGTGCATCAGTCGCTTGTAGTGGCTATGCACTGCGACGGACAACAACTTCTTGGACTTGTCCTGCCCGATGACGTACTGATCCAGCTCCTTTACAATTTCTCGCGGGGTTGGGACGCGATTGAAGAGCTTCTTGGATGATCCGCGGCGGCGGCGTTCCTGGTCGAGAATCGACTGGCACAGCTCAATACATTCACCGCAGATATAGACGTCTTCGGGCCCCTCTACCAGAGGTCCGACTTCCCGGTAGTTCTTTCGACAAAATGAACAGTTGGCATTTCTCTTGCCCTGCTGTGCGGTCTTGCCTGAACCAAATTCCTTACCTGATGCCATTGTTATCCCTTTGGATTTTCTGTCACGTGTCTCATACGGCCCATCATGACTGTGGAGTCAAAAGTCGTAAGGCTGAGTATGAACCACGTATACGGTTCGCAGGTGGTGTTCGCTCCGGGTTGTCGGCGTCCCTGCCAACCGTGTCTCTTGTCGTTTATGGATCTCACTCTCCAGGAGCTGACTCGTGTTGCAGTCTGTCATCCTCGACAGGGCCTGCAACGTCAGTTCTCCGGGATGTGTGGATCCCTGTTTTTCGTCAACTGATCCGTGTCACTTGTCCCCTCACCTTTTTCGGATTCCGAGGGCATCCGGCGTTCGGCCAGATCCGTGGTATTCTGTGAAGGTTCGGGAACATTTGTCGGACTGGTCAAGGTTTCCGATTGGTCGGGTTCTGACGTCTCGGAAGACCCTTCTTCTGTCTCTTGATTTTGCTCTGCTACTGACTCAGTCTCTGAAGAAAAAGAATCAACTTTGGAGCTTATGATCGAGGCTGCAGTTTTTGCAGAAGTCCCCGTTCTCTTTTTGTCACCCCAGGTCGCCTGAAGCCGGCCTGTAATTTGTCCCTTGATGGATCGGAATTCGTCCTCGGTTAGGTCACCCTCTCGTCGTAAATCGTTGAGAGCCAGGAGCATCTCCCGATCCGCTTCGGCAGGATCAACATCTTCGTTTACTCGTGATACCAGGCGAACAATCGCCCAAATCACTACGACCAAACATGACGCCGCAATCAGAAGCGGAATCCATGAGATATCCGGCAGTTGCAGCAGCTTCCACCAGTCTGTCTTCCGAGACAGCCAGAAGTATTCTGAGGGGACCTTCCACTCATAAAATCTATTCGAGTATTCGCAGATGAAGATCATGAAAACAACGGTGAATGAGTTCCGGCATGAATGGACACCTGAGTTGGTTGTATCATGATCGCAGTCATACCAGTTGAGAACAAGGAAGTTGATAAGCAATTGAAGTGCCAATGCAAAGACTACAAATCATGTTTAGCGCCTTCCCTGCTTTTTGCAGGCGATTCTGCTGAGTCTTTTCCCTCGGCGCATTGCTCAGCCGCAGATTTTGCTTTGGACGGCTTCGCGTCTGCCGAGGAATTGCAAACTTGACAATCTGCCCCGGCCAATGTCTTGTAATTCCTTCGAAGTCAAAATTCACCTTCAGAAAGCCCTACAATATTTTGGCAGGCTTCGCGGGAACTTGAATGTTGCCGCAAGACTGAGCGGTCTCGTGGCCACCCCAGTGAGACCTTGCCTTCCTCTGAACGGTAAATGATGGCATACACAGAGTTCGCGGCATGCCGCGAACTCCTGCCCCGCAGGCATCACCGGCCGAAATCGGCAACGGCACGCTGTTACAGTCTGAAGGGGCTTTTCTGCTGACAGCCTGCTGCCGCCACTCTATACTGTGGGCCGTTCCCGTATACGCTGAGCAGTTCCAGCCGGCAGGTTAACTCCATTCGAGTGGACGGATATATGTTTTTGAGCACGACGTTCCGAAGAATTCTGACAGAGATGTTCCCTGTCGCATTAGCCTGTGCTGGTTGCCTGACGTCGATCGGCTGCGGCGGGAATTCAGCGGCTCCGGTTGCTTCCACCGACACGCCGGCCGCTTCTGAAGCTTCCCAGCCGGCGGCATCTGCTACTGACGCCGTGTCAGAAGAAAAGCCCGCCGCGACTGCTTCGACCAGTAAAACTCGCCACAAACGCGATGAGGTCTGGGTGGACGAAAACGGCCAGAAGTGGTTTGGCAATGTTCCCATGGACGCATTTTTTGACAATGCCTACGAAGTCGCCAGTAATCAGGAATCGATTGGTGGTGCAGTCGTGGCAGTGGCAGATGCCGGTGGAGCACAGGAGCCTGCGATGACTCCGGCTGCCGCAGAGGGATCCGACACAACGGCAGCTCCTGCGTCGGATTCTCCAAAGCCACCGATGGAAACGACAACGGCACCGGCGGCCGGGGGTGAGGATTCATGGGCCACCTTGATTACGGCGGCCACCATTGATGAAGAGGTCAAATCGATTCGCAATTTCCTGAATGAGAACGTGCATTCTGTGGGCACGTTTAACTCATCCATGCTGATGATTCCCCCTAAGGCCGCCGCGTTGGGAGCTGTCGCAGTGATCGTGATGGAGCATCCGGAATCCGTCCCGTGGAAAGATGACGCAAAGTACGTGCGTGACCTTGCCAAGAAGATGAACTCGTCAGTTCTGCAACGCGGTGCGAAAGATCAAAAGCGTATCGAAGAGTTGTATGACGCCGTCGATGCCACGCTGAGTCGCTCTAAGCCCGCCGATCTCGAAGAGCCCCCTGAATCAGATTCATTTGCCGAAGTGGCCGAAATGCGGCTCCTGATGATGCGAATGGAAGAGGCCGAAAAACGACTCAAAACCGAAGCCGGAAACGAAAGCACAATGGGTGAGAAGAAGGCGATGGTGGCTCATGAAGCTTCTATGATGGCCGTGATGGCAAAAATTGTGTCGATGCCAGCCTACGGATACGGTGATGATCCCAAATTCACGGGCTATGCCAACGAAGTGCTGAAGGCATCACAGGATATCAAGACCGCCGCTGAGTCAGGTGACTTCGCAGGTTATGAGTCCGCGCTGACTCGAGTTTCCACAACCTGCAGTAACTGCCATTCCGACTACAAGAACGATTAATACCCTGGCAGAACATTGCCGGAGCAACCAGATTGCCCGGCTGACTCCCCTCAGGATGCTTCTCTATTCTTGCTGCTTCCTCAATCGTGGCCGCGCACAGTTTAAGACCGGATCCGATGCTGTTCGATCAGGTCCCAGTCGACGTCGATCCCGAGCCCCGGTTCAGGATTCAATGAGGTGAAAGCTCCCTCGATCTTCAGGGGATTCCGCACGATCGAAAACTCGTGATAGCTTGGGCCGAGGCAATCGCCCGGGATTTGTTCGATCTGTACGTTGGGTGTTGAGACAACAAACTGCATCATCGCCGCGGCGCCAATGTCCCATTCGAGATTGGATCCGATTGTGCATGGAATCCCTGCATCGGCCGCAATCGACGCCAACTTTCTCGCTTTCGCGATGCCGCCTTGTTTGCCCGGATACAGCGTCACGGCATCACAGCAGTCGTGCAAAATCAGTTCGCGCAGATGGACCTCATCGAAGCAGCTTTCGTCAGCCAGCACTTTGATGCCTGTGTCCTGTCGCAGCTTTCTGAGCTGAGAATAATCACCACGAGGAAGCGGTTGCTCGACCAGCTCTACATTGCAGTCCGCAATTCTCTTCAGGCAATATCGAGCCTGTTCATCGTTCCATCCGCCGTTAGCATCAATTGTAAGATGGTTATCCGGACCAATGGCTTCTCGCACCGCGTGCACGCGCTGAACATCCAGCTCCGGTCCAGTTCCAACCTTAACCTTGATCGTGGTAAATCCAGCCGCAATTCGCTGTTTGGCTCGTTCAGCAGCAACTTCCGGAGCATACGCTCCCATGGAGAATCGATTGCGAATCGTCAGCGGCCTGACAGCACCACCCAGCAATTCATACACCGGGCGCTGAGCCGCTTTGCCGAGAGCATCCCAGCAAGCCATCTCGATAGCGGACTTGGCAAACCAATTATCGATTGCCGCCAGATCCATGCGAGTGTCAATGGCAGGAAGATCGTCCAGGTCGAAACCCTGCAGCAGCGGAGCAAAAAGATTCTGAATGATCGCCTGAACGCCCCAGACTGTTTCGCCGCTCCAGCGAGGAGTTGCGGTGGCTTCTCCGGCTGCCACGATGCCAGTGTCCGTCGTCAGTCGTACGACGACAAACTGTGAAACTTCATGACGCCCCAGCGCAGAGATCATCCGACGTTCTGCGGTGAGTGGAATACGAACCGGTATAGCTTCAATAGAGGCAATCTTCATCAGACGGATCCTTCAGGCGAACAATTACTGTGATTCTTCAATGCAGTACAGATGCTGATAAGTGCGAATGAAAATCTGACCGTTGGAGTAAGCCGGCGTTGCGCGAGTCATCTCTCCAAGTTCATTGATTCCAATCACCTGACACGCTGTAGGATCTGCCTGCAATAAAATCGTCGAACCCTTCATGGTGGTGACCTGAAGATGCCCGTCGACCGCTGTCATGGAACTCCAGGACGAGGCACCATCGAGCCTTTCCTTCCAGGTAACTTCTCCAGTCGGAATATGGATGCACCACGCGATTCCCGGTTCGTTGAGGATATAGAGGTGTTCTCCAACCACGACCCCCGAGCCGACTCGTTGAGGATTTCCTTTCTCATGCAGCCAGACACGCCTGGTATCGGTGATATCTCCAGTGCCTTCCGCACGAACGGCAATCGCCGGGCCGTTGTATCCAGCCATCGACACGACGACATCACCGGCAATTAGCGGCGATGTGTATAGCAGTTTGCTGAGTCCTCCGCAGGACCATCGATCCTCGCCAGTCAACGGCGACACAGCCCACAGACGATCCGGCATGGAGAGCAGCAGAGTTTCAGAATTCCCCTGTCGCATCATCACCGGAGTGCTCCAGGAGCCTCGATACTCTTCGTGTTTCGACGATACCTGTTCCGGAAATGTCCGGCGCCAGACTTCGGCTCCATCCTTCATGCTGAATGCCGCGACGTATGAATTCACGCCGGGACCAAAATTCAGAAGCACCAAATTCTGGTAGATGATGGGACTGGAGCCATAACCCCAGATATGGTCGACCTTGCCGGTTTCGACCTTCCACCGTTGCTCACCATTCAGATCAAAGCAATACAAACCGGCCGATCCGAACCAGGCGACGATTCGCTCACCATCACTCACCGGAGAACTTGCACAGAGCGGATTAGTCTGATGAGTAATCTCCTTCTCTGAGTATTCCGCCCCCTTCGTCCAGAGCAGCGTTCCGTCACTACGATCGTAACATCGCAGTTCGCGTTGAGCGGATCCGGTTGGAGCGTGAGTGATGAAGACTTTAGAGTCGACAACAATCGGGCTGGAATTACCTTCGCCGTCCAGTTTCACTTTCCAGCGGATGTTCTCGGTCTGCGACCACTTCTGCGGAACACCGGTCTCCTCGGAGATTCCCGTCCCGAGAGGACCTCGCCACTGCAGCCAGTCGTCCGCGGCCGCATCGGGTGACGCAGGAGTGATCCAGATGCTGAGGGCTAAGGCGATCACGGTTGTCCGGGCTCGCGCCAAGCCTCGTGCATAAACCAAAGCGTCTCGGAGTCGACTGCATTGCCCATGCTTAGAAGGTCGAGGATCAGCAGGCCCCAGGGCTGGAATTCGCGAATTCAGCATGCGACAACCTTCATTCGTTCGACTGCAGTTGCGGTACGTGGCAGGCGAGTTGTCGCGGAATCGCGTGCGTCATTCCAGTGAACAAAAAAAGAGGTTGCAATCTTTTCAGATCACAACCTCTTTTAGTTTGAATGCGCAAGACAGGACTTGAACCTGCATGGGTTGCCCCACACGCCCCTCAAGCGTGCGCGTCTGCCAATTTCGCCACTTGCGCGAGACTATCAAAATACGAACGTTTCAAACTGGGATATGCACAAATGGATGAGGAACCCTTCTGCTCCCAGAGGAAAGCTCGTAAGTGCGGCGGAAGGATATCAATCTGATCCGGGAAGATTCAAGCCGACACAACTCCGAAGAACTCTTCCCGGGAAATTCGCTCCTGCCGCCTGCCGGACAATCGACACATTCCTGAAAGTCTGGTTCAGCTCACATCCAGAAATAAGGTGCATTCAGCGAATGCACCGAGCCAAAATTGCGATCGAAACAGACAATTGTCGCCAGATTGTCGCCAGATTTAGGGTGTCCATCTCAAGTTGAGGCCCCACACCTTGTTGGATTCTGGCATGTCGGTTGGACATTCTTGTTCGACTGCGTCGCCGTGTTCGACAGCGTTTCCGCGTTCAGCAGGGTTTCGACCGGCAAGAATGCCCATCCTGCCTAAATCGCAAGTATTGGCACGGTACTGCTCGGTGCTTTGGGGTGAATCTGCGGGCGATTCGTGCGTTCCGCGTGGTCTTCGTTTTCGTACCTGAGGTTTCTCGTTTCCGCAAAGCATTTTGGTGCTTGAGTTTCCGGCGAAGTTTCGTCACCATGCACGGTAATTGACTCCGGGCAAATGGTAACTGATCTTTCAATTGCCCGGGAATCCTTAAAATGTCACTCTTTGACATTGGGACCGAGGGCTTTGGCCCTGCAGCAAGTTTCGTAAAGGGCGAAAGAAGAATTCGGAATGGCGAAGGAAGAAGCGATTCAGGTTGAAGGCAACGTTGTCGAGGCTCTTGCGAACACTCAGTTTCGCGTCGAGCTAGAGAACGGCCATCAGGTTATGGCTCACGTTGCCGGTAAAATGCGTAAGCACTTCATCAGGATTGTGCCCGGTGACCGTGTGGTTGTGGAAGTCTCTCCGTACGACCTGAAACGAGGTCGCATTGTTTACCGCGAACGCTGATTGATTTCGCGAGTGGATTATCATCTGCCCTTGAGGCATGTCGGCCTGACGTGAATTTGACATGACCAGCACCGCCTCATCGCTTCCGTTCGTCGAGATTTTCACCGATGGCGCCTGTCGAGGTAATCCGGGGCCCGGTGGCTGGGGCGTGATTCTGCGACATCCGGCTTCGTCGACAGAAAAAGAATTCAGCGGTGGTCATCCGATGACCACCAATAATCAAATGGAACTTCAGGCCGTCATTGAAGGCCTGAAATTGTTGACTCGCAAATCGCGTGTGGAAGTCGTGACCGACAGCACCTACGTTGCCAAAGGTTCTAAAGAGTGGTTACCAGGCTGGAAACGTAACGGCTGGAAACGAAAAGATGGCAACAAGCTTGTTCCCATCAAGAACGAAAGTCAGTGGATTGCGCTGGATGCTCTGCTGACGAAGCATCAGGTCACGTTCAAACTTGTTCCGGGCCACGCAGGTCATCCGGAAAATGAACGCTGCGATGTTCTTGCCGTGGCCGCCGCCGAGCAGGCTCGGTACAGCAGCACGTGATGAAGCGTAGTTGGCTCGACGCCATCAACCGCAAGGCGCGAGTGGGAGTGTGATCCAATTGTTTGACGGCAAGCCGCAGGCGACGTTGGCCAATTTCGCCTACGCCTGCGGCTTGCCGTTAAACGAAAACGGCCCGATCCGCGACTAAATCAAGGCCCTGCTACACCGCTCAGGAAATCGTTGGCTATGCCAGCGTCTGCCGAGCTTCCCGCAGGAGGTTGGCGGTTTCTTCGATGCTGATGCAGCCGTCCGTGATGCTCACGCCGTACTTCAGGTTTGAGAGATCTTCTGTTAATGCCTGAGCGCCTTCGACGAGATTGCTTTCCAGCATGAGCCCGACGATCTCTTCGTTCCCGGCCGCTCGCTGCCGAATAACATCCATCCACACTTCCGGCTGGCGGCGATAATCCTTGCTGGAATTCGCATGGCTGCAGTCAACGACCAGTCTGGGAGGCAACTTGGCATCACGCAACATCTTGCTGGCTTCGCTGACGTGTTCGGCCTGATAATTGGGACCGTTGCGGCCGCCCCGCAGAATCAAGTGCCCCAGTTCGTTTCCACGAGTGCTCATGACACAGGTCTTGCCGTCATGATCGATGCCCAGGAAATTGTGCTGAGCCCGTGCGGCTTTCATGGCGTTGATCGCCACTTCAAGACTGCCTTCCGTGCTGTTCTTGAATCCGACCGGCATCGAAAGTCCACTGGCCATCTGGCGATGAGTCGGTGATTCAGTCGTGCGAGCACCAATCGAGGCCAGAGTAATCAGGTCCGCGATGTATTGAGGAGTAATCGGTTCCAGCATTTCTGTGGCCGCTGGCAAACCGACCGTATTGATATCCAGCAGAATCTGGCGAGCTTTTCGCAGTCCCGTGGCTATGTCGAATGTGTCGTTCAGATGAGGGTCGTTGATCAAACCTTTCCAGCCGACGGTCGTGCGAGGTTTCTCGAAGTAAACTCGCATGACCACAAACAGCCGATCGCTCACTTCATCAGCCACAGCCTTTAGTTGGCGTGCGTACTCCAGAGCCATGTCGGTATTGTGGATTGAACATGGGCCCACGATCGCGATGACTCGCTTGTCGTTTCCGCGGAGGATATTTTCTACCACACCTCGTGAGTCAGCCACGTGATCGGCGATGGCTGACGACACCGGAAACTCCTGCTTGAGTTCTGCCGGAGAAATCAGAGGAGACGTCCCGATGATGTTGACGTCCTGCAAAGGGCGAGCAGGAGCGGTTGGGTTCGCAGCGTTCATTCGTTTTACGGCCGGCTGGGCCATTTCCGGGAGTGTTCAGGGCAGGTGCCAGTCTGCAGGCTTCTCGGCCCGGTTTCTGGTTCAGGAAATTTCAGGGTTGTAGATTATCAAACATCCGGCCACATCATTCAACGGCATACTCCGAATTGGCCGGATGCGGAAAAATCCTCGGTATTCGTTCCGTCTGAACAGGTGACACAGGCGAAAAGAGTGACGTGGGGTGTAAAGTGCGGCTACAATTTCTGGTCTGGTTAGCGATTTGAACTCGAAGGGATTGAAAACACAATGAAGGAACCAGTCCCTGATGATCAGTCGAGGTTTGCTCAAGGCGGCCTGATCGAAAACATCCTGATTTTGGCCGCAACGGCGGTAATCGCCGCCGCCGTGCTTCAGGCAGCACCTCTGCAAAGCGCGAACGATCGGTCTCGCTGGGCCACTGTCTGGTCGCTGGTCGAACGTCGTGCGTTTCAGATTGATGAAATCGATGCGGTAGGAGCCTGGTCTACGATTGATAAAGTCCGGTATCGAACGTCCGAATCGGAACCGTGGCACTTTTATTCGTCCAAGCCTCCCCTGCTGTCCACGATGGTCGCGGGGTTATATGCGATTGAGCGAGCGATACTCGGCTACGGTCTGGTTCATCACACGGCTCTCGTGACGCGACTACTGCTGTTGGTTGTGAACGTGATCCCGTTCTACCTGTCATTACGTTCGCTTCGAATATGCCTGCAGCTTTTGGGCAGTGGGGCCTATGCACGTATGTTTGTCATCGCTGTCGCTGGGTTCGGTTCTATCCTGAATCCTTATCTCACGACCTTGAATAATCACACGCCAGCGGTCGCCTGCGCGATGTTTGCGATCACGGCCGCGGCAAGAATTCTTGTGTCTCGCAGCAGAACTCATTCTTCTGACAACGATGGAAAACCTTCAGGGCCACGGTCCCGGGACTTCGCATCGCTCGGGTTCTTCGCCGCGCTGACGTGCTGTTTTGAGCTGCCAGCCGCGCAAATGGGAGTGCTGGCGTTTCTGCTCGCGGTCGTTATCTGCGCTCGCAAAACGGCTATCTGGTTTGTTCCGGCGGCCGCTGTCCCGCTGCTGGCATTCTTTGTCACTAACTGGATGGCAACGGGAGGCGTAAAGCCGTTTTATGCGACTTATGGAACTGAAACGTACGTCTACGAGCACAACGGTGTTCCGAGTTATTGGACGACCCCGCGAGATCTCGACGCGAACACGGAATCAACGCCCGTCTACTTGTTTCACTGCATTCTGGGGCATCACGGACTTTTGTCGCTGACGCCAGTTCTGCTTGTTGCGGTCTGTGGGACTCTGCTGGCTCTTCTTCTGGCGATGGGGAGGAAAGCAGAAAGCCGAAACCTGCTGATTCTTTCCGGGGCGTTGATGACATTGGTTACACTCGGCTTCTACCTGACTCGTACAGAGAACTACAACTACGGTGGTAACTCCGTCGGCCTGCGTTGGATGATGTGGCTGTCGCCGTTCTGGTGGATTGCGATGATTCCAGCTCTGGAATCAATTCGACGTCGCAGTGTCCATGTTGTCTGCGGACTACTGCTGGCCGGATCAATCGTATCCGTTAACTGGTCAATCAATCGCCCATGGCGGCCTTCGTGGCTGTTCGAACAAATGGAATCCGCTGGCTGGATAAACTATCGCACCCCGATCAAGCCGTTTGATCCCGCGCGGTTTAGTGTGCTGGGGGAACTGCCGTCAGTTCCAAAAACATCGATGTCATGGACAAGCAGTCGAGGCACCAGGCTGCAGCTGGAAATGTTGACCAGCAATGGTGATACGCTGCAATTGAAGGTTCAACTAACGCCGACGGGCGAAGCAACGCAGACTTTTGTGTTCACAGCCAGCCGAACTCAGTTTCTCAAAGGGCAGCGGTGGTTGAGCCTTCCTGAGGGTCAACCTATTGGTCAACCGTCAGCATTGAATCTGGCCGAGATCGAACGATTGTTGCACGGGCTGCCTGCCATCCGGGCCTTCAATGCGGCCGGGCCAACATTGATTCCTTCTCGCAAAGATTCAACCAAAGCGTGGAAGGTTGAGCGAGCCGCGATAAGAGTCGTGATCGACGATCCGGCATTGGGGAAAATCTGGCATCGTTGCGATGTGCAGTACTGCGACCAATTGCCATTTGGTGTTTTGCAATGGAAGACATCGATCACAGCCGAAGCCACGAACGAACTCTTGGATACCGAGACCTGGACCGCCAATCAGCATTGATCAGGCTGATCCGGGAGCTTTGAAACAGAAGCAGTACAATTCGTTTAACGGCGAGCTGCAGGCGGAGGCAAAACTGTGCGCCTCCGCCTGCGGCTTGCCGTTAAACGATAATTCTTAAATCGCAACCAGGCCTGGCCCCCGCGACTGTCTCAAGCTGGAGCATTAATTGCCCTACGAATGCGCTGAATACTGTTCGGCAAATTCCAGCACGATGCCGTCCACAATCTGCATTAACAGGTCTTTCGTCGCATCCTTCAGAAACTTAAAGTTACTGCGGTTCAGCGACTCACGATTGCGGATTGTGCCTTTGGTTGAGATCTCAACGATATGAGTATCATTGAATGGTCGCACCAGAACTTCCAGGCGACTGTATTCATTCTTCGCAGTTCCTCGGCCCAGCTTAATGTCGTCGCGACTGATGCGCGCTCCCCAGCCTTTTTCATTCAGCACTGTGCTGTAATCAAAACCCGGGAAATGATCACAGAGCTTCCGTAGGCAGTTTTCGATGTGCTCGGAAAGTTCATTGCGGAACTGCGAATGTTTGAGCCGCATTTCTTCTTCAGTCGCGGCATCGGCTTCCTGGGATGCATCACCGAGAACGCGAGCCTGCTGGCCACGTTGAATTGCCTTCTGCAATCGATCTTCAAAGTCAGACATTTCGAAACTTTCGAGCAATCAGCCCTGAGAAATCCGGGCGATTAATTCTTATCTAATTTACCAAATCCCGGGCATTTAAGGCGACCAGCACCGCCGTGTTTCGCTGCCGTCCAAAGCGACGCTGCGCCTCATGCTGATCAATTCGAGGCCGACGTGCAACTGCGGAGTGCCTGCAAAGTCTTCAGACGAATCGAACATTTCTCGGCACAACCGTTATTCCCCCTTCTGAGATCGTCAAACCACGAGCAAGATCCTCAGCTGGATCCAGGCCAATGCGAGTTCCCTCGGGGATTGACACGCCTTTGTCGACAATGGCTCGCTCGATCACGCAGTGCCTCCCCACCTCAACACCTTCGAACAGTATGGAGTTGGTGACAGACGCAAAACTGTTGACGCGGACTCGCGGGGAAAAAATGCAGCGGTCGACTTTTCCACCGGAAATAATCGACCCGGAACAAATCAAACTGTCAGTTGCATATCCAATTCTTGGTTCGCTGGATTCGCGATCGTTGAATACGAATTTCGGAGGCGGCAATGGAGGCTGCCATGTTCGAATCGGCCAGTCTTGATCGTATAGGTTCAACTGCGGCCGCACGGATGTCAGATCTATGCTCGTTTCGTAGTAGGAGTCCAATGTTCCTACATCGCGCCAGTAGGCCGGACCGCCGGTTTCCGGATCTTCAAACGGCCACGCCATAACGCGACTCGAGTCGACAATTGAGGGGATGATATCTTTGCCAAAATCGCGATTGCTGCCAGGTTCGTTGGCGTCAATGCAAAGCTGCTCAAAAAGAAACTCCGTGTCGAACACGTAGATGCCCATTGATGCAAGGCATTGTTCAGGACGACCGGGGATTGGATCCGGCTGTTCCGGCTTTTCACGAAAGCGAACCACGCGACGATTTTCATCGACCTGCATGACGCCAAATCGACGACCTTCGTCGAGAGGAACTGGCAAACAGGCAATGCTGGCGTCGGCTCCTGACGCAATGTGGTCAGCGATGAACTTCGAATAGTCCATTCGATAGATATGATCGCCGCTCAGAATCACGATGTGCTTAGGGCGGACTTTTTCGATTGTGTAGATGTTCTGGTAGATGGCATCGGCAGTGCCCATGTACCAGTTTTCATCGACTCGTTGCTCAGGCGGTCGAACGCTGACAAATTCTCCCAGCTCTGCGGGAAGAAAGTGCCAGCCTAGTTCGATGTGCCGTTCGAGACTGGCGGCCTTGTACTGAGTCATCACGAGGATTTTGCGAAGACCGCTGTTGAGGCAATTCGACAGCGTGAAGTCGATGATTCGGAAACAGCCGCCAAACGGAACCGCTGGCTTGCTGCGATCTCGAGTTAACGGCTCCAGTCGCGATCCTTTGCCCCCGGCGAGCACGACGGCCAGCACATTCTGCATATAAGAGTCCTCCATTCCGATTCGCTTAGTTTCGCTGATGTGCCCTATCGCTCGCAAGTGTGCGAACTCGACCGGCCAGAAAAATCTATGCGCACTATCGCACGCTTCTGTGCTTGGTCTGCCGGAAACAATTCAGTTCGCCAGCAGCGGCATTCCATTTGCGACGGCACAGAGACGATCTGACAATGCCCTGATTGGCCTCGGCGGATGACTGTAGTGCTGAAGGGGCGGTTACACAAAGTAGGGAGCGTCACTTTCGTGTCGGCAACAACGAACCCCATTACTGATACACCGGTTGCTAGTCGAATTGTGCAGAAATCTGAGGTCGTGGCATCAGACGGCACTCGAGTCTCCAGGACTCTCGTCAACTTCTGGCTGGACACTTTTCTGCTGCTGGTATTTTCCCTGCATTCAATCTCGGCCGTCATTGTGCAGTTTGTCTTTCCACCCGGAGTTGCAGCGAAGGGCTGGACGCTGTGGTCCATGAATTTCGGACAGTGGTGCAGCGTGCAGTTCTTTTTCCTCAGCGTGCTGGCCTTCGGGATTGTGGTGCATGTCATGCTGCACTGGTCGTGGGTCTGCGGTGTGATTGCTCGTAAGTTGTTCCATCAACGAGAGCTTCCGGATGACGGGATCCGGACCGTGTATGGAGTTGGGTTGTTGATTCTGCTGCTGCTTTCCGGCGCTACCGTTGTCGGAATTGCAATGATGTCGATTAAGATGCCGCTGCAATAGTCAGCGGCCTGCTCGAAACCTCTGAAGGATTTACGTCTATGATTAAGCTCGATCGAATTCTGGTTCCGACTGACTTCAGTACATTCAGCAGCCCGGCTCTGACCTACGGATGCGCCATGGCTGCTCGGTTCAATGCTGAACTCCATCTGCTGCATGTCGTTCCGGATCCGGCGATGCTTGTGCCGGAGGCTGCGGCCTTTTCTGTGGAGTCGATGGAGGCTCAGACTGAAGTGATGCGAGTCGACTCGATGAGATTGCTGAGTAAGCTTCCGGCAGATGGATGGAGCAACGACAAGCCGATTGTTCGAGAAGTCCGCATCGGGCCAGCCTTTATGGAGATCATCGACTACGCCCGTGAGCTGGACATCGACCTGATCGTGATAGGAACTCACGGGCGATCCGGTCTGATGCATGTGTTGATGGGGAGCGTCGCTGAACGCATCGTCCGAAAATCGCCATGCCCGGTGCTTACAGTGAAGCCTGAGGGGCATCAGTTTGTGATGCCGTAGGGTTCGCCAAGCACGGGTTTTGGAAATATCCAGGGAATTCCTGGATATTGGGAAAGTCTTAAGAATTGACTCAAGTGCAACGCTAGGTAATCTCCCGGGACACCATGAATTCCTAGGGGATAAACACCATGATTTGCAACTTGATTCGATTGGTTGTGCTTGCCACGATTTCGCTGATTTCTGTCTCGCAGACCAACGCCGCGATAATCTTTGACTTGGGAATCACCACCACCCCGCCTACGTCGATAGTGGGAAATCAGTTAACGCTGACCCTCAAGGATCTCTCGGTAGGTACCGTGTTTTTTGATGCTATCCTGACCGTGGTTGGCAATAAGGACTTTGTTGCCAACAGCTCAACTGGGATGGGAACCGGAACAGCAGCGGGGGAAAACAACGTTAGTGGCACAGATGCCCTAACGTTTTCGATGTCTGTCATAAGCAAGTCCGGCGGCATAGCAGCCTTTTCTGGTTTTAGTCTCGTAGCACTTCAGAATCTGACCTTGGTTGAGACAGCAGGAATTAGCGAGAACGGCGGCGCTGTACAGGTGATAGGTGGCCAAGGCCTTGAAACCCTGAGGGCAATTGCGAATGCACCGACATTTGTTATTTCTGGTCAACCGGGTGGGGGCTCGTTTCAGGTGAGGCGCGTTGAGGCAGAATTCACCGGCACGGTGACTGCAGTCCCGGAACCGTCGATCTTCGGCTCAGGAGTGCTAGCCGCTGTTGTCGTGCGGGCGATGCGACGCTTTCGTCGCCGCCCAAACTCAGTAGACTCTGAGTCGCTGGTTGCCTGATCTTTACCGATCGTTCGTCGAAAGTTATCGCGACCAACTCTCCTGCAACCGATTCGCGAGGTGGTCCGGTGATCTGGGATCTGCACTGTCATCTGAATGGCATCCCCGGGCGAACTCCCGATGAGAAGATGGCTCGACTGATTGAAGTCGCCGATCGGATGCAGATTGAACGCCTGGTGCTCTTTATGGGTGCCCCGTTCCTCATCGCTCCGACGCCCGAGCAATTTCGCGAACAGAACGATCAGGTTCTGCAGGCCATCAGCCACTGGCATCATCGAGCGTTCGGGTTCGTCTATCTGAACCCCGAATACGAACAGGAAAG
>Ga0255095_1000381_pt1 | contig 23370 bp, 21 predicted proteins | sample Colum_Law_RepC_8_2_FD_188435 | JGI IMG/M metagenome (GOLD analysis project Ga0255095, IMG submission 188435) | Freshwater microbial communities from Columbia River, Oregon, United States - Colum_Law_RepC_8d | ecosystem: Environmental > Aquatic > Freshwater > River | place: USA: Oregon...
GTCCGGGCCCCCTCGGCCACCAATTCCGCCATTTTGGCGGTGTTGCCCGACAACGAATCGAAAAGCACCAGCACTCGGTTCATATCCGCCGATTCCAAACGCGGAAACCCCAGAAGGAAACCGGATTCTCAAACCGATCGTGCTTCGACCCAAGGCACCCGAGTTGCCCGAATCGCCTCAGAACCGACGCACCCGGAAGAACCGGGTGGTGCCGGAGGTTTCGACGCGAAACTCCTCAGTGCGGGTGACCGTGGCAGCGGGCCATGTGTTCAACGGAGTCCAATCGCCCTCCGAGAGAGAAACCCGTTCCTCCAAGCGGTGGGATGAGCCCGCCGCCGCATCGAAGCGGAAGCGGATACCCGTCGCATCCCGTTCCGCCACCACACGCACCGACTCCTCGGCTGTTTTGGGGTCTGGCACGCCAGGTGATCCGGCCAAACGCGCACTGCGCTTCCAAGAGGCGGCCAACGCCGGATCTCCCGGTGACGACGGATTGGCCAACACCAACGAGTACCCTCCCCCGTCGGCCAACAGTTCCCACGAAGCCTCATAGCGGAAATCAAACACGGGCTCATCCAGCGGACCGCTGAGTGCCAAGCGTTCCCCGTCATTGGCCAACTGATCGGAGCCGTATTCACCGATCAGGTTGGTCACCGCCAGGTTGGCAACCGAGAACCGCGCCAAATTCCGGACCAGAACTCCGTAGGCGCCGGGTGCCAGTGTCGGGGCATTGGTGAGCGACCAAGTGAAGTCGATGCCGCCGCGGAGGCGCATTCCCGCCAACGAAACGGGACTGTCGCCCCGGTTCCAGAGCTCCACGAATTCGAGATCGTCGGCATCTCCGGGCGCACCACCGTCATCCGGGTGGAAGTGGATTTCACTCACCACCAGCGGGATGGGCTTCACGACATAGGTGGCCGATACCGGGCCCGACCACGTGGATTTCAAGGGCGGGTTGTTGGCACCGGTCAGCGCGGAGTGGAAAGGGTTCACCGAACGAGCCACCAGCTTGGAATTGGCCTCCAGAACAATGGGACTGCCCATGTACCGACGGGCCGCGGGATTGGTCCGGCCACCGGGCCAGCGGGGATCGGACCCGTCGGTGGTATAATAGACGGATGTCGTCAGGCCTGTGGGTGCGATGATCTCCGCACCGAATCCGGACGCCACTCGGCCCGAGGGACTCGCCAAACGGGGCGGAGACACGAATTGGCGATCCATGAAATCGGTCCGATTCGAAATCCACGCCTTCATCAAGTTGACCTCCGCCTGATAACTGCCGCCACGAGGCGCAACTCCCCATCGATTCTGCTCGCGGGGTTGTGCGGTTCGCACCTGCCGGGCCAGATCGTCGATGAGACGCCAGAGGTTGGTGGTGGCAAATTGACGGGTTCGAAGATCCTGATAGCGATCAATGTAATCCTGATAAAAATCGGGATCGCGGAAGACCCGATCCCACCACGGATAATTGAAGAAATCGGTGCCGAGATCCCCGCTTTGGGATCGCCAAACCCGCGGGTTGGAGTCCCGCCCGTCGGTGGAGCCGAGAGTCCGATCGAAATCCCAGATCGGGCCGAAATGGATCTTTCCCTCACGTTTCTTGTAGAAATAGGCGCTGAGTCGCAAGGCATCCACGTTGAAAGACAGCACGTTCAGCAGGTGGTGATCCACCCAAGAGCCGGTGTCGATGTACGCCCGGAATCCGGTCACCGGATTGGTGAAACGAGCATTGTCGTACAGGGCATTGCCGAAGGAGGTGAGGTAGTTGCGAATGTAATTCAACTGCGGGGCACGGGCCGGCAACCGGAGTTGATCTTCTCTCGGATCCACCAGCGCCACCGTCTGATTGGCCGCAAAAATCCCCGCATCCCCCGGATCTAAACGATCAATCTTCATGAGGTAACCGCCGGACAGCGAGGGCAGCGTGAGGTTCTCCGGCTCCAAGCTCCCGGCATCAACCCGGTCCTTGCCCACCTCGATCCGATCCATGAGCACATAAATGCCCGCATAACTGGACGAGTCGATCGCTCCGGTGCCCGAACCCACAAAATAAACCTCCACAAAGCGGGCATTCGGCGAATAGCGCCCGATGTCCCGGCTCAGCTGGTGCATGAACGGATTGTGGATGAGCACCGGCTCGAAGTAGTTGGGTGCGTACATCACCCAATCGCCGTCGGCGGGCATTCCCAAGGGTGCCAGCGGGCGGTCGTTGTCCCACTCATCGCGAAACTCGACCCGATAACTGGCTTTGGGGATGCCTTCGGTGCTGGAACCCCGAACGGAGAGGCCGGCTCGTGTGGCCAAGGTCGGCGCTCGGGTCAGTCGGGTCACGCCATTGGTATCAGGCTCGAAGAGCTGCATGTGGGCGAAAACCCGAGTATTGGCCGGAGGTCGTCCCTGACCAAAATCATGAATGAGCATCACTGGTAGATCCGAGCGGAAGTTGGCCACCGTCGTGGTCAGAGGCAGATACGTTTCACCGCGCAATTCCCCGGGCAACAATCCACCGGTGAAAGCGCGGGCACGCAGTCGGACCGCCAGATTGTTGAACCGCAGCGGCGTCGAATACACCAGCGATGTCTCGGTGGGCATGGATCCATCCACCGTGTAGCGGATCACCGTTCCGACCGGCACAGGTGCGTTGGTGGACGAGCTCAACTGCACTTCCAGAGCACCGGAATACGTTCCGCTGGAAACCGAGAATTCGACCTCGGGGGCAAAGCCGTCGCCCTTGGCTCCATTCGGTGCACCCGGAGTCGGAGCCACAAAATAACCATTTCGGTTAGGCGCCCCTTCGGCATGTCCATAGGAAACGTCCGCCCGCTGAGGCGGATAGGTCGGGGCGTATTCGTCTTGGACCACCCATTGGGCATTGAGCAGCGCCAAGCGTTCACCCGCGGAGCTGAGGCGGAACGAGGTGTGCAAACGCGCGGTGTCGTTCGTGCGGTTCTTGCCTGAGGCGAACACCCGCAGGCGGCCGTTGGGGGCCAAGAACAACGATGGAAAAACCCAACGGTCGGTCCCTGCCACCAGCGCCCAACCCTGCATGGAGGCCAGCGAGGTGCCGCTGTTGAAGAGTTCAATCCAATCGGAATTGTCGCCATCCTCATCGCGCAAACCTCGGCTATTCACCGCGAGGAATTCGTTGATGAGAACCCCCTTGGCTTCGGTTCCGCCTTCCACGGTCACCGACCACGTGGCTCCCGCGAAGGGAAGCCCCGCCGAAGACAAGTCGGTGATTCCGTGGCCGGAAACGAATTGAAAGCCGACCGTGCCCACCGGCGTCTTGGGAAAGCTGAACAAATATTGATCGGGAGCGACCGCCACCACCGACTGCGCGGACAATCCGTTGATCTTCAAATCGGATGCGTCGACACCCCGCACGGGCTCGTCGAAGAGCACCTCGACTGAACTGAACGGCTCCACGACAGACCCTTCGGCCGGCAAGATCCGGGCGATTCGGGGGGCCTGAGTATCCATCTCGGCCTCCAATTCCGCATCGAGGACCAAATCACTGCTGGCCAAGGTCGCGTTGAACGCTTGGATCGCCAGTACATTGGTTCCGGACTTGAGCACTTCCTTGGGCAGGGCTACTGCGTAGTCGGCAAAATCCACAGGCTCGGCCGCGGTCACCGAGGCAAATGAATTGAGGGTGAATTCACCTTCCGGGGCACCGAAGCGGGCCACTTCACGCCCGTTAATCCAGGCGATGAAACCGTCGTCCACCTTCACCCGCAAAATCAGGCTTCGAACATCCGCAGGAGAGCCCACGGTGAACGAACGCCTCAAGAACACCGTGGAATACCGGTTCTGCATGTCGGTCAATTCGGTGCCTGTCAGCGGCTCACCGTAGAAGACCGGCAGCATCGCCGCAGACCACGCGGCGTCATTGAACCCGATCGCCCGCCATCCGGTCGGATCGGGTGAGGACGCCTCGTTGGTTCCCTTGGCCATACGCCACAAGTCGCCCCGGGGAATCAAACGCTGCGGTTGGGCCTCCGCAATCAGCACGGAAAGCAACCATAACAGCGGCAAGGTAGAGCTCTGAATCCATCGGGGCATGGGCCAGACTATAGGCAAGGTCCCTAGGCCTCGCAAAGTTCCGACCACCCAGTTCACTGGAAAATACCCGTTGCCGCTGGCTTGGGGGCTTCGATAGCGTCCGCCCGTGATTCCGATGCGTGAACAGGTAGCCGTACGTGTAGCCCTCCAGGGCTGACGCGGACTGGCCGACTGTTTGGAATCCAGGTCGCCCGCGTCTCCGGCAACGGATCGCGGGCTTCGGTTCTGTGCGGGGCCCGTTTCCAGAGCCGGTGCGTCCAGGCCAGCCTCCACGAACCGAAATACCGATACTGAGAAAATCGAACATCCCATGCGCCACACCATCTCCGTGCTCGTCGAAAACAAGTTCGGCGTCCTGACCCGCGTCACCGGCCTGTTCAGCGGCCGCGGCTACAACATCGACTCGCTGAACGTCGCCCCGACCCACGACGCCACCCTCAGCCGGATGACCATCGTCACCCGCGGGGATGACGCCACCGTCGAGCAGATCTGCAAGCAGCTCGAGAAGCTCATCGATTCGGTCAAGATCGTGAACTACAGCAAGACCGACTACATCGACCGGGAACTGGTCCTGGTCCGGGTGTCGGCCAATGGCCAGAACCGCGCCGAGATCTGCCAACTCGCCGAGTTGTTCCGTGCGAAGGTGGTCAACGTCCAACCGGACAACATTGTGATCGAAATCACCGGTGCCGAAACCAAGATCAACCAGTTCCTGCTGCTGGTGAAGGATTTCGGCATCCTCGACCTGACCCGCACGGGTGTGGTCGCCCTGCCCCGGAACTGAGCCGAAGGGTACCTGAAGAACTCAAAAGCCCGCCAAACGGCGGGCTTTTTCGTTTCATTGGAACTGTGGGGGGGCCGAGGGATATCCGAATCAACCGATCCTCGGTCTTCGGACCCGCAGCGGCAAAATCACTTCGCCTTCAAGGCCGCCTCGATGGCCGCAACCACCTCGGCCGCATCGGGCTGAGTGCGCGGGCTGAAGCGGTGCAGCACCTTGCCGTCACGGCCCACAAGGAACTTGCCGAAGTTCCACTCGATGGGGCCCGGGAAGGCCGCTTCCTTGCCCGTGAGCACCGAGTACAAGGGGTGCTGCTCCGGCGGATTGACGTTCAGCTTGGCGAACAGCGGGAAGCTCACCGAGTACTTGGTGGAGCAGAAGGTCTTGATCTCTTCGGCGGTGCCCGGCTCCTGCGCTCCGAACTGATTGCAGGGGAAGCCCAGCACCTCGAGCCCCTGCCCGTGGTACTTCTTGTAGACCGCTTCCAATTGCTTGTACTGCGGGGTCAGGCCGCACTGCGAGGCGACGTTCACGACCAACAGCACCTTGCCGGAGTAGGCTTTGAGGGAGGTGTCCTTGCCGTCGATGTCCTTGAGTTTGACCTCCTGGAGCGGAGTGGCTGCAATCATGGTGAAGGTGGTGAGGGTCAGGGTGGCGACTTGAATCAGTCCGGTGAGGAGAGAGCGTTTCATTGGATGGAATGTTGCCCCATCACGCCGGGAGTCAATTCAGCCTTTCAACCGATGCTTGCCGGCCGGGCGCTGGAGCCCACTCTCACCGCGTGCGAATCATTGGAGGACTGGCCGCAGGACGACTATTGAAGGTCCCAGAAGGACTCGGAGTTCGACCCACGCCCGACAAGGTCAAGCTGGCGGTCTTCAACAGCCTCGGAGCCTTCCTGGACGGGGCCCGCGTATTGGACTTGTTCGCCGGGAGCGGGGCGTTGGGACTCGAATGTCTGAGCCGTGGGGCCCGGGAAATGGTCAGCATTGAGAAGTCCGAGAAACACGCACGCTTCTTCCGCCAGAATCTGGCCGCCTCCGGATTACCCGTCACTGCGGTGACTCTGCGCGTCCAGGATGTGTTCCTGGTTTTCCCCCAACTGGCTCAGAGTGGACGCCAATTCGACCTCATCATCGCCGACCCGCCCTACGGCGAGAAGAATGTCGGACGTCGATCGACCTCGCTCGCCCAATTGCTGCTCGATGACATCGTCTTGCCTGGACTTCTGGCTCCCGGAGGACTGTTCGTGATCGGCCACACCAAGCGCGACACCCTGGAGATCCCCGTCACCTGGAAAGAGCGCAAGGACATGCGACACGGCGACACGGTCATGCGATTCCTGGAGCGACCCGATGAGAAACGCGATTGAACTCATCATGGCCGCCATCGCTCTCGCCAGCCTGAGGCTGGGTGTCGCGGTCGCCGCCCCAGGAGACCTCGCCGGCCATAGCACGGCGGCCCGTTCCCCCGCCCTTCAACGGTCGGTCGATCAGGCGGTGGCGCGCACCTTGGCCAGGACTTGGGCCACGCCTCTGAAGGCGGATCAACTCGCCGTGACGGCCGTGGATCTGGAACGGCCCGAACAACCCGCCTTCGCCTCGGTCCGGGGTTCGGAACCCATCTACCCGGCCAGCGTCATCAAGCTCTTCTACCAGGCGGCCGTCCATCGCTGGATGGAGGACCGAAAAATCCAAGACACGCCCGAGGTGCGCCGCGCCCTGCGGGACATGATCGTGGAATCGTACAACGAGCCCACCCACTACCTCATCGACTTGCTTACCGGCACCACCAGCGGCCCGGAACTGCCCGAGGTGGAACTGAAGACGTGGGTGGACCGACGCGCCGCGGTCACCCGGTGGTTCCACACCCAGGGCTACCCCACTGCGGTCAACGCCAGCAAAAAGCCCTGGTGCGAGGGTCCTTACGGGAGAGAGAGCCAAGCCATCGCCGCCTTCGAACCCCGGCGCAACTTCCTCACCACCGAGTCCACCGCGCGCCTGATGCTTGAGATGGCGTTGGGCCACTGCGTCTCGCCCGCCCGATCGCGCCAGATGCTCGACCTCATGGCCCGGGATTTCACCTCACCGGCGACCGATCCAGAAGACCAAGCCCATGGGTACACGGGCCTCGCACTGAAACCCGGCATGAAGCTCTGGTCGAAATGCGGCCTCACCAGCCAGACCCGGCACGATGCCGCGCTGATCGAACTCCCCTCGGGCCGCCGCATCATTTTGGTGATCTTCACCACCGACCACGCCACCGAACGCGAGATCATTCCCACCGTCGCCCGCGAACTCCTCTCGGCCCTACCCCCGCGCTGATTCCCGCCGCCAGCCAACTCCCGCTCGAGTTTCCTGAAGTTTTCCTCCGCCCAGCGGATGTCCGAGGAGATCTCGGATTCTCCACACATGACGGCATCGATCCGGTGGCCCGAAACCCGCGGGCCGCCACAACCTACGAACCTCCGGGTGGGGATCTGTTTCCAAGGAGTCCACCAGACTACCGAAGGCGTTCTCAGCCAACGATTCAGTTGGGAGGAAAGGGATGGCGTCGCGGTTTCTTTCGCAAGACAAGGCGAGAGCGAGGCGCGGGCCGATTGAAGGCCAATGGTTGAGACCCGGATCGAGCGAACAACGAAGCTCTTGCGGAAGAAGACGCAGCCAGCACGACCGATCCAATTGAATCGTTCCGGCTTAGGCTCACGCTGTCGACAAATCGCTTCGGACAGAGAAGCGGTCGGGCGAGGCGGGACCGATCGGCTCGGAGATCCGGCCCTACCGCCGGATGCCTATGAGCAGATCCAGCGAATGGGCCGAAGTCACGGAAACGGCCACGCCTCAGAACTCCTTGAGGCTGGGAATCACGGCCGCTCGACGGAGCATCTCCTTGAGCCCTGCCTCGTCGTAAAGGCCCTGAACACGGTCGCGGATGGCGACAGGCACTTCGCCGAAGCGGGTTTCGAGCAGATCCAATATGCAGCCTTGGCGCCCTTCCTGGCGGCCTTCCTGGCGACCTTCTTCACGGCTGAGTTCTTCGAACAGGGTAACGTGGGGCATGGGTTTCTCCTTCTGAAGTTGTTGAAGCCTCTTTCTGAACTGCACTTTATGCTCTGCCGGCAGTGGCATCAACCAGTCGATGACGAAGAGCAAGGATCGGAGATCTTCCCGGGTATAGCCCCTGGCGTAGAGCTTCTGGGTGAGTTCCAACCGGCATTCGGACAGATTTGCGGGATCCTTGCGGTGCTTCTGGGTGCCGAGGTAGGCGGCGATGATGAAGATCGTCAGGTTGTCGCGGTGGCAGGGGGCTTCAATGCGGTTCTTGAAGTCGTCGACCTTGCAGATGGCGAAGCGGATGCGCAGGCCTAGGTTGGCAAAGCCACCCGAGTAGGTGATCGGCCGCCAGTTACGACGGGTATCGCCGAGGATGACCAAGGGCACGACAGACATCTTGTACCGGCTATGGATGCGGCAGCAGTAGTCGAAGACCCGTCGGGGCAATTTGGGATCATACTGCATCTGCACCTCGATGTGGATGAGCAACCACTCGTCGTTACCATTAAGCAGCCGAACCTTGATCAGCTTGTCGGCTCGCAGGGGCCCCAACTCGGCGTCGGGCGCGATCTCCCGGAATTCCTGTTCGAGCGAGATGGGTGTGACCGACCAATCGATGTGCCGGGTGATCGACGGGAAGGTGAGCTCCAGGAAGGGTCGAAGGAACCGGTCGAGGGTCTCTTTCCAGGGGCTGTCGTGATTGATCGGTTCGGCCATCTCCCCAGCTTTCGCTCGGCCGCGATCGGATCTTTCAAGGAATCGTCGATTTCCCCGGAAACGAGACGATCGCAGGGAAATCGGCGCCCATGTGCCGACGGGCGATCTGAGCTGCGGTCTTCAGCTCCACCGCGAGCGAAGGACAAGCCTCGGAACGGGACGACCTTCCGCCGGAAATGCAGCTGAACCGCTGCATTCGGCTGCGCCGGTCCGAGAAAGCGGGCCTGATACCCGGGATTCAGCTCAACTCAACTGATCCAATCGCCCCGTGCTGTCGCCGAAGCGCTCCGCCGGTGCGCCCATCCGGTCGAGCATCGACAAGAACAGGTTGCCCATCGGGGTGTTCTTGGCGTAGCGGATATGCCGCCCGGGCTTGATGCTGCCGCCACCCCGCCCTGCGAGCAGGACCGGCAGGTCGTGGTGGGCGTGGGACATGCCGTCTTCGATGGCACTGCCGTACACGATCATCGAATTGTCCAGCAGACTGCTACCATCGGACTCCCGGGTGTCCTGAAGCTGTTTCAGCCAAGCAGCGAACAACTGCATGTGGAAGACGTTGATCTTGGCGATCTTCTCCTTCTTGTCCTCCTTGCTCTCGTGATGAGACAGGTCGTGATGCCCCTCCTTCACCCCGATGACCGGATACGGGCGATTGCTGCCATCGTGGGACATGATGAAGGTGCCAATGCGAGTGCTATCGGTGCGGAACGCCAGCGTCATGATGTCAAACATCAGCTTCACATGGTCCTCGAACTTCGCAGGAACCCCTTCCGGGCGAGTGTGGTCGGGCAACTCGACCCCAACCTTGTCGGCCATGGCGATGCGGCGCTCCACGTCGCGCACCGCGCTCATGTATTCGTCGAGCTTGTGCTGATCGTTGCGACCCAACTGACCATGGAGTCGCTTGGCATCCTCCATCACGAAATCGAGAACACTGGAACGCCTCGCCTGCCGCCGAGCACGCACCTCGGCGGATTCGCCCGTATCTCCCTGAGTGAACAACCGATCGAAGGCCAGCTTCGGATCCACCTCCGGGGGCATAGGTGTAGAAGCCGAACGCCAAGAAACGTTGAACGAGTAGGCGCAGCTGTATCCGGAGTCGCACTGGCCGGAAAGTTGGCCGCGATCAGTTCCCAATTCGAGACTCGGAAAACGCGTGTGATTGCCGACCTTTTGGGCCGCCCATTGATCCACCGAAACACCCACCCGAATATCAGCTCCCTGAGTCTTGCGGGCCTGACACGCGGTCAAAAAGGTCGCCGAAGCCCGGGCATGATCGCCGGCACCGTCGCCATTGGGGCGAGCCTTGTCGTGAGCCAAACCGCTCAGCACCGATATCTGGTCGCGAACCGGAGCCAGAGGCTGGAGAATACGGGTCAACTCGAAGGACGAACCGGTTTCTTCGGGGGTCCAGTGCTTCATGAGGGCCCCGTTCGGGATGTACACGAAGGCCATTCTCAACGGGGGCTTGCCCGCCGAAGCCGCAGCACCTGCCGCAGCCCCCAATGCGCGAACAGCCGGAGCCGATGCCAGAAACGGAAGCGCGACCGCGGTACCCAACCCTCGGAGAAAGGTCCGTCTTGGCTGATGTTCGAAAAGGCTCATAGCAATAGGGATTTGGACGGCTGAACTTGGGTGCAAATTTAACCCTGTTTGCATTGAACTCAAGGTTTCCAAGCAGACGAAGTCGGGGTTTTCCAGTTCCCCTGAATTATCGAGGTCCAAACTTTGGCGTTTGGCCCGGAATTCGTTAGACTTCCCCCATGCGGAGCCGCCTGTTGCCACTAACCTGCCTATGGGTGGGTTTGGTTCTCACCGGCCAAACCCATCCGGCTGCGCCGTCGGCTCCCCCTCTTCCGGTTCCAAAAACCAACGCTGCCACAAACTCCACCCTTCCCCCGTCCACAGCAGCCGCACGGAAAGGCCTGCAGTGGAATGCCGCGACCGATCGGTACGCAGCTTCCATCCCGGGATGGCCCCTCCAACGGGTGTTGGCGCGCCTGAGCGCTCAAACCGGTTGGCGGGTTTGGATCGAAGACGGCATCGAATCCCAAGCCCGCCCTCAAATCCGGGCCCAGTTCCGAAACCTGCCCGCCCGTGAGGCGTTGCCTCGCATCCTGGGTGGGTTGAATTATTCACTGACCACCTCCAGCACTGGCCGCAGGGAACTCAAGGTCTTCGCCACCCAAGCCCGCTCCAGCAACCGCGAAATCATGGCCGATGAGGGCGAAGGGGTGATCGCCAACGAGCTGATTGTTCGTTCCAAATCGGGTTCCAAACTGGATGCCCAACGATTGGCTGATCTGAAGGGCGCAACCCTCGTGGGTACCAATAGGGTGTCGGGAGCCTATCGGGTGCGTTTCGATTCGGACCTTCAGGCGGAAGATGCCAAGCGGACGCTGGCTAATGAATCGGAAGACCTCGCGATCGAAAACAACCAACAATTCGAAGCCCCAGATGCGCCTGTCGCGGTCTCTGGCATGACCGCCCCACCCCTGCGGTTGACGGCCACAGTACGCCCCGATGGGAACCGGCGGGTGATCGCCCTCATTGACTCCGCACCGCAACCGCTGGCTCCGGCTTTCCAGTCCTTCCTGCTGCCCACCGTGGATGTGGTTTCGGGGGGGGCGGCCTCGGGTGGCCCATCGCACGGCACTTCCATGGCCGAAGCGATGGTTCGCGGCCTGAGCGCCGGATCCACCGAAACCAGCACCCGGATCCAGCCTTACAATGTTTATGGCGCCAGCGAGTCTGCGTCGACGTGGGACGTGGCCCGCGGGATCACACAAGCAGCCCAAGACGGCTCCACCATTATCAACTTGTCGCTCGGCAGCGCCCAAGACAGCCCATACCTCCGGGATGTCATCCAGCAGGTCACGGGTCAGGGGGCATTGGTCATCGCCGCGGCGGGCAACAATGGCAGCATGGATCCATTCTACCCGGCTGCCTATGAGGCTACACTTGCGGTCACCGCCACAGGACGCTCTGGGCAACTGACGCCCTACGCCAACCGGGGAGGCTTCGTCGATCTGGGGGTACCGGGTTCGACGGTGGTCCAGATGGATGGGCAGTCGTGGGTGGTTCAGGGCACATCGGTTTCCGCAGCCTTCGCCTCAGGCATGGCCGGAGCCTTGGCTCAAAACCCGCAGACGCCGCTCGCTCCCGTTCGTTCCAAGCTGATCGAAACATTCCCGATTCACCTGCCCAAGAGCCCTTGAAACTCGGGCCCTTGAATCCGGGTCTGCCACAAAGCGCGGGATACGAATCTCCCCCGGCAAGGACGCAGTCCTCAGATCACGGCAATGGTCGCACTCGGTAAACACGACCCGATCCAACGATGGGATCGAACAGCACGGTCCCGCCCAACTGGCTCATCATCTCGACATGAACCGAGAACGGACCTGGCATGGCAGCCGCCGACTCGATCGCATAACGGCGCCCGCTCAGCCCATTGAAAGACAGCCTCAGGGAGTCCGAGACGAGAGTGGGTGAGTCCCACACCACCGGACCGGCCACAGACACCGTCGCGCCGTCGCTGTCCACGAATCCACCCGGGTTGGTGATCCGCACCCGGTACTCCCCGGCCGCAGTCGCGGTGACATTCGTCACCACCAACGTCGGTCCCGGGGGACCAGCACTCTCGACCGCCACACCATCCCGCGTCCAGACATAGGTCAGGTCGGAGCCTGTCGCAGAAACACCCAACGAGAACCCTTCGCCCGCATGCAGCGCCCGACCTACGGGCTGGGTCGTGATCACCGGCTTGGCCACCGCCGCCTGCACGGTGAGGGTCGCCCAGTCGCTGAAGACGGTCGCCAAACCGTTGATCAATCTGAGGCGATACCGGCCGGAGTCCGCCGCTTGGGCGCTGGGCAAGGTCAGGGTCGCATTGGTGGCATTCTTGACTTCCAGATCCTCCTTGAACCACCGCAGCGCCACGGGCTGATCCCCCGAGTAGGCAACCGTCAGACTCGCCGATTGGCCCGGGGCCACGGTGAGGTTGGTCGGCTGAGACGTGACCACGGGCGGATTGGCACCGACCACTGTGACTGCCACGTTGAGATCAGCCCAATTGCCCCCCAAGCTGGTGGTTTGCCAACCGCGGATCCTCAGGGTAAACGGCCCACTGGCGGTGGGGGTTCCCGTGAGCGTTCCACGTGTGGAGAGCGTTGTGCCCGGCGGCAACCCAGAGAGGGCGGAATAAGATCTGGCCGTGCCATGGGAGGAACTGGTGATCGAAAACGTCACCGACGTGCGAACGCCGTTGGTGGCCTGAACGGCAGCAGGCACCACCCCGGTAGCCCCCGACAGCCCATGCATGCTGCCCGCAACCGCGGCAGCCCCGAAGACCCACCGGAGGATGAAGAGCGTGGGGGTGGCAATCACACCGGGTGCCGACTGCGCCACGCGCACCAGCGGCGCCAACTGGATTAAGGCGGCCAGGACATGGGAATGGATCAAAATGCGTCTCATAGAAAACACTCTCGGGAAAATCAGGGTCTGGTCAGGCGATCGCAGGTTAGGAATCAGTTGCAACCGCAACCACCCCCGCCAACCCCGCGTCCGCCAGCTGCTGCCTCACGGCTGAACCACATGTGTTCGGCCAGCAACAAACCTGCCGGATCCCGGTCTCCGCGCATGGTCGCATCCGATAACGTGCGACGCTGCCACGGCTCAACGGTGGAACAACCCGTGCCCAAGGCAATGATCACTACCAAGGCCGCCAGCGCCATCCCACCCGGACGGGAGGAACAGGCTCGTTGAAAGGGGAGTAAATTTCTCGAATTCATGTGAATCCTATCAATGGAGTTCAGGCTTTGACCAATTTCAGCAGGCGCTCGATGATTTCAACATACTTCTTGCGAGTGGCATCCCCTTCGTACTTGGGGTGCACCGAATCCAGACGCCCATCCGGCCCGAAGAAATAGGAAGTCGGCATTCCGGGAGGGCGCACCTTGGAGGCGAGCTTTTCCTGGGCATCACGAACGGTGGCAAAACTCACCGGGTTCTTCTTGAGGAACCGATCCATGTCGGGCTGCCGATCGTCCATGGAGACTCCAATGAGCACGTAGCCCTTGGATCCGTAGGTTTTGTGAAGAGTTTCCAGCACCGGGAAGGACTGACGGCAAGGCACACACCAGGAGGCCCAGAAATCGAGGTGAACCACCTTGCCGGACAAATCAGGCAGAGCACCCTCGAGTTGCAGGCTCTTAAGATCCGGAAGGGCGTCTCCGGGCTGGAGCCCGGCGGCCCAACTCAGCGGCGCTGTGGCCGACAGCGCCAGCCAAGCGGCCGAGGCCCGCAGGAATCGGCGGCGTGGCAAGGAGGTTTCAAGAGGCGACATGTTCATAGAATCGGCGACTGCTGAGTTTGGATTGAGGCCCATGGAGAAGCCCCTCGGCCCCGGCTTGAGATTCGATCAGGCGAAGCCCCTCTTCGGGTCCCAACACCAGCGCAGCGGTGCTGAGCATGCCCGCCAGCGTGCAACTTGGGGCCAGCACATGCACAGCCCGGCACCCATTTTGGACCGGACGCCCCGTGCGCGGGTCGAGGATGTGTCCCCAGCGCTTGCCTGCTGCATCGAAGCCGCGGTGATAATCGCCCGAGGTGGCCACGGCAGCCTCCCGGACCGCCAGTCCGCACCAAGCCCGACCGGGTTGGTCGGGGTCTTCGAGCCCCAGGTGCCAACCGGGACGTCCATCGGCCGGCAAGCCCATCACCCGGATGTCGGCTCCGAAGTCCACCAAGGCCCCGGTTAGTCCGCACTGACGCGCCAGAAGCGCCACCTGATCCACCGCGTACTCCTTGCCCATGCCGCCCAGATCCAGACACATGCCGGGCTCACTCAGGCGCACCGAACCCGGTCGGCGCTGGACCTTGCGCCAGCCGACGCACTGACGGGCCCCTTCGATCTCCGCGTCGGTGGGAATTTGTGCCCGGCGCCAATCCCACAATCGGATGAGCGGCAACGTGGTGGGATCGAACACACCCCGGGTGAGAAAATGCATCTCGTGGCACAGCGCCAGAATGCGGTCGATCTCCGGATCGGAGGCCACGGCGGCACCGCCGGCGGATGCGTTGAGAACTGAGATCCAACTGTCGGGCAGGAATCGCGAATACTTGGCCTCGAAGGCTGCGAGCCATCCCAAGGCCTCGGTGTCGAAACGGCGAATCGCGTCCGAAGAACCCACCGTGACCCAACGACACGTGGTGCCGAGCGCCATGCATCGCAACTCCCGACCGCCATCGGTTCGCGACTCCTGACAAGACTCCCGAATCCGGCGAAGGACCGCCGAAGCATTCCCCCGGACCACGGCCACGGAGGCTGGTTCGCTCGATTGGACTGGGGCGCTCACCATTGGAAACCAATACCCATCGTGAAGACATTCGCCTGAGGATAGGCCGCCGACAAGGTCACATCGTCGAGGCCTTGCATCAGGTAGCGCTTGTAGGCCAAGTCGACGGAAACGTGCTCGTGCACTTGCCAGCGAATGCCGACCCCGAGCGTCCAGGTCTCCAGGTGGCTCAGGCGATAATCCGCCGAATAGTGCTGAGGCCATGCCGGCACCGAAAAGGCTCGGCCATCCCCTGGAAAGCCGGCATCCCCTTCAAAGAGGAGGCTTCCATCCGATTGAAGGGCCGCATTCACCCCATTGGGATCCACCAGCGTCCCATTGAAGACCGGCGCATAGAAGTCGGCCGCCGATTGGACATGGTAGCGCACCAACGGGGAGATCAGCAGCTTCTCGCCGACCTTCTGGTTCCATTGGACAGTGGCTGTGTTGGCCCAGATTCCCCAGTCATCGTGGTGGAGTCGGTAGTTGGCATCGACGCTCCCGTTCAAGGGGCTCACGAAGTGGGTGACTCCCAGATAGCCGACCTGCTTGATGCGCTGGTTCGGGCGATTCTCACCGACCGCGGCCGAGGGATCGGCGTTGTAGCCATCCACCGGAAAGTCGTAGCGAAAATGCACCCCCTTGTAGGGATCGGTGAGATAGCCATCGGCCACGCCCACGGTAAAATTGGCCGTCACGTAGGTGTTGGGCCCCAGCAGTTGGGTCACGCCCAAGAGACCGTCCCAAGTGTCCTTGTCTTTCCACAGCGTCTTGTTGCTCAGCCAAAATCCGGTCACCTGGTCAAAATTGCGCGACACTCCCAGGTTCAGGATCGTGTTCTTTTGGTTGAACTCGATGCTCTGATTCCAAGACAGCCCCACCGAGCGGTAATCACTTTCTTCGCTGTATGAAATCTGGGGCCGCGAGATGAACCGGCCTGCGGTCCAATCGAGCTCCACCGACCCAGCCCTGCGGATGTCCTGAAAGTTCTGGACCGGCAGGCGATCGGTTCCTGGTGCGGCGGCGGCCCCGGTCGGGGTTGCACCGGAGATGCCGTCATAAACGAAGTTTCCCTTCACCACCGCCTGGGCATTCAAAGCCTGCTCGGCGTAGACGGCGTGGGTCCGGATGTGGATCCGATCGTTGTCCTCGATGTAATCTTCGTAGCGGTAATCCACCCGATTTTCGGCCCTCGACCGGACCAAGGAAACGCATTGCAGCAACAGAGCAGTCAGAACGGGACTGATTCGGGCCATGAGGCACCGGGACCACAGAGGCATTGTGGGATCAGAAGGTTGAAATGGAGGACAATCAACCCTTTAGACGCCATCAACTCCTTACCGGTTTCACGAGCATCGCGTCCTCCCAACTCATCCACGCATCGTCCGTGGCAGAACCTGAGTCATCCCAAAATTGAACTTTGTGGCAGGGACGGCTGTGACTCAGGGTTAGGCACCGATTTCGGGATTGGGTCTGCCAATCGGGCCAACACTCGAGCAGCGGCGGCAAAACCGAAGGTGCCGGTCACCTGAGTGGCGGAACCGAAGCCCGATTCACAGTTGAGCCGCAGGGGCAATTCGTTGTCCGAGGCACGGGTCGCACAAACCTGGCCATCACGGTCTGGGAAGACCGGAGCCTCGGCCGAGTGAACACATTCGATACGCAGCTTTTTGGAGGTCCGCGAAAACCCATGTTCCCGGCGGAGACGCTTGCGCACTTCACTCAACAATCGGTCGTGCGTCACGGTGGCCAAATCGGCGACTCGAACCGCGGTCGGATCACGGCGTCCGCCGGCACCACCGCAAACAACCAACGGAATCCCGGCACCCTGACACAAGGCGATCAACCGCACCTTATTGGACATGGCGTCGATGGCATCCACCACGAAGTCTGGGCGGTCTTCGGAGATCGAATCGGTCTCCAACCCCAAAAGGCGCGACGCCGTATCGGCCGTGAAAAACTCCACGCGACCTTCCACCCGAGCCTCCGGGGAAATCGTCCGAACCCGTTCCACCATGACCTCTACCTTGGATCGTCCCACCGTGGAATCCAGGGCATGCAACTGCCGGTTGATGTTGCTGACGCACACTTCGTCCAGATCGACTAAGGTGAGTCGACCGATACCCGAACGGGCCAGTGCTTCCACCACCCAAGAGCCCACGCCACCGATCCCAACGACCATGACGTGCGCAGCGCGAAACCGGCTCAATGTGGCCGTCCCATAAAGCCGGGCGATGCCTCCAAATCGGAAGTCAAAATCACTCATCATGGAAACCCTCGAGCGACAATGGATGCCAGAGATTGAACTTCTGGAAGGCTCCATCCGCTGCCGATCACCCCAGACCACCGCAGATCTCTGAAGCGCCGACTCCGGCGAATTTCAGAGCTCCCGCCAACTGCGGTGACGGTAGTTGTTCCAAACCCAACGGAAGTCCGGGTTGTTGGGCCCACCACCACTCCAGCCGAAGCTGGAGATGCCGACAGCGGAATCCTTGGCGGCCTTGATGGTTCTGGCTTCGATCCAGCGGTGCCCTTCGTAGTGGCCGTCTTGGAAGGAGAAGGTGCTGAAGTTGCCGTGGAAAATGGCGAAGGGATCGATCCAGCTCTTTTGAGAAGTGCTCAACACCCAAGTACCCAGGTTGGAATTGCGGGGATCGGATTCCTCGATGAACACGAAGGACTGGGACGGGGAATTCACCTCAGAGGCCTTGAGGTACGGCGGTTGAGTGTCCTCCCATCCGAGAATGCCGTTCATGCCGTTGGCCTTGGAATAACTGTCGTAGGCCCACCCGGCCCCGGGACGCCGTTTGGAACGCAAATCTCCCGGACAATGATAGGCGCCAAAGGCCGTGCAATACTCCCACATCGGAGAGTTGGTCATGCCCCGTTGAACCCGCCTCAGGGCTTCTTCCAAGGTGATGCCATTGGCGATGTCCGGGACAGGGCCCTGCCAATATCCGCCACCCGTGAGCGCCACGACAGCACCGGCTTTGTTTCTCCAACCCTCGGTCGGAGCCAAGAAGTCGTTGTTGTCCATCGAGTACATCTGCCACGCCAAAATCAACTGCTTCTGGTTGCTGGCGCAGGCGGCACCGGTGGCTTTGGATTTAGCCTTGGCCAAGGCAGGCAAGAGCATGCCGGCCAAAATCGCGATGATGGCGATGACCACCAGCAACTCGATGAGAGTGAAGCCGGCAGAAATCGAACGACCAGCCCTGCTGCGAGGGGAACTCGAAATGGGTTTCATGAGAAGGGTATCAACGATGGAGTCTCAGGCTAACCCCACCGCTGAACCGACTCCAAGCTCATAAGGTTCACCGGGAGTCGCGCTGACCAACGGTACCGCCGGACAACGTCATGGATGGTGCTGCTGTGTCTGGGAATTGTGGGCGTTCTTGATTTGCCGGGTGCCTCGGTCCTCTCGCAGGTCTCGTGATCCGAGCTTGGCCCGGGTCGCGGCTTTAGGTTTCGGCTTCACCTCCGGCGGTTTCTCAATTGCGTGGGCCGGGCGCGGGTGGTTGTAGATCGGTTCAGTTTTCATGGTATGGGGATGTTTTGGCAGCGGAAAGAGGTCCAATATCGACCAGAAGAAGGCCGCAGTGGGGGTCAGGAGGAACCGCCTCGAGCGCGTTTCCAACTCAGCCACAAGGTGGAGATAAGACTGGCACCCTGAAGGAACCGTCCGCCCCATGACGCGTGCTTGGATGCGTCACCAGAGGTGTTCTGACGCAAAGCGCTGAGGCCAGTCATCAGCACGGCCAACGATGCGACCAGACCGCCCCAAAATCGGGCCCGGACCGCAGATCGATCCCAGGCGGATTTCAACCGTTCACCATCCTCGGACAACTGCACCCGGAGGAGGTCGCTTTCAGCAACCAACAAGCGTTTGCGGGTCTCCAAAGGAGTCATGGAATGAAATGATCCAAACATTGGCGATCCTTGCGCAGTTGTTCGAGAGAAGCAGAGAGCACCTGCCACGCCCTCAGTCTGCGGTTGAGGTGAACGAACAAACCCACCCCAACCGCTCCATAGACGGTCATCAAACCCAAGAGCACCGCCAGCGCGGAGTGAGGCCAGAACATCACCACGAGCGCTGCCGAACCGGCCAGCAAAGCGATCATGGCAAACCCGGCAACCGCCAAGGCGAGCAAGAAGTCCTGGATCAGTCGATCACGCCCCTCCTGAACCTCGACTGAAAGGAGTTCCAACCGATTCTCACCGAGCGCGAGAAGTCGTCGGATGAAACGCTTGAGGATGGGCCCCCAGTCCAATGGGTTGTCGTCGGTTTGCTCCATAGGGTTCATCCGCCATTTCGGCCGGATTTACGGGACATCCAGTACCCCAGCAGAGCTCCGACACCGACTCCCACCAAAATGGCTTGATAGGGGTGTTGGTGGATGACGGCATCGGTGACCTTGGCTCCCGCTATGGCTCGGTCCCGGGCCCGGTGATAGAGTTCCTCACCGTTTTCAAGGGCGAGGGTCAGTCGTTTTCGAGCCTCTCCAACTTTGTCACCCGCCACGTCTGCGGTGGCGGTGATCAGCGCTCGTGCGTCTTCAGCCAGTCGATTCATGTCGTGGCCGATATCCGGTGTAGTTCTGTCCATGGTGGTGGGTCTTTCTGTTGTCCGGTGGTTTGTGGGGTTCCGGGAAATCATTTTCGGGCTGGGGAGGATCCGTTGCGCGATGCTGAAACCATCAGCACCGAATTCCGTCCCCCGAAGGGATTGGGCCGAGATTCTTGAGCCACCGGATCGGGCATCCAGTGACCATCCACGACCATGCAATACTCATGTTGTCCGGGGTGGAGCTTGGCTTCGCGAAACCAGACTCCGTCCCCGTTGTGTTGAAGGGTGTGTTTCTTCGGATCCCAATCGTTGAACGTGCCGGCTACGGCCACTGAAAGTGCGGTGGGATCCCGGAACTCGAATCGCACCGGAACCGGCTTCAAAACACTCTCAGGGCGAGACGACACACTCGAGGTGGGGGGCAACAAGGTGGAGCTGGACTGTTTCATAACTGGGTTCACCGAGCGGACTCTCGTGCATCGAAGGAGTCCCTGCTGGCTCTTCCAAAAATGCTTGCTGGGCGCGCGTCCCGCCATCGGTGGAAACCCGCTACTCCGATGAGGTTACTGTCGAGGGCTTCCCCAAGAAATCCCCCTACTCCTTTCGGGAAACAGGAACCCATCACCGTCCGCTGTTTTTCCGATCCAAAGTTCCGGTTCTGAGTTCGCGCCCCGGTCAAGTTGGTCAGTGCTTCAAAGCACGCGAAATGGGGGCAGAAAGACATTGCGTCCTGCGACCGCCTTTTGGGTCACTGGTCGAGTGAATTCCGCGGAGCGTGTCATGACATTGTTGGTCGGCCTGTTGTTGGGCTTGGCGGTAGGCTGGATCGTGCGAGGCCTGCGCCGCGGATCGGGTTCAACCGCCTCGGCACTCGAGGCGGAACTCCGCCAACAGTCGATCCGCCGCGAGACCGAAGCCCAGGAATGGCAAACCCGGGCCGCCAACGCCCAGGCCGCCGCCGCCGCCGCAGAGGCCGCCCGCGATGCCGCGCTTCGGGAGGCCAAGCAGGCCATTGAATCCCAACGGGAGAAGGAGACGGAATCGGTCTCCCTCCGCAACGATCTGGCCCAAACCCAAAACCGTTTGGCCACGGCCACGGCCGAGGGGGCCGCTGCCAAGGCCAACCTCGTCGAACAGCAGCGTGTCCACGAGGAATCCGAGCGCAACTTGCGTGAAACCCACACCCAATGGGTGACCGAATTGCGAAACTCCCAGGAGAAAGCGCTTCACGAGCTCAAGCAAAGTTTCGCAGGCCTGAGCGCCGATGCCCTCAAGCAAAACGGGCCGGAATTCCTGCGTCTGGCCAATGAAACGTTCACCCGCTTCCAGGAGTCAGCCAAAGGAGACCTGTCCTTGCGGGAACAACGCATCGAATCGCTGGTCAAGCCGCTGGAAGATCAGCTCAAGGTCTATCAAACCCGTCTCCAGCAAAGCGAATCCCTGCAATCCACCGCTCTGGGCGAGGTCCGACGGCAGGTGGAGCAGCTTTCGACGCATAGCCAAACCCTTTCCAGCGAAACCCACCGGCTCCGCGCCGTCCTCTCCTCCAATCAGGCCCGGGGACGTTGGGGCGAGGAAACCCTGCGACGAGTGGTGGAGGCTTCCGGCATGAGCGCCCACTGCGATTTCGTGGAACAGGTCCGCGAAGGAGATTCCAAGCCCGACCTCATCGTCCGACTTCCTGGGGACCGGGTGATCATCGTGGACTCGAAGGTCCCAGACCTGGAGTTCCTCGCCGCCGTGGATTCCGAAGAGGAAAGCCGCCGCAATGCCGCCCTGGCGGAGCACGCCGCCAAGATGAAAACCACCATCAAGGCGTTGGCCGATCGAGATTATCCGGCCCAATTCAACAACGCGCTGGACCATGTGGTGCTGTTTGTTCCGGCCGAATCCCTCTTCAGTGCTGCGCTGGAGGGGGACCGGGATCTCATCGTCTGGGCTGCCGAACGCCACATCCTTTTGGCGACGCCCGCGTCCCTCATCGCATTGCTGCGGAGCGTGGCGGTGAGTTGGCAAGTCCATGAGCAGTCCCAGAACGCGCAACAAATCGCCGAAGCCGCTCAAACCCTCTATGAACGGGTCAACCGGTTCGTGGAACACTTTGAACGGATCCGAGATGGATTGGGCAAGGCCACCAAGGCCTATGATGACGCCGTGGGCAGCTACGAGCGCATGGTCCGACCCAGCGGTGAGCGACTGGCCCGACTGGGTGGCGGCGTGGAATCGAAGACACTTCCGGAAATCCGACCTTTGGACAGCACGCTCCGGCTGCCTCCGGAAACGCGTTAGGTGTCTTCAGGAAACCCGGCGATTGTTCCGGCTTGCGAACCGGATTCCAGTCCACAGCGCCTCCTGGAACCGACAGCCCCAAATACAAACATGGGAATCAAACGCTGGGTGCGACCGGATCGGCCTGTAAAACCCGGGATGAAGTCTCTGATTTGAGCAACCAAAGCCGTCTGGGAGGCAGGGGTTCTTGATCGGTCAACCCCAGAAGAGCGATGGACAGCGCGGTGCAACCTCCCACCACCCAGGTCCGCCGTCCCGCCCGGAACTGGGCGATGGATTCGATCCGGTGCACGAGGGATCGAGGCGCAGCGGTCATGACCCCTGGCCAACCCACGGCTACCGCATTTCCACCATCGATCTCCGATCCTTGGAGACACTTCAACAACACCCGTCCATAGGGCCCCGGATGAACCCCGTCGGCCGACAATGCGTGAACATCACACGCTTCTTCGCGATCTTCACGCCACCGCTGCAAAACCCATCCCACCACCGGGTTGAACCAATGGAAGGCCCGAACCGCTTCCAGAACCCCATTGAGCCAAAGATCACCGCGCCGGAGGTGGGCCATCTCATGCAGGAACATCCACCGGATCTCCTCGACAGAAAACTGGCTCCCCAGATCCAACGGCACCAGCAGACAGGGATGAACCAACCCAACCACACACGGATTGGCCACCTCAGGGGTTTGCCGGATGGGAACGCGAAGCAAGAATTTCGGCCCCGATTGCAAGGTCTGTTCCCAAAGCGCGATCAACCGGGAATCCACGGATTGGGATTGATGTATCCAACGCTGCACCCGCCTCCAATCCACAATGATCCCAGTGAGTCGCACAGCAACACCCGCAGCCCAGACCCCTAGGCCCCATCGCCATCCATCAATGGGAAACGACCAGGCATTGATGGGGGGCAACCAGGTGGCGGTGACATTGAAGAGGCTCACTGGCGTTGAAATTTCCCAAGGCCAAACCAACCGAATCAGCACCAGACTTCCCAACACCAGCCGCCAATGGGGAGCCAAATGCCGCCGGAGAAGAAGCCGAACCCCCAGCACAAGTATTCCCAGCAGCGCGGCATGTGCGGAACCGCTGAGAAGATCCCATCCAAGATTGCGAATAACCTCCGGACTCATGTCAGAACGTGTCCGACCGAGGGAGCAGGTTGCTTGCCTACCTGTTGACCCGACTCCAAATACGACTCTGAAGCTGGAAGCGCCTACTGGGACGAATCCGATTCGAGAATCCGACGCAACTCATTCAACTGTGCTTGGGAGAGTTTCCGACTCTCCACATAGTGAGCCATCATACCGGTGAGGGATCCACCAAAGACCCGTTCGAGAAAAGAACGGGTGGCCGCGGCGACACACTCGGCTTCAGACACCGTGGCGCTGTAGTGATAAACCCGCCCAATGGCCTCATAACACAACGCCCCCTTGCGAACGAGTCGGTTGAGGAGGGTCTTGGCGGTGACAGCTCTCCAAGACGCGTCTTCCTTTTGGAGTTGGGCAATGACGTCCGCCGAGGTCACCGGATGTCGTTTCCAGACAATCCGCATGATCTCCCATTCCGT
>Ga0255095_1000387_pt1 | contig 23251 bp, 18 predicted proteins | sample Colum_Law_RepC_8_2_FD_188435 | JGI IMG/M metagenome (GOLD analysis project Ga0255095, IMG submission 188435) | Freshwater microbial communities from Columbia River, Oregon, United States - Colum_Law_RepC_8d | ecosystem: Environmental > Aquatic > Freshwater > River | place: USA: Oregon...
CGGGAAATCCGCCGAACAACTCCGTCAAACTGAACACTTCCCCCCACCTTCTCCACCCCTTCCCCTGCAGTCAAAGTGGCACCGTTCGCAGATCTGTGTATGCTGTACGGCTCCAAACATTCACTTACTGCCCACATCCCCACACTCAGCACCCGCTGTTTCCTCCTGAAGACCCCTCGTATGTCGCACCCCTCCCAATCGCAGTTCACCGATCGCCGCATCGCATCCGAAATCGCCGACCCACCGCATCGGCCACTGCACATCCTCCAGCACATCGGCCCCGGATTGATCATCGCCGCCAATATCGTCGGGTCCGGCGAACTGATCATGACCACCAAAACCGGCGCCCAGGCGGGCATCGCTCTGCTCTGGCTCATCCTCCTCGGCTGCGTCGTCAAAGTCTTTGTTCAGCTCGAATTCGGCCGTTTTGCCATCAGTCATGGCGAAACCACACTCACGTCACTCAATCGAGTCCCCGGGCCGCGCATCTTCGGCATCAACTGGATCGTCGCCTTCTGGGTCCTCATGATCTCCACTTCCACAGCACAGCTCGGCGGCATCGCCGGCGGAGTCGGGCAGTCACTGTCACTCACCATCCCACTCACCGGTGACTATGCAGCCGCTGTCAACTGCCCCTCCACAAAGGAAATTCAGCAGTGGGCCGCATGGAAGACAACCGCCTCCGAAACCAATCCCCTGCCCAGCCCACCACCCACAACCAGACAACTGAATGTGCTGCAGCGAATCGAAGCCGAACTGCAGGAACTGGGACCCCGCGGACAGCAGATTCAGAAACTCGCACTCGCCGGTCAACCCCTCGTCGACGATAACGGTGTCAGTCTCGTCGATCCGCCCACACGCGACGAAAAAATCTGGGCCATCGTCCTCAGCATCGCAACCTCTGTACTGCTCTGGTACGGCCGCTACAAACTCGTTGAAGTCTTCTCTGTTGCACTCGTCGTCGCCTTCACGTTCATCACCATCGGAAATGTGTTCGCTCTTCAACAAACCTCCTACGCCCTCTCCTCAGCCGAAATCCTTCAGGGACTCAGCTTCGGACTGCCCCCCGGAGACGCTGCACTGATCACAGCCCTCGCTACCTTCGGCATCATCGGCGTCGGTGCAACCGAGTTGATCAGCTACCCCTACTGGTGCATCGAAAAAGGGTACGCCCGCTCGGCAGGTCCCCGCGAATCTTCAGCACACTGGCTGCAGCGCGCTCAGGGCTGGTTCAATGTCATGAAATGGGACGCCTTCGCCTCCATGATCATCTACACTCTTGCCACCGCCGCGTTCTACCTCATGGGAGTCTGCGTGCTGCACTCCGAAGGTCGCGACCCCGAAGGCATGCGCATGGTCGGTACCCTCTCACGCAGCTACGTACCAATCTTCGGGGAATACGCCCGCTGGCTGTTCCTGATCGGCGCCTTCGCCGTTCTCTACTCCACATTCCTCGTCGCCAACGCCGGTAATGCCCGCATGATCGCCGACTTCTGCGGAGTCGTCGGGCTCAGCTCCGCCGATCACGAAAGCAGACAACGCGCCAAACTCGTGCAATGGATCTCCACACTGCTGCCACTCGTCTGCGTCGTCGCCTTCCTCCTCTTCCCCGAACCCGTCAAACTCATCAAAATCGCCGGATTGACACAGGCCGCCATGCTGCCCATGCTGGGCTACGCGGCCATCCACTTCCGCCGTCATGTCACCGACGAACGACTCCGCCCCGGAAAACTCTGGGATGCCGCACTCGGTATCTCCACTGTTGCTCTGCTGCTCGCCGCCGGCTGGGGTGTCTGGAAGTCTGCCATCGACCTGCTGCCCAAATAGCCCCCACCAGCCCGAACAGACCCCGGCCACACGACTGCAACTTCAGCCTCCGCACACTCAACACTCACGGGCGCGGTTTCAGAAAACCCTGCGCACCCAGCCACTCCAGTGACTGCTGCTGCCACGCATCCCACATCGGCCCCTGATATCCGTTCAGCCCATGCCCCCCGGAAGGCAGCTCCAGATACTTCGATGCCACCCCAGCCCGCTGCAATGCCCCGTACAAATCCCGACTGTTCTCCGGAGGTACCGGTTTGTCATCCAGAGCATGTGCCAGAAACATCGGCGGAGTCTGCCCGGTGACCTGCTTCTCATTCGAAAACAAATCCATCAGTTCCTGACTCGGATTTGCACCCAGCAGATTCTGCTTCGAACCGCCATGTGTCGCCGCCCCCATCGTCACCACCGGATATACCAGCACCGCAAAATCCGGACGACTGGACGGTCGGTCCAGTTCATCCACGGCCTCCGGTCGAGCCGACTCAAAATGAGTCGCAGCTGTCGAGGCCAGATGACCTCCAGCCGAAAAACCCATGATTCCCACACGCGATTCGTCAATTCCCCAGGCCCTCGACCGCGCTCGCACTATGCGAATGGCCCGCTGAGCATCCAGCAACGGCACAAACGAACGACCACGCGGCAGACGATACTCCAGCACAATGCCCGCTATGCCATGCCCGTTCAGCCATTTCGCAATCCCATGCCCCTCCGCTCCCGTTACCAGACCCCCATAGCCACCACCTGGACAAATTACAACGGCCGCCCCATTCGGCGCAGTCGGAAGATGCACAGTCATCTTCGCCTCTGAACTCTCAAACGTCTGATCCCCCACCGGCGCCTGCTCCGGCCACAATCGCACTTCCCTCGGCACCTCAGATGTCACCGGCTGCAGCAATGACGCCAGCACCTGCGCATAGACCCGATGGCCAAAATCATTCGGATGATTCACACCATTACCCGTCAGATCACTGTCCCGCTTGCGCTTCAGAAATTCCGTCCAGAGCGACGTGAGATCAGCCAGCACAATTCCCGGTCCCGTCAGCTCCCGCAGCGCATCCCGATACTCACCAAACAGTTCCTGCTTCAGAGTCACCCAGTCGGCATTCCCACGCATCGTCGCAATCAGCACAAACTCTGCCTCAGGTGCACCCTTGCGAATCTGCTCAATCATCGCTGCCATATTGGCCCGATACTCGGCAGACGGACGCCCCGACGAATCATTCATCCCAAACGCCAGCAGCACCAGATCCGGCTTCGCTGCAATCACCTCCGACACCTTCGTCAGACCCCACGGCGTCGATGTGCCACCAACAGCAAGATTCGTCAGCCTGATCGAATCTGCACTCCACGCCTGCAGATGCTGCACCAGCAGATCCTGGTACGGCGGCTGATAGGGCGCTGCACCGGCCCAGCCCGATGCATTGCAGCCCGTCGAAATACTGTCACCCAGCAGTACCACGGATAATCCCTGACCACGCTGCAGTCGCTGAGTTGTTCGAGGCAGCGCCGCCGCATCATACTTCGGCAACACACCGGACCAGTCATCCTCGGTGTGTTCGTATGTCACCGCCACCTGCATCTGATGGTACTCGGCACCCGCCGCAAACAGAATCTCTCCATTGCCGTCCCTGTGAGTCAGGCGGTACTTCTGACTGCCGGCAGGTCGACGCAGCTGATCCGCCGTAAACGATGGCACACGTGAGCCAGCCGGCAGCACAATCTCCCGTCCGCCACGCTCAAACGAATAATCACGCCCCTGCTCAAACACCATCCCGCCAGCCTGACGCCAGTCAGCTGCCGACGTCAGACGCACAATCTTCTCAATCGGATACAGCAGCTGCCCCCGAGCCACGCCGGTCGAGGCGTCACGCAAAAATAACACCGATTCACCATCCACCACACGGCCCTGCCAGAATGGCCGCAGTACGTCCGTCGAATACTGCCACACACCCCCAGCCGGCGGTTGCTGCGCCTGCAACGCTGCACCCAGCCCGCCAGCCAGCAGCAGGCAATGTATCACCACGAAAAACACCAGCCCTGCCAGCCTGAATCTCATCTCTGCGGTCCCCGAATTCTTCAGACAACTCACACACGACAATCACCCTCAGCGCTGTTGTCCATCCGACACACCAGCCTGCACACCATTCGCCAGTTCCTCACCCAGTCGCACCACACCCGCCGCATCCAGCACCAGTTGCTCACGCTGTGCCGGTAAATCCAGATCCCGCAAATATACAACCCCGGATTCACCCGCCAGTACCTCCGACATCCGGGACATCACATCCACTCGATTCACGCTTTCATGATCAGATGGCAACTGCTGACTGATGTACCACCTGAGCTGCGGTTGCTGCAGATCCCGCCGCAGCGATCGAACCAGCGATAACACTCGTTCCGGCGCACCCTGACGAAATGGCCCCCACGACATGTCGTTTTCGCCGACATGATAACAAATCCCCGCCAGCTCCACCTCATGACCGCGATCCCGCAAATCCTGCACAGACTTCCGCACAAACTCCAGAAACGCCGGATACAGATTCCGCCCCCGCGCCTCACTGCCAGCCGGTGTCCAGTCAATGATCTGAGATCCACTGTGAGTGAACTTTGCAATCGCCATGTTCTCCACCCCGGCACGCTTCAGAGACGCTGCAAAACTCAGCTCCGGGCCAAACGTGCTGTATTCCCCAAACGGGCCCAGTGGCTCCCAGCCATTCGACAACGTATACCCCCCACCGAGGCTGTACCGGCAGGCAACCCGCTGATCCGCTTCCAGCAACTGCAAACCTCCCGGCAAACCCGCCAGATCCTGCACAAATGCCCGCTCCCCCTCCATATTGCGGTGACCCGCCAGTACAAACAACCGCACCTTTGAACCGGCAGCATAAGGCCACTCGCTCAGCGGCCGCGACTCACGCTGCCACTGCCCCGTCGCCTGCAGCCACGCTCGCGCATAACATAACCCATGCTCCAGCTGACCCAGCGTGCCATAGTGATAATGCAGACCCGCACCGCCACCGATCTCCACGCCAGCGTGCGATGTCGGCACGTAATCCACCAGAGGATCCGCATCGGCCACCTCTCGCTGACCCAGACTGATCGCATACATCCGAGGCCTCAGATCCATCCCCCAGATCGTCTTCGTACACAACTCGCCAATGAAAAAACGCAGTTCCGGAGCCCCCAGATCGCGACGCCAGCAGGCAATGAAATTCTTCAGATTCCTGCCGTAGGACGCCATGTACTCCGGCTCGAACATGTCGTTCTCACCCTGGTGCCACATGAATCCTTCCAGCCGCCACCTGACTCCCTGACTGTCCAGCTGCCCCAGCGCCTCACGAACACGCTGCAACGCCAGTGGATACAATCGAAAACCACTGGGCTCATCCGGATTCCAGTCACCGCCCAGATGAGTTCCCCCGGCCGCAATCTTGATAATCGCGATCGGTGCCCCGATCCGTGAACTCACCTCACGACCAAAACTCAGCTCCGGACCAACCACGTTATACACCGGTCGCAAAGACTCCCACCCGGCAGACTCCAGCTTCTCTTCACGACCCAGACAATACGAAAATCGCACCGCCGGCTGCGGCTGATCCAGACCAGCAAACGGCGGAAATCGACCGATATCCCCAATCTTCGAATCCGAACCCACCATGTTCGACTGCCCGGCGAAGATAAAGACACGCACCACGGAATCCTCGTCCGCACGCAGCTTCGCACCCGCCAGCAGCAGTGACACACCCGCTACACACCACGGCAGCCAACCCATCCCGGATCCCTTTCACGATTTTCGTGCCAATCACAACCCCACCCGACATCCTCCGGACTCTGATGAGATGCCGATCCGTCCGCAGCGACCGTAACGCTCCGCTGCCTGCCACGCGTCAGCTTCAAGCCGTCTGCACGCACATGTCCCGGCAATGCACTGCCCCGCCACTCGCTCAGGAACCTGCAGCAACCGTCAGGCAGCGCTGACTTCACACTTTCGTCGATCAGAACACTCACCTCACAACTGCTGAAACTCGCCCAGCAGCCGACAGCAGATTCGCCGCCGCAGTTCCCGAACCTCAGACTCCGAAAACAACGTCGAATGATGCGTCGTCGAAATGCGGCAGTTCGCCCCGCACGTCGTCAGCCCCACCATCATCGACGTCATTATCCCGGTCCCCGTATAACGCGAATAATCCAGCAACTGGCCCGACTGCAACTCGTCCTCAAAAAAAACATTCAGATTGACGTTCGATGCCAGCGCGGCTACCGGAGCCAGAAAGGGTCCCGCTATCTCGTTCGCTCGATGCGACAATCGGTCCCATACCGCCGTCATAAAGGACAAATGACGCTCATACAAACGGTAATGACCCGAACGTTTGATCGCCTGACTCTCCCGGGAAACACGCTTCGCCAGCTCCACAAACGATCCCCCACGCTTCCGCGGCAATCGCAATGTGTAACCACCCAGCACCTGTCCACTCGCCTCCGGCACAGGCGGTACGGTCTCCTGACGCAGGTCCACCGGAGTATACAGGCCGATTCGCTGCCGTCGCCCCGTCACCAGTGACATCTGTGACAACGAATCATGCATCGCCGCCAGCAGCAGATCCTGCACCGTGATACCCAGCGATCGCGCAGAATGCAGAACTCCCGACAGACTCACACTCTCCTGCTCAACCCCAGTCACACAACGATCCGGACCCGCAAAACGCTGTTTCGCACGCCACGATCCCAGACCATGAAAAATCTCTCGACCGACGCTCACCACCGAATGCCGAGCCGCTGCCGAATCTGAAAACGCCGGCACAATCGAACTCAGATCCGGCGCAAATCCCGGCGCTGGCTCCGTCAGTCCCAATCCACGCAACACCCGCAGAACTGAACGACACAACGCACTGATCCCACGAGAATCCATAAAGGCATGGCGATACACAACCACCAGATGCCAGCGATCAGTCGTCTCACAGATCGCATGAAATCGAAACGGCCAGTGCAATCCACCCGGAAAGTACCGATTCAGCTCACGATCCAGCACACCCGCAATTGCCAGCTCAGCCTGCTGCTGCTGCACGGTTAAAACCGCCAGCTCAACGTCTCCACCCTGCCCCATCCTTACTCCGCACCGCATGCGATTGCCGCCAGTGCACACCTCCGCCGGCAGCGGAAAATGCCGCCCCAGTGCCGTTCTGACCGCCTCCCCAAGTGCCGCTGCCGTCACCGAACCACTCAGAGTCAGAACGTGCGCAGCATTCAGCGGACAAAACTGCTCCCAGCGCAGCATCATCCGCTGCAGCCCATTCAACGGACGCCAATCCAGCAGACTGCCATCGGCGTACACCGCCCGCGCACGCTCCGATACAGGCAACTCAGCCAGTGACATGCAAAACGTCCCCAACCCGGCACTTTTCCACGGCGTTCAAATCTCCCATCCTCCTTAATCGGTCAGAAATCCTCGAAATCCCATAGCGTTGCCCACAAACAGCCCACGCAAAACCGCTTCATACAGCATTCAGCCGCAACCGGCATTTTCTGCCGATCCAACACAACTCGCAACTCACACCAGCAGTCCCTGCACAACATTCCCATGGACATCTGTCAGCCGATAATGCCGCCCCTGAAACTTGTACGTCAATCGCAAATGGTCTACCCCCAGCAAATGCAGCAGCGTCGCATTCAGATCATGCACGTGCACCGGATCCCGCACGATGTTGTAACTGAAGTCATCCGTCTCGCCCCACGTCTGCCCACCTCGAATCCCCGCACCCGCCAGCCACATCGAAAAACACCGCGGATGATGGTCCCGACCATAGTCCGACGACGTCAGCTTACCCTGACAATACACCGTGCGACCAAATTCACCTCCCCACACAACCACCGTGTCCTCCAGCAAACCACGCTGCTCCAGATCCAGCACCAGCGCTGCTGCCGGCTGATCCGTCATCCGACACTGCAGCCCGATATTCTTCGGCAGCTCCAGATGCTGGTCCCAGCCCCGATGAAATAACTGCACAAATCGCACACCACGCTCACACAACCGACGCGCCATCAGACAGTTCCACGCAAAACTGCCCGGACGCCGCGAATCCTCACCATACATCTCAAAAGTCCCAGCCGACTCACTCGACAGGTCCGTCAGCTCAGGGACAGAAGACTGCATGCGATACGCCATCTCGTATTGCGCAATTCGAGTCGCGATCTCAGAATCTCCCGTCTGCTCCAGACGCATTCCATTCAGCAACTGCAGATCATCCAGCAACCCGCGTCGCACCTCACGACTGATTCCCGCCGGATTCGACAGATACAGCACCGGATCACCCTGTGACCGAAACTTCACACCCGCATACCGCGTCGGCAGAAAGCCACTGCCCCATAACCGGTCATACAACGGCTGATCTCCCGTCCCCGAAATCATCGCCACAAATGCCGGCAAATCACTGTTCTCACTGCCCAGCCCATACGACAGCCACGATCCCAGACTGGGCCGACCAGCCAGTTGCGCACCCGTCTGGAAAAATGTAATCGCCGGATCGTGGTTGATCGCCTCCGTATGCATCGAACGCACAAAACACAGCCGATCAGCAATCGCCGCCGTACGCGGCAGCAGATCACTCACCCACGCACCACTGCTGCCACGCTGACGAAAACGAAACATCGTCGGTGCCACCGGAAAAGCTGACTGACTGCTGGTCATACCCGTCAGACGCTGACCCTGTCGCACCGAATCCGGCAACTCCGTGCCTCGCAAACTACGTAATCCAGGCTTGTAATCAAACAGATCCAGCTGCGAAGGAGCCCCCGACTGAAACAGAAATATCACCCGCTTCGCACGCGGCAGAACATGCGGTACATCGACTCCCGCCGCCACCTGCCCCGCTGCAGCCTCACTACCCAGCAGACCACCCAAAGCCGCAAGACCCAGACCACCCGCACTCCGGCCCAGAAATCCACGCCGACCACGCCACAACTGCTGCTCAATTGTCCCGGACATCTCGTCATTCCCTCGTGATTGCTTCATCCAGGTTCAGCAGCACACTCGCCACCGTCGTCAGTGCCGCAAGCTCCGCCGTATCCAGCGTCTCATCCACAGCCGTCGCACCCGTCCGAATCAGCGCCGACGCAGACTCCGGCTGCCGCCTGTAAACCCCCACGTTCAGCGCATAACGAGCACTCAGAATCTCCAGCTCCCGCACCGTCGGATCCCGCGAAGTCACCACACGAAACATACGCTCAATCCGCTCCGATACACTCCTCGCACCAGTCGACAGCTCTCGCTGCGCCAGCACTCGAGCCGACTCCACAAAGGTCACATCGTTCATCAGCGCCAATGCCTGCAACGGCGTATTCGTCCGACTGCGACTCACAGCACACGACTCTCGCGCCGTCGCATCAAAGGTCACCATCAGCGGCGGAGCCACCGTACGCTTCCAGTACGTATACAGACTGCGACGATACAAGTCCGCACCCCGCGACTGCTCATACTCCATGTCCGTCGCAATCTCCTTCCACAAACCGTCCGGCTGATACGGTTTCACCGAAGGACCGCCAATCCCACGCGTCAGCAGCCCACTCACCGCCAACGCCTGATCACGCACAACTTCCGCGGACAATCGACGCCGACTACCCCGCGCCAACAGGCGATTGTCCGGATCCAGCACCTGCAGCTCAGCAGACTGCCTCGATGACTGACGATACGTGGCACTGGTCACAATCAATCGCTGCAGCGCCTTGATGTCCCAGCCCATCCGCTGAAATTCCAATGCCAGCCAGTCCAGCAGCTCAGGGTGTGACGGAACCTCGCCCTGGGATCCAAAATCCTCCGTCGTTCGCACCAGCCCGAACTCAAAATACCGCTGCCAGAAGCGATTCACTGCCACACGCGCAGTGAGCGGATTCTCACCGCTCACCAGCCAGCGAGCCAGATCCAGACGATTCCCATGGCGACTCACAAAATTCCCCGCAAATGCCGCCGGTACACCCGGCTGCACCAGCTCACCCGGTCGGTCATACTGCCCACGCTGCAGCACACGCGTCTCACGAGGCTTTGATGACTCCTGCATCACCATCACCGTCGGTACCTGATCATCCAGCTCTCGCAACTGTCCACGCAGCGCCGGCAGTTGCTCAAAGACTTCACGCAATACGCCATCCGCATGCCGCTCCAGATACATTCCCTCCAGCTTGCGCCGCTGCAACACTGTGCGCTCAGCTACCCCCAGCCGCACGATCTCTGCCACGGATTCCGGCACCGCCAGCAACTCCACCTCCTCCGACGACAGATCACGACCATAAACCCGGACATCCGAAATCGCACCGCAAAAATGACTTTGCCCGCCACCTATCCGGAATGGCTCCCCCTTCACCGCAAACGTCTGATTCAGACGATCCAGACGCACAGTCAGAGGGACCTCAACACCGTTCACATACAGCCGAATCCCTGCTGCCAGACGAGTCCCATCATAGACCACCGCCAGATGCACCCACTCACCAGCCGGCAGCACCGCCACACTCTCCACCCGAATCGCATCATCCAGCCACCGCTTCACCAGATTCACCTGCACCCGACCGTTCTGCAGATGCACGCTGTATCCCTCACCCTGCTCCACCGGAACCATCCGCGACATCACCGTACCGCTGGACGCGTCCGGCCGAATCCACGCCGCCAGCGAAAACCGATCAAAATAACCAAAGCCCCCCGCATTCGCAGACTCCAGCACCGCTCCGCCATCCAGCCACAGTGCCTGCACGCCACCCCGCCCTGCCCAGACCGGTTCAACACCTGCCGGACTGAGCTTCAGTGACTGACCCGCATCACCCGCCAGACTGCCCGCCAGCCGATACGCATGCTGCAGGCCCACCGCAGGCGCCCAGTCAGGTTCCTGCCGCGCCTCAACCGTTCCACTCCACTCCTCCACCACACCCGAAAGCTCCGGCCGCAACTCCCGAATCCGCAGCGCGGACCGCTCAATCTGCTGCTCCAGTTCGCGCAACCGCTGCTGCTGAGCCGGTAATGGGGCTTTGATGAACGGAGGTGAATTGCCCTCCTTGATCGCCCGACCCGATTCCGGAAGATTGTTGAACCACGCAAAAACCTGATAGTACTCCCGCTGACTCAACGGATCATACTTGTGATCATGACACCGCGCACAACCCATCGTCAGCCCCTGCCAGACCGCAAATGTCGTATCCACTCGGTCAGCCACATACTCCACCTGATACTCCTCCGGAATAATCCCCCCCTCCGCATTCCCCCGATGATTCCGATTAAACCCCGTGGCAATCCGCTGCTCCAGTGTTGGACTGTCCAGCAAATCCCCGGCAATCTGCTCGACAGTAAACTGATCAAACGGCAGATTCCGATTGAAGGCCTCAATCACCCAGTCCCGCCACCGCCACATACTCCGCGGCCCATCGTTCTGGTAACCGCTGGTGTCGGCATAACGAGCTGCATCCAGCCAAGCCACCGCCATGTGCTCGCCGTAGGCCGGCGATGCCAGCAGTCGATCCACCACCCGCTCCCACGCATCCGCTGACTGATCAGCCACAAACGCCTCCACCTCGGCCGGATTCGGTGGCAACCCGGTCAGATCCAGCGTCACTCGCCGAATCAGCGTTCTGCGGTCCGCCTCCTGCGCTGGCTGCAAACCAGCAGACTCCAGCCGCGCCAGCACAAACTGATCGATCGGATTGCGACACCACCCCGGATTGCCCGTCCGCGGCAGCGTCTGAACCTGCGGACGCACAAAGGCCCAGTGCTCTGTCCACTTCGCCCCCTGCTCAATCCAGTCGCTCAGCAACCGCTTCTGCCGGTCCGTCAGACGCCGCTGAAACTCAGGCGGAGGCATCTGCACGTCAGGATCCGCTGACACAATGCGCTGCACCAGCAGACTTGCAGACGGTTTGCCTGGCGACACAACCCTGCCACCATCCCGCTCAGAAAACAAACCGGCCCGCTGATCCAGACGCAACTGACTGCTGCGCTGTGCCTCGTCCGGCCCATGACACGTAAAACACAGATCCGACAGAATTGGCCGAATGTCCCGATCAAAACTCACCACGACGGGCTGCTGCTGAGCCCACACGACTGACGTACGGTTCTGAACCGCCGGAACTGCAAACACGGCCACAACAAACACCAGCCGACCAGCCATCAGACGAAATGCCATCGCCAAGCCTCCAACTGCTGCCACCTGCCCCTCACCCTGACCAGCCTATCGAAAAAAGCGAGACAGTGCACGCCAGACGCTCACGAAACTCACACGACCGCAACAGCCTGCATCAACGCTTCCGCTGCACACTGAAAAAGTCCCAGATCGCGTCAGTCGCTTTCAGTTTCCGGTTGTAACTGCCCACCAGAAACTCGGCCACCTGACGTTCACCTCCCGGCCAGTGATGCCCCAACCCCTCAACCGCCAAAAAGACCACCTCAGCCCGCTGGCGATCAGACCCGTACTGCCGCCTGCGCACTCCAGACACCGTTTCATCAACCACCGGAATGGCTGCACACCCCAGGGCACTGCTCCAGCGATCAATGAATGTCTGCACCGCCGGTTTCTCCGCCCCCCCCTGGTCTTTCCCACCAAATGCCAGTTTCGGATAACCACCGTCCAGCGGATTCAGTGAATCGGCCGCTCCCGTTATGTAACACAACGGAACAGCTTTCCCCGATTCCACTCGCTCCATCCAGCAGGTACCCGACACAGGAGCAATCGCGGTGATCCGCTGTGACAGCTCAGCACCCACACGAAATGTCATCGACGCTCCATTTGAAAAACCGGTCACGAAGATCCCGCCCGCATCAATCCGACAGATTTCTCCAATGCGGTCGATCATCGCTCCAATGAATGCCACGTCATCAACACGCTCCGCCGCCGCATGAAAACGACCGGAACCGTCGTTCCACGCCTGAGGATTCCGTCGAAAGTGCGCCGGCAGAGCGCGATCAGGACGAGTCGCCTCCGGATAGACAATGATGAATCCCTCTCGATCAGCCTTGTCAGACCAGCCCGATTCCCGCGCTGCATTCAGTGCCGTGCCACCGAATCCGTGCAGCATAATCACCAGCGGCGCTGGTCGAGCCCTGTCACAGGTCTCCGGAATGTGGATCACACACTCACGCCGGCCCTGCGACGTCTGAATCTCAAGCCGGGTGTGCAGCCGAGGCATCTCGTCAGCATCCACCACCGTGCCTCGCAGCCACATCACGCCCAGCACCAGCACTGCCGCAAAAACAGTCAGTACAGTAATCCGGGACTTCATCATTACGCCCACTTCATGGAGACCTGAGACGCCGGCCAGTTCATTGAACCGTGAACACAGCGCGCAGTGTAACAATAGCCGACAGCAGTTGCACGAACAGCCGCCGCAAACTCAGACAGCATTGACAATTTGCCGCAAAATCCGGCGGCTCTGTCCGATGCCGGAACCAACCGAACTTCCACCAGCCACCAACAGGCAGCCCGGGCATGCCACCGGGCAATTTGCCAATCCCATCCCTGAACAAACGGCATTCTACAACCGGAGGAAGTCGGCTTGACACCTCAAGCCGACTTTCTTCCCCAGCGTCATTCCTGCCCCGCAGCGTGCGTCACACGTTTCCTCAACCGTGAGCCCGCAAGTCCTCAAAGTGCTTTCGAACTTTCGCAGCAACCTGAGGATCCGTCATCTTGTCGGCCGTCACGACATCAACCGTTTTTGCCGGAAAATGCTTCGATTCCAACCGCTTTCGAAACTCCCCCTTCGCCTCTCCCGGCCCGCAGATCAACAGCAACTCGACACCGTGAAGTGCCTTCAACACCTCATCATAGTAGCCGTTCAGCTGATTCATAAACTTGTGCTCCTGCTTGATCTCCGACAGATAATGCTGCGGATGCTCAGAGCCTGAGCCGGAACCAGCCGGTAACGAGAATGGCTTCTCAACGTCAGATTCAATCTCAGTGATCTCCTCACCCGCATCTGTCACTCGAACAAGCACTGCCCTGTGATGATCGATCCAAACACCAGCTTTTACAGACATATTCCTCACCTTTTTTCCGCCTGACACACACCGTGCGCGCACGCTCACACAACTGCCGGGGCCGATCTACACAACGGCCAAATGAAGCGATTCCAACATCAGCACAGCGGGAATCACTGCAGCAGGGCGCAACTCATCAGAGGCTTTCAAGCCCCTCCCTTGCTCTGCACATCGGGAACCAGAATACGAACTCTCCCGAATATTCGCCTTCAGCAGCAATACTACACCGCTACCCGGCTCGGGACAAGCAGCGAACTACCAGATCCCATTCCGTTAACTGGTCCATCCGGGATTAGTGTGGGTAGAGGCTGAAGCCTGCGCAATAGAAGAAGAGCCTCTTTACCAGACCCTGTGGGTGACTTGCGGGGTCGGCAGCTTCCCACGCGTATGCAGGAGTGCGACTTCCGCCACATTGTACGACTTGAATCCACAGGCTTTTTTCATCGTCAATTTCGCCTTGCCATTCAGGCACTCCACACAACCTGCTGAAAACTCCCCTCGGGCTCGGAACCAATCCAGCAGAAGCGGTTTGTGACGTTGCAGCATCTCCGCCACCGACATCAATGGCTGAAGCCTTCACCGCATGGTTCGGTCTGTCCACTCGTCAGGGAACTTGCCTGCCCACGCCGGAGAGCTGTATTCCCGGAACCGCTGGAAGCCCTCCCGTGACAGCCATGCTCGCACTGCCTTCAGGTTGTGCTTCACAATTTCTCGAAGTGAAGTCATTTGTCACTCACCGCATACTCAATCCGTCTGCAATTATCCTCTTTCAACAGCCGGAAGAATCGGGCCAACGACTCTTTCATGCGTTCCTGCGGCACATCACAGCAGATCGAACACTGCGGAAGACTGTTCGCCATGACGTGTGAACAGCGGCTGCCGTTTCCGCCCAACTCAACCGCCACCCCCACTCGGCCGGAAACCAGCGATACGTCAGTGTCATGTCATGCTTGCCATCGCTCCACGGGACCTTTGCGGCCGCACCCGAAACACGTTGGAGAGGCACCCACTCGAGGACGAATGGGAACGTCAAGCTTTTTGCCATCCTGAGACAACGTCACGGTTTCATACTCGTATCCCTTGAATTTCCGGACCCTGCTCAGGATCGCTTGCAGTTGCATCTCGCGGGCTCCCAGTCATGGTCTTTCGTTTACAACTGTATCGTGACAGATCCGCGAGGTGTTTTCCTCCCTGAACAAGGGGAGGCTGGTGTGCTGGACCTCCCATGAACGGCCCGAGCCCCGTTTGCTGAACCCGAGCGGAGCTTTTAAACCACACTCTTTACCCACAGATTCGGGTGAAGAACCCTGTTTTCGAATTCAATGATTCTCCGACGGAACCAGTTGCTGTCTGACCTGCCGCATGTCCCAACCGCACACACTGTTGCGCAAGTGCCAGGAGCCGTCTGGATTCTCAGCATTGTCTCGTTCCCTGCTGATGTGTCGAGCGCGATGGTCTGTCATCGTGCGTCGTCGCGTTTGAGCCGCAGCGCAGGCGGACGAACGGCCACATCATCATGTCTGCGACATCAAACGTGCCAATTCTGCAGATCGTTCCACGATAGCCATAAGCCAAAACTGACACGCAAGTCTGTGTGTAGAGTCCATTGAAGCAATTCTGACGACGCGTCGCACACTTGCGAGGGAATGAAAATCCAGCGATGAGAAATCTCTCGACTGCCGGTTTTCTCAACCCACAAGCCCGACATCCTCGAACATCCTGAGTACGATTCGACATAGGGATGCCGTACGACTGGCAGAGGGCAGGTGTTCGCCTGAAGATCAGGACTCGCAATGAACTCCTCGGCCATCGCTGCCGGTCCTGTTTTTTCCGCCCGCGACATCACCAGGGTGTATCGCATGGGTGAAGTCAGCGTCCATGCGCTGCGGGGCGTGACGATGGACCTTTACAGAGGCGAGTTTGTCGTACTGCTGGGGCCGTCAGGGAGTGGTAAATCAACACTGCTGAATATTCTGGGCGGGCTTGATGTGCCCACGACCGGGTCAGTGCATTTTCTGGATCAGAATCTGACGCAATCCACTGACTGGGAACTGACCCAGTTTCGTCGCGACCACGTTGGCTTCGTGTTTCAGTTCTACAATCTGATCCCCAGCCTGACAGCGCGAGAGAACGTGGCGCTGGTGACGGAGATCGCCAACAACCCCATGGACCCGGCCGAAGCACTGGCACTCGTCGGACTTGAAGCAAGGGTTGATCATTTCCCGGCTCAGATGTCGGGTGGCGAACAACAACGAGTCGCGATTGCCAGGGCTGTCGCTAAACGTCCGGATGTCCTGCTGTGCGATGAGCCCACAGGCGCTCTGGATGCCAAAACAGGCATCGTCGTGCTGGAGGTCATTGAACGGATCAATCGTGAACTGGGAACCACAACCGCTGTGATCACTCACAACGCCATGATCGCCGAAATGGCAGACCGAGTGATCAGCCTGTCTGATGGTCGAGTCTCCGAAATCCGACGCAACGAACGGAAACGACCGGCCTCGGAGATTGTGTGGTAACATGCGCGCTATCCATCGAAAACTGCTGCGCAATCTGTGGGTGATGAAAGGCCAGTCCATCGCCATCGCACTGGTCATCGCCAGCGGAATCGCGATGTCCGTGATGTCGCTCAGCACACTGCGATCACTTCAGGCGACTCGAGAAACTTACTATCAGCGATTCCGATTCGCCGAAGTGTTTGCCAGCTTCAAGCGAGGTCCATTGTCGCTGCAGCAGCGAGTCGAAGACATTTCCGGCGTCGCGCGTGCGGAGCCGCGAATCGTGAAGTCTGTGAATCTGATTGTCGCAGGACTGCGTGAGCCCGCTGTCGGGCGCCTGATTTCAATTCCCGACCATCAGCCGCCGCGACTCAATCAGCTGTATCTTCGGCGAGGTCGCATGCCGGAAACCGGAGGACTGGAGGTTGTCGTGGGAGAGTCTTTCGCCAACGCTCACGGATTTCAACCGGGGGCCACTGTGGACGCCATTCTCAATGGACGACTGAGGACACTCAGAATCGTCGGCATTGTGCTGTCGCCCGAGTACATCGTCGAAATGAATGCGGCAGACATGTTGCCGGATTTTAAGCGGTTCGGTGTGTTCTGGATGCCCGTCACGGAAATGGAAGCCGCCTTCGACATGGACGGCGCGTGTAATGATCTGTCGCTGACACTCATGCACGGTGCCATGGAAGCGGACGTAATTCGGCAGGTGGACAATTTGCTGGCTGACTGGGGCGGCATCGGCAGCTTTGGTCGAGTCGATCAGATGTCACATCGATTCATCACGGATGAAATCAGCCAACTCCGGGCAATGGGGCTGGTGACGCCGATCATCTTCATGTCTGTTGCCGCGTTTCTGCTGAACATTGTCATGACGCGGCTCATTGACATGCAGCGAGAACAGATCGCGACGCTGAAGGCGTTTGGTTACCACAACAGTGAAGTCGCTTCGCACTATCTTGGGTTTGTGGCGATCATCGTGGCCGTGGGTGTTTTGGTCGGTACAGGGCTGGGAATCCGGATGGGGCATGGACTCAGTCAGATGTACACTCGCTTCTTTCATTTCCCGATCTTTCAGTTCGACATGGACTGGGTGACAGCCGTCCTGACAACGCTGATTTCTGCCGTCGCGGCGATAGCGGGAACGATCGGGTCTTTGTGGTCGGCCAGTCGATTGCCACCGGCAGAAGCGATGCGACCAAAGTTTCCTGGTGAATATCGCCCGTCGTTTATTGAGAAGTTTGGACTGCAGCGGTGGTTGCCCCAGACGTGGCGAATGATCCTGCGTCAGATTCGTCGTCGACCGCTCAAGACGGCCTTCTCGATCTTCGGCATCGCCATGGCGGCCGGGGTCATGGTGCTGGGGCACTATGCTGCTGATGCTCTGGATTTCATCGTGGATTTTCAGTTTCGCCACGTGCAGCGGCAGGACCTGTGGATTAATCTCGCGGAACCATCAGCAACGGATGCAATTCTCGATTTTCATCATATGAAGGGTGTGGTGACCGTTGAACCTTTTCGCGCATTGCCGGTCCGAGTGCACTCCGGACCTCGTTCGCGGCGGCTGTCGATTCTGGGGATGGCACCGGACCGGAAGATCTTTCGTGTGATTGCGCAATCCGGCGACGAACCACCGTTGCGGAATGATGGCTTGGTGCTTTCCGCCAGGCTGGCCGAATTGCTGCAGGTGAAGGTTGGCGAGTATGTCACCGTCGATGTGCTGGAAGGCAAGCGGCCAACGGTTCAGGTTCGAGTCGTGGGAACGGTGGACGATCTTTCCGGCACCAACGCCTTCGCGCTGCAGCCGTTTGTGAATCAACTGGCTGAGGAAGGCCCGCTGGTGTCCGGCGCGTGGATGTCTGTGGATTCAAAGCACCTGGATGAACTCTACGCAGAGCTGAAGGCAACGCCGCGTGTTGTCGGAGTGACCGCGAATGCTGCATCAATTCAGAGCTTTCTGGATACCGTCGGCGAGAATCAATTGCGGATGCAGGGATTCGTGATTGGCTTCGCGATCGTGATTGCGGCCGGCGTCGTCTACAACACAGCGTTGATCAGTTTGTCGGAGCGCGATCGAGAACTGGCAACGATGCGAGTGCTGGGGTTTACCAAAGCAGAGATTTCAGCAGTTTTACTGGGTGAGTTGGCGATTCTGACGCTCGTTGCTGTTCCTTTGGGTCTGTTGATGGGATATGGCATGGCATGGCTTTCTTCGCGTTCCATTCATACGGACGTGTTTCGAATTCCATTGGTGATTTACCCTTCAACGTACGCTCGTGCGGCGATCGTTGTGCTGATCGCTGCCGTGATCTCCGGGGCCATCGTTCGCAGGCGACTGGATCGGCTGGACCTGTTCGCTGTGCTGAAAGGCCAGGACTGATTTATGAAACTGTTTTCGCAGCGTATTTTTGTGATCGTTGTCGTGCTGCTTGTGGTGGCCGCCGTGACGCTCGCCCTGTTGCCGCGTCCCGTAGCGGTCGACGTTGCCGAAATTCGCCGAGGACCACTGGTCGTAACGATTACCGACGATGGTCGAACCCGTATTCGCGAACGCTATGTTGTGTCAGCGCCGTTGAGTGGTCGGCTTGTCCGTATCCGCCTGAAGCCCGGCGATCCGGTGGTTGCTCATCAAACCCAACTCACGACAATCGAACCCGCCGATCCCACGTTGCTCGACCCGCGCGCAATTGCCCAGGCGGAAGCCAGAGTGAAATCGGCAGAGGCACGGCTGGGGCAGGCGAACCCGCGATTTGATTCCGCTAAAGTCGCCTTGAATCACGCTGAAACGGAATTCGGACGGATTCAAAAACTGGCTGACAGAAATGCCGTTTCGCAGCAGGAACTGGACAATCTCAAGGTGGCTCTCCAGCAGGCCGGGAACGAATACGAGGCAAGTCGATTCGAAGTCGAAATTGCCGGTTTTGAACTCGAGGTCGCGAGGGCCGCGTTAACTCACGGAACCGATGGCAAGCCGTCGGGCGACTGGAGCTTCCCGCTGACGTCTCCAATCTCCGGCCGCGTGCTGCGTGTCTTTCAGGAGAGCGCGACGATTGTGAATCCAGGTGATCAAATCCTTGAAATTGGCGACACGGCTGATCTGGAAGTCGAGGTTGATGTCCTGTCCCGCGACGCTGTTCGGATTCGCCCAGGCGGCCGAGTGATGCTGGAACAATGGGGCGGCAGCGAATCAATCGCCGCGCGAGTCCGACTGATTGAGCCGTCTGCCTTTACGAAAGTATCGGCACTCGGAATCGAGGAACAGCGGGTCAATGTGATCATCGATTTCGCTGACGCTCCCGAATCTCGTCCGCCGCTTGGTGATGGCTATCGTGTCGAAGCGGCGATTGTGGAATGGGAGTCCGATAACGTGCTCACGGTTCCCACCGGAGCGTTGTTCCGTATCGGCGACGACTGGGCGGTCTTCGTTGTCCAGCGAAACCGTGCAAAACTCACAAAGGTTGAACTGGGACGCCGCAACGATAACGACGCTCAAATTGTGAAAGGTCTGGAAGAAGGCAATCGAGTGATCCTCTACCCCGGTGATCGGATTGAGAATGGGATCTCGATTGCCGAACGCCCCACAGCTCGCAAGAGTTGAATCGATAGAAGGCTGAAATCATGCACCCGGTCGGAAATCGGGGCACGGGAACGGGCGTTTGGTTCGTGCCAGATTCTCCCTGTCGCTGTTTCTTCCTCAGATGTTCAGATGCGGGAACAGCACGTTCGTTGCCGCCGTTTTCAGCAACCCGCTGACCGCCACCAGGGCAGGCGCTCGTTTCCTTCCCTCGCGTGTCCTTCGAATCCCAAGGCGACGGTCCTGTTAGGCGTCCACCTGAACCACACCAAACTCCGGGTGTACTGCCCGAATGATCTGCCGCTGTCAGGGAATGCACTCTCCGCACAGATCCGCTCCCGATCGCAGATTTTCCGCCATCGACATCGGCACGGCGCAGGCTTTTCTGATCAAAACCGGACTGCAGTTCCTGAGGCGACGGATCAATCTGACGCTGTCGCATACCACGGACGTCAATCACCGGGCACCAGTTTTCGGGTCCCGCTGGAGTTAATTGCGCTCCATCGCGACTCCCGCGGCCTGGGCTGCACCACCGCACAACCAGACTCAGCAACGGCCGGGACATGTTCGGCTACAGGCAGCAACTCAGAACGTTCCCGCCGTCTCCTGCAGCGCCTCGCTCGACGTCCGGGCGGCTCAGCACCAACCTCTCTTCCGGGCGTTCGCGGCTTCGGCTGATTTCCGCAGCCGGGCCTGGTTGGCCGCGTTCAGTGCCGAGTAGTTCGGGTGGAGGGCGAAGTACGGACCGAGCCAGCCAGCCTCGTGCGTGAACGCCATCGTCCACACCAGATTCGGCGGGAACACATAGTAGTCGATCAGCGACGAGCGCTCCGGCTGCAACTCGGTGAGGAACGCGACGTCGCGGTTGTTCGACAGGACGATGAACTCGGCACCTGTCTGCTGCCTGTACGCATCAACCGCCGCTTTGCCGTCGACGCTCGGGTAACGCCCGCCACTGAATACGTGCCACAGGTAACTTTTCGTGTTCAAGCCTTTGCGGTTCCGGCCGAACACAGCCAGCCAGTCCGAGATCAGTTGCTGCGTTTCAGCATCGCTGAAGATACGCACTACTGTGCCGGGAGAGACGAGAGAGTGCTCGATACTCCTCATGGCAGACTCACGAATGCTCCGATGGCTGAAAGATCCTTAACGACGGCTCGCATTCTACCCGCAACGCAGACTTTCCGATGGTGCAATTCAGGCAGAATCCTGCGATTCGTGCCTGACAATTCATGGGTGGCATTGAGCGTTCAGGCAGCCAGCCCCAGGCTTTTCTGGCCGGGCACCCAGCCGCCACCCATGCCACGATTTCATCCGGCCGCCACAGCTGCGAGCGTCCGATGCGGACGGGCTCCGGGCAGCGTCCCGCCGCATGCCACGACCACCACGTCCGCAGCGAACGGCCACACAGGTGAGCCGCAGTGGCCGCGTCGATCAGGAGCGGAGAGGCGGGCGTGGGCAGGGAACGCCGGGAGCGGGGTGTGTTCATCGCAGCTCGCTGCAAAAGAGTGCAGAATCATGCAATCGCTGGCTGGAGAGCTACGCGAAACGAGGAGCAAGTGACGAAGTGGGAGGAGAATTCTTTTGTCTGCGAGGGGCACGCCTCCAGCAGTTGGGTCGCTTCATCCACGCATGGAGTATTCGAATTGAGGCTCACCGCAGGCAGGCATCCTCCAAAGACGGCCACTCCCGCCGACCCGATCCGCCATTTCCCGACGTCCTCAGCCCGCTCTGCAGCCACATCGCTGACAACAATTCAAGGCAACTCAAGCTCCGCACGCATCAGCCGCCTGCGGCGAGCCCGGATGCTCATATACGCAAAAAGTGCCCCGCCGAGTGCTGACCTCTAAACCGCTGAAAATGCAGGCGATTAGACCGGTGTTCCCAATCTTGCCCATTCACTCAGAGACATCCTACACCTCGCAGACCATTACGAGTCTGCTCAAATTGACACCCCTCGGGCATGTTGATACCGTGATATTCGTGGCACGGCCAGTATTTGATACTGAACGCTCCGTGTGATATTGGAATCAACAAGCACGTTGCCCGTGTTTTCTGCCACCTCCACGCCAATATCACGCGTCGCGTGTGATTCAGAGTTCGCCTGGAATCAACTCCATATGCTCGCGACTGCTCACATCGTATACGACCGCCAGTACTTCGAGATTCTGTACGATGACTGGCTCCAACATCGGTCTGTTTGGCGACGTTATGCAATCTACGCATCGTTGACGTTACTCGCCGCCGGCCTGATTATGGCAGTTGCAGCTCCTCGGCAATGGCTCGTCGGTGCTGCGTTCGCGACATTCGGTGTTTACGAGACGGTCTCAGCCGTGACTTATCGTCGTCGCTGGATCAGTGAACGGCTTCTGCTTGCCCGGGCGGATAAGACTGTGGATTTGACCTTCGATGAAACAAGCGTGGCATCAGTGTCTGTGAACGGCAAATCGATAATGTTGTTTTCCGGATTCGTGGGTTTCGCTGCTGGAACGAATGGCTTCTTCCTGATCCAGGACACCGGCAACTCACTCTATGTACCAAGACTTGCCGTTGAGCCGTCAAGCGTTTATGAAACACTTGTGCAACGTCTGTGTCTGGCCGTCAGGAATGGCTCTGAGTCGCAAAAAGCAGGCGGCGAACAAAACGCTGAACCCGAATTGCCGAAGAGGGGTTTTTGAAATGGAAGTTCACTCGCGGCAACCGGGTTAGCGTAGTCGTTACGACTGCGTCACCTTTCCGAGTTCCACACGCGAACCCAACTCGTTCCACACGGCTACCCATCCTGTCCTTACACGTCAGAAACGGGCGCATCGCGTCCTCGGATGATTGCCAGGCTGAAATACAGTTCGTGCTTCTGCTGGAACGGCGAGTCGCTACCGCAGCTCGCGTACCCACCCCAAATGAAGAACCCACGCCAGGGTTGCAGCACTCGCGAAGCATTGGCGAACCACCTATCCAGCAGGCGATCGAATTCCTGATCGGTCACGAAGTCGATGGCAAGCCGCCGATCCTTCTCGCACGGTTTCTTCTGTGTTGGTTTGGGTTTCTGATGCTTCCGCACGGAGTGGGACCAGCACGTGGCAGTGAATCGTTGACGGTGTAAACATTTGACCGAGCATGATTCGTGCTCAGTGGGTACATGCCTCGCGGCAACGCTCTGGCGATACCTGCGACTTGGAATCTGCTGCTGGGGCGGGTGCTGAGCCCCTGCAATGCACCGGTTTCGCAGACCGGCGAGGTGCCGGAAAACCCCGGAAAAACGGTGCCGTCAGCGGTGCCGAGGTGCCGCGTATGGTGCCGTACAGTTCGCACGGATTTGCACAGGTTTGCACGGAATTGCATGAC
>Ga0255095_1000388_pt1 | contig 23235 bp, 16 predicted proteins | sample Colum_Law_RepC_8_2_FD_188435 | JGI IMG/M metagenome (GOLD analysis project Ga0255095, IMG submission 188435) | Freshwater microbial communities from Columbia River, Oregon, United States - Colum_Law_RepC_8d | ecosystem: Environmental > Aquatic > Freshwater > River | place: USA: Oregon...
GTTCGCTGGCGGTGGTTTGGGTGTATGGCTCGAGGTGCTCGCCCATGCGGACGAGGCGGGCGCTGTTGAACACGACCAGCAGCGAGCCGGCGTTGTGCAGCACGGCGGCGATGATGGGGTTCAAGTAGCCCAGCCCGGCCAAGACCAGGCCGCCTAGGATGAACACGACGCCGATGAGGAAGTTTTGGTTGATGACGCGCCGCGCACCGCGCGACAGCTCGATGAGGAAGGGGAGGCGGCGGAGGTCATTGTTCATCAGCGCGATGGTGGCGCTGTGGATGGCCACTTCGCTGCCAGCGGCACCCATCGCGATGCCGAGGTCGCCGGCGGCGAGCGCAGGTGCGTCGTTCACGCCGTCGCCCACCACGGCCACGCGGTAGCCTTTGGCTTTCAAGGCGCGGACGTAGCTGACCTTGTCCTGCGGGAGGCACTCGGCCGCAACTTCGAGGCAGCCAACCTCCTGCGCCACGCGGGCGGCAACGGGCTGGCGGTCACCGGAAACCAGCGCGATGCGGCGCACGCCGACAGCGGTGAGTTCGCGCAACGCGGCAGCGGACTCGGCGCGCGTTTCGTCGCGGAGGGCAATCCAGCCGGCAGGTGAGCCATCGCGGGCGATGAAGAGCAGACTGTGGCCTTCCGCTTCGCCGAGGTCGGCGGCGAGCGCGGACTCGGGAACGCCGTGGTCTCGCAGCCACGCGGCGCGGCCCACCAGCAGCAAGGCTCCGTCCACCCGGGCTTGCACGCCCCGTCCCGCCGTCTCCCGGAACTCGGTGGCCGGCAGCGGAGCAACGTCCGCTTCCTCCGCGAGCCGGGCGACGGCACGAGCCGTGGGATGGCTGCTGAATTGCTCGGCACTCACCGCCAGCCGGAGCAACTCGACGGGCGTGAGGCCGGAGACGGGAGCCAGCCGTGCCACGCTCAGTTGTCCGGTGGTGAGCGTGCCGGTCTTGTCGAAGACGAATGCGTTGAGGCGGGCGGCGAGTTCGAGGTCGGCGATGTTTTTGATGAGAATTCCCAGGCGCGCGGCGGCCGAGATGGCGGCGACCATCGCGGTGGGGGTGGCGAGGATGAAGGCGCAGGGGCAGGCCACGACGAGGACGGAAATGACCCGGACGAGGTCGGCGGTGAAGGCCCACACGAGCGCGGCCATGACGAGCACCAGCGGGGTGTAAAAGCCCATGTATTGGTCCATCAGCCGCATGATGGGGAGCTTGGTCTGCTCGGCGGCGAGGATGAGGTCGCGCACGCGGCCCAGCGTGGTGTCCTGACCGGCGCGGGTCACGCGGAGGTCCAGCACGCCGGTGAGGTTGATGGTGCCGGCGAAAACGTCGTCACCCGGATGCTTGTCCACCGGGAGAGATTCGCCGGTGATGTTGGCCTGGTTCACCGTGCTCGCGCCGTCGGTGATGACGCCGTCGGCGGGGATGTTGTCACCCGGACGCACGCGGAGGAGATCGCCCACGCGGAGCTCCTTTGCGGCGATTTCCTCAATCCCGGTGGAGGTGACACGCCGAGCCTTCGAAGGGGTGAGGCGCACGAGCGATTCAATTGAGGCGCGGGCACCGGCGGCGGTGCGGGACTCGATGATTTCGCCCACGAGCATGAAGAAGGCGACCAGCCCGGCGGTTTTGTAGTCACCGGTGGCGAACGAGGCGACGACGGCGAGGGAGACCAGTTCGTTGATGCCGAGCTGGCCGCGCCGGAGGTCGCGCACCGAGGTGGAAACGATGGGCCAGCCCAGAATGAGCGCGCCGACCATGGCGCTGCCGGAGGCGATGCGGAAGTTGTGGAGGAACCACTCGGCGAAGTAGGCATTGACGACCAGCAGCAGGCCGAAGGCGGTGACCGTGAGCTTTTGCTGGACGGCGGTCTGCGCCGCCTGCTCGGCGTGCGCCGATGGCTCCTGCTGGCTGAGAAGGGAGGTGACTTGCATGGCGGGTCAGTGCTCGTTGCCTTTGGGGAAATTGAACTTCACGTCCTTGAACGCCTTGCCCTTTACGTCCACGAGCTTCACCACGGCGTCGAAGTTCGTGGCGGTCTTGAGCCAGTCAGCCTGTGCCTCGAAGAGCGAGGTGTCGCCGGCTTTCTCGCCAGTGGCGGGGTTGGCGACGGGCTGGAAGGCGAGTGTTTGCGGCACACCACCGATGGTGGCGGTGACTTCAATGGCGGGCACAGCGATGCGGACGAATTTGTCCAGGTGGCCGTCGAGCACGTAGAGCTGGAGCTTGCCGGCGGCGGCCTCGCGGACGAACTCCAGATGGAATTCCTCGTCGCCGAGCACGACGGGCGCGCCGCCGTGCGGTGGAGTGTGCTCGTGTTTGTGCGCGGTTTCCTTTTTGGCGTCGCCGGGTATGCCGTGGTCGTGGCCGGCGTGCTTGTCTTTGCAGGCGGTCAGCGAAAGCGTGAGGGCAAGGAATGGAGTGAGGAGTTTTGCGTTCATGGTTTTGGCTTTTGAGTTCCGGTTTTGGGGTTCGTTGCGGTGGTGAGTTTCTGGCGCACCTCGGCGATGCGCTTTTCGATTTCGCCGGGCTGCGGTGAGGCGAGCTTCCAGATGCCCAGGTAGTGAAGGCATTCCTCCCAGCGGGACTCGCGCTCGGCAAGGAGGGCAAGATGGGAGGCAATTTGCAGGAGGCTGAAGGTGTCCGGTTTCGGCTTCTGCCCCTCGAACTTCTGCCACTTGACCAACGCCAGTTCCCAGAGGTTGCGGGCGCGGGCGGGTTCCTTGCGGTTTTCGTCGGCGATGCGGCCCAGCTCGAAGAGGATTTCGTGGCTGTCGGGATTGGCGTTCAGTCCGTCGCGGAGGAACGACTCGGCTTCGGCGACTTTGCCCATGCGCTGGCGGAGCCAGTAGGCGGTGGTGGTGTAGGTCTCAATTTTCTGCGGGTCGAGCGCGGCGGAGGCGCGGAGCCACGGGAGGATTTCACGCACGTCCTGGCTCTCGCCGAGTTCGATTTCCTTGGCGGGGTGGTGGTGATGGCTTCGTCCGTCCGCATGGGTGTGCGCGCCGCCCTGGTCGAGGTGCGTGTGGGCGGCGGGCCTGAACTTCCGGCCAAACGCTTCCAGCCAGTCCTTCGGCGGACCAAGGAAGTCGTCCTCGTCACCGGTGTTCTTCTCCTCGACGGCCCCGGCGTCGGCGGCCATGTGTGGCGTCTGGAAGGCCGCACGATTGTCGAAGATGCTGGGGTAGTAGCCGCTGTGGAAGTAGGCGTCGGCCTTGATGAAGAAGTGGTTGGCGAAGGCACGGCGAGCATCGCCGAGCAGGACGGCGAGCGGGTCGGTGGTTTGGGAGCGATTGCCTTGCCAGGATTGAAACCACGGTTCGAGGCTCGTCACCAGTGCGAGGCTGGTGAGGAATAGGATGACGATGGCGGTTTGCGGCATGTCAGTTCAGGGGACGGCGGCGGAACAGCAGCCAGGCACCGGTGAGAATCATGCCCGCGTAGGCGGCGGCGTAGAGCATCGCGCCCAGCCAGAAGAGCCACGGCACCGGCGGCCAGCGGTGGATGATGAGGTCGCGGATGTCGAAGAGCTCCAGATGCGGAATCGTGAAATAGACCAGCGTCAACAGGGTGGCACCTGGTTCAGGCAGCCCGACGGCGACCTTGTGCAGATGGCGGCCAAGCAGCCAGATGCCGAAACACGCGAGCAGGGTGAGGGTGCTGTTGGAGGACGGCGCGGCCCAGAGCAGCGAGCCAGCCAGCGCCAGCGCGACCGGCACGGTGAGCATGAACCAGTGCATCGAGATGGCCTGAAACCAGCCGAGCACGTCGAGGCCGCGCTCGCGCGAGGCGGCCACCGCGCCGAAGAAGGCGTAGAAGACCACCAGCGCGAGACCGCACGCGAGCCAGCAGCCCAGAAATTTCCCGGCGATGAACTGCCAGCGGCTCACCGGCTTGGCGAGCAGCGTGAACAGGGTGCGCGATTCGCGCTCGGCGGGGATTTGCCTGGCGGCGCTGGTGACAGCGAGCACGAAGCCGGAAATCCAGATGAGCGTGAGGGAGACTTCCTTCAGGTAGCGCACCACGCGCGTGTCATCGAAGATGTTCGCCGCCGCCGCGACGAGCGTGAGCAGCGTGGTGAGCACGAAGAGGACATAGACATCCTTCCGGCGGACCATCTCCAGAATGACCAGATGAGCGAGGGCGAGGGTGGTCTTCACACGGCGGGTGCGTTGGGCTGGGGTGCGTTGGCCCAGCCGATGATGCGGAGGAAGGCTTTTTCTAGGCTACCAGCGTCCGTTTGGGCGATGTCGGCCACCGAGCCCAACGCCCGAAGTTGGCCGTGGTGCAAGATGGCGACGCGGTCGCAGACAGACTCCACCTCGCCCAGTTCATGTGAGGAGAAGAAGACCGTTTTGCCGGCGGCCTTGAGGCGGAGAATGATTTCCCGGACTTTCATACGTCCCAGCGGGTCAAGCCCACTCGTCGGCTCATCAAGGATGAGGAGGTCGGGCCGGTTGAGGAGCGCCTGCGCAAGGCCGAGCCGTTGCTGCATACCCTTCGAGTAGGTGCCGATGAGCCGTTTGCGCGCGTGGCCGAGTTCGACCAGTGCGAGCAGTTCATCAATGCGGGCCGTGGTCTCACTTGCGGCTAGGCCAAAGATGCGCGCATACGTGCGGAGCAACTCCTCGGCGGTGAGGAACTTGTAGTAGTAGGTCATTTCCGGCAGATAGCCGATGCGCCGGCGGGCGATGGGCTGCCGCACGTCCACGCCGAAGATGCTGGCGGAACCACCAGCCGCATGTGTGAAGCCCAGCAGCACATTCATCGTTGAGGTCTTGCCCGCGCCGTTGGGGCCGAGGAAGCCAAAGACCTCGCCTTGGCGGACGCCCAGGGTTAAATCGTCCACCGCTATTTTGGGCTCCCGCGAATCCGGGGAATGATAGGTCACTTGCAAACGGTCGAGTGAGATGACTTCAGTCATAGACGGGGCGGGCATTTGTGGGCCGCCGGACGGCGGTGGCGCAGAGCGCAGCAAGACGGAGCGCAGGGACGGTGCGTGCCAGCCACGGAGAAAGGCCAAGCCGGGCGGCACCCCTGCGTTCCGAGCTGCGAGACAAAGCTCTGCGCCACGGCGATCAGGCGGACTGGGTTGAGTGAACATTTTCAACGGCACGGCCGGCGTGAACGCTGGCAAGTGTGGATGAAACGCGCGGCGCCCCATCGCGGGAAAGGTGGCTGCCGGGAAAGCCTAAACCCGACAGCCACCCGCTTCCTCGCAGAAGGGGACGGGGACACCTACACCCCGTCCCAAAGGGGCTTCATTGTGGGCGGAGGCAACAGCCCAGTGTGCGTGTGAAATTTGACTCGAATGACTTCATGGCTAACTCCGAACCAAGCCGCAAAGGTGCGGCCCGACTGACCGATGGGAAACCCGACTCCAGGAGAGTCAGGCGATCGGCGGAGCGCGGCCGGCGGGGAGGCGGCGGAAGTCGAAGGGAAGATGGAGTGGGGCAGGCGAGTCCGGTGCGGCGAACGTGGGCGCATCAAGCCCCGGCAGCGGGGCGTCCAGCACGGTAAGTAAAACCTTGCCGTCGGCAAAGTGCTTCGCAAAGCAGTCGTGGTCCGGTGCGTTATGATGCGCGTGGACGCAAGCGTGGGCCTTGGGTGAAACGGCGAGAAACCCCACAACCACCAACGAGCACGCAACCACCAGCGCGAGCAGTAGTCGCCCTAGCGAGGAGCGGAGGTGGCGGTTCAGTTGCAAATCAATTGCAATTAAACCCCAAGTAGGCGGAGGCGCAAGACAATTTTCAAAGCATTCTGGCAGCCGAACCTTCGAAGTGTAGGGACATGAAAAGCACATTTCTTAGTGCTCAGATCGGGGTTTGCTGGATTCCCACAGCATCCGCGCACTTAAGATGCGGTTACAACGCGGCCAGCACCTCGGCGGCGTGCTCGGCGGGCTTTACCTGCGACCAGATCTGCTTGATGCGGCGGTCGGGACCAATGAGGAAAGTGACCCGGTGGATGCCCTGATACTTGCGGCCCATGAAGGTCTTCTCGCCCCACACGCCATAGGCTTGCACGATGCGCTTGTCCTCGTCCGCCAGCAGCGGGAACGGGAGACGGAACTTCAGCACAAACTTGTCGTGCGCCTTGACCGGATCGGCGCTCACGCCCAGCACAGCCGCCCCCTTCTTCGTGAAGTCGGCGAACACATCGCGAAAGGCGCAGGCTTCCTTGGTGCAGCCGGGCGTGTCGTCCTTCGGGTAGAAATAGAGAACGACATGCCGGCCGGCGTAGTCGGCCAGGGAGACGGTCTGGCCGCCATTGGTCTTGGCGGTGAAGGCGGGTGCGGGATCGCCGATTTGGAGGGCAATTTTGAGGCTCATAGAATTGATTCAACTGCGGGCAAAAGCTATCCGGCTTTGGCGGCGAGGCAATCGAAGTCAGGCGATTTCATCCGGACCGGAGGAGGGCTTTGCCGCGCTCGCCGGACTGCTGCCCAACAGCCGCATGCCATCCAGCACATATTCAACTCCGGAAACAACGGTGAAGAGTCCCGCCGCGGTGGCGAGCGGTGGCAGCCACTCCGCAGGCCACTTGAGGAGCGCCCATGAGACGATGACCATCAGGAGAACCGTGGCCAGCTTGCCGGCGAGGCGGGGCCGGATGGGGACTTTCCCAAGCGTGTAGTGGAGCACGCCGAAACCGATAGTTTGGATGGCATCGCGGCCGATCACCGCGCCGGCTAGCCAGAGTGGAAGGTTGGGGAGATGCGGGCGCTTGTCGAACGTGAGCAGGATGAGGGCGGAGCCCAGCAGAAGCTTGTCCGCCAGCGGATCGAGCAGGGCCCCCAGCTCGCTTTGCTGGTGGTAGCGGCGGGCGATGTAGCCATCCAGACCATCGCTCACCGCCGCGATGGCGAATGACAAGATCGCCAGCAACCGGTGCCATTCCTCGCCGGTGCGCTCGTAGTAGAGCACCTGGATCACGAAGAACGGCACCAGCAAGATCCTGAGCACCGTGACTTTGTTCGCTGTGGTCACAACTTCCGCTGACAATCTGGGATATGGCCCGGACAGCGTCAACGCCTGGGGAGACACTTCGAGGCAATCGCCTGCCGGCGGCACGAATCACCCCCCGGCGCGAAATCTTCACGCAGCCGGTTGGGAGAGAGAGGTTCAAACCAAAGCACCGGCGCTCACACTGTCGGAATCATGACCTCTTCGACCGTCCGGCGGGGGGTGGGGTTCACATTCGGGCCATAGCCGAGGCGCAGGATCAGTTGCGCATGCTCCGTGGTGCCGAGGATTTCGGCCACGCGCGGACGCAGGGCTGGAACCTCGATGGGCTGATTGAGATAGGAGGCCCAGACTTCGTCCGCCCGGGCGCGCAGGAGCACGCGGGCCAGCGCTTGGCCGGTGGAAATCCAAGCCCACGGTTCATCCGTCCGCGTGCTGAGCACCACCAACCCCGGCGAATAAGCTGCGATGTCACGGTCCTTGGCCGCCTGGCCTTCGCCGAGATCGAAGGTGCGAATCACGATTGGCCCGGCCACGGAGAGCAAGTCACCTGAGTTTTGGGCGGAGTTCGGGATGCCGTCCCGGGCTTCACAGTCGTTGGGATGGATCCAGGCCGCCAGTTCGAGCCGGAAGCGGCAGTTGGCCCATTGCTGGCGATCGCCCTCGGCGATCAGGTCGGCAATCTTGTTGCGCTGCTCGCGATCGTCCACGAAATGAAGCGTGGCCTCCTCGCGCGTCGCCGCCTTGACCAGTTCATGTTTGAGGTCGGGACGCAAAGGATCCTCGCGGAAAAGCTGGCGATTCGTGCGGCGCAGCGGGATGGCATGGAACAGGGCCTCCTGTTGCGGCGTGGGCGGATCTTCCTCGCCTAAGCTGACGCGGGCCAGCAAATCGTTGTCGCCCGGCACCGGTAGCAGGACGGTTTGATCCAGATGTCCGAAGTGCCACATGGCTAGGCGCAGTTGGAAGAGTGCGCAGCCGCAACTGATCAGCAACTGGCGGTCGTTGGGATCGGTGACCGAGAGGGATCGGGAGCGGTCGGCATACAGCTCGACCTGATTGCCGCGCACCCGGAACAACCACGGCTGGGTGTTGTGGTTAGACGGTGCCAACACGGCGTAACGGAGCATGAACCGGAGCTTTTCGCTCGGGGTTCCCCGTCGAGGATACTCGTGCTCCGGGATTTCCCAGGCACTACGATTCGAGTTTGTTTTCATAAGCACAACCGGGGCGCGTCCGGTGTGGATACCGTGGCCCGCCCTCCATGCCAGCACTCGCCGAAGCTTGGCCGAGTGTCCCCCTTGGTTGCCCCGGCTAGGCCAAGGAATGCTGCACACCGCGATGCTTGAACCGCCGGGCACTGACCGCTAAAACCGGCGCGCGCATGAACAATCTCCACGGCCTGCCGCTGGTCGCTCCCCGCGTCACTCCCACGCTTGATCCCGCCTTCCGCCCGGCGGCCCTGGCCACCCGCGCCTGGCGCCAGGCCTTGCAGCACACCGGCGGGGCGACGCCCGTCACGCTCGCGCTGGAACAATCGGATGGCTCGGTCTTTCACTTCCACACGGAGCTGGCACCGGCCGGACACGCACTGACCACCGGCAACTTCAGCCACATGGAACGACTGGCCAAGTTCCTCCTCTGGCAGCGCGGCGGCTGGCGGTTCCACCTGACCGGGCCGGCGGAACTGGCCGCGCAACTGCAAGCCCACTTCCGGGAGACGGCCACCGGGCGGTTCGATTCCAACCTCATCGGCGAACGCGTTTACGACCGGCCCATCGAAGTCATTGCATGCGATGCCGCCAGCCTTCCACCGGAACGCGCCAATGTGCAGGCACTGGGACGCAACCTCGACGGCTGCCGCATCGGCTTCGACCTCGGCGGAAGTGATCGCAAAGTAGCCGCCGTGCAGAATGGCAAGGTGGTCTTCAGCGAGGAGACGGTCTGGGATCCCTACTTTCACCCCGACCCGCAGTATCACTTCGACGGCATCATGGACTCGCTCCGCAAGGCCGCCGCGCATCTGCCGCGCGTGGACGCCATCGGCGGCAGCTCCGCCGGCGTGTATGTGAACAACCGCGTGAAAGTTGCCTCGCTCTTCCGGGGCGTTGCGCCCGAGGTGTTCAATGCCCGCGTGAAGGATCTCTTCCTGGAAGTGCAGCGGGCGTGGAATGGCGTGCCGCTGGAAGTCGCCAACGATGGCGAAGTCACCGCGCTCGCCGGCTCAATGTCACTGGGCGTCAATGGCGTGCTGGGCGTCGCCATGGGCACCAGCCAGGCGGCGGGGTATGTCACCCCCAGCGGCAACATCACGACCTGGCTGAGCGAACTGGCCTTCGCACCCGTGGATTACCAGCCGTCCGCAGCCTGCGATGAATGGAGCGGCGACTTCGGCGTGGGCGCTCAATACTTCTCGCAGCAGGCCGTCGGGCGGTTGCTGCCTGCGTCGGGCATCGAAGCCGAGGCCGCCCTGCCCCTGCCGGAAAAGCTCAAGCTGGTGCAGTCACTCACGAAGTCCGGCGACTACCGCGCGCGAAAGATTTACGAGACCATCGGCACTTACCTGGGCTATGCCGTGGCGCACTATGCGGACTTCTACGAGTTCAACCACTTGCTGATCCTAGGCCGCGTCACGAGCGGGGCGGGCGGCGATGTCATCATCGCTGGAGCGAAGGAAGTGCTGGCGGTGGAATTCCCCGAACTGGCCGCGCGCATCCAGTTTCATGTGCCTGACGAGCAGGACAAACGGCACGGCCAGGCCGTGGCCGCCGCGAGCCTGCCCAAGCTGCGCTGACACGCGGTTTGCCTGAAGTTTTCCTTGGCTTGCGCTGCGGGGTCGAGAAAACTTCTCGCATCAATTCCTCTGCCATCCGGCTTGGCTCGCGCGGTCGTGCAGCTGATGGACGGAGTTGAAAACCGCGTGGGTCGCAAAACTGAAATCACCAAACTGCTCGCGAATCTGCCGCGTCTTGGGGTCGGCCTGGCCTACCGCGAACCGTTCCGTGACGAGTTGCTGCAAAAACAGTCGGAGGTGGATTTCCTGGAGATCGCGGCGGACGATTATCTCGACGCGACCCCGGTGCTGGAGGAGGAGCTGGAGCTGCTGGCCGAGCACTTCACCATCGTGCCCCACTTCATGAAGCTCTCGCTCGGGAGCGCTGAGGGCCTGGACGAGGCGTATCTGGAAAAAGTGGCCGCGTTGGTGAAATGGCTGAATCCCCCGTGGTGGAGCGAGCACATCGGTTTCACCCGTGCCGGCAAGGTGACGCTCGCGCATCCGGCTCCGCTGCCGTTCACGAAGGACGCGGTCGCGGTGATGAAGCGTAACATCATCACCGCCCGGCGGGCCATCCCCACGCCCTTGATTTTGGAGAATGTCTGTTCGCAACTAGTGTGGCCGGGGACGGAGATGGACGAGGCGGATTTCCTGAACGAAGTGCTGGGTGTCGGCGGCTGCGGCCTGTTGCTGGACGTGACGAATCTGTTCGCCAACGCGCCCTCGTTCGGCGGGGACCCGGCGGCCTTCCTGGAACGCCTGCCGCTGGACCGCGTGGTGCAGATCCACTTCTCCGGCGGGCACGAGTCCAAGGGGCGTTTCGTGGACAGCCGCGGGCAGGCCGTGCCGGAGGGCGTGTGGCAGTTGCTGGAGCAGGCCGTGGCACAAGCCCCGGTCCGAAGCATCTGCCTAGAGCGCGATGACAATCTGCCACCGCTCGGAGAAGTGCTCTGGGAACTGGAGCGGGCGCGGGCAATCGGGAGACAGCACCGGCGATGGAACTAGCCCAACAGCAAAAACTGGTGGCGCGGCTGTGCACGAATCGCGAGTTCCGCGAGGAGTTTTTTGCCAATCCCGCGCAGGTGGCCGCACGGGAAGGGCTCACGGTGGGTGCCGAGGGACTGGCCGAGCTGCACCATGAGCATCTGCGCCAGTTTGCCCGGCTGCTGCGCACCCGCCGTCTGGGCTCCGTGGGCGTGGCCCTGCCGCTGACCCGCCGGGTGCTGGGCAACCGGTTTGTGGAGTGCTTCAAGCTTTACGCGCTGCGGCCGCCGCCACCAGGGGTCGAGCGGGTGGTGGTGGATGCCATCGGGTTTGTGGACTTCCTATGCGGGCAGGTGGGGGCGGAAGTTTTTGATCCCGCGTGGAGCGTGTCCCTGGCCCGCTACGAGGCCGCACGGCTGGAGGCGGTCTGGCTGGGCCGGCGGCTGGTGGTGCGCTGGCTGCCGCATCGGATCGGACCGTTGCTCGTGCAACTGGCCAAGGGAAAAGTCGAAGCAGGCAGCTTCAACCGTCCCACGCTGGCGATCTGGTGGCGTGGGACAGAGCGCGGCCGGCCGCATCACTGGCTGGTCTAAGAGCCTGTCTGAAAATTGGGAGGGGAACGCACGCGTCCCGCGCTCGTAGTCGCCGGTCCCGGCCACGATATCTCGTTCCTCCATCTCGTTCCTCACCACTGGGCGGGAAGTGAATGGAGGGCCGAAATTTCCGGCGGGACGCCGGAAATCACATGCCGGAAGCGTGTGCTCCCCATTTTCAACGGCCTCGTTGGCTAAGAGCACCCGGAGGCGATGTTTGGGTATGGCCGGGATTTAGCGGATAGCACTGGATGCCTGCTGGTCGGGCCCCGGCAGGTCGCTTGGCTTTACCTGCCTTGGAAAAAACCCAGGCACTTCGCAGACAATGGCGGCGTTGCCAGCTTGGTTAAGACCGATTACCGATAGCACGCCCAGCGTTTTGCCAACCTGCTGTCCCGACGGCAAACCACGTAACCCGGTTGCCTGACAGCGCGTCCTTGGCAGGAAATCGGCCTGCCAAAGAACAGGCTCCTCAATACCCAAGCCATGAAACACTCTTGTCTGCCCTTCGCCACCGTTTTGGCTGCTCTGGTGGCCCTAGCCCCCGCCGCCGAGCCGAAAACCGCCACACCCGCCTTGAAACCCGACGCCGATGGCTGGATCCGGCTGTTCAACGGCAAAGATCTGCAAGGCTGGGTGCAGAACGGCGGAAAAGCCGATTATCGGGTTGAAAATGCGGAGATTGTCGGCACTTCCCGGCCCAACACGCCGAATTCCTTCCTTTGCACTGCTCACGAATACGGCGACTTCGTCCTCGAAGTGGAGTTCAAGATCCAGCCGGGGCTCAATGCCGGGGTGCAGATCCGTAGCCATTGCTTCGCGGAGGCCAAGGAATACGAGTGGAAGGGCAAGACGATCAAGGTGCCCGCCGGGCGGGTCCACGGCTATCAGGTGGAAATCGACGCCTCCGCCCGGGCATGGAGCGCCGGCATCTACGACGAGGGCCGCCGCGGCTGGCTGAATGATTTGAAGGACAACCCCGCCGCCCAAAGGGCCTTCAAACAAAACGAATGGAACAAGTTCCGGATCGAATGCCGCGGGGACTCCATCAAGACTTGGATCAACGGCGCCGCCGCCGCCGACTTGAAGGACTCGATGACCCCGCGCGGGTTCATCGCGCTCCAGGTTCACGGCGTGGGTAAGAAGGAAGAGGCCATGGAAGTCCGCTATCGGAACGTGCGTCTGCAGGACTTAGGCACAAAATAGCCCGCCGCCCGCTCGCCCCTTGTGTTCACGGGCGCGCCACCCTATTTTTTCGCCCATGAATCCACTGGGCAAGCTGACCGCCACCCTCCTTGGCACCTTGGCCGTTGCTGCAGCGGATGAGGTCCAGCTTCGGGACAAGTCCGCCGTGACCGGACGCATCCTGGCGGAGAAATCCGAGCAAGTGTTCGTGGATCTTGGCTACACAGTGATCGGGGTGCCGCGCAGCGAGATTGTGCGCATCATCCGCGCTGGCGAAACCCCGGCTGCTCCAAAAAGTTCAAACGGCAAGAAACCTGCGACATCAGGTGGTGCCGCCAACGTATCGACATCATCCGGCCGGGAGAGAAAGGGGCTTTACCAAGTCAACACAACCCCGCCGCAGGAACGCACGGTGCGCGAGCTGGTGGCCCAACTGGGCGAGGCTGTGGTGCAGGTGCGGACCCCCGGCGGGCTGGGTTCGGGCTTTCTGCTGAACGACGAAGGCCATCTCATCACCAACTTCCACGTCATCGAGGGCGAAACGCAGATTTCCATCGAGGTTTACCACCAGCGGGCGGGGCAACTGGAGCGCCGCGCCTACAAGCAGGTTCGCATCGTGGCGATGAACAAGTTCGCCGATCTAGCGTTGCTCAAAATCGAGGACAAGGACGCACCCAAATTTGCCAGCGTGGCACTGGGCGAGGCGGATGTGCTGTCCGTGGGGGAACGCGTTTTTGCCATCGGCAGCCCGCTGGGCCTGGAGCGCACGGTGACCGAGGGCATCCTGAGCACCAAGACGCGGCAGATGCAGGGCGCGCTCTATCTCCAAACCACCACGCAAATCAACCCCGGGAACAGCGGCGGACCGCTTTTCAACCTGCGCGGCGAGGTAATCGGAGTGACCAACATGAAGATTACGTTCGGGGAAGGACTCGGTTTCGCCATTCCCGTGGAGCAGGTGAGATTCTTCCTCGAACACCGGGATGCCTACGCCTATGACGCGGAGAACCCCAGCAACGCGTATCGCTATCTTCCGCCACCCAGCCGGACTATTCAGCCAAGCAAGGAGGGCAAGCGGTAGTCCGGTCAGAGCTTGGCTGACTTGAGCGGGGCGGGCGCAGACGCCGCCTTTTGCTTCTGGTATTCGGCGTTCAGGGCCTGAACCTTCTTTTCCTCGGCAACCAAGGGTTTGGTCATTTTCTCAGCCGCCGTCTTGGAAGTGGAGGCCAGCTTCTTGTTGTCGGTGATGGACTTCTCCAAATCCTTGATCCGCTTGGCCAGCTTGTCCTTCTCCTCCTTGGTGGTGGTCTTTACCTTCTTGGCCGCCTTGATGTCGGCCTCTGCCTGTTTGATGGCGCCATTGGCGGACTCGGCCTGGGCGAGCAGGCGCTTCTGCTCCTCTTTCATGCCGGCAAGATCCTCCTTGGCCCGCCAGACCTGCGCAAAAAAGGCACCCAACTTGAGGCGGTCCACGGAACCGCGAGCCAATTTCAGCTCACTGTCGGCGTTCTCAACGGCCGACTTGGCATCGCTCACTGCCTTGTCCGCAGCTTCCAAGGTCTTGGCGAGCGCCTTCTTGGCCGCATCGGTCTTGGCCGCGTCCACATCCGCACGAACCTTGGCGGCGGCGGTGTTGGCCTCGGCGAGCTTGGCCTGAAGCTTCGGCAGGTCAGCTTCCAAATCCGCAATGCGCTTGGCGACCAGTTGCTGCTGCTCGACAATCGGCGGCGGATTCAGTGTGATGCCGCTCAATTCTTTGCCAGAAGCCACGTCCCAGCCGTAGGTCCGACCCGTCCAGTCCACCGCAAAGACCCGCTTGCCATCGGCGCTCAACACGGCGCGAATCGGCAGATCATTGGTGATGCTGAAGGTCTTGGCTTTGTTGCCTTCCTTGTCCCAGACGGTGACGGCCTTGTCGCGGCCGCAGGTGACCATTCCGCCCTCGGTGTTCACGGCGAGCCCGAGCACGTTATTGTGGGCGGTGGAGGACTTGACCTGCTGACCCTCCTTCATGCTCCAAGTGCGCACGGTGCCGTCCTCGCTGGCGGACACGAGAATGTCGGGTGTGCGCCAGACAAGGGAAACGATGGCCGACTTGTGGCCGGTGAAGCTCTGCTCTTCCTCCCATGAACCCGCCTCCCAGACGAGCACTCCGCCGTTGCGGTCGCCGGTCGCCAAGAACGTGCTGGTGTGGTTGAACTCGGCTGCGGTAACCCACTCCGTGTGCTTCTTCATCTTGTGGACCTGCTGGCCGCTGGCGGTGGCATAGACCTTCACCAGCCGGTCCGGTCCCCCTAGCGCGATCCACTTCTGGTTTGAGGAAATGTCCGCCGCCAAGGCGACATCCAGTTCATCCCCTGCGGTGATGATGCGTTCGCCGCTCGTGATGTCCCAGACGGCCACCAGGCCCTTGTTGGCACCCCGGCCACCGCCCACTAGGAGCAACTTGCCGTTGCGGCTGAACTTCGCGTCATGGGCAAACCCCTCCGGGAAGGGCAGCACCCCGGCAAGCTGCAACGTGTCGGTGTTGTAGAGAAGGATTTGCTTCTGGCCGCCCAACGCTAGCAGCGGCGCCCAAGGACTGGCAGCCACCGCGGTAGTAGCGCTGGTGCGCGGGGTGCGCAAGACGGGTTCGAGCAACAAATCACCGGGCATGGGCGGCGCGCCCTCGGGCTTGCCAAACGCCGCCGCGCTCAGGGACAGGTCAATCTTGGGACGGTTCGAGACCACGGCCTTGCTGCCGGAATTTTCCAACAATCCGCCCGCGACCCATTTCTTGATGATCTCGATTTCCTTGTCCGGCAGCTTGCTGTTGGGCGGCATCGTCGGCTCAGCCGCGTGCGTGACGACCTTGACCAGCGAAGAGCCGTCCGGATCGCCCCCCTTCACAATCGCACCCGAGCTGCTGCCCTTGATCGTGGCCCCATAGGTGGATAGATCGAGGTCCGCCTTGGCCTTGTCAGGATTGTGACACTTGAGGCATTGGTTCTTGAAGAGCGGCAGCACGTGCTCGTCGTAAGTGACTTTCTGGGCGGTGGCGACAAGCGGGAGCCCCAAGGCTACGGATGCGATGATAAGGCGAGGATTCATGGCGGGATTAAGGTTGGTTGGTCAAGGGCGCAGGATGGCCAAGGCACAAGCCGCAAGGAGGCACGAGCATGAGGCGCACAGGCAAAGAACCTGTCCGCAGCATCCACCTGAGATGGAAATGCGGGCCATGCGGACAATTACCTAACGGGTTCAGTGGTTAAAGATGAACTCTTTGGAGTTCAAAACCGCCCAGAACATGTCGTTGAGAGCCAGCGAGCGCGCAGAGTTGTCCTTCGCCTCCTTCAAGAACTCTCCCAGCTTGGTCTGCTCGGTCTGGGTGGGCGGACGGGAGAAACAACGCCAGTATATGTCCTCGATGATCTGCTCATTGGTCTTGCCTTCCTTCAACCCGGCGGCAATTAGCCCGCCGCTGAGGATCTTCTGATTCACCGTCTCACCGTTGAGCAGATGCAAAGCCTGCGAGAGATTGGGCTCCATCTTCACCTCGCAGGAGCAAACGGTGTCACGATTGGCCCGGCCGAAGGTGGTCAGGAAATAGGTGGAGGTCCGCCCGTCCACGATTTCCACTGCGCGGGCACCCAAGGGCAGGCCGCGGAACTTGTCCTTCGTTGACGTGACCACGTTGATGGCGTCCAGAAGCACCTCTGCGCGCAGCCGGCGGATGGTGCCCTTCGCGAAGTTGCGCGTGTCGGCGGCGTTCATCTCGTTGGACTTGGCGGCGAGCTGGTAAGTCCGTGAGTTGCAGATGTCGCGCACCAACTTCTTGAAATCATAGTTGGAGCCGGTGAAGCGCTTGCCCAGCTCCTCCAGCAACTCGGGGTTGGAGGGAGGATTGCTGATGCGCACATCATCCACCGGTTCCACGATGCCTTGGCCAAAGAAATGCGCCCACACGATGTTGGCGAGGTTCTTGGCAAACCACGGATTCCGCGGCGAGGCCAGCCACTTGGCCAGCACCTCGCGGCGATCAGCCCCTTCAACAGGCTTGTCCATATCCATCCCAAGATACTTGGGGGGGATGTCCCGATTGCCGACCGGGTGGCGCACCCCGCCATTGGCGCGGTTGTAAACCACCGTTTCACGCTGATCCTCGCCCGTCTTGCGGCCCACCTGGGCAAAGAAGGCGGCGAAGCTGTAGTAGTCGTTCATCGTCCAGCGGTCGAACGGATGGTTGTGGCACTGCGCGCACTGCATCCGCATGCCCATGAACACTTGGGCGACGTTTTCGGTGAGCTTGAGAGTGTCCGTCTCGACCTTGTAAAAATTGGCGGCGGGATTGGCGAACGTCCCTCCGTTGGCGGTCAACAAATCCTGCACCAGACGATCAATGGGCACGTTCTGGGCAAACTGGTCCTTGAGCCAGTCATAGTATTGCAGTGCGGACTTGTATTGGAAGCGGTTGTTGTCCGTCCGGATTTGGAGCAGTTCAGCCCACTTCATCACCCAGATCTCTGTGAACTCTTTCCGCTCGAGCAACTGATCGATCATCTTCTCGCGCTTCTTAGGATTCTTGTCGGAGAGGAAGGCCCGCACATCATCCGGTTGCGGCATCGTTCCGGTAATGTCCAAGGAGACACGGCGCAGGAATGTGGCATCGTCGCAGAGTTCGCTCGGAGTGATGCGGATTTTCTTCAGCTTGTTGTGAACCAGCGTGTCGATGTAGTTGTGCTCGGCAACGTTGGGGAACTGGTAATCCGGCTTCTTGGGTATTGAAATGGCCGGTGAACCAACCGTGTAAGCATCGAAACGGGCCATGATGAATGCTTCCCCCGGCTTGTCCGAAGTCAGCAAACCGGCCTGGGAGGACTTGATGGCCCCGTCGTTGTTACTGATGAACACGGAGAGCTTGGTCACGTCCCGGTCACTCCCGTCGCTGTAGCGAGCCCGCACCGTAAGCTGCTGGGTAGAGCCGGCACCTTCCAAGACCACCTGCGGAGGATAAATTTCCACCTCCACTACCTGGGCGACATCCTTCACATCGGGAACCGCTCCGGCTTCGAGCCACTTCACGACCGTGGCCAGCAGCTCACCATCGGGTTCGATGCACTTGCCGCCGGTGTGCTGCACCTTGCCGGTGGCCTTGGTGAGGAACAAGCTATCCTCGGGGATGGCCAGATTGACCCGGCGACCAATTTGCTCACGGGTGATTCGGTAATAATCGCCTTCCGGATCGAAGCCGAAAACCGACAGGCGAAAACCGTCCTTGCCCCGCGCTGAACCATGGCAGGAGCCGGTGTTGCAACCGCCTTTGCCAATGATTGGCATGATGTCGAGCTTGAAGCTCAACGGCGGGATGTGGCTGGCATTTTCCACTTTCAACGGCACGGTCATTGTCCGCCCTTCCACCTTCACCTGCACCTCGCTCTTGCCGTCGGCGAGCGGAACCAGCGTGGTCTTCTCGAAGCGCGCCAGCGTCTTGTCCACCACGGTGAAAGTGGCCTGCGGAGTCAAATCACGCGTGGTGCTGTCGGAATAGGTGCCTTGGACGACGAAGGACTGAAGATCCACCTTGGATGACAGCGTGGCGTCCGGCGGATACACCTTAATGTCCACGAGTTCCGGTTTGGGAGCGGCAAAGGCAGCCAAGGGGACCAAGGCCAGCAGAGCGAGAGAGGCGAACTGTTTCATAGGCGTTTCTATTTTCCGTTCGTGAAATGGGCGGCTGGCTTACTTGCCGGACTTGCCCGGCTTGGTGGCCGGGGTGGCAGGTCGGGCTTCTGCGAGCTGCGCACGCGGACCATCCAGACGCAAGGCTCCGCTGCCGGCAAACGTTTGGGTGACAGGCTGGCCTTTGAGCTTGAGGTCCATGGCCACAAAGAGCGAACGGTGCATGCCCTTCACCGCATTCGTGGTTGTGTTCACCTCGAAGAAGATTTCCTTGTCTTCCTTGGTGATGTATTTGGGCTCAGCATTGGCACCGCCTGGCAAGCCCATCAGCCGCACCTCGGCCTTGCCCTCGAAGGGCGTCTTCTGTTCCAGCTCGCACCGCAGCTTGACCGATGTCCCAACAAGCGTGTTGGTCTGAACGATCTTGCCGCCAACAAAGGCAGGGGCGATTTCCAGATCCGCGAGCTGGGAGGAGGCGTAGGCAGTTCCACCATCGACCGTGGCCGAGGCCAGAATGGCGATCTGCCACTTCTTTAGCATGGCATTCCCGTTGGCATTAAACATGTAAACCACCGACTTCTCATCCTTGCCAATCGTCATGTCCGGCGTGGTCCCAATGCCCGGAGGATTGAACAAGTTCATTACGCGAATGGGGGCATCAAAGCCCGGCTTGCGATGGGCGACAACCTTGACTCCGAGCGACCCACTTTGAACCAAGGGGGCCTTGATTTCCTCGATATCAATCTTGAAGGGAAGCTCCTCAACCACGGCCACGGCGATTTTGTCCGTCCAAGTCTGATAATAAACTCCGTCATTACCCTGCTGCACCAAGTCGTAATTCTGGTAGATGCCGCCCTTGACGGAAGCGGTCGCGTCCTTGGGCGTGCCGATGGTCAGATTGGCCAGCTTGCCGGCCACGGGGGCATCGGCGGCCGCCTCGAACACCACGGGCCAAGTGGTCTGATCCTTGGGAATCGCCGAGGCCACCAGCTTGATGCCCGAAGGAAAATCCTCCATCGCAAACATAAGGTCACTCACCCCGGCCGGCAAATCCTTCCGCCGCACACTTTGCAGGGAGGCAAAACGATTGCCCCGGGCCACCACAATGGACTTGCGGGTTTGAGTGTCGTAACGCGCCGTGTCCGCAATATAGGTCGTCAGTTCAGGCACCACCGGCGAGCACTCAACGCGGTAGGTGCAATCTGGCCCACCATAACCAAGGTGGTCGGTTATCTTGAGCGTGAACTCCCCGTCTTTGGGCACCGTGAAGCGCATGTAGCTGTCCGCCCCACCGGTGTCATCGTTGCTCGCGATGGTCTTGCCATCGGCGTCCGCCAAAACCATCACGGTGTCGAGCTGGGAGCGAATGCGGCGGGCATACACGTTGATGTCATAAACCTGCCCCTTCTTGGCGGTGAAGCGGAACCAGTCCACATCACCCTTTTTGGAGATGATGCCGTTGAACGCCAAGGGCAGCTCGCTCTTGGCGAGCGTGGCCTGCTTCACCTCGTCGTTGGGCTCGACTTCGTTGACATTCCCAAACGGGGAGATGCGGACCAAGTTCGGACTGGGTGCGGAAAGCCCCTTGCGCTCGGCGAAGACGCCAAACTTCAACCGATTGGCCGCGGGGAGCGAAAAGGTCTGGGTGAAATCCCCACCGGCATCGCCGATGAACTTGACCTCCAAGGACTCACCCGCCTTGCCGCCCGGGGGAAACACGCCGCTGGGACGAGGAAAGCTCCCAATGTGCGCGCGGTAGGAAGCGCCCGAACCATAGGAAGATTCGCGAATCTCGATGAGATACTCGCCATCCGCCGGCGCAATGATTGTCGCGAACGTGTCCTGCACGAAGAGCGCCGTGTCGTCGGCCTTGGCCAAGGTTTTGCCGGTGGAGTCATAGATGGCAACGTAGGGGTCGAACATGGAGCGCCCCATGCGCATGCCCTCGACTTCCACGGAAAGCGGCTCGCCCTTCTTCATCTCGACGCGGAAATAATCCACATCCTCGGTGCTGCAAGAGCCCAGCACGGTCGTGTTGAGGGGAATCTTTTGTGCCTTGTCACGCGTAGTGTTCGGCTCGACCTCGTCCAACTGCGCGAACGGGGTGATGGTGAATGTGCGCAGTTCCGACACGCCGGTGGCCGTGCGGATGCGAACCTTGTGCTCGCCCAACTGGCAATCCGCCTCCACCTTCAAACGCGCGATCACTTGGTTATCCTTCGCTTCCTTGAGCTCAAGCACCTTGATGCCAGGCTCGTAAAGCAGGAGTTCCTTGGCATCGGCGAGCCGGGTGCCATTGAACTTCAGTTCCGCCTCTGTCCCACGCTGCAATCCGCTGGGCGAGGTGGTGGTCAGTTGCGGGGCAACTGCCAGCAGCGAGACGGTGGACAGGGAAAGGAGAAACGCGGAGGCGATGTGTTTCATGGGCAGCGAGAAAAATGTCGCGGTTTCAGTCTGTTATATTACGTGCAATTGAGCGTTAAAAACAGAACAGGGCAATGCCGTAATCCGACACTGCCCCGCTCTTCAAGATTGGGCCGTAGGCTTGGTTGCCATGCGGTGCCGGACTCAGGCCAGCAAGTCCTTCTGGACGTGACCGTCGATGACGATGGCCTGCGGACGGCTGCCGGGCGACATGAGGCGCTTCTCCGGGTCAATGCCGATCAGGCTGTAAATGGTCGCCGAGTAATCGCTGACGGATAACGGATCCTGATCTGGTTCCGCACCCGTGGCATCGGACGAACCGTGGATGTAGCCACGCTTGACCCCACCGCCAGCCATGACGATGGAGAAGACCTTCGGCCAGTGGTCGCGACCAGCGGTGGCGTTGATCTTGGGCGTGCGGCCGAACTCGGACGTGACGAACACGAGCGTGTTGTCCAGCATCCCGCGTTCATCAAGGTCGCGGATGAGGCGGGCAAACGCTTGGTCAAAATTCGGCATCTGGTTTTCCATCGCGCGCTTGATGTTGTCGTGATGGTCCCAGCCGCCGTAGGTCATGGATACGAAGCGGACGCCGGACTCCACAAGGCGGCGGGCGAGCAGCATACGCTGGCCGGCGGTGTTGCGGCCGTATTCATCGCGCAGCTTGGCGTTTTCCTTTTCGATGTCGAAAGCCTCACGAGCCTTCTCGGAGGAGATGAGGCTGTAAGCGCGTTGATAGAAGGTGTCCATGCCCTCAAGCGCGTCGGTCTTCTCGATGGCCGAGAAGTGGGCATCAACCGCCTCACGCATGGAGCGGCGGGTGGCGAAACGCTTGTCATCCACACTGCCCGGGAGCACAAGGTCACGGACCTTGAAGCCGGCACTGGCCGGATCCGCACCCAAACTGAACGGGCTGTAAGCGGAACCCAAATAACCGGTTCCACCGTTGGCCGTGACACTAGGAATGGCTACATAGGGCGGGAGGTTGTTGCGCGGTCCAAGCTCATGGGAGACCACGGAGCCGAAGCTCGGGTATTCCAAAGCCGGGCTGGGACGGACGCCCGTCATCATGTTGTGGGTGCCGCGCTCGTGGGCCGCCTCGCCGTGCGTCATCGAACGCACCACGGTGATCTTGTCGGCAATCTTCGCCGTTTCCTTCATCAACTCGGAGAAGTGGGTGCCCTCAATCTTGGTCTTCACGGTCCCCAACGGGCCGCGATACTCGATGGGGGCATACATCTTCGGGTCGAACGACTCCTGATGGGCCATGCCGCCCGGCAGGTAAATATTGATGACGTTCTTGGCCTTGCCTTCCTTGGAGGGAGCGGCCTCGTAGGCGTTGGCCTTCAGGACGTCCCCAAGCGTCAGCCCCAAAGTTCCCAGCGCGCCCACTTGGAGAAAGTTGCGGCGGGAGGTGTAGAAGCTATGCTCGGAAGAATTGCACCAGCGAGGTTGATTGTTGCTCATAGAAATCGTTTTCAGGTTACTCGTCCCTGTTCTGGACGGAGTCGGAACAAGGTTATTCGATGTGCACCAAATAAATTCTCAACAATCTTGTTTCTGGTCAGGACTGGCTTTGGAACTGACCGCTGACCGCTGCCAACGCCACTCCAATAGTCGCCTTGTTTCGGGGGCAAGTTTGAATTCTTGGCCAATCCGCAGCCCCTCCACCCAAAAAATCTGCCCCGCCGAGGTCTCGGCTACCAGCCGCCGATGCCGCTCGGCACTGGGAACCTTTGCGTTCGTGAAAAGGTCCTGCAATTTCGCTGCCGAAGGGTATCCGCTGGGCCGAAATCGATCCCCCGGCCGCCAGTGCCTCAACCGCACACTGGCACCCACCGCATCCGCGTCAAAGCGCTCCAGCCCGGCCACCCGCCGCAACCGTTCCACCTCACGCGATGGTCCCACGCCCCATTTGATCTGCACTCCCTCAAAGCAAACCTTCCCACGCTTGGCCCCCAATTGAACTACCACTTCAGCGTCGCTGGCGACGGCAGGCTCGACTTGTGCCCACCTGACTTTTCCGGTGCCCGGCTCAGATACCAACCAGCCGGCCCCGCACGAATGCCGCACGCCCGGCTGACCGCGCAGTTGCTCCACCAGCTCGAACTCCGCCGGCAAGCCCAGTTGCTCCAGTTGCAGGCACAGGCACTGCCGTTGCAGCGCCACGGGCAAGGCTTCAAATCCCCTGGCCCGATGCCGCAGCCACCGCTCCGCCTCCGCCCGGACGAACGCCGCATCGCTGTCCACGATGTCCATCGCGCGCAACACCGTCTGCGCCACGGCGGGCTGGTAGGCCTTGCGCAGGAGCGGCAGCAACTGGTGCCGGATGCGATTGCGCAAGATGTCCGCCGAGGTGTTGCTCGCGTCCTCGCGAAACTTGATTCCAGTCGCCACAGCAAATTCCACCAGCGCAGCCTTGGGCTGCTCCAGCAGCGGACGCACCAGCTTCACCGCCGCATCCGCCGGCGAAACCCCGCTCCATTTCATCCCAGCCAGACCGCTCCCAGCCCCGCGGAACAGCCGCAAGAAGAACAGCTCCACCTGATCGTCCGCGTGATGCGCCAGCGCCACCACAGCGAGCCCCCGTTGCCGGGCCGTGCGCGCCAGAAACTCGTGCCGCAGTTCCCGCGCCGCCATCTCGATGG
>Ga0255095_1000389_pt1 | contig 23173 bp, 11 predicted proteins | sample Colum_Law_RepC_8_2_FD_188435 | JGI IMG/M metagenome (GOLD analysis project Ga0255095, IMG submission 188435) | Freshwater microbial communities from Columbia River, Oregon, United States - Colum_Law_RepC_8d | ecosystem: Environmental > Aquatic > Freshwater > River | place: USA: Oregon...
CCACCAAGAAGTGCCCCAAGGCCGCCACCGCCTCCTCCACCAGCACCACCGCCGGCCCCTCCTCCGGCACCACCACCACCTGCTCCCGGAGTTCCTGGAGGAGCACCCGGAGGCGTTGTCCCCGGAGCGACACCGCCGCCGGTCAAAGCTGCGGCGTTAGTGCTGTTAAAGTTCCCCGCGTTTGCTGGAGCAATACTCAATTCCTGAGGAGCCATTACCGCAACCGTTCTATAGTGGGAAGAACCAGCGGTAGCAACCTCCTGCTCAGCCCCGATTATCTCAATACCCAGTGCGAAAGTGCCATCTTTGCCCACTCCAACCAAACTATGAGCCCCTGGAACTAGTCCGGCTACAATAAACTCCCCGTTGTTCTCCACTTCGGCCTTTCCTGCGATCTTGCCCTCCCGAACAAAGTAAATCGTCAGGTCAAGCACTTCACGAACCCGTCCAGTGCGCTCGTCAAGCAGATTAATGGCACCTCTTAGTCGGCCATCTTTCTGCAACTGAACCCGATGTCCAACGACGGAGGTTGAGACATCGCCTTCGCCAAGCGGGAACTTCTGATCCTCATCACCGGCAGCCTGATCGAAGCGGAGATCAGCCTTCGGAAGCTTCGCACTAATCAACTGTCTGACAATTCCAACATCGGGACCGGAAACCATCGATGAGACCACGTCGATTTCATTATTCGCAGGATGTTCTTCATCTGATGGAACCAAGTTGATGCCGTAAAGCAAAAAGCTGTCATCACCATAAGCCAACAAGGCGGCGACACCCGGCTTCAACCCGCTAATCTTAAAGTTACCCTGCTCATCCGTGATTGCTTTGCCCACTTCAGAGCCCCCCTGAACCACTTTCACTGTGATGCCGGAGGCCACCGTGGATTCCGTACCGGACGTAATTGTGGACAACTTCCCAGAAAAAGCCCCTGAAGCGTCAAGGACAACATCGTGACTACTTGAGTGAATTACCTGATCTGGAGCCAAAGGCTGGCTAATCGACTTGGCAACCTCCTCAACAACAGTTTCCGCAGTAGTTGGATTCTCTACATTTGGCACAACGTCCTCAGCCCCGACCGGAGTTTCTTGCTGTGACGATGCAGAAAGCGAGACATACATTGAACCAGCGGTCACAGACGCGGCTAATCCAACCAGTGCAATGCCGGAGAAAAACTGATTAGACTTCATCTGACGATTTCCCTTTCTCGGGGACTATCATGCGAGCGTAAACATAAAGATCTGCGGGAGGAAAACCTCGGGTTTCAACCCCTTACTCAATCTTCCACCCAGAATTATGCCGGGGCCGCCCAAGTCAACGCAACTCAGAATCCGGATAATTCGTCGGATCTGGATAAAGCCACTCAATTCCCCAAACTGACCAAATCGACACCCGAAATTCAACGAAAGCCCGGAAATTGTGACCACCACTCGAGTTACCACATGGAACGTCAATGGATTGCGCGCGGCTATTCGAAAAGGATTCCAAAGACACTTGGACGAGATCAATCCTGACGTATTACTGTTGCAGGAGGTCAGAGCTCGACCAGAACAGTTGCCCAAGGAGTTCCAGAGTCCCGATGGATGGCATGTCATCTGGAATCCTGCCGAAAAACCGGGATACTCCGGAACAGCCATTTGGTCTCGCCACCCAATTCAAACGCATCAACTTGGGCTATCGCCATCTACCCCTGACTCTGAGGGTCGGCTAATCGAAGCCGAAATCAACGGTCTCCGCATCGCATCTGTTTATCTCCCGTCCGGCTCTTCCAGCCCGGAACGGCAAGCAGTCAAGAATGAATGGTTAGACCAATTCATAATTTGGTCATCAAAAAGAACTGAACAAAAACCCACTTTTTTTGGCGGCGACATCAATATTGCACACACCGAGAAAGACATCTTCTACGCGAAAGCTAATGAGCAAACATCTGGCTTCCTCCCGCATGAGAGAGACTGGTTCGGCGGTTTGCTGAAATCCGGTTGGCACGATCTCGTTCGAGAACACCACGGCGACGTTCAGGGCCCGTACTCCTGGTGGTCAAATCGAGGCAAAGCCCGTGAACTGGACCGAGGCTGGCGAATTGACTATCTGCTTTGCAACAAGTCTGCCCGAAGTTTGTTTGAGTCCGCCATGATTCATCGCGAGGCTGGTCTTGAAGTGAGTGACCATGCACCCGTTTCGATCGATATTCGAATTCCCTGAGAAACCCGACAATTGATTTCTTATCGAGAGCGATCAAAGGGAGTAATACTCAACCTAACTCGAAGACAGCAGGATGTCTCCAAATTGTTCCGGACACACCCGAACAAACACTTCGTTTGAACACGGTGACGGCCTTAATTTGCTGGTCCCAGGATCGTACGAAAGCCCTGAATCTCCTAAGATTCATTTCCAGGCGATGGGCTAAACGGCCCGTCCGGCAATTCCATTTTGATTCCCAGAAGCCACGTTTCGACTCATGTTTCAACCTGTTTCAGACAGCAATTTTGTTACTGGCGAACATTCAGTTTTGAAGTTTTGGGAGATCCAACAGATCTTTCGCCAACTTCGGCAGAAGAACGCCGGCCGCAAGCGATGGAGTTTTCTTGACGGGCCGATCACAGCGAACAACCCGATGGGAGTTCATCATGCCTGGGGCCGCACGTACAAAGATACCTATCAACGCTTTTTCGCGATGACCGGACATGATCTGCGATATCAGAACGGGTTTGACTGTCAGGGTCTGTGGGTTGAAGTGGAAGTGGAAAAACAGCTTGGCTTGGGGACCAAGACCGCAGTTCACGAATTCGGCATCGACAACTTCGTCAATGAATGCAAGCGACGAGTTCTCCGGTTCGCGGCTCGCCAGACCGAACAGTCGCAACGACTTGGCTACTGGATGGACTGGGACAATCCGACCCAGCTCCGACAATTGGCTGCACATTTAGGCACTGACGCAGAATTCACAATTACAACTCCGAGCGGGAGGACGGAAACGGCAAAGGCTCATCAACTGGTTGAGAAGCTAGGCAACCAGGAATGGGGCGGAAGCTATTTCACATTCAGCACTGAGAACAACGAAACAATCTGGACCTTTCTGAAGAAGTGCTTCGAACGTGGCAAGATCTATCAGGGTCACGACGTCATGCCCTGGTCCGGCCGCGGCGGCAGTGCATATTCGCAGATGGAAATTGCTGAAGGACGCAAGCTGACGACGCATAAGAGCGTGTTCGTGCGGTTTCCATTGCAAGATCGTGAAAACGAATACCTACTCGTCTGGACCACAACCCCATGGACACTCACCAGCAATGTCGCCTGCGCGGTGAATCCGGATTTGGACTACATCAAGCTTCAAACCAAACGTGACAACGCGATCTATTACTTCGCCAAGGACAACCTGAACTTTCAGCGACTGTCGACTGAATTCAAAGACGGGTTCGGTCGACCAGAATGGAAGTGGCCGGAAAGCGTTCCAAAGCTGAAAACGCTGGCTCAGATCTTTAAGGAACAAGGCGGCTTCGAAGAACTCAGCATGCTCAAGGGCGCCGAGATGGTCGGCTGGAGATATGACGGGCCGTTTGATGAACTACCGGCCCAGCAAATGGATGGTGGGTGCCCTGTTGATGAAAGCAACCTTGGCAAATGCGGAAAGTCATGGCACAAAGTCATCGACGGCGGCCGCGATTCGCGCGGCAGCGCGAACGTTGTTGCGGGTGAAGGCACCGGCATTGTTCACATGGCTCCCGGCTGTGGTGACATTGACCATAAAATCGGCTTATCTGTCGGCATGCCCGTCATTGCACCTTTGAAAGATGATGGCACGTACTCTGCTGAGTTCGGTGAGTTCGCGGGGCTTGAAGCGATCTCCCCAAAGACGGCTGAGTTGGTCTTCGAGAAGCTCAAGGCCAAGGGAATGCTGGTTGCCGTTGAAACGTATCCGCATATCTATCCGCATTGCTGGAGAACGGGTGATGAACTGGTCTTCCGATTGGTTGACGAATGGTTCATCAACATGGACTGGCGTGAAGAGATCAAAGATGTGACGCGCCAGATCAAATGGTTGCCGGACAGCATCGACGGACAGGAACGCGAGATCGACTGGTTGACCAACATGGGCGACTGGATGATTTCCAAGAAGCGTTTCTGGGGACTTGCCCTGCCGATCTGGGTGAATGAGCTCGATCCGTCAGACTTCGAAGTGATCGGTTCGCTTGCGGAGCTCAAAGAACGCTGCGTCGAAGGCTGGGGAGATTTCGAAGGCAACACGCCGCATCGTCCGTGGATCGATGGAGTCATCATCGAAAGCCAAACGCCCGGCAAAGAAGGCCAGCGAATGCGCCGCGTTCCGGACGTGGGCAACCCATGGCTCGACGCAGGCATCGTGCCGTTCAGTACGATGGGCTACAACACGAACCGCGAAGAATGGCAGAAGTGGTATCCGGCCGATCTGGTCACCGAATGCTTCCCGGGCCAGTTCCGCAACTGGTTCTATTCGATGTTGTCACTGTCGACGATGATGCGATATGACGAAGCCGACAACGCGGAAGACAAAAAGCCGTTCCGCACTCTGCTTGGGCACCGACTTGTTCAGAACGAACAAGGCAAGCCAATGCACAAATCCGACGGCACGGCGATTTGGTTTGAAGAAGCCGCCGAACAACTCGGCGTCGACACCATGCGATGGATGTATCTGGCTCAGAACCCGGCTCAGGACCTGCGATTTGGAACTCGTCACGGCGACAAACCCGTGACACTTCAAACACCGGAAGGGCCAATCGAAAAGACGTTGGAAGGAGTTGCAACTTGTACGGTGACGAGCGGGCCGGCTGATGAGACTCGTCGACAGATCCTGATCCCATTGTGGAATTGCTACAAGTTCTTCGTGGACTACGCGATCGCTGATGGCTTCGTGCCGAGTAATGAATTGCGTCGGCGAGCCGCTGGGCGTCAGCCCTCGGTGTCAACGAGCGCCGCGAATGTATCGACCAGCGCGAACTCGGAGGGCTCACGCCCTGCCGCTCGCCTTGAAAACTACCAGGAGATCGATCGTTGGATTCTGTCCAACCTGCAATCGCTAATCGACGTCGCTCATCGTGAGATGTCGAACTACAACGCTCCTGCGTTCTGTGCGGCCGCGGCAAGTTTCATTGACGATCTCAGTAACTGGTACATTCGCCGCAACCGCCGTCGCTTCTGGCGTTCGAAAGATGCGAGCGACACCGACAAGAACGCGGCGTACAAAACGTTGTATGAAGTGCTTGTCACGCTTTGTCGATTGCTGGCACCCAGCATTCCGTTTCTGACAGAGCGGATGTATCAGAACCTGGTGCTGGGCCAGGATCTCCTTGGTAGCGGAATTCGTGAGAATTCCGATGCAGCTCCGAATTCTGACGAATCCGGCGACACCTCTCCCCTGCCTTCGTCTGTGCATCTCTGCGACTACCCAACCGCCGACAAATCGCTGCTCGATGCGGATCTCAACCTGCGCATGGCGTCAGCTCAGAAGGTTGTACGACTCGGGCATAAGTTGCGGGAAGAATCGAACCTGCGAGTTCGTCAACCGCTGGCTGAACTACGATTTGCATCGTCCAATGCAGACACGGCCGCAGCGATTGAGAAGCTGGGCGACGTGATCGGTGAAGAGCTGAACATTCAAAAAGTGATTCGTCAGGACAACCTCGATTCGCTCGTCAAGTATGCCTACAAGCCGAACCTGAAAACGCTCGGACCAAAATACGGCAAGCTGCTGAATGCTCTGCGAAACAAACTACCGGAACTCGGTGACTCCGTTCTGGCTCCGCTGCGTCGAGGCCAGAATCTGACCGTGGAATTGGAAGGCCAGTCGGTTGATTTAACCCCGGACGATGTCCTGGTCAGTACAGAGCAAGCCGCCGAATGGGTGTGTTCCGACGACGCAGGCATTCAAGTTGCGATCAGCACAGTGCTCACCCCGGAACTAATCCGCGAGGGCATGTCACGCGACTTCGTGCGTCAGGTCCAGCAACTTCGCAAAGACGCCAACCTGAACATCACAGATCGCATCAAGGTGGAGTATCACTCGCAGGAAAACACCGTCCAAGCCATGGTTGCCGAATGGGGTGACTACATTCGCGGAGAAACTATGGCGGACTCGATTGCGTTTTCAATGTCTCCGGGAGTGGAAACGAAATCAGTCAATGTTGGAGAATCGGTTGTGAACATCTGGATTGTGATGTCTTCCTGATGGAGCGTCCATGGATCTTATCGATGAACTGGCGGCCTTGATCAAAGCGTTGAACGACGCAGGGGTTCGTTATGCTCTTTGCGGAGGTTTGGCGATGGCGGTGCACGGGCACCCCCGAGCAACTCAGGATATTGACCTGCTGATTCCCGAAGAAGAGCTGGCAAAGATTCAGCAGGTCGCTGAGACTGTTGGCTTCTGGATTCCGAGTGGTCGGATGCCATTTAAGGCCAAAACCCCGCTGACAATGGAGATTTATCGAGTCTCCAAAGCGGTGGGCTCAATCCTGATACCGCTGGATATGATCATTGTGTCGCCGGCGTTGCAGCAGGTCTGGGAGAGTCGTATGGACTTGCCGCTGGGAACGATCCACTGTCCCGTCGTTTCCAAAGAAGGGTTAATCCGCATGAAAACTATCGCCGGCCGGCTTCGGGATCTGGCCGACATTGAGAGCCTCACGGGAGCTATTGATGAGCCCTGAAGAAGGCCAACGGCAGGAAGCAGAACCGGTCGACATGACGCCCGCTGCCATCATGCAGCGACTGCAGTTAGTGGGCCAGCTCAATGATCTTTGCCGGTTTCTTCAGACCGGCCAGCGGCCAGTGCGCCAAAGCGAGCCTTCGTCACGACAACAGCCCGACGTCGTTGCTGAGCCATCGCCGTGACGTTCCTGAAACGAGGGCTCCCGGCCTTCGAAGCCATCATCAACGGGATTTTGGCTGCCTGTTGTGCGTGATGATTGCCCTGATGCCAATGTTATCTCTGGAACGACAGCTTCCGTGGTTTCCAGCGGGTAAGGAAAGCGTCAGCATTATTTTGCGGGCGTTCCTGACACTCTAAGGCGTGAACATCTGGCGAATCCTCACGGCACACCTTGATCTGAACTCGCCGCCCAGCCCCTCTGCTGCTCTGCGCTTTGAGCCGTCTTCAATCGCTGTTCTTCGCCTTTTGTCTTTTCTAGGCGACCTCTTCCACATGCTCAGAGCGGGGCGGTTATTGTGATGTGCAAGTACCAGGCATTGCATGCTGCCACAACCAGCAACAAAGTCATGGGGCTGACCTTCCGATGCGGAATGCTGGGAGCGTTTAATTTTTTCTGGCTCTGAATGCCAGGGCAATAACAAACAGCCACTCGTTTGTTGCACGATTCCAGCGATGTCGATTTCTGATTGACATCGCCTTTGAAGCCACTGCCTTCGCCCTTGAACTGGCCAGTTAACCAAATCGGCAATCTTCCACATCCGCGAGACCCATTTTCTGATCCTCGGGCGGGTAGTCCTGAGCTGAACGTATGGAACGGGTGCTATGGGGGAATCTTATCTTGCCCGCATAGCCTCCGAGCACGCGGATATTCCGTACAGCGTCCAAGGCTGCAGGGTCCGTTGGAGTTTATTCATTCGCAAGCAAGCAAAGAAATCTGCTCCATTGCCTTAATAGTTATAGCTGGGGTTGCTCACATCAAAGTCGCGATCGGAAAGCCGAACTTCTGGCTTGATCTCCGTGAACGCGTAGTCTTCCAGCATCGGCGGCTTCGCGTCCTTCTTTTTCGGGAAGCCGAACTGCTGAACTCGCACGGCCAATCCGGTCTTTTCATCGATCCAGAGCCTGGTCATGTGGAACTTGAACTGTTTCCGAGGCTGCGGATGGCTGCTTTCAATCACGCGACACTTATAGTCACCCACCTTCGCATCTTCAAAATACTTGACCTCCGTCTCCGCGTACTTCGTCTCTTCTTCCCACTGAAGTACAATCGACTCCAACATCTTCTTGAGCCCGGCCTTCGTGATTGGATAGCGATTCTCAGCCATCACACGAGAATCTTCGGGAGACAAAGTTAAGGTACCGATCAAAGCAGCGAGACCTGTTTCGTGGACCTGAAGCTTATTGTCATTCTTTCCGTCAACGAAGATGACCTCACGGCCTTCTGAAGGTTCCATAAAGTACATGTAGACGCTGAACGGCTCATGGCGAACCTTCATCTTCATGGTCTGAGAAATCAATTCGTTTCCCACAACTTCCTTCTTCGAGAAGGTACACTCATACCCTTTCATCTCCTGTGCTTTAACAAGACAGCTTTTGGCATGCCGCAATGCAGGCATCAGAGGATGCTCGGCGCCTGACGCTCGCTCATCGGCAGACAAACCCTGATTTACAGCCAACGAAGCACCAGCCATGCACACCATCACGGAGAAGCCACGTCGGGACATTTTCTGACTAACATGATTCTGCTTGATTGACATTCCGCATCTCCAAATTTTTGCAGTGTGCAGTAACATCCATCGATCACGCGAGCCGTTTGAAAGGTCACCAGCAAATTTCGCCGGTCCCCGAAATGCCGCAGTAATCCACGGGTTCCCACAATCATACGAAACCTATTCTTCTCTCCATCGCTGATTTAAACCATATCGCATCATAAAAAATCAAACGCTGAATCCCTGTAAATTCAGTTTGTGGCTCGGAGCCTGAATATCTTCACGAGATGGCTCCACACATGAAAACACCTCTCGACGCCGACTCCGCAAACAACCAATACTCACTGAACTACCATCCTGACGGCAAACGAAAATTGGAATTGTGATAACTCCCGTCGGCCGATAGACTCCGGCAGAAATTGCCCGATGGAGCGGCAATCCTATTTAAAAAAGACGGGATGCGGGAATGGAATCCTCTCGCAGCGGACTACTTTCGACGCTGTTGATGACGTTACCACTGATCGTGGTGCCGGCCATGGCGTTGTTGCGCCCGCCGGGGCAGATGCCATCTGTCTCTACAACGCCGCTCGAAGCAACAGATGGCTCTGCAGAGGAACTCCTTGATGAGTTCGATATTGTCGAGTCTGAATCTGAACCTCGAAAAACGCGTCCTGACCGCGAAACAGATGGTGCCAGCGAGGAATTCGACGAGCTATTTGAAGAGTCTCCGTCCGCTGGTAATTCAAGATCGGCTGACGCGGACCGCCCATTGAAACGTGACTCCACAAAAGCCTTCGACAAAGACCTGTCAAATCCGTTCGACCTTGAGGAATCATCTGACGACTCACTCACAGGGCCGCAAACTCCGAAAACGGCCGGAGGTGCCGAGAGGATCGTTGAAGAACTTAACGTTAACGGAGCATTGCGAACAATGTGGTTTGAAGCTGGCTCAAAAACTCCCGTGGGGTTCGCAGCTTTCTTTCGTGGTCAGACTGAGTTGACCCGAATCCGATTCGAAGCCGTAGGGCAGTCACGTGAAGAATGTGCAAGAAATGTTCTGAATCAGGTTAGGCAGTGGCAGGCTGAACAGACTGTGGAATAACTATCTCGAGGTTTTCTGCAACGAGTTTCCCATGACCACTTAAAGTTTCTTCTGAGCTATCAGGTCCGACATCTCTACACAGACCGGCGAATCTCGCATGCTCACTTTTCTCATTGCCAAGCTCCTCGTTTCTCTCTTCGAAACTGCACGCCGAAAACCCTGAGGAATTTTTGATTCCTCTGCCGACTCCTCTCAGCCATGCCCCCATCATCGCGCGGAATATCGACACGAATCGGACAGCCCTGGTCAACAGTCTCTTCTGGTGGCACAGACCGAGAGCGAATTCAGTGGCTGATCTCGAAAGGATTGTCCCCCGGGGAAACTCGCGGCGCGTTTCAGATTCTTGCCGATGGCGGACTCGTTCGCTCAACTCGCCTTGCTCGACTGGAAGCGGCCTTATTGATTGCCGAAGGTGCGACCCCAGCCAAGAAACTCTCTCAAGTCGCTCGACTGATTGACGTTCGCGAAGTGCAACAACTTATTCAGGTACTGAATGATGGCTATGACCGAACTCGGTCTGCATTCCGAATTGAGCAAACGGCGTCAGGCTATATTCTGATGACGCGAGCTTCACTGTCGGCCTGGCTGGACCGTCTCCATAATCGACAAGCAGAAATGAAGCTGTCAGCACCCATGATGGAAACGCTGACGATTGTCGCCTATCAACAGCCTGTTACGCGAGCCGACGTGGAAGCCATCCGAGGCGTACAGTCGGCCGAGATGATTCGCCAGTTAATGGATCGAGGGCTATTGCGAATCGGCGGAGAAGATGATTCTCTCGGTCGACCTTTTCTTTACGAGACGACTCGGCAGTTTCTGTCGATGTTTGGCCTGCGGAAGCTGGAAGATCTCCCAAATTTCGAGACCCTTCGCAGACAGAGAACATTACCCGCGATCGCTGAAACACCTAACGAGGAAGAAGACGAGGCTGCGTGAAGCAACCAGACCATCTCCGTTAAAACGAAACGCCCATCCTTAACATCATTGCCGCGTCCAGATCCTGCTGGAAAGCAATATCGGTATACTCGATGGACCTGTTAAAGACGTAACCAGCTTCGACAAAGACTGATCGATTTTGTGGCTGCAGATGTTCGAGACCGAATACCAGCCGCAGGTCGCTCAGTGTGAGTTCATCCGCGACTCCGCCGGTCCGCTTGACAGCCCAGGTGTTGCCGCCAAAGACTCCGCTAACATAACCCCACGTCTCATGTTCAGAGCCACTCTTTGCCAGGCGGTAGGAGATTCTGGGTGAGGGAAACTGAATGTCATACTTCCATAACGGCGAGGGCGTCCACAGCAAACCCATCGCTGGCAAAACCGGATAGTCATGGCGTCCCGTGTAAACAACACCACCAGAAACTGAAAGTGTTTTCGGTACCCATTGCCAGGTCAGAAGGCCGAGACCAAACAGCCGAAACGCGTTATCACTGGTCTGAAAATCGCTTCGAACCGACGGGGTCACCAAGATCATCGACCCTAATCGTTCTGAGATCGGACGACGCCAAAACATCTTGACGCCAGTGTCGTAGAGTGATTCAGGAACATCAAAGATCGCCGCAGCCTCAAGTAAATCAGCCCGAAAGTAAGGCGTGATGGATATCACATTGTCCATGCTTCCCAGAGGTATCGCAAAACTGGCGCTGGTGTCGACCGTCCGCACGACAATACCAGTGGCAGGATCATCGCCGATCGAACCATAGCTCACCTGAACACCCTGAAGAAAACCATTTCGATGGCGAACCAGGGGAGTCTCACAGTCGCCGCATTGTTCGCAATCCTGCTCCGCGCAGATTGAATCATCAGTGAAGCCCACTGGTTCAAAAGTGCCGTCTTCGGCAACGTTCACCGCATTACCCGTGTTACTGAAGTCATCTTGCCCTTCAATCAAGGAGCCATTCTCAAATGCGTTTTCCTGATGCATTGTCTTTGTCATTTGGTGTGAGACAAAGACGGGGCGAAACTCTGAATCCCCGGAGTCGCTTGCAAATGACGTGATCCGCAGAGCATTCAGGAAAGGCTCTTCGCCTCTCGCCAGCCGAGAATTTGCGGCAAAAAGCAGAACGATCGGGATGCAAATCAGCGTATGACGAGACAGCATAGAAGTTCCCGACCATTGACCACGGACATACTCAACGCACAAGCGCAGCATCAATCATTGTTCGGATCGCGCAGTGCCGTCTGGTTATATAGGTGTAATGGTCGGCATTTTTCAAATGCTGACAGGGTGTCGTTTCTGCGAATGATCTGACGTATTCGTCTTCAACCTGTCCTTTGTCCGGCAGTTTGCTTCCTTGATGAGAACACTTCAGCAGATTCTTCTGAACATCGGCTGAAGTCTTCTTAAAGCACCATAGGACTGCTATCCTTTGGTACTGCTTGTCATACCGATGAAATGAAGAATCCCAGTGAGAAGATGCTAGCCCTGCGGATGAAGCTTTCGAATACACCCCCTTCTCTCGACTCCACTTAAACTTATCAAACTATGAAGCCATCAGAACTCAAAGCGGACGATCTGCAACTCTGGCTCTCAGCCGCAGTCGAAGCCGCGCAACAGGGTGGAAAAGTTCTTCAGGAATGGATTGGACGGTTTTCTGTCCGGGAAAAGAGTCGGTCCAACCTCGTCACCGAAGCAGATGAAGCCTCACAGTCGGCGATCGTCGAAAGTCTCAAGCGGCATTTTCCAGACCATGGATTCCTCGGCGAAGAAAATCTCAATGATCGAACGCCGGGGACAGAAGCTTTCTGGATTATCGACCCACTCGATGGCACCACAAACTATGTGCACAGCTTCCCGTACTACTGCGTATCGATCGCATTGTCTGTTGGCGGGCGAATTGTTGTCGGTGTTATCCATGACCCAACTCGCAACGAAACTTTCTCGGCGGTAATTGGACACGGAGCGTTTCGCAACGGGCAGCGCATTCAGACGAGTGGAGAGACAGAAATGAAGTCTGCGATGGCAATTGCAAGCTTGCCCGTCGCAACGGATCCCGAGAATCCAGCCGTGAAGAGATTCCTGAAAGCGCTCACACAACTGCAAACAGTACAAAGGACGGGCTCAGCAGCGTTGAATCTGGCTTACGTCGCTTGCGGTCAAATTGATGCGTTTTGGTCCAGCAGTCTCTACGCATGGGATGTTGCGGCGGGGGCCTTACTGGTTTCTGAAGCTGGAGGATCCATTACAACCCTTACAGGCGATGAATTTGATGTTTTCGTTCCAAGCCTGCTTGCTGCCAGTACTGCGACACTTCGCCAAGAACTCGTAACCGCATTCCGTTGATTTCCTTCAACGCCTTCACCAGCCGCCAAATTCCTCCTAAACTAACAGGAGAGTCATTTTCGGAGTCCGCGTCATCTGATGCAGAAAGGAAGCGGGTCGATGAGGCCATTAATCTGCCTGCTGTCACTGCAGCTTTGGGTGATCTTGTCTGCAACTGGGCCTTGCGCCCAGTCTGATAACGCTCTACTGCCACCGTCCGGGACAAGCGAAGCGACTGCCGCAGTTGCGGTGGAATCCAGTGTGGAGGCAGGGGCAATCCTTTTTCGGACTCCTCAGGGCCAACTGGTCCCGGTCGCTGATCTGCTGGGCAACGGCATTGTTGAAGAGATTCTGCAACGTGTTGAAGGACAGCGAAATGAGCCGCGCTTCACAGTATCTCAACTGGAAGTTGAGGGCAGCATTGATCAGGACGAAGTGCGCCTGAAAATTGATCTACAGATCCAGGTGAACTCCGTTAAAGAATGGGTCATCGTTCCTCTGGCCCTTGGGGACGTTTATCTCGCCGGTCCACCGAAAGCAGTGTCGTCAGCGGTAAATGGGCAATCAATGCTCACCACCGGTGAGCAGAATACTCAACAGTGGCATTTACGAGGTAAGGGGCTGCACACAATTTCGATGGACCTCGTTGGAAAAACAAGGGTCGTGTCACCGGGCGTCTCGCAGATCAGCCTCAATCTTCCGGCCGCCCCAATCTCACATGCGATGTTTCAGTTTGGCGGACCAGTTGAACTGTTGAAGCTTCCAGCATCCACTGTCGACAAGACCACCCGTGATGAGCAAGGCGTGCGTAATGTTGAATTCTGGGGTCCGGGGCCTGGTTTTGGAATGACCTGGTCGCAGGTCGTTTCGCGAATCACGCAGAAGCCTGTTATTCAGGTTCAGAACCGCATGAAGCTGGACCTGACCACGATTCCTGTCACGCTGACAGGAACGCAGGTACTTCAGATTAGTGGAAGCCCAGTGAGTGAAATTCAGGTTACGTTTCCGGCGGGGTTTCAACTTGTCGAAGCCGATGCTCGAAACGCTGCCGGGGTCTCCGTCCTGAACAACTTCGAAAGTCCTCCCACGGATGGTCCTGTTGCGGCGTTGTATCGTCTCACCTCCGCACTGGAAGGTACGCTGAATCTTTCGTTTGACCTCGAACTCACCGGCCGTCAGTTTCCACAGGACATCAGAGTCTCCATGCCGTCAGTTCGGGATGCTGGTCAACAGCCGGGAGATTTGGATATTCTTGCTCCGACCGGACTTCTGGTTCAGCAAACAGAACTCCGGGGGGCTCAACGAATTCGTGTGACCTCGGAAGCCGATCTGAGTGTTGCCGCGACAGCATTTCGCATGCGATCACCCGAGTCTCTGATTGTCCTGCACGTCGAGGAGACCGAAGCTCAATTTGCGGTTTCCCCGGAACTCAGTTTGAAACCTGACCCACAGAACGTGGTGATGACAGTCCGCTATCCTGTGAATGTGCTGAAAGGATCTCTGCTGGATCTCTCTATTATCTGGCCGGGTTACTCTGCCAACGAATGGCAAATCGTCCCTGGTACGCTTCGTCTGGAAACAGGAAAGAACAGTTTTCCGTTAACGAGGACTACTTCAGAAACAGACAAAGATATGCTTCAGGTTACCTTTCCTGAAAGGCAATCCGGGCAATTCACCGTCGTCTTCAGCGCGTATGCGCCTCTGGCGGAAGTGCGATCGGGAACAATACAATTACGCTGCCCGGAGGTTGCAACTCGACGCGCACAACCTTTTGTCATTCGAACCATCGAGTCCGATGAATACTCTGTTCGCCCCATCAACATGGGAACAGGAGAACTCCTGCCGTCTGTGCCTGTTGCGGGGGCGTTGACGGGGATTGAAGTTGATGACGGATTGAAGTCGGAAAGCTGGCTTCACGATGATCCAACAAATCCTATTCGCCTCGAACTACCGGCGCAGGCGCCGTCGGTTAACGCGGAAATCACCGTGGGATTACAACCTCGAGAAAACGGCATTGAAGTTCAACAGTTGATCCATTTCGAGATCGAACATCGTGACTTGACGAGCCTTCAACTACAGGTTCCGGATGGCATTCGTCGTCCCACAGTCAGAATCGCGGGGACACCCGAACCGCTTCGAGGGACCATTGAATCATCCAACTGGAGTTTCCGGCTTCCGGAAAGTCGGCGTGGCAGCCTCGACGTCGAGGTGACTTATTTGTGGTCAAGTCCGCTTGAGGCGGCACAGCCAATGAATCATGTGTATCAACTCCCGGTGATTATTCCGGAGTCCACAACGGTCCTCAGTATTCTTGCTGGAACAAGTTCTTTTAGTGGCCTCCGTGTTCCGGATGATTCCACATGGTCTCCAGTCTATTCAGAGACTTTTGAGTCCGCGATGCAAACGACACAGCCTGTGACTGTGATTCCAATTCAATGGACCGACCGGATGGCCCTGACTGCCTCCATAAGCCCGGATCTGGTCTTCGTCGGAACGACAATCATTGGCGGCCAGGCCATTACGTCAACACTTGCAGTTTATGATTCGGTCCCGGACTCACTTGTCATTGAAACTCCTGAGGACTTAAAGCTGGAAACAATACGGCTCGGTGGTCGTACATTGCGAGCAAGCGGTGCGGATTCCGTTGTCATGCCCCCTCAGAGGATCGCGGATCGGCGAGTCACGCGTCGCACAATTGCCGTTGATAAGATCGACGGTATTGGCAGTGGCCCCGTACTCTTCGAGATTCGCGTTCGCGAAAAACTACCAGAAACAAAAGCACTGTGGTTATCTTCATTGTTCCGTAGAGCATCTATCGTCGGTGAGTCTGCGGCAGCTCCGGTTGTTTGGTGCGTTGGATCTCAGGACGAGTTTCAGGCCGTTTCTGCATCCACCACATTCTTGTCTTTGACCCAGCGAGGAGCGACTATTCTTCCGGGAGGTGAGACGGTTCGCAGTCTGGCAGATCGACAGCTTCTTGCTGTAGTTTCGCCATACTCAGAGGACCTCCAGAATGTGATTATCGAGAGAGCGGATGAATGGTTGGGGCAGCCCGGACGCCATGATTTATTTTTTGGTTCTTCAGAATCGGGTGCCCTGAAGCTTTATCTGGTCCCACATGTCGCTTTGCTGCTGGTGAGTGCATTAACTTGTGTTCTTTTCTATCTGACGTCCTGGCTTTTCAGAGGACTTACAATAACGGCCCCAACCCTGCTATTGATCTGTTTCGGCCTGGCCGCCTGGCTCTTTGTCCCGGAGCGAACTCTAATCGTGGCTCCTTACGTTGCAATGGGCGTACTGTTTGGATTTGTTTCTGCCACGATACAGCGAATGACCAGCGAACGACGAATGAGATTCTCCGGGTCTTCGAAAGTTAACGAGTATCCCACGGTGTTTGGTTTCTCTGGTGTAATGACGTCACCATTGCCGGATTCTGGAGGTCCGATTTCCGCACAGAACTCGCGTGCTTCGGATGTGAAAGTAGGTTCCGCTGGTTAATCCGTCCGTCAATTTTCTCAGTTTCAAATTGAATCCGGGATTAACGAATTAACTTTTTCACCTCGACTTAGAGGATTCCACTTTCCGCTCGATGATGCATTTCGCAAAAGTTGTCGTGACTAATTCCCGGTCTGAGACTGACGGATCTTCATGAACGTTCTGGCCTTACTTCTGATGATGCTGATGCAGAATTCGACCGATGGATCGAATCCGAGCGATCATGCGCAGAACGAGACTCCTGAACTCTCAACCGAAACCGTGCCTCTTGATGAAATCAGACAGCGTGCAAACGCCGGAGAATATGTTCCAGTACCGCGGAGCGGATTAGACGAGATTCGGACAAAGAGTCAGGAATCCGAACAACCGGAGTTCGCAAAGAATCGATCGAGAATCAGCAACGCGTTGTACGAAGCCACTCTGGAGGGCTCCCGGATCACCTCGGGCAAGGTTGAACTCCGATTCTATGAAAATGAAGAACATTCAACAGCCAGCACTGACGACCAACTCGCTTTAACTCCACCGTCTCAGTCCGAAATTCAAAACGGAAACGGTTCCGACCGATCCACTGGAGGGCCGCTGTTGTTGGGAACAACCAACCTTCAGCAACTGAAACTAACGGATGATCAGGGGCTCGTGACACTTGGATCCGACGCCTCACGACGGATATTTGTGCTCCGATCCGGCGTGCCGACCCTTCTTTCCGGCACATGGACGGCCGAAGGGCTTGTGGCTGGCAACGTCGTCATGTTTCGGTTCTCACTGCCGAAAGCCACAACTTCGAAATTCCTGCTGCATACTCCTCCTGGAATTCAGGTCAGCAGCGTTGGCAGTTTAGTTCTTGGCCCGGAGATTTCTGAATCGCGCTCGACGTGGACTCTGATCCCGGGGGATTCATCACGTTTGACGATAAGTTGTCGACCTCAGTCTGACCTGAAGTCTCAGGAATCTCTGACGCTAAACGGTTTCACTGCCAGCCATATTGCTTCCGGAGAAATACTGGCATCGCGCTGGACAATCGGCTTACCGACATCGGTTATTCATCCGATTACGATCGTGGCCCGCATTCCGGAAAGCATGCGAGTCAATGAGGTTTCTCTTGAGGATAAGCGGCCTGTCGATTGGTCCGTCGTAAAAGAGAGTAATCAATTCCTTTTGAAGATGTCGATCCCGAAGATGACATCAGGTGCCGTGATAACGATCTCAGCAGAGTCCATACTGCCTCAGTCCGAAACATGGAACCTCCCCATGCTTTCGCCATCTCATTGGGTTAGCACGGACAATCAGTATAAAGGCCTGATTCTTCTGCCGATGAGCCAGATCAGCGTGTTACTTCCGTCGACGATCAAGCTTGATGAGTGGACTCTGGTTGGAATTCAGGAACGAGATGTTGTTACCCGCCCTGATCAGTCAAGGGAGTATCAACTGACTCAGTTTCTGCCCGAGGCATCCGCAGTCGTTCGCACGTCAACGAACCAACCACGAATCAGTGAAGCCCTTGCAACTATTGTCGAGCCGGCCGGGCGTCTCGCAACTGTCCGCTGCCTTACGAATGTCAGTTGTGAGGCGGCTCCTGTTGTGGAACTGAGGTGGCCTGTGACCCCCGGATGGCAAGTGATCGCAGTCCGCTATGCATCTAACTCCCGCTCTCTGTTTTTTGAAGCGACCGATGTGAGTTCTGCGTCAGATGCAAGCTTGCTGACAGTTCATCTTCCGGAAGCACTTGAGCCGGGAGCATCGCGTCTGCTCGAGATTCAGTTGCAACAGACCGACAATGCGGACCAATTGTTACTTGCGCTTCCGCTGCAGTCGATTCCGGAGTCCGAAAGAACCATTTCAGTCGTGATGTTTCCACCCGCATTTACTCTGAACACCGACCTCCAGCGACGATGGAGCATGGGACGTCGCTCAATGAGTCGCGACGAAGTGCTGCAACAGATGTCCTGGTTCCCGACCAGTCGTTTTCTTTCCGGTATGGAAGCCTTCGAAACGGGAAATGCAATATCATTGACGCCACAAATCTATTCTCCAGCGAACAATCTGATTGGCACCGAACAGCAATTTGAGCACACAATCCGAATCACAGACGGGCTGATTGTGGAGAATTCACGAATTCAGATCCCTGTGGAAATGCAGACGAACAACAATCTCACTGTGACTGTAACGTCCAGCGCGAGTCCTGATCTGAGATGGACCATCGATGGTGAATCTGTTGCCGCCCGACGCGTAGACGATCCCGACCTGACATCTGAATGGAAGCGATGGACGATACCGTTAAAGAATCCCGGCACGGGATCGCCTGTTGTTGTTCGGTGCGAATCTCGACGGACGGTAAGTCCTGAATTCACCGCCACAATCCCCGTACCGGACTCAACACTTCCACTCGAAGGGACGCTTCAATTATTCGCCAGCGATGAAGGACTACTCTCCGTCAGTGGCCTGGCCAGAGACAATCGGGATTCAGAACCACAATCAACGGTCTGGAAGTTACCCCCTGGTCTTTCGGCTGTTCGTGTCAGAGTCGATGTGAATCCGGGGCTGGAGTCAGGTCAGGCAATCGACCTGCATGTTCTGCATCTGATCAGTGAGGAAAGTGGATCCCTGCACCGTGAACTTCTGGCCGTCGCAAACGTCGCTCGTAGCGCGGGACAGAATTCATTGCCACTGGCATTGCCGGAACATCTGCATCCACTGGTTCTTGTCGACGGACATCGCGTGCAGCTTCAGCAAACGCCCGCGGGCTTTTCTATTCCACTACCTCTGACCTCTGCAGACTGCCAGGTCATCGTGCGCTGGACGGAATCAGCCAGTCTTTCACGGCGCGTCACAGGAGAACGTGAACTTCCCCGACTTTTTCTAAATGAACTGGCAGTTCCGCAATGCACTCATCACTTCCTCGTAGATCCGGAACTCGAACTGCAGTCCCCCGCAAATCCATTTGCTGCGACTGAACCTGCCGTCATCTCCGGGATTCTGGACCGACTCCTGATCAGCGCGACTGACGGAAGTCGAATGATGCAGTCTCAGGATTCTCGCTCCGTTCCTGCGGAAATCCGGCAGTTCATCATTCAATGGCAACTTGCAGCAGTTCAGGGCTGGCAGCCGCAGACCCTGATCGACACTATCGAGTCAAAAACAGCGGTGATCATTCAGGTGACTCAGTTACGTCGTCGACTTGCGATCGCAGCAGGGACCTTTCTTTTACTGACATTCAGTTGCATAGCCTTCCGCAATCCTGCAGCACGCTACCGTGTCCCAATAGCCTTCCTGGCCCTTGGGTTTCTTGCTGTCAGCGTGCTCGTAAAAACTCCTGTAGTCACTGCAACACTTGAAGGAGCGTTCTGGGGACTCTGCGTTGGTTTGACAATCGTGATGTTGAGTCGCTGGAATTGGATCCGAACGCCTTTGAAGGGCCTTTGGATTCAGTCATGCATCATGATTGTGGTCATCGGTTATTCCCAGCCTGCCGCTGCATGGCAAAGTCCAGCGCCCGCCAATACTCCCCTACTGCGAACAGCCGGAAATTCGGGAGAGGTGATCCCTCCAAAACAAAGTCGAGGCATTGACGTGCTGATGCCAGACGTTGAGTTATCGGACGCAGATATCGTTTACGTTCGCCGTGATATCTTTGATCGTTTTCAGCGAAACACGATTGATCAAAAGAGTCTGATGCCAGCGGCTGTTGTCACAAAGCTGCATGCGAAAATCGTGGCAGAGGCCGCGAATTCTCTGGAAGTTCGGCTCACAGTGGGAGTTTCTGCCATCAGCGGCAAGGAAGAGTCGGCGTTGCGTATTCCGCTGCAGGGTTCTCATCTTGTTGAGTGCCGGATCGACGGGATCCCGGTCCTCCCGGAACCTTTTGGCACAGATTCAATCGTTGTCCAAATCCCTGCTTCCAGTCTACTCCCGTCTCGTTCAGTGGAAGACTCTAAGTTCCTCTCTGCAGAAGAGAGTTCAGCAATTTCAACCTCAGTGGATGCGGGCTCCCTTGATGCCTTCACAGTGCACACAATTGAGTGTCGATTGCGGCCTGTGACCTCAAGACAAACATCGGGGGTCCAATTCCGGCTACCCAGCCTGCCCTGCCCCGAAGCCACGGTCGAAGTTATATGCCCTGCAGATTTATACTCCAGTGCAAGAGCACAGACTCCGGAGGGAGCAATCCAGTGGAAACCTGCGGCTGGTGTCACTGAACTCAATAGTTTGGGAATGTCCGATGGGGTCGATATTCGACTGCTCCAGAATGAAATTGTACGAGGGAGTCCCCGGTCGGCAACAGTTCAGATTCTAGGCATCTGTGAGGCCAACGCCGGCCAACAAATCATGAACTGCATCTGCCGTTTTACCCGTTGGAACAAGCTGACGCCGGAAGTTCGTTATCGAATTCCTGCAGGATTTCGCCTGAATACTGTCTCAGCAACCACCGGTGCAGATGTCATTACGGACTTGCTATGGTCGGTAACGGACCAGAATGCGGTGATTCAACTTCCTCCGGGTGCCGGCGACAGCTTTGTGCTGGTTTTTCAATTGGTTCGGATCATTCCCGGAGATGTTCAAAAACAGCCAGTACCGGTTTCTGAGCTTCAGCAGTTTTCGGATTGCGTGGTCGCTCCGGACTTGCTGCTCGCAGTAAGAACTAACTCCGTCTTTTCTGTACTTCAGCCTCAGGGCGAACAAATCTCAACTGCGGCTTTCCCTGACCTGCAGTCCGATTGGGGACAATGGCTGCGGCGTTCAGATGTTGTCTTTCGCGTTCCTTCTGGAAATGAAACGGTTGAGATAAGCCTGATTCCACGAACAAGTGTAAACGAAGTTCGTATCTCTCAGAATGCTGATATTCGTGAAGGAGAGATTGAATGGAAGTACCAGATCGATGTCGAGACTTCTGTGCTCCCCGTCTTTCGCCATCGTCTTACGCTCAGTTCGACCGTCGTAGTGACTGATGTGCAGGTCGTCGCCGGAGAGGCCAACCGCCTGGATTCATGGAATAGACGAGGTGATCAACTCGTAATCCAACTGAAGGAAGGAACTACTGGCGCGCACAGTATCACACTCACCGGGCAGCAGAAAATTCGCCCCGACGATACGACCATCTCATTGCACAGTCCGCATCTCCAGAATGCGTTCTTTGAATCCGCCATGACGGTCCAGGACCGAGACGGGCTCAGTCTCTCAATTCAAAAGCTTGGGGGAGCAGTTCCGGATAATCGGCTGGGGCCTGGCGATAGAATTCCACCGGAAACACCTATCCGAATGCAGGTGGTGAATGAAACTGAGCCCATCGTTCTTGTGCGAGCACGTCCCGTAGAGCCAACGGGATCACTAGCCGCGATCAGATCAGCCGATCAGGTAACATTCGTTCTGCATATCAGTCAGTGGTCAGGAAGCCATGGGCCCTTGCAGGTCAGATTTAAAGAAGCACCGACTTTTATTCGAGAACCTTTCGTGTTGATCGAACAGAGGGCACTCACGTTGTCTCATGACGACGACAGCTTTGTTGCAGATCAGAGTGTCGTTCGAGAAATGTTCGACCAGCCGGAGTTCACAGTCATCTGGACTTTGCCTGCCGGAACAGTGGACGATCGCCAGCGTTCTGTCAGCTATGAGTTCCCCGATCTTCTTCACGAAATGCGATGGGACAATTTGCTTCTGGTTCCAACAGATGCCTCGGTCGGATCCGCAGAGCACACCGCAGCGTTGAAGAATGTGTCGTCGGCTATCCCAACATGGCTTTCCAACGCCGCATTGTCCGTAGGCAAAGAGGCAGAGATCAAAAAGTCAGGCCTCCTGAATCTGCCTGACGGGCCAGATCTGACCGAATCCAGACTTCTCATTCCTGCCCCCGCTGTTCAGGATTCCGGCACTGCCGAGACGGTTCGGGAGATCGTTGCCAACACAGATACCGTCGTCTGGTATTGTTCAGGACAGTCGGCGGTGGGGGAAACTCTCGTCCTACTTTATGCGGCCGACATACCATCAAAGTGTCTCGTGAAGATTCCGGCAGAAACGGTCGTCACAGAAGTTGAGACTGACGAATCGACGCGATGGGATGATGGTTCCCATAAATCTCTCATGGTAGATTTGCTGAAACCAGTGACAACTCTGAAGTTGCGTTGGCTGGGACGCAGAACTGACCTCGAAGGCACCTCACCTGAACTGGAGCTTTATCCCCCTTACCCAGTGAACTGTGTGACTCGAGGCTTTCTAACCGTCTTTGCAGAGAGCGGAACACCTCGATTTGTCCGTCCTGGCGTGCCTGCGACTTCCCTGACGGCACTGCCGTCAGCACAGCAGGCCGATATTGACGTCGGTCTCTTGCACGCCGAATCAGCGGTCCCGGAGTCAGGTCGATCTCTGGAGATGCTCCCCTCTCGTGATTCATTGGTCCGGCTACAATTGTCGTTTCGCGAAGAGTTTCTTCAAAGATTCGAAAAGACCGGTCGAAGACTCCATGCATCAGCCACCTGCAAACTTTCCACCGAGCATCAGGAATTCTCTTTGTTAATCAGCGAGCGGGGAGAGATGCCAGCCGTCTTCTCACTTGTTGTTGGACTCTTTGTGCTCTCAGTAGCAGCCTTTGCTCGAAATCGCGAAGCAAGTACAGAAACAACTCTTATTCCACTCGATGCGCAGGTCATTAAGGTCCCCGTCGCTGTCGACGATTCCTCAAGCCGTGCACCCCGGGGTGATCCCTCAGGAATTGAAGACAGCTCAGCATCGAAGTCGCGATCAGGCGTGCGACCACCAGACAGGCCTTCGAATTCGAGCGGCTGAGTCCACGCAAGTCGTAACAACTGCGAAAAAACTGATCCTACTAAGAGCAAAATTGACTAGAGGCAGTTTCAAAACCCCTTCAAGCATAACATCATGCAAGCAAGATGGAGAAATCCTTCGAAGAGATGCGCGTGTTTTTCGTGCCGAACGAGGAG
>Ga0255095_1000391_pt1 | contig 23131 bp, 26 predicted proteins | sample Colum_Law_RepC_8_2_FD_188435 | JGI IMG/M metagenome (GOLD analysis project Ga0255095, IMG submission 188435) | Freshwater microbial communities from Columbia River, Oregon, United States - Colum_Law_RepC_8d | ecosystem: Environmental > Aquatic > Freshwater > River | place: USA: Oregon...
GACGTTGTCTCTGGAGTTCGTTGGCACTCGTGTGGTGTGCCCGGAATGTGGGGCTGAGTGTTCCATGAAGGATCATGCAGCCGAGCGAAGGTGGCGTCACCTGGATGCGATGCAATTTCAGACGACGCTGACCGCCCGGGTTCCTCGCTGCTCATGCGACCGGTGTGGCGTCAAAACAATCTCAGTTCCGTGGGCGGACAAACACAGTCGCTTCACTCTCCTGTTCCAGGCCTTCGCCATCGATGTGCTCCCTGCGGCTCAGAGTATTCAGGCAGCAGCAGTTCTGCTTCGTATCGTCCCGAATGCCCGAATCGTGCATGACCGCTTTCACATCGCAAAGACTCTGAACGCAGCCGTTGACAAAGTCCGCCGCATTGAACATCTCCTGCTGTCCAATCCGGAAAATCTGAGTGAAGAGAAGAATCAAAAGCTCGCCGCACTTTGACGAAGCAAGCTGGCGACTGGCCGGGCATTGAGTCTGAAGGAGTTGTTCCGTTTCCTCTGGCAGGAGACCGACGCGGTTGGTGGCTGAGCATTCTTTGCATCATGGTACGCGTGGTCGATTCGCAGCCGGCTGGATCCCGTCAGGAAGGTCGGGCGGATGCTGAAGACCCGCCTCGACAGAATCCTGACGTGGTTTGCTTCGCCAACCAGTAATGCAGTCGCCGAGGGATTCAACAGCCGGATTCAATCCATCAAGTCTGCAGCACGAGGCTTCCGGCTCTTTGAACATTATCGAATCCGGAATCTCTTTTACTGCGAAAAACTCAGCCTGAAACGCAATGGACATTAGCCACGAAACTCTCAGAAGAACCTTCCTGTCTGAAGCCAAGGCAGAACACCTCGATCCTTACTCTCTGCTGCTAGGGGATATTGTAATGACACGCAAAGGGACGATTGGAAACTGCTCGGTTTATCCATCCGATTTCCCGACGGGACTCATGCACTCCGATCTGCTTCGATTGCGGGTAAATTGCAAATAGGTTCTGCCGGAGTTTCTGAGTTACCAGCTTTCAATTAGTCCCGATGTACGATACAAACTGGAACGCATCAGTACCGGAGCGATCATGGCGGGAGTCAATGTGACCAAGCTAAAGGGATTGATTGTTCTTGTCCCTCCACTTCCTGAGCAAAACAAGTTCATGAAGGCTGCGCACTTGATTTGCTCAACAGCGAAAGCGGCGTGCAGATGGGTTGAGGGATTCAAACGCTTTGTTTGACTCACTGACTCAACGGGCCTTCCGTGGCGAACTTACCAGCGAAAGAGCCAAATAACAAATGTACGTTTCCAAGGAAATGACAGACGACCAGCCGTTGATGCGATACCTGACACATGACAAATTCTCTCGTTTGCTAAACCCAACGCCAGCGGTAGATGTGTGGCACTTCCTTCATCCTCCTCCCAGGGGAACGGTTATTTGGAAGGCACCGACGCCTATTGAGTACGGGGCGCTATGGATGGCTCTGCCGAATACTTTCACCGACAGGGCTGAGGGTATGTTTCCAGCCCTCAACGCCAGTGATGAATCTTTCTGCGAAGAAGCCGCTCGTCATTTTGGGTGGTCACCAGAAGAGGCCACCAATCGCAAGGAGCAGTTCCTTGCCAAGAATCCCGCAGGAATCCGAGAAGGCATCCGTGCAAGAACGCAACTTTGCGGCGTGAGTTGCTGGTATCAGTACTCGCAAGAGTCCGACCGGATGTGGGAGGAATACGTTTCTGATGGATGCGGCGTCATCGTAAAAACATCGCTGAAGCAGTTTGACGAAGCCCTGGGCTTGACAACCCCGCAGTACAACAAGTTCGCACGCCCGATGTTCTCCACAATCAATTATGTGGACCGGGAGAACTTCTTTCTGGCGAACGATGGATATTTCCACCTTCTCTCAATCAAGGGCGAAGATTTCAAGCACGAACGAGAAGTGCGTTTGATCGCCAAATCTCCTGACCTCGTCCGTACCACAGCCAACCACGCCAGCCCATCACTCGAAGTGATCACTGCACTTGCAGGCTCGGCGGGAAGGGGATTCAACGTGTTGATCGACCTGAAACGCCTTGTCACCGAGATTCGAGTCCATCCCAAATCGAACCCGGATTACATCGCTTTGATTCAAAAAGAAGTTGAGAAAAAGGGCCTCTCGGCGGAGATCGTCAAACCGTCTGAATTGGCGGCAAAGTAATGGAATCCAGAGAGAATGTGACGAGCCATGATCGAAAGTGAAAATGACACCAAGAGACTCGAATCGGCAATTGACCAGATCATCGCCTCGAACGAGCGCATCCAAAGATTCTGGACAATGGAAGCGTCGGGCTGGTCGCCCACGGCGACTGCGGAGTTGCTGGAGAACTCCCGCATGGACCGCCTCGTGTCTCTTTCGCACAGTCTCCGGCTCTGGACTCATCCATGCGCCGACGAAGATCGGGAAGGCCGACTGATCCTGGCCTGGGCCAATCTCGGCATTCTCGTTGAAGGCACGATGACTTGGTTCTTGTGCGTCTTCGAGAGCGATTACGCCAATCAGCCAATGAAGACGAGAACCGGATGCAACCTGCGACCCAACCGTCTACGTTTTGAGGAAATGTGCCGCTTCTTCAGCGAGCATGTTTGGATCGACTCCCAACGTGCGGAGTGGGATGACTGGCTTGCGAACGTTCGCAGCTTCCGAAACGCCGTCCACGCCTTCAACCACAGGGACATCGGCAATTGGAAAGATTGGCAGGACGCCGTGGTGCGTTACCACGAGTTCATCGGCGAATTGGACGGACGAGTGCCGTACCCAGACGCAAGGGACTATTACGCCTGAGAGAGAAATCAAAAGATTTGTCTCGGGATTTTATAAGGAAGACTGCTCCAAAAGCGCAGCGGATACCATGCTCAACGCCATTGCAAAACCGTTGTTGGTGTTAACCTCGATGTCGCCGGTTCTGATCGCCTATGGGATCAACGCACTGGCCGACGAAAAAGGGCCGTGGGAATACATGCCCTGGTTTGTTGCCGCCATCAGCATGGTCTGCCTCTGTCTTCTGATCTTGCATTTCTCCAGGACACAGATTGAGAAGCAACATATCAAAGTGAAGTCGATCAAGAGCAGTGACAAGGAAGTGATGACTTTCCTGCTGGCCTATCTACTTCCATTGATCCCAGCCAAAACCATTGGCACGAGCGGTCACGTCCTGACCATCTTGTTCGTCTTCAGCATGTTCTTTCTGGCGATCTACTACAGCAATACCTTCGACTTCAACCCGTTGCTCGGTCTTTGCGGCTACCATTTTTACGAAGTGCAGTCTGAAGATGGAATGACTTTTCTTCTGATTACCCGCAAACATCTGTTGAAGCCAGAACAGGTGGCCGAAGTTGTTCAGTTGTTTCCGTACACGTTTCTAAACGTGGGGAGTAATGTCTGATGTCCGCTGACTCATTTTTTCACTTCTTCGCAATTACGCAGGCTTCGGGAAAGGATCATAAGGTCATGCGCATCCGCACGACCCAAAGCCTTCAAGCCGATCTGACGAAGTTGTTTGAGCAGCAGGCCGAGGACTTTTTAGGCCGGGATGCGGAGGAAATCGCATTCGATGGGGGCTACAAGGTCGATGACCACGAAATCTTCGTAATCGAGAGCTTCCCTCTCGGAGACAATCTGGCATCGGCACCGAAAACCCCGAATCAGTACGAGGACATCGTTCTGGATTCGGCGACAACACCCACGATCAAGTCGATTCTAGCTGCATCCTATGACCGCAAAGACAACAAGCCCACGTTGTACTTCCAGGCATTCAGCCGTTCACAACTCCTTGTGAAAAGCCGCCTCACGATCCTGCATTCATCTGCGACGTTTCACAGGCTTCAAGAAGAGGGCCTGACGCTGGGAACGAGTCTGGCAGCTATTTTCCGGGACGGGAAGCTCTACTTCCGTTCGTTCGCACTCATCAACCGCTTTCTTGATGTGAAGGAATACTTCAAGGAGGCAACGGACGAAGAGATTCTGGAGGTCGTCGGCCATTCCGTGTTGCTCGCCGAGGACACCGGCAAGCTGACAACTGTGGCCGACTCGTGGATGCGCAAGCGGTTTGCAGCGCTTCAGTCATCGCGCATTCTTGACCAGATCACTGCACGAAAAACAGCGAACAAGGCAGAGAAATACGGTGTGGCGATCCAGGTCAAGAAGAAAGACGGCAGGGACGCCATCGTTTTCCCTTCCGATAAAAAGAAAGCCAAGCAACTGCTGACGTTTCTGAATGAAGGCTTTTACCAGGGCGAATTGACGGATCGCCTCTACCAGACGAACTCGCAGAGAATAATACGGTCAAAATGAAGGTAGACAATTCTGGTCGATCAAGTGAGCGAACTTATGGACGGTTGGCTGACATCCGAGCAAGTTGAAGATATCCAATAGGCAGTTCACAGGAGCCGTGCAGTCGGTAACTTCGTTAACGGACTGCGCTACGCCACGCTTCCTGCTCTGCTCGAAGAGTGTGACCGCACTTCCGTGCGGCAGATTCTGCAGCACGGAAGTGCGGTCACACTTTCAGCAGATTTTGTCACTCGTTAAAAAAGAGGCCCCGAAGCTGCGACCTCTTTTCGAAGCCGGTAGTGGAACTGTCCAGGAAAAACAGATAGCTTACCTTCGCGACATTATCGACCAACTTACCACGATCTTCGGAAGTGAACCGATGGAGAACGATCTGCTTTCCTTCATACAGGCCATCCGCTCAAAGATGCTGGAGTCGGACGCTCTGCGGGGCCAGGCCGAAGCCAACACCAGAGAACAGTTCGCCAGTTCCCCGGACCATGTCCAGTAACTGCAGAACGCCGACATCGAAAGCTCGGATGCCTTCACTGGGCTCAGCACGAAACTCCTGAACTCCAGCGATGCTCTGAAGGGTTTCCTGGCGCTCCAGATGAGCACTGGGAAGCTATGGGAAATGTTGCGGAGGATGGATGGTGGGGGCACGGCAGCGATGCATGTATAACAGAACCAAACGAGGACGAATACACGGAAATCAGACGAAGGCTCTATGTGAACCGAATCAATTAAAAATTGAATGAATTGGAGAGACGAATGCGCATCTATGTACTGATCATTCTTGCAGCAAACATTTTCCTTCTTCCGGAAGCCATGTCCGGCATCATCACGGTTGATGCCGTGGACAACATCTATGGTGCCGGGCATTTGGTTGCTCCAGCGCCAAGTGGTGAAGGCGGGGGGACACTTCCGCCAGTCTTCTCGTTTGCTGCGGCAAGCGGACAGTACATCACCTTTCCATCTGTTACGGGATACGTGACGTATTTTGGTGATCCAAATGCCCACAGTTTCCCGGACGGCAATCCGTTTAACGTTGTTCGTGATGTTTCATCATTCGGTGGAATCGCCGGCATCATCACTCCAACGCGGCTACCACTAGTTGGTGTCTTCTTGACCGATCTTGAACCAGTAGATCCAGCGCCTGCACGTCTTGACTTCACTGGCTCGGGGCTCGGTACGTCGTTTCTCTCACTATCGCCTTCCATCGGACAGGTGTTCTTCATTGGCGATGGCCTCACCGGTACTGGTACCGGCACAGTACAGCAGTTTCTTGTGCCAGTAACGGCGACGCGCCTGTTCCTCGGGTTCGCCGACTCGCACGGCGATCCGGGGGAAGGGGCTGGTTCGTACTTCAATAACGCCGGAGCACTCACTGTCAATGTTCAGCTCGCCTCTGTTCCAGAGCCGGCAACATTAACATTAACCCTTGGAGCTATCGCCAGTTCGCTGTTCCTCTGTCGCTTTCAAAGGAGTCTCTTCACAAAAATCTGTGGGTGACTTGTGGGTCGGCAGCGTCCCAAGTGTATGCAGGAGTGCGACTTCCGCCACATTGTACGACTTGAATCCGTAGGCTTTTTTCATCGTCAATTTCGCCTTTCCACTCATACCCTCCACACAACCTGCTGAAAACTTCCCACGGGCTCGGAACCAATTCAGCAAAAGGGGCTTGTGACGTCGCAGCGTCGCCGCCACCGACATCAATGGCTGGAAACTCGTCCGCATGGTTCGATCTGTCCACTCGTCAAGGAACTTTCCTGCCCACGCCGGAGAACTTTATTCCCAGAGCCGCTGGAAGTCTTCCCGTGACAGCCATGCTCGCACCGTCTTCAGGTTGTGCTTCAGAATTTCTCGAAGTGGCTTCGTTTGACGATCCGTCAGAATCTTTGGCCGTTTCAGAAGGCACCAGCGAGCCTTCCTGAGCACCGGCTCGTAACCTGCGACTCGCAGTTCACGCGTCTCTTCACGACGGATCTCATCCAACGCCTCACTGAACTTCTTCATCACATGGAAGCGATCAAGCACGTGGACAGCGTTCGGCACGAACTCCTGAACCACGTCGAGGTAGTTTCTCCACATGTCACTCACCACATACTCAATCCGTCTGCAATTGTCCGCTTTAAACAAGCGGAAGAATTGGGCCAACGACTCTTTCGTGCGTTCCTGCGCCACGAACAGCAGACGTCGGCCACCCTCGTTGATCTGATAAACCAGCGTCAGATACTTGTGTCCCTTCCGGGAACAGCACGTTCGTTGCCGCCATTGTCAGCAACCTGCTGACCGCCACGGAGGCAGGTGCTTGTTTCCTTCCCCCGCGTCTCCTGCGGAAAACTCGACCGGACTGAAGCTCCTTCGGTGTTTCCTTCCCTGCTGTGTCCTGCGCGGAGCAGTCGGCGGGGCAAAAAAGCATCGCCCGGCCGGAAGTTTGAGCTAAGTTCTCTGGCGGGCGAGGCATTCACGCGTCGGGGGCCTCAACAAAAATGACGCGAGGGACAAAAGTCGAATGGGAGTGTGAGACGGACTTCCTTTGGTTGAAGAACGCAGTGTTTTTTGGGTAGTGGGGTGCGTAAGTTGCCCGGGCTAAAGCCCAGGCTACGGTTTTTGTCCTCGGCGTCAAAAATGCCCGAGCGATCTGCTGACAGCCGATCGGGCGGATCCTCGGGCAGCAAACACCTCCCGTGGGATGCAGACAGGACCTCACCGATGCGCCAGCACTGCCGGAAAAATCCGGATTTCCGCAGCGAGTTTGCCCGCGGAAAGGTGGCACGGCGATCTTCATCCCACGCGCTGGAGTCTCAATCCCCGGCCCTCGCACTGACCGGCGTTCTGTGGCAGCAGCCCCCACGGCGGGACGCTCCATCCCCGCATAGCGAATTCGAGTTGAGCTGGCCACCGGGACACACCCCTGCCGTGGACGGCGACTCCCGCCTGCCTTCCCCGCTGGCGTGAAACGCTGTGAATGAGCTTTGCAGTGCGGCGACTGACCACAATCGAATCTGACTGCTGCTCCGCACGCAAAAAAGTCCTGTGCCGAGCCCGTGGAAACTGGTTCTTCTGGAAATTGCGTCACCGCCCGGGAATACCCACGCTGGTGACCTCAAACCTGCTGATTCTGGCAGCAATGAACGTGCTGTGCCCATGCAAATCTATCCACACGAATGACTTGCGATTCAATCGCCATTCACGCTGAAAAAACTTACCTGCTTCGACGGCAAACTTGACGTCGATCTGATACCATCCGCTGCCATGGCGGAAGCATCCTTTCAACTCCGCAATCAAAACGAGTCCGCGACGCGGTTTGGCTACCGGTACGGGCCGAAGGGGACGCACACTACCCGAACGATGATGCTGAAGAAGTTTGTCATGTTGCTGGAGTCCGTTCCACCAACAGGGACGGCAGATGACGACTCAGATGCTGCTGTCGAGCGCAACGCCACGGGCAAGAAAACTTCGGCCACGCGTAACACGATTCAGCGACTGAGAGAGTTGCATTCCCTCGATCTGACAGTCCCCTTGTTTCGAGTGCTGCGAAGGCTCTGGTCCATTGACCCCGTCGGTCGCAAAGAATCCGGCATCCTCCGCTGGGACCCAAAGATCAAGTGGACCAAAGACCGAGGCAAAGAACCCAAACGCACCCGCGACGAATATCCGTGGTTCCGGGGCTGGGACGAACAAACCATCGACTTCCCCGGCACCGACACTCCCATCGGCGACCGCTGGAACGACGGCCACTACACCAACGCCTTTAAACAAGCCGCCCGCAACAGGAAATAAGCGAGCCGTGCAGGCTCGACCCCGACGACAACACGATCAGGAGCGCAAAAACATGTTGATTCACGAATTGAAACTCGGCGGCTTGTTGTCATTTGGGCCAGAGACTCCACCGCTGAAAATGGAACGCCTCAATGTCCTTGTCGGCCCCAACGGTTCTGGAAAATCGAACTTCATTGAAGCGTTGGGATTGTTGCGTTCGGCGGCCACTAAATTGGCGGCTCCCATGCGAGGCCCCGGTGGCGGTGGCGTGACCGAATGGATTTGGAAAGGCGATCCGAGGGCCGTCGCGAGCATTGACGCCGTCATCAACAACCCGGATAGCAAGCAACCATTGCGACACCACATCGCGTTCTGCGCACAGGCTCAACACTTCGAGTTGGTCGATGAACGGATTGAAAACGCAGAGCCTTACCCCGGACACCCGGATGTTTACTTTTTCTACCGTTTCCAGCATGGTCGTCCGGTCCTGTCGATTCGCGACTCCGACCAGAAACGACAATTGCAGCGCCAGGACATCGCTCTCGACGAATCAATCCTGTCTCAACGGCGCGATCCGGACCAATACCCCGAAATGGCCCGCCTCGCAGATTCTTACGAAAAGTCCCGACTCTTCCGCGAATGGTCTTTCGGTCGAACTTCTGTGTTTCGGGCACCCCAGGCGGCGGACCTTCGCAATGACATCCTGGAAGAGAATTTCTCCAACCTGGGCCTCTTCTTAAATCACCTGCGTTCCGTGCCAAAGGTCAAGAACGCGATCATCTCACAGCTTCGGAATCTGTACGAGGGATTGGACGACTTCGATGTTCGGATCAAGGGTGGCACCGTTGAAGTCTTCCTGACTGAAGGGGACTTCGTGATTCCCGCCAGCCGACTGTCCGATGGAACGCTGCGGTTTCTGTGTTTGCTCGCGATTCTCTGCGATCCTGATCCACCACCACTGATCTGCATCGAAGAGCCGGAACTTGGCCTGCATCCGGACATGTTGCCACGGATTGCCGACCTGCTGATTTCCGCGTCGGAGCGAACGCAGCTTGTCGTAACGACACATTCCGACATTCTCGTCGATGCGATGACTGAGCGTCCTCAATGCGTCGTGGTCTTTGAAAAACACGATCGTTGCACGCAGGCAACTCGACTGAATGAGGAAGAACTGGCCGACTGGTTGAAGCAATACCGTCTTGGCCAACTTTGGACACGAGGCCAGATCGGAGGGATGCGCTGGTGAAAGTCACAGTCTATCTCGAAGGTGGCGGTGACTCGAAGGAGTTGCATACCCGCTGCCGTGAAGGTTTTCGGAAGCTGCTGGAACGCTGTGGATTCGGCGGCAGGATGCCAAAGTTGGTCGCTTGTGGCGGCAGGTCTCAGGCGTATGCCGACTTTTGTACGGCTCATCGAAACGCAAGTCGAGGCAGTATCGCACTCATGCTGGTCGACAGCGAAGACCCGATGGCTGACATCAACACAACGTGGCCTCACCTGAAAGTTCGGGACGGCTGGGAGAAGCCAGACAACGCCGATGACGAACAGGTCCTGATGATGACGACGTGCATGGAGACCTGGATTGTGGCCGATCGACCGGCGTTGAAGTCTCACTACGGCCAAAATCTACAGGAATCCGGTCTGCCGGCAGTTGCTGATCTGGAACACCGGCTACGAGATGTCGTTCAAAACGCGTTGGTTCACGCCACGCGAAACTGCGGCAACAAGTATGAAAAAGGCAAACGCTCTTTTCAGATCCTGGCCGAACTCACTCCCGACACTCTAAGCGAACATTTGCCAGGCTTCGTGCGCGCAAAGCGAATTCTGAGTGAGAAACTGTGATAGCTGAAGCAATCATAACATCGAACACCACAATGCTCGCTGCGGTGATGGATTCGTTGAAATGCGTATCCAGTCACCAGCCCGTTGTCGAGTAGTACCCGCAGCATTGTTGTGGACTGAGCCGCGTGGCGAATGGCGACCACGGGTGCCGTTGCTCCGCGAGCGGCTGCCTCAGTTGCTGACGCAGGGCGTGGGAACAGCACGTTCGTTGCCGCCATTGTCAGCAACCTGCTGACCGCCACGAGGGCAGGCGCTCGTTTCCTTCCCCCGCGTCTCCTGCGGAAAACTCGACCGAACTGAATCTCCTTCTGCCTTTCTTTCCCTGCTGTGTCCTTCGCGGAGCAGTCTGCGTGGCAAAAAACATCGCCCGGCCGGAAGTTTGAGCTAAGTTCTCTGGCGGGCATGGCATTCACGCATCGGGGGCCTCAACAAAAATGACGGCAGGGAAAAAAGTCGAATGGGAGTGTGAGACGGACTTCCTTTGGTGGAAGAACGCAGTGTTTTTTGGGGAGTGGGGTGCGTAAGTTGCCCGGGCTAAAGCCCAGGCTACGGTTTTTGTCCTCGGCGTCAAAAATGCCCGAGCGATCTGCACACAGCCGATCAGGCGGATCCTCGGGCAGCAAACACCTCCCGTGGGATGCAGACAGGATCTCACCGATGCGCCAGCACTGCCGGAAAAATCCGGATTTCCGCTGCGAGTTTCCCAGCGGAAAGGTGGCACGGCGATCTTCATCCCACGCGCTGAAGTCTCAATCCCCGGCCCTCGCACTGACCGGCGTCCTGTGGCAGCAGCCCCCACGGCGGGACGCTCCATCCCCGTATAGCGAATTCGAGTTGAGCTGGCCACCGGGACACACCCCTGCCGTGGACGGCGACTCCCGCTGGCCTTCCCCGCTGGCCTTCCCCGCTGGCGTGAAACGCTGTGAATGAGCTTTGCAGCGCGGCGACTGTCCACAATCGAATCTGACTGCTGCTCCGCACGCAGACAAGCCCCGCGCCGAGCCCGTGGAAATTGCGCCACCGCCGGGAATACCCACACTGGTGACTTCAAACCTGCTGATTCTGGCAGCAATGAACGTGCTGTGCCCTCGGAAGCTCGAGTCGAACAAGTCACGGATCGTGGAGTTCTTCCACACGAAAGGACGCTGAATGTCAGGAAGTCCTATTCTTCCCATCTCGATGTCGTCTATCAGCTTCGACATCGAGTAATCGACCTTCTTGAGGAGTGTGTCGCTCACGGGCTTACCTCAAACTGTGCAGCCATGCCTGCGAGGGACTTCGATTCATCGATTGCACTGTGTGGGATCAGAAGGTACGTCCACGGCTTTCTGCTGACACTGCTGGCGTGCTTGCACCAAAGGGCGGCGGCATGTGCTTTCGCCCTGACCGTGGTGTCTTCCATTTCCTGCTCGGCCTTGGGCTCGCAGAGGAAGTAACCGGCGTCCGTCTCGATCACAAAATCAGGCTCGTAGTTCGCATCCCCTTCATAGTGAATCTGGAAGGTGTTCCTGCTGGGCTTGACCCATTTAAGAACTGCAGCGTCGTTCTCAAGCAACACAGAAAAACGCCGCTCGGTGTCGGAATCGAACTTCTGGACAGGGAACAAGCATTTGCCGAATCCACCGAAGAGCATGGATCGGATGTTCTTTTTCTCGTCAATCGGCGTTCGGAAAGTTCTTGGAGTCTCATCGGCCGGTGCATTGAATGCACTCGGAGTCAGTGTCGTGAACCCCTTGCTGACGTGAACCTCGTAGCTGGGGTTCCCATCGTCGAAGTGCTCCTGCATCTGGGCGTGGATCAGCCGCACATACTGATCATTGCAGTACAGCAGAACATTTCGGATCTCTTCATCGTCCTTGAGGTAGGTTCGGAGCTTCGCGATCAGTTGCCCTGCCAGTTTGTACAGCAAGGCAGCGTGCTCGTCGTAGCTGATGTCGTCGTAGTCGATCAATCTTCGTACGAGGTAATCCTCAAGTCGCTCTTCTTTAACTGACGCAAGACTCACCAGTCGATACCGCTTGTTCTCTCGCAACGTCTGGATCAGAATGTCGTTGGCGATCGGCTTCTGATTGATGCTGCTGGTATCCAGATCAAAATCTCGATAACCACAAGTCACTGCTCCTGTGGGAACAAGGACAATGCGAGGAATGTCGATGGACAGCCTGATGTAGACTTCTGCCGTTTCCTCAACCACCTCAGCCAATCGCTTGTCATCGAGCTTCTCTTCCATCCCCGGAAGCTGTCCCTGCGGAACCCGAATGGTTTCCTTCACTCGCCGGACGAGCTCTTCCCGAACGCTCGGAGACTTCAAATCCGAAGAGCGAGGCAGTCGCTCGAATTCTTTCTTGATGATGTCCAGAGTTGTCTTGGCAACCTCGACCTCCCGCTGGTCGTTGAACAACGACGGCTGTTTGATGGAGTCAGACCCAATTCCCGTTTGCCCGGTAATGATCTGCAAGGCCCTCGGGACAACCTCTATCACCCTCGATTTCGTCTCAGGGATGTCTCGCCCAATCACAACACCGGTCACAAGGATCGAATCACCGCGGTTGGCCTCATCGACGATCTCCTGAAACTTGTCGTGGGCGACGATGGTCAATCTGTCGACGGCAGCGTTGTTTGTCCTTTTGCCATAGGGCAATCGCAGACCACGTCCAATTGACTGTTCTACGAGGGTACGAGAGTCGGCTCGGCGAAGCGGGACAATGGTGTAGAGGTTGGTTACGTCCCATCCTTCCTTGAGCATGTTGACGTGAATCACAATTTCGACAGGGTTGGCTGGATCTTCCACGGTCAGCAGTTGCTGAATGGTCTCGTCATTCTCTTCACCAGACTGCTTCGAGTGAACGGTGATGACTTTCCCACGGTAATCGCCATCGAAAAACTCAGAGGATTCGATGGTCGTCATCAGAGCATTGGCGTGCTCTACGTCTCTGGCGACAACAAGCATGAATGGTTTCACTCTCTTGACGTTGTTCTCCCGAGCGTAGACCTCCAACTGAACCTTGGTCTCTTCATGGACCCGAACACCATCTTTCAGTTTCAGCATCTCAAGTGCATCTTCGTCGTAACTACTGGCGACGAAGTTTTCCCGAGTCGCAACCGCAGGCTGTTTGACAAACCCATCGGTCAATGCAGATGCCAACGGGTAACTGTAGATTGCATTTTTGAACGCTTCCGACTTGCTGCCTCGCTCAACTTGAGGCGTAGCTGTAAGTTCCAATCCGAGAATCGGCTTAAGTTCATTGATGGCCTTCACACCGGCACTTGCTCGGTAGCGATGAGATTCATCCATCAGCAGGACAAGGTCTTCAAGTCCCGCAAGGTAATCAAAGTACGAATCACCGATGTATTCGTTGAGACGTTTGATGCGTGGGGAGTTGCCACCTCGGACTTCGGAGTTGATCTTCGAAATGTTGAAGATGTTGATGTGGACGGCTGCCTCCCCGAACAACGATCCCTGCCGAACGATTCCCGAACCTTCGGTTGCTCTTACGCCCACACCACTCTCGTAGTTGTCGCTGGTGATGATCTGGGGTGGGTTTGTGGCGAATTCATGGATGCCGTGGAAGACATACTTCGGCGTGCCGGGCGTAAAGTCAGCGATCAACTTGCGATAGATCGTCAGGTTGGGGGCCAGTACGAAGAAGTGCTGGACCTTTTCGGCTCGATGGAGATAGGCAATGAAGGCCCCCATGAGCCTTGTCTTGCCGACGCCGGTTGCCAACGCAAAACAGAGGGACGGGAAGTCTCGCTCGAAGTCCTGAACCGTTGGGAACTCTGACTGGATTGCTGCCAGTTGCTGAGACAGATCAGCATTCTTGTCGAGTTCGACTAGCTCACAAGCTCCGGCAAGGATCTCCAGAGACTCCGTTTGTGGAGCACGCAGGCTCAGTCGCTGGGAAATATTTCGGACATGCGGATTCATTTGGTATCTCCTTCTGGATTCCTGCCGTGTTCCTCTGCCGTGGATCGAAGTCGCTTTCGGAGTTCATCGATGTCTTCTTCCAGTTCGGCGGTCGCTTCTTCAGTCAATCGTCGCGTATGGAACTTGTCGTATTCCGCCTCCGCCAGTCGCTTTGCAACCTCCATCGACACGTTCCCGGCATTCTGCAAAATGTCTCGTTCATTGAATTGCAGGAACGCATCCAGCTTTTTTCGCCAGTCTGCCATGTAAAGCGGCTGACGTTTTCGTGTTTGATCCTCCGCGTAATCGAGGTACATCACGACGATCCGGTTCAGTTCATCCATTTCGGCCTGCGACAAATAGTTTTTCGCAATGGACACGTCCGTTTTCCGAACTCTGGCTCCCTTCCACGACGTCAGGCCCATATTGGGTTGTGTGCTGTCCGCACGCTCCCTGATGATCTCGGCGGCGGTCCTGCCACTGATCGCAAAGTGCAATTTGTTCTGAACGACCTGGAAGAATACCTGTGTCTCGCCTGCATCCTTGTCGTAATCCATTGACAACTTGTAGAGATCACGAATCTTCTGATAGAACCGCTTCTCGCTGGCGCGGATATCCCTGATCCGTTCGAGCAGCTCATCGAAGTAATCGGTACCGAGATTTTTCCCTTCCCTGAGCCGCTGGTCGTCCATGACAAAGCCTTTGACCAACAGCTCCTGAAGTTGGCTTGTGGCCCAGCGACGGAACTGGACGCCCCGTTGCGAACGAACCCGATACCCCACGGACAAGATTGCTTCCAGACGGTAATGGTCCACCAACCTGGAAACCTGCCGATTTCCCTCGGTTTGAACTATCCGGAATTTCCGGATAGTTGCCTCAGAGGAGAGCTCTCCGTCGTCGTAAATTGTTACCAAATGCTCATTTACAGTTTTCACGGAAACGTGGTAAAGCTCCGACAACTGCTTTTGGGTCAGCCAGACCGTGCCGTCGTATAAGCGCAGTTGAATGCGGTTCTGTCCGTCCTCGGTTCGGTAGAACAGGAGTTCTCCCGTGTCCTCGGGATCGTTTTCGGCAGGGATCAGGCCACTCATCAGGGATCCTCCGAATCGAAGAGGGAGGGCTGGGCTCCTAAAACCTTGCGAGCTTTCCGTTTGTTCGTTGGCAAATCGGCAAGAACCGGATCAACGGGGGTGCTCTCGGTTGTTCGAGTATCAGGCAGAGCCCTGATCTCGAGGCTGTAGTCGTCCTTCCCCCATTCGCATTTCTGCATGACCGCCTTGGGAATCTTCTTGACGGTAAGCTGGGCGAAGTCATCCAGCTTCTTCGTTCGGTAGGCTCCGCAACAGACAAGGAGCGAACGGTTAGGGCCGACCTCATCGTTCAGCTTTTGCAGTTGTTCACGACTGAGAGTCTGGGTCGTGACATAGATGTAGTCGCTTTCGGTCGAGTGACCGTGCATCCAATAGAATTCATCGCTGGGTGCGTAGTGGAAGCCTTCCAGCTTGCACACCGCTTCGGCCAGCATGGCGGGGTTGTATTCCTTGCTTATGACCCAGTTGCCGAAGGCGTCTTCTTTGAGAAGGGATGGAGCTAGTGAGTAGTAGCGAAACCCGCCACCACCTTTCCAGTTACACGCTTCGGTGACACCACCGGGATCAGTCCCGTCGATGACCTTCTTGAGTCGTGGAATGATGTGCGTGTGACAGTGTTCACCAAGTTCCACCATGATCCATCGTCTGCCCATCTTATGTGCAACTGCACCAGTGGTTCCTGAGCCTGCGAAAGAGTCGAGAACAAGGTCGCCGGGATTGGTTGCAAGCATTAGAATTCGGAAGACAAGACGCTCCGGCTTCGGAGTAGAGAACGGATTATCCGGATTCAATGCGAGCACCTCCCGGCGGGCATCTTGATTATGCCCAACCTCGCTGTAGGACCAAACTGTCCCACATTTTCGCCCGCCTTGTCGCAACTCTGTAATGAACTTTTTCAAACGTGGTGTACTGTTTGCACCGTTTTTACCCCACCAGATCCTATTTTCCGCTAGGTTCTTTTGGGTTGCAGCTTCATCAAAAGCCCACACACGAGTGCGTTTCGGCCAGATTCTCTCTCCAGTGTTTGGATTTACGATTGGATAGTAAAGATTTGGCCGCTCATCCGCATTCTTTGCACATGTGTAGTTGTCGGACATCCATGGGCCACGGGGATCATTGTCCTGATTTTTGTATAGATCGTCTTGCTCGGCAGTTCTGGGCAACGGCACTGGCCTCCATTGTGACTTATTCTTGGCATACACCAGAATGTGATCGTGATCATCACTAAGCCAAGTGGCGTCGTTTGCCGGAGCATACTTCTTCTGCCATATGACGTTCGCTACAAAATTACCCCGACCAAAGACCTCGTCACACAACACTTTCAAATAATGAGCCTCGTTGTCATCTATGCTTATCCAAATACTACCATCAGAACTAAGTAACCTATGCAGCACCTCCGTCCGATCCCGAACAAGGCGAAGCCACAACGAATGCTCCACCCCATCGTCGTAATGCTCAAAGGCTGACCCAGTGTTGTATGGCGGGTCAATGTAGATGCACTTGACCTTACCCGTGAACTCCTGCTCCAACGCTTTCAACGCCAACAGGTTGTCCCCGAAGATCAATCGGTTGTCGAAGATGTCATTCTCGCTGACTCGATGCGGAGCGTGATACGACTTCGCTGGATCTTCCAGCAAAATGCGTGGCTCAAGGCGTGGACGGTTTTCCTTACCGATCCACGTCAGTTCCAGTTTCTGTTTTCCTGCCATTACGATGGATTCCCGCTAGATTCAGACTTCTCGGTTATGTCAGTTACCCTCACAGGGGTACAACATGAAAGCTCGCTCTTGCTATTCGCCACACAGACGTCGCAAAGCCGAAGTGGTAAAGACCGGAATGCTGATTCATTCGAGTTCCCCCATCGAGAAGAGCGACGGAGTGCTTTCAACTAATTTGCGAGCTTTCCGTTTGTTCTTCGGCAAATCTGCAAGGATTGGATCAACCGGGGTGCTCTCGGTCGGTCGAGGATCAGGAAGAGCCTTGATCTCGAGGCTGTAGTCATCCTTGCCCCATTCGCACTTCTGCATGACCGCCTTGGGGATTTTCTTGACGGTTAGTTGCGGGAAGTCATCAAGCTTTTTGGTTCGGTAGGCTCCACAACAAACAAGGAGCGAACGGCTAGGGCCGACCTCATCGTTGAGCTTTTGTAATTGCTCTCGACTGAGAGTCTGAGTCGTGACATAGATATAGTCGGTCTCGGTAGAGTGACCGTGCATCCAGTAAGATTCATCGCTGGGGGCGTAATGGAATCCTTCCAGCTTGCACACCGCTTCGGCCAGCATGGCGGGGTTATATTCCTTGCTGATAACCCAATTTCCGAAAGCGTCCTCTTGAAGCAGCGAGGGGGCAAGGGAGTAGTAACGAAAACCCCCGCCTCCTTTCCAGTTACACGATTCGGTTACTCCACCGGGATCAGTGCCATCAATTACCTTCTTGAGACGCGGAATGATATGCGTATGGCAGTGTTCACCAAGTTCCACCATGATCCAGCGGCGGCCCATCTTGTGAGCTACGGCACCAGCCGTCCCTGACCCAGCAAAGCTGTCTAATATCCATTCACCGGGATTCGTAGCGATGGTAAATATTCGCTCCAAAAGTCGCTCCGGCTTGGGAGTAGGAAATATGTCGTCGCTATTAATCGCCTTAGCTTCTTTCTTTGCTGCTTCGTTATCTCCTACCTCATCTCGCAGCCAAATTGCTCTCGCAACAACTCCATCTTGTACCTCGCTCAAAAATCGCTTTAAGCTTGGTTTAGCATCGCCTTTTGGACCAAACCACAAGCGGTTATCCTTTCGAAGCCGTTCGATCTCCTCTGGCGGTCGACTCCAACTCCTGCCCGCAGCGGGCACCACTGCTTTTCCCGAGGGGGTTAATATTTCATAGAAGTCTCTCTCGCGATATTCAGCACGTGTTAAGTCACTGGGTTTCCATAGGCCACGTGGATCATTATCTGGATTCTTGTATGCTTGGTCTTGCTTCTCTGATCGAGGCAAGAGATTCCATTGCCACTTAGAAGCATCTTTTGCCCAGAGCAAAATATGATCGAAATCGGATGACAAGCCTTTTTGATTATTACCGGGTGAGTATTTTTTCTGCCAAGCGATGTTGCCAATGAAGTTGCCTCTTCCAAAGATTTCATCTGCAGACACTTTTAAGTAGTGAGCTTCATTGTCATCAAGCATCACAAACATACAACCCGAATCGCCGAGCAGGCGATGTGCAAGTTCGATCCGATCTCGCATCAATTGAAGCCACAACGAATGTTCAACACCATCGTCGTAGTGGGTAAACGCAGAGCCAGTATTGTACGGGGGATCAATACATACACACTTGACTTTACCCGTGAACTCCTGCTCCAACGCCTTCAACGCCAACAAGTTGTCGCCGAAGATCAATCGGTTGTCGAAGATGTCGTTTTCGCTGACACGATGCGGAGCGTGATACGACTTTGCTGGATCTTCCAGCAAAATGCGTGGCTCAAGACGAGGACGGTTTTCCTTGCCGATCCACGTCAGTTCCAGTTTCTGTTTCCCTGCCATGCCGTTCTCCTGCTATTTCCAAACCGGATGGGCCATCCAGTTGTTCGTGAGTCCCATGCGCCTCAATGGATTCGGTGCCGCTGGTGGATGAGCGATGTGTTGCCCGACCCGCTGCTTCCACTGGGCTGTAAATGCGTGTGCTGCCGGGATGTGCGACAGCAATTTGTGCAAGACCAGAAGTGTTTCGAAAAGGTGCTGGTCACTCGGGAGCATCGGCGGTTGCCAATTTGCGATCGGCAGAAGCTGTGGCCGGATCGCCCAAACTCGATCCCACAGCCGTGAGTGGTGTGCACACAGATTGCGGACGTAGACACAATGGTGCATCCAGCTTTTCAGAAAGCTCGCCTGGATCCCGTACCGCTGGGCGACGACACGCTGGTCTTGTCGCAACATGCCTTTGTACATCTGCGATAACGTACCGAACGACATCACCTCGGTCAGCAGGTCTCTGAGGGTGAGGTCGAAGTGGTAAGCAGCGACAACGTCGTCAAACGTCGTCCCACCGTTGAAGTTGTGCCGTTCGTTTTCAAAGGCAAGGCAGTAGCCGCTGAGGCGGTAGTAGTTCAGATGGGAAAGAAACTGCTCGGCGGCTTGTGGATCGTGAACTGCAAGGCCACGTTGCTGGAGCAACTGAACTTGATCCGAGTAGGACAGCCACAGCTTGGAAAACGAGCTTTTCGAGATACCGCTCACGCTGGCTCCTCAATCAGAAAATTGGGAGGAGCGAAAAAAAAGACTCGCCCTTGATGTGCGTCACCGACAAGCGGGAGGGGCACGGCGAGTGTGTTGACTGCGTTAAAACCCATCCAGGATGCACGTCACCGACAAGCGGGAGAGGTGGGACGGGTGTGATGCAAGAAGTATCGGTCAGGAACCGGGAAAAATCAAGGGTGATTGACTTCGGCAGCGAAAATCCCCGGCCACGATGGCTGAAAAGTGCTTGGCAGACCGTATTTACGAAGCTACGGCCCGTTTCGTTAGTCAGCTTCGATACGAGGTTGCTGTAACCGGACAATCGACGATTTTCCCAACGAAAAGTCAGAAACGGCATCATTTTGTGGCTCCCTTCAGCGTCCAGCGAACCGTGAAGAGTGGTGTCACACTCTGCCGCTGGCTAAGCTGGCCCTCGATCTTCCCTATCAGTTCATCACGGCGACTGTCGATTTCGTCCTGAGCCTCATAGAGCCGTTTGCGTTTCTCTTTCCGGTTGTTTTCCAGCGTCTTGATCATTTTCTGAGCTTCCAGCTTTTCGGCAAGCGACGATGCCAAGGCTGCAGCCTTTCTTGCTTCCCGAATTTCCTTGTCCAGTTCCCTGATCTCTCGTTCCAAACCCTGCTTGAGATCGTCCGACCAGTGATCCAGTTTCAGCACCTCCTCATCGAAGTGCTTCATGTTACGCTGTTCTACCTCACGGACACGTTTGGTCATCTCTCGGTTGTGTACCGCAGACATGTCCGGTGAAAAGCCCTCCACCGAAGCGGAAACAGCAGCGGGCAGCAGGAGCAATTTGCTGCAAAGCTCGGAATCCAATTCCAGTCCTTGGTCTGTTTTCCCTGCAAGCAGCAGGAACTCCTCAACGTCCAGTGACTGGATCGAAAGTTTTGATAATTGCAGCCAGCCAGACCGGCCAATCAAAGGCTCCAGCAGACGGATCACCGATCCATAGGCGGCGTAGTCGAAAGTCAGACTGGCCGTCGCAAGATTCCGGGCCAAAGACGACTCGATGAGAGCAGTCGCTAACGGATGCCCCTGACGGTAGAAGGTGTCGCCGTGCTCATTCGCCTTCTTCCAATCAAAGTGGTAGTAGCCCTGCGGTGCAGCCGTACCCCGATACTGAAACCGCGGTTCTGAAACGTCGAAGACTGCTTCACCATTGAGTTCCGTGCGAGTCAGATTAAGTAGCCATCGCTCACGATCAGAAAGACTTTCAAGGGTCCGGTCACGGTGAACCCGAAGTCGAGTCGTTACCTCTTCGTCGAAGTTCTCTAAAAGAACCTGCCGAGTGTCCTCAAGTCGGGTCTGTATCTCACCATCCAGTTCAGACTGCAATTGATCGAATGCAACAGCAATTTGCTCGGGTGTACGACAGGTCTGATAGACCGCAGCAATTCGGCGTTCGATATCGACGCCAGACTCCAGGGCACCCAGCACCTGGTCACTGGCACCAAAGACGCCATCGAACAAATTAAATTTCTCGCTCAGAAGCTCAAATACTCGCTCGTCCGCCTGATTGCGGCGATTCAGAAAGTTCACCACAACAACATCATGCTCTTGTCCATAGCGATGACATCGACCAATACGCTGTTCGATTCTTTGAGGGTTCCACGGCAGGTCAAAGTTGACCACCAGTGAGCAGAACTGAAGGTTGACGCCTTCGGCAGCAGCTTCGGTAGCGATCAGGATCGATGCCCGATCTCTGAACTCTTCAACGATGGCGGCCTTGATATCCACTGGCCTTGAGCCACTCACGCATTCCTGACCAGCATGCCGCTTGAGCCAACCTTCATAGTACTGCCGAGATACGGGATCGGTGTTCGAACCATTCATCAGGACAAGTTGTCCAGCGTAGCCGTTGGCGGCGAGAAGCTCGAAAAGGTACGTTTGCGTGCGGCGGGACTCGGTAAAGATCACGGCCTTCCGCTTTGCACCCAGCTGCTCGGCACGAGCCAAGGCCGTCTGCAGTGCAGGAAGCAGGGCCTGTCCCTTGGCATTCACGGTGATTCGACTGGCAAGCTCGGTGAAGCCTACCAGCTCCTCGATCTCCTGCTCAATCTTCCTGGGGTCAATAATTTCCCCATCTGGTGCGTAACGCTCATCGTCCAATGCGTAATCGGCTGGCGATGGTCCGCTGTTGTCGGGATCTTCCTTTGGATCATTGGAGGCTGCATCCGAGGAATTATCGACGGCATCCCAATCGTCCTGCAATTCGCACAGCGATTCGAAGTCGGATTCGTCAATCAGCAATGACTCTTCATCTTCCTCAGCTACCACTGCCGCCTTGACCGGTTTGGACTGCTGCTGAGCCGTCCGCTGCATCGCTCTGAGGCGGGAGACCAGCCCCTGAAGAGTTCCTGCAATTGCAAACGTGGAGGACGCCAGCAGCTTGCGTAACACGAGTGTGATGAGGTGCCGCTGGCTGGCTGGCAGCGAGACTAGGGATTCTCTTTGCAGGAAGGCTGATACGCTCTCGTAGAGATGATGCTCGTCGTCACTGGGGGTAAAGTCCTGAGTGATCGGGATGCGACGAGTATAAGAAACATACTCCAGCACCTGTTTTCGCAGGGTGCGAATACAGACGGGAGCCAAGCGGCTGCGAAGCTGGTGATTTCGGTCGGTTTCGCTGCCAGCTTTGACAAACTGGTCTCGGAAAGAGGCTGCATCACCGAAGACATGCTCATCGATGATACTGACCAGACCATATAACTCCATCAGCGAGTTTTGCAGAGGCGTGGCTGTGAGTAACAGCTTGTGGGAAGAACCGATGGACTGAGTGATTGCACGAGCCATACTGGCCTGCGGTCGATAGACATTACGCAAGCGGTGAGCTTCGTCGATCACCACCAGGTCCCACGGGACTTCATGGACACTGGAGGCTTTGGAGGCGACGAAGTGGTAGGAGCAGATGACGATTGCGTCATCCTGCATGAAGGGATTACCGTTTCCTGCATTTCTCAGTTGGTTGAACCTGGAACCATCCAGAACGACCGAGGGCAAGTAGAACTTTTCGTCCAGTTCCTGTTGCCATTGCTTGCGGAGGGTGGCTGGGACGATGAGCAGAATGCGGCGTTTCCGTTCCGCCCATCTTTGAGACAAGACGATGCCCGCTTCGATGGTTTTGCCCAGCCCCACCTCATCAGCAAGAATCGCACCCCTGGACAGGGGTGATCGCAATGCGAACAGGGCTGCATCCACTTGATGTGGATTCAGGTCGACCCGAGCGTTCGAAATCGAGCGGGTGAGGTTTTCGATGCTGCCACCTGCCCCCTTGAGGGTAAGTAGGTGTGCCCAATATTGACTGTGATAGGAAGTCATTGCCGACGTGCGTGCCTCGGATTATTGACCACACTGTACCAGTACATTACAGTAAAGTGAGGTTTCGAGCAATCAAAGCACAGGCGATCAGATGAGATTCGGCGACCGAGTTCGTGAACTGCGAAGACTTCAAGGTTTGACCCAGCAAAAGCTCGCAGAGCGGCTGGATGTCAGTCTGTCGTATGTCTCCAAAGTCGAGACTTCCCGGCTCAATGCCGGAGAGTACCCCAGCGAGAGCTTCGTGTTTCGTCTTGCTGAAGCTCTCGATGCTGATGCCGACGAATTGCTGCTTCTGAGCAACCGTGTTCCTCAATCCATCTTGAAACGGATTCAGCAACGTCCTGAAGCTTTCCGAGCATTCGCTGAACTGGATGATGACTCAATGGATCAGTTACTTGGCAAGATGTGTTCTTCCGGCAACTTCTTGGCGGCACGTTGAAGTGACTGGTTTTTTCAAAATGCAAAGATCCGTGTTTTTGGAGCTGGATCTATGGACGTTTTGTCTCGTCACTATCATCAGTTAGCGGGCTTGAAGTCGGACTGGGCAATCTCGCAGGTGCAGTTGGATGTGCAGAGCCAGACGCTGACGTTGTCTCTGGAGTTCGTTGGCACTCGTGTGGTGTGCCCGGAATGTGGGGCTGAGTGTTCCATGAAGGATCATGCAGCCG
>Ga0255095_1000393_pt1 | contig 22916 bp, 19 predicted proteins | sample Colum_Law_RepC_8_2_FD_188435 | JGI IMG/M metagenome (GOLD analysis project Ga0255095, IMG submission 188435) | Freshwater microbial communities from Columbia River, Oregon, United States - Colum_Law_RepC_8d | ecosystem: Environmental > Aquatic > Freshwater > River | place: USA: Oregon...
AAATCACCCCTCAAAACACATCTGCCAGACCAGAAGGAATTCAAAAATGTCTTTTTTGAATCCGTTACTTGAACCAATTTAAGACCGTCGCTCATCCGGCCTAACGGCCACCTTCTCCCCCGAGGGGCAGAAGGGACGTAATTCTCGCGAGGGGAGAAGGGACTTCGTTCACGCGGCAAACATTAATCAAAAGGCAACTTCGGCGAATCCGACTCTTCAAACATGGCGCTGTCCAGCTAAAAGTCGCCACTGATCACGATTAGACGCTTGCCATCCGGAGTCCAGCAGGCGTCGGTATTGTTGCGAGCAATATCCTGTCCATCGACAAGCTTGGGTGCGACGTCTGTGCTGGGATTGAATTCATAAAGCTGCACGAATCCGCGTTCCGGGCAGGACATGGCAAAGATAATGCGGTCGCTTTTCGGGTGCCATGCAAAGTCAGCGTTGATGTTAATCTTGCCGGAGAAGTGAATTTTCAGATCCGGCTCTTCACCATTCGTGCTGATGGAGGCAACTTCGTTCGTGCCGTCCTCTTTAACTCCTTTGAAACACAACCGTTTCCCGTCGGGCGACCAGGCTGAGTTCCAGTAAATGCTCTGATAGGGATTTGCATCTCCATCCAGCAGCGGGGTCACATCGCCGGAAACAATCTCCATCGCTTCGATTCCGTTGAGCCGGTAGGCGATCCGCTTCCCATCGGGACTTATCTGGCCTCCCCAGCCTCGAGACAATCCTTCCTTCGATTCGCCATCCAGTGACGTCAGCCAGATGCTGTAACCCTGTGAGCTATTTGAGAATGCTAAAGTCTCTCCATCGGCCGACCAGCATGGCATCATACCTCGGCAGATCTGTCGAGGTTCCACACCGTTAATATCCATCACATACACAGCACTGCCACCCTGATTGGCTCCGATCCACGAATCAAACGCCAACAGATTTCCATCAGGTGACACCGTTGGTGATCCACAGGCGTGATGGCCTTCGAATTCAAACAGCTTCTTCCAGTCCGTGCCGTCTTCATTCATAATGTAGAAGATATCGTGCTGCTTAACACGGAACGGATACTCTGTGGTTTCCAGAGTCCCGCTGCTGTCGAGGTCAAACCGGCCGAAGTAAATTCGTCGGAGCAAGGGACAAGTGCTGTCTCTGAACTGAAACTCTGCAAATGATATTTTTTCATCGGCATCTGCGTCGTTCACCGGGTCGTACCAATGAGCCACCTCATTGATACAGGGGGTCTGGCGATATTCATTCAAGGAGAATTTGCCATCCTTATTGCTGTCGAACGCCGGAAACATAAACTTGCTGAGTGGTTGCTTCCACTCGATCGTTCCCTTTGAGTGCTCCTCGGGACTTAGAAATCCATCCAGATCCGTATCCATCCGCAGAAACTCAGTCACGGGATCAATGACGCAGCGGCCTCCGATTGAACACCATTCCGTCAATTCCAGAATTGCATTCTTGTCGGCATCGGCCTTTTCGAACTCAGCCGCAACATTAGCACCACCGTAGGAACGTTCTATGAATTCTGTCCGCACCAGTAACCCGTCTGAATTCACATCTGCGTGTTGGAACAGATGGTGATTGACAACGCGTCCGTCAGAAAATCGCAACGGTTCGTTGTCTGGGCGTCGGATGCCGAATTGAATTTCCAGAAAGGATCGAGCTTCATCCATGCTGACAACACCATCCGAATTGGGATCTGCGTTTCCATAAAGCTCCTGACCTTCGATGCCGTGACGTAAACTCTGCGTAAAGATCCCCGGGGCGAATTCAATCTGGTCTGTATCTGGAGCCTTATCAGTGGCTTGCTTCTTGACCACGTCCAGCAACCGATCAATCATTGCCGCAAACGGATCCGGGATTGAACCGCGGGAGACTCCGCCAACAGAAGGAATCGCCAGGAACTCGGTTTCAGACAGTAGTTGGTCTGCATTAAGATCAAAAACTATCCCGTCGCGAACTACTTCTTTCGACTCACCCCGCAGCGTCTGATACTCGGCTTTCGACAAGCTCTTGTCACTGTCCTGATCGCTTTGACGGAAGATCGCGGCTGCGTCCGTAGTCTTGTCAGGAGTCTGCCCAAAAACACTTACCGCTGCAAAGATGACAAGGAGACCAAGGCAGCGACAAAGTCTGATTCGAGGAATCCGCATTGAAATTGCTCCGGAAGGCTTTGTAGTGCTTAGCAAATGCATGGTAATGCGACGGGTGTTCCACGCGTATATAAAGAGGTCTCGTAGCATACACTGCAGCATTTGTATCCTCCAGTGGGGTATTCGCAAGAGGGCGTACAATCTTCAGTACGGTTAGGCCGACAGGATTCTCGCGTGTTCAGGGGCTTGCTGGTCATCATCGCAGTTGTTTTGAACCACACGCTTGCAAGCCGAATAGCTGCTTGTGTTCATAAAAACCTGACGCCCCAAGCGACCGTTGCACAGAGCAAATAACAGATTCCGTTTCGCAACTTGGCTTTGATTCGTTTCCGCCACATGTAAAAAGGTAATTTGCCGGTTGAAATCCCGGATTCATCCCCCATTAAGCTTTGACCGCGACGTAAGCACCATTAGCATATGGTGCGTTAAGACGACGTACCTGCGATTTCTTTCGTGAAGCTGCACTGACATACTATGCGTTGGGGTTCTGCACAATTCCTTGGACTGATGCTGGCTTGCTGGCAGTTGGTTCTTCCTTCGAGTGCACCGTGGTTGCATTCTTTGATGGAAGATTCCTGCTGCGTGGGTGGTGCCACCAGTTCTGTGCATGAACACTCGCATGGGAAGTGTCACCATCACCACCAGAATCCTGCCGAAAAGGCGGGATCGGATGCGCCAGAACGCTCGCCAGTTTCCGGTCATGATTGTTCCGAATGTGCCTTGTGTCAGGCAATCTCGGCTCCTCGCATTCTGACGGGGCCAATCGATCTGCCGACTCTTTCTGAAACCGCATCGTTTATTGTGGTTGCAATTTGTGCAGACCCTCAATTGGGTTTTGGTCTGCCGCTTCAGGCCCGTGCTCCACCAGTTGCGTGAGCTGATTTCCGCATGGACCGGGCTCTTTGAGTGTCTGCGTGAGTCTATCGCAGCTGGCTTCGTATTGTTCGTTTTGCTTGTTGGATATGAACATTTTCTGCTCGCGCAGAGGATTCACAACAACGCAACTGAACGGGCTATTCGTCACCAGGCATTCGAGTTGAATCGCTCTCCAGTTTGAGTGGTCTCCTGTTCGCGCGGTCCATCGGCTCGTTTCTCATCGTCTGGTTCAAATCTCGCCGTGCTTCTATGGCAGATGAAAAAACCGCGGCTGAGCCTCTGGAGATATCCGGGGCAAGCGTCGCATTAGGCCTGAGTCCCCGGTGTGCTTTCGTCGCTTTTCGCAGCGATTCAGCCACTCGACTCGGGCCCACAGGAAGCATCTCGTCTGCGGTTCGCGCGAAGCAATATACGGGTCCGACCAGTCCGTGCTTCGCGCGACCGCGACGAGGTGTCATTCGAATCGATTTGAAGGCAAGAAGCGAGCGAAAATGCCGCACGACGACCGTGGCGAGCAAGAATTTTTGAGTTTTGTATTGGCCTGAATTTCCTCACCCTGCAAGGTCTGAACAGAAACATGTCTGTCGAGATGATTGCACAGCCTGCTGACAATTTCTCCGTTCATGATCGCGCAATGCCCTTGCTGCGTCGGGCGGACGCTGCGTTGCATCATGACTTTTGCCCGTGGGCAAATCGCTGGGTTTACTGGCTGAAACGCCCGTTCTGGAGCATCTTTCTGGCCATGGTGCTTTCGGGGCTCTGCGGAGTCTTTCTGAGTGTTGAAGCGTTCTTTATCACCGGGATCCTTGGGATCATCGTCGGCGTGGGTGTTGCCATGCCGTGGCTGGCGATGCGGGGAATTGACCTCCATGTCACGTTTGATCTGCGACGTGGTCGAGTTGGTCAGCCGGTTTTAGTGCGGCTCAGAATTCGCAATCGTTGGCCATGGCCCGTGTGGGGACTGTCACTGGTTCGAGGATTCGCGCTGAAGGATTCTGCTCATACCGATGAAGGCGTTTCTTTGGCACGAGTTCCCGGCTGGTGCACAGCGGAGTATTCCTGGACCTTTGTTCCTCAGGTACGCGGGCTTTATCCGCTGGTGGCTCCTGAAGTGGAAACAGGTTTTCCTTTTGGACTGTACCGAGCCACTCGCAAAGCCACCGTCGACGGTCATGTTGTGATCTGGCCTGCGACTGTCATGCTAAGCGGCCTTCCTGATGCGGCTGAGATTCGTGAATCCGATGAACACCTGGCCGATCGTCGCGTCGGTGATTTTGGCGATATGCTGGGAACTCGTCAGTTTCGCCAGGGAGATTCCCTGCGAAGAATTCACTGGGCTCAGACGGCTCGACAGCAACAGTTAATCGTGTGCGAACGTCAGGCACCAGCGACTTCTGTCGTGCGAGTGACCGTTGATCTTGAAGCCGCCAGCCATCCCGGATGTGATCCGCAATCCCGTTCTGTCTCTGACACAGTGGAACTAGTGGTTCAGGTCGCAGCCAGCGTCTGTGAATCTCTTCACCGGCAACATTGCCGCGTGGAGCTGCTTCTGGATCAGAAGAGATATGTCGCGGGCGATTCAGCCGCAGGATTTCAGCGTCTGATGGATGCGCTGGCTCAGGCGACGTTGAATGAGTCCACCAGTTCCCTGAGCCGGCAACGATCGGCCGGTAGCGCGTTTGGAGTTGTCGTGACAACTCCCATGGGACTTCGCTGGCGTGGCCGACAACTTGCGGATCAGCATGTGGTAGCGGTTTCTGACGAATCCACCCTGCATCAATCCGTTCCAGTAACGGGTGCCTGGCTGACTCTGCGAGGCGCCGCCGATGTGCAGACAGTGCTGCCTCGGAGATGGAAGGGAGCCTGCGATGCTCGGTGATCGCCAGTCTTCTGCAGTGCGTCGAATTGAAGGTGGAACTCGCTCCCGCCGTGGGAATGCACAGCCATATCGCGCGGCCACCACGCCTGCTGACGATTCGGGTCGGCATCGAGTCACTGCCGGTTCATTGCACTGGATGACGGTGACCATGGCTCTCCTGGCAGGAGCAATTTTTGTTCTGGCCGATGCCGATGGTGGACGCAGCCGGGCTTCGATCTGGATGCAGCTGTCGGTGGAGGTGGCTCTGGTCGTCTCTGGAACACTGATCGTGCGTCGCAGACTTGCTGCTGGCAGCGAAACACCGCTGATCATGCCTTTGCTCGTGCTTGTTGTCGTAGCCACTTTGCTTTGGGAGCCGTTTCAGCGAATGTTTCTACTGGCTGGCCGACCTTTCGAAATGATGGTCATGCTCACACAGAAGAATCTGATGCTGGCCGCGGCGGTGCTGGGATATCAGATCGGTTATCAGCGACTCTCGATCCTTGCGGGCGTCGCACTGACAATCTTTTGTGCAGCCATCGCGCGGCAGAATCAGGTCCTGTGGCTGACGGCGATCTATGGCTTCGCTGCTGTCAGCTGGATGGTGGCGGGATATTGGGACAGTCTTCGTGGGCGGCTGTTGCATGGTCAGTCTCGTCAGATACCGTTGCGCTGGCTGATTGTCGGGCCCTGCATTCCATTGTTGTTGCTGCTGGCGTCAGCCTCGGGCGGTCAGAATGCGATTACAGTTCTCCGTGGATTCCTGCCGGGATCCGGCGGTGAGGGCGAATCAGATCCGTATGCTCGCAGCGGAGCGAATGACGGCGAGAATCTTGTGGCAGGCTCCGACAACATTAAGTCGTTCGGTCCGATCGAAGATGCTCCTTTTGCCGAAGACGATAAGCCCAGCCTCTACGATGTGTTCAATGATGCCTTTGATGAACCCGTGCGCAAAGTCAAAGAACAGGATCGTTCGATTGCTCTTCCGCCCGAACTTCTCGCTGACATCAATGCTCAAATGGCCAGATCCGCGCAGAGCGGTCGTGAGTTTACAACGCTCCGCAAGTCAACTCGCCCGGACCAGAAACGAATTAAGGATCTGAAGAGTCCTGCTTTGTTGTACGTCGCGGGCCGAGTTCCTCTGCATCTGCGGATGGAAATCTACGACGTATTTGATGGAATCGATTGGATTCCGGAACAGCCGCTGGAACATCCGCCGGGAATGGCGATCGTCCCGACACATGGTAAACCGTGGCTGCGAGTCCCCTGTGGCAGTCGCAGTCTTGGGCTCTATTCGGATCTTGAGACGCATGCCGTCAAGATTATCAATCTCAAGTCAAACGTGATTCCTGCTCCGCTGGAACTGCGAGCTGTCCATATTGATAAAGTCGATCAGTCAGACATGTATGGATGGACACAGGATTCGATTCTGAAATTGAATCGAGAATCATTGCCTGAGTTTCTCGCGATCAATCTCTCTTCTGAATGCCTGCAGCGATCAAAACTGCTTCATCATACCGAGCTAACATTCAATGCCCTCGGAGACAAACGCAGAACTCAACTTCCTCTGCTTCCACAAATGAGCGATGTCAGGAATCTGGCCGAGCAGATTACTCGAGATGTGCCGAATGGGTTTGCTCGTGTTGATGCAGTGATTAACCATATGCGATCCAATTATGAGCTTGACCGCACGGCCGTAGCTCCGGAAAGCAGTGAGTTTCCCGTCAGCCATTTCTTGTTTGAATCCAAACGCGGCCCGGATTATCAGTTCGCAACGGCCGCTGCGCTGATGCTCAGAAGTCTCGGATTTTCAACGCGAGTCGTCTCTGGATTTTATGCTCGCCCGGAGAACTACGATCCGCAAAAGCGACACACATCGGTCCATAATGCAGACGCTCATTTCTGGTGCGAAGTCTACATCGGCTCCTCCACGTGGATTACGCTGGAACCGTCGCCGGGATACGAAGTCCTGACTCCGCCCCCGGGATTTTTTGCTCGTTGCCTGATCGCCCTGCAAACCGCCTTGAAGTGGTTGTTGAGTCATTGGCTTCTGACGCTTACTGTCACAGCCGTGACAGCCGCCGGAATGATGAAGCGGCATGCAATTCATGACCGGATCTCGACGGCGATCTGGGTGCTGAGTGCCTCCGCCGATCCACGAGTTCGAGTCGTGCGAACTCTGCAGTTGCTAGATACGCGTCTTGCCTCATCCCGGTTGGCTCGCCCCAGCGGAATGACATTCTCACGCTGGATAAAACGGCTTCCGGATTTGTCGACAGAGACTCCACACCTCAACGATTTCCTGCGCCTTGTGGAGTTGGCGGCGTATGGCACGAGAGAATCATTCTCCTCAATCGATCGACAACACATCGTCGATTGCTGTTCCGCCATTCTTCGTGAGATCAGCCTTGCGAAGTGTCAGAAAACGGCTGAGCGACTGCGGGCTCGTGAGAAGTCCACGCTGCTGGAAGCGGATCGATCAGCGAATTTCCCTGTCAGCCCGGATGAAACGTTACCAATCGGGACTGGTTCGAACTTAGTAAGTGTCTCCTGAGACTGTTTAAAAAGAACATTTGATTCATGACGCTGGCAACAACATCTCAATCGATCGACGTGAACCACACGGCGCTGTCAGAACTGCGCAATCGACTTAATCATGCATTACGCGGCAAGGCGGACGTTGTCGAGCTGGTCCTGGTATGCTTACTGGCCAACGGACATTTGCTTTTGGAAGACAAGCCGGGGCTGGGAAAAACGACGCTGGCCAAAGCACTGGCTTCTGGTCTTGGCGGCCGGTTTGCTCGCTGCCAGTGTACGCCGGACTTGCTCCCCAGCGATATCACTGGATTCAATATCTTTAACCAGAGCACTCGTGAATTCGAATTCCGCAGCGGGCCGGTCTTCGCGGACATTCTGCTGGCCGATGAAATCAACCGCGCAACACCGCGCACGCAGAGTGCCTTGCTGGAGGCGATGGCCGAGAGACAAGTCACCGTAGACAATCAGAGATTCCCTCTCAGTCGTCAGTTCTTTGTTATCGCGACCCAGAATCCCGTCGACCAGCATGGCACTTATCCATTGCCGGAAGCGCAGCTGGATCGTTTCGCCATGAAATTGAGTGTCGGGTATCCGGAGCATGCCGACGAACTGCAGATGCTGCAGGATGCTGTTGGCGGCATGGATCAGGCCGTTGATCAGCATCCCGTGCTTGATGCTTCTACGCTCAGCAGAATTCAGTCACAAGTTGCAGCGTTGTCGGTAGCACGCAATGTTCAGGATTACCTGGTGAGACTGGGACATGAAACTCGCAGTCATTCCAGTATTGCTTTGGGCTTGAGTCCTCGCGGATTATTGACGTGGCAGCGAGTTGCTCAGTCCTATGCCTGGCTGGCCGGACGGAATTTTGTCACACCAGATGACGTGCAGGACGTCGCCTATCCTGTGCTAAGTGTTCGACAGGGTCTTGAGCCGGCGGAAGCGCAAACTGTGATCGAAGAAATTCTGAGTCGCGTCGCCGTTCCGAAGTATCAGGAATAGTCCGGCGTTGATTATCTATAGATGAGGTTTCCCATGATCAACGATTTAGAGCTGCCAATGCACGACCGGATTTCGCCGCAACGCAGAGTTGAGCAGAGATTGGTCCGCAAGTTGAATCGCATGCTTCATTTAATGGCATGGTTGGGATTGTCGCTTGCGGTCGTCGGCTGTGGTTCGCATGACGATCATCATGAAGACGAACATCTGGAACACTTTGCTCCAGCCCACAAGCCAGTCGACTATTCGGCTCTTGTGGAACAATTGGAGAAGCGGATTGCTCAACAGACACTCGCTTCTGGTTCGGGTGAAGGAGCTGCGGATGCCGCTCAGTCAGCCACTGCGCGACAGGAGTTGATCGATATCCTTGGCTGGATTCCAGAGCTTGCTGCCGACAGTGAGCTGCGAAAGCAGGATTTTGAAGCGGCGGTCTCGGCTGGAACGCGGCTCAGTATCGCGCTCGGATTCACGAAGCAGAGTGATGGCACTGCACCGGTTGATCAGTCAACGATTCCCAAACTTCTGGAAGAGCTGAAGGCTCTTGTTTCCAAATCACAGACTTCCACGGAGCCGATGTAATCATGGCGGAAATGATGTTCTGGGGATTCGCGGTCAGATTTACCAGCAGCCTCGTGCAGGCGTCGCCCTTCATCCTGTGTGGTTTTGCAATTGCCGCAATTCTGCGACGCTTCTTCGGCTACGAGGCAACTCGCCAATTGTTTGGCGAAGGCACTCGCTCCGCTTTGTTTCGGGCGTGGGTGATCGGGATGTTGCTGCCGGTCTGTTCGCTGGGTGTCATTCCTGTAATTCGGGAACTCCGGCGGGCTGGTATCCGAGGTGGAACGATTCTTGCCTTTGCGATGTCAGGGCCATTGTTCAATCCGTTGTCGCTTTTGTACGGGCTGACGTTGTCAGAGCCGATTGCAATCCTGTCGTTCGCTGGTTGTTCATTAGTGATCGTTACCGTGATTGGGATCATCTGGGATCGTCTATTTCCCGATTCAGCATTGCCGATGGTCGAAGAAAAGCCGGTGGCCTATGGCTATCGACGCATGCTGGCCGTAGCGACAGCTGCAGGAAGAGAAGCGACTTCAGGTTCGCTGATGTATATCCTGATCGGGCTCGTCGGAGTTGGTTTGCTGGGCGCGATCATCCCGGCCAACAGCCTGCAACATACATTCAACCATGACAATGCGCTGGCTCCCTTGTACATGGCTGCCATCGCGATACCTGTATATGCCACCCCCATGTTGGCGATGTCGCAACTGGGCATGATGTTTCAGCATGCAAATTCCGTCGGAGCCGCCTTTGTATTGCTGGTCCTTGGTGCCGGTATGAACATGGGCATCGTGATATGGCTCTACCGCGAATACGGAATGCGGAAAGGTACCACGTGGATGGTCCTGCTGCTGGGCATCGTGTTGGCGCTCGCCTACAGCGTCGATAAACCCTTGTTTCCTCGAGACATCGAACCAGCCAATCATACCCATGCCTTCGATATTTATTGCCAGCCGTTCACTAACGCCTCTGGAGCTTCCTGGCTTCAACTTGTCAGCCAGAAACTGCAACGTGATATCAATCCATTTGAATGGCGGAACCTTTGGCTGTTTGGCGGTTTGATCGGATTCGGAGTTGCTCTTCGACTGGTTGATCGAGCATCAAAACTGGAACGCTGGCTGGAGTCAGAAGTCCCGGCTTCGGCTCCTCGTCGAGGTGATATCATCGTCCCCGGCCCGGTACTCGGCTTTCTTTCGCTCGCTGGCCTGGTCGCCTTCAGCATCGTTGGCTGCTTTGCGTACTATCCTGCTCCTGATGAATGTCTGGAAGCGATGGTCGACGCCAAAATCAGTGCTCTCAGCGGCGCGCTGGCAATGAATCATACCGAGACAAAGTACTGGGCCGAGCGCTACGACGACTGGACTCGCAAACTTGAGGTCGGAGCCTATCTGCGACATGGTGAACTCAGCGACTACCATCGCTGGAAAGCTCGACTGATTCGTGAGCAACTGGAGTTGCTGGAGCATGAAGTTGAAGACAAAGAACGTGAAGAAGTGGCCCAGCTCGTGCCAAAACTCTCGAGGAGCCACAATCGGATGAAGCGAGCCTTTCTGCAGGAGCTTTAAAACGCGTCGCTTCCAATCGCAGACTGAGTTCAGCAGAATCCCCGTCGCCCACTTCAATCTTGAACCTTGGGGGAACTCTGCGATGCGAATTGCTTTTGCTGCGTTGATCGGTGCGACCATTGTTTTGTGTGAAACGCTGCCTGCCGCCACCATCATTCATGCCGGACGATTAATCGATGGCCGCAGTGACGAGTTGCAGACTGAGATGTCGATAGTAATCGAGGATGGAAAGATTACCGAATTGGTGAAGGGATTCATCAATCCGGCCGACGGCGATCGGCTGATTGATCTCAGCCAGCTCACGGTAATGCCCGGCCTGATGGACATGCACACGCATCTCATCGGCCAGCATTCCAAAGAGGCGTACACTGAAAAATTCTTCATGGAAGAGTCGGACTATGCCCTGCGATCCACCATGTTCGCTCGCGCTACGCTGATGGCCGGGTTCACAACAGTGCGAGAACTGGGCGATAACGGCATTAACTCAGTGTCGCTGCGACGTGCCATCACGGAAGGCTGGATCGTCGGGCCTCGGATTTACACAGCGGGAAAATCCATCGCCACAACGGGAGGTCATGCAGATCCGACAAACGGACTGAAAGGAGATTTCCGTCGCGATGCCGGTCCGACCGAAGGCGTCATCAACGGCGTCGACGATGCTCGAAAAGCCGTTCGTCTGCGTTACAAAGAAGGAGCCGATCTGATCAAGCTGACTGCAACCGGCGGGATTCTGAGTCTCGCGGCGAATGGTCAGAATCCGCAGTTCACAAAAGAAGAACTGGAGGCCATTGTTGAGACGGCTCGTGACTACGACATGGTTGTGACCGTTCATGCTCACGGGGCCGAAGGCATGAAGCGAGCTGTCTTGGCTGGCGTGGATTCCATCGAACATGGCACGTATATGACCGACGAGATCATGGAACTGATGAAAGAGCGAGGAACCTATTGGGTTCCGACCAATATGGCGGTAGAATGGGTCGCAAAGAAGGCCGCTGAGCCAGGATATTTTCCTGAAGTTGTTCGCCCCAAAGCGGCCGCAATCGGCCCGGCGATCAAGCAGACATTTGCGAAAGCCTACAAAGCTGGCGTAAAGATCGCCTTCGGCACGGATAGCGGAGTATCAACTCACGGGGAGAATGCTCATGAGTTTGAACTGATGGTTGAAGGCGGCATGCCTCCCATGAAAGCCATCCAATGCGCCACAATCGAGGCGTCTCGATTGCTGCGTGTCGAGGACAAACTGGGAACACTTGAGCCCAACAAACTGGCCGACGTTGTTGCGGTGTCAGGTAATCCTCTGGAGGATATTAGTGCGATGAAGCATGTCGTTTTCGTGATGAAAGAAGGCGAGATCTTCCGGCAGCCGTAGAGATATGGCACGATATTTCAGCCCGCAACATCTACTACTTCAGAGCTATCCGGTGCCGTCAATCTTCCACCGTCTGCAACCAGCCTTAAGCCGAACTCAACGCCGCGTCGCCGATTTTATTGCGTTTGATTTCGCCCCAGCATAGACTCGTGCAAAAAGGAGAACGTAAATGACTCTCGAAACCATGATCGAAGGTCTATCTTTTCAGGAAAAGATCGCTGCGATGGAATTGATTTGGCGTGAGTTATCCGCTGAACCAGTTTCGTGTCCTTCACCGGCTTGGCACGAGGCTGTCGTTGCAGATCGCCTTGCAACTCCGATGTCCAGTGATTCCGTGCCACTCAACAAGGCAAGACAGGCTGTTCGAGAGGCGATCGATGCACGTAAAACTCCGAACTGAGGCGATTTCGGATTTAGTCGAGGCAGCATGGTTCTACGAACGGCAGGGGCGTGGGCTCGGTGAGCAATTCTCTGATGCCATATTCTCGCACTTGGCCTATCTTGAAACGGTCGCTGGCGGCCATAAGGTCGTGTTCGGGGCGCATCGCATGCTGGCCAGGAGATTTCCGTATGCTGTGGACTATAAGGTCAACGGTGAGAAGGTTGATGTTGTGGCAATTTTGGACTGTCGCCGTGATCCCGGTGGCATTTCCAGAACGCTCACCAACAGAACTGCGCCGCACCAGGGAAGCGATCCACCCGAGACTAAAGCCACGCTCTATTGATTCAAATTGCGTCCTCAGCTTGACGATTGAACCAACAACACAAATGCGAACAAGCGGGAGATCAACGGAATCAATCGACTCCGCTCGCTCGGCCAAACTGCCTCCTGACTACTCAAGCTATTACGGGATTTGTACAGACACCAATGGTCAGGACATCGGCCACAACAGCAGACCGGCCGCAACAGTTTGGAGACCAGCGACAGCGCTGAAATTTCGAAGTCAGCGTCAAACGCCGATATGCGTCATTGAACTTATCGATACACGTCAACCACATGTCGACCGGTGGCATCTTTAATCTGGTTTAGTCCATCGCGTAAGTGCAACAGAAGAATTGTCTCCGGAACAACCCTCAGCGTTGATTCCGGAGCGAACTCTTCGTGATAAAACACCGAACGACTCAACCGCACTTCCCCGATCCGCCCCGAGTACTGAAATCTCGCCTGAATGTCGGACTGCTTCAGATTACCGACCAGAAAGCGACTTCCAGGCCAAAGATCCTGAACGACGAAAGGGGAAGGAAGTTGTCTGTCCAGCGACACATGATCGGCAGCCATTTCGTAGACGGAAACACTGCACACCTGATACCGACCGTTGACATACATTCGCATCTCGCTGCCATCGTAGGTCATCGCGATGTGTGTCCAGCGATCGAGGCCGAAAAGTTCTTTCGCATCCAGGAGATAAACCTCACCTTCGCTGGTGGAAACGTGAACTCGAAAACGATTTCCGTCTCCAGCCGCCACAACGGTCAGGGCCACAGGGCCGTGACTGGCAACCGCACCGCGGTGCTGTTTGTCGGGTCGAATCCACGCCTCCAGCGTGAACGCACGTCCCTCTTCAAACGCCAAGTTATTGATCGTCAACACATCATTCAGGCCATCGAGCTGAATAGACTCCTCCGGTCCAGTCAGCGCTGGAGCTTCCGAGAGAACAAATGTTTCTCGGTAGCCGGGAACGGCGAGGGCCGTCAAAACAGGCATACTGATCAAAAGCAGTTTAAGACTGCGGCGAAGGAGTGGATCGGGAGTGTTCTGCATGCGTCTCCAATCCGCGACGCACCACGCCAGGGCTTGGATGAAGTAAGTCAGAGAGATCAGGCTAAAGACCAGCACGCGAGCCCCAATCGAACGTCGATACCATTGAATGGGGGGAATTACTCCGATTGCAATCAGCATTGTCGACAGGCACATACAAACCGACAAACCAAGCGCGATCCAGTAGATCAGCTGTGACGATTTCTTTGAGCGAACTCGCCGCACCGCCCAGACGGTCCAAAGATCCGCCGGCAATGGAACAAGACCCTGCGCGAGGAGAGCTTCGATCACCTCCTCATGACTCACGTTGACATCGGGAGCCGCTGCGATCATCAGCATTCCGCCGGGTCCGAAGATAAGACGCATGCTGGCCAGAACAGAGATCAGCAGAGTCGCCTCATGAATTCTTTCAGACTGCTCAAACCATCGCCGAACGCGCTGCAGTAGTGACATGCGTCTGCCCAGAATCGGCTGCCTTTTCAGACAGCGCTGCAGATCATCAGCAAGTGCGGCGGCCGACGAATAACGATCTGCAGGATTCCGCTGCAGACACTTCATACAGACCGTATCCAGATCGGCATGCACCTCTGGCCGAAGCTGCAAGACCGAAACAGGCGATCCTTCGCGCAGCCTCAGAAGTACGCCCACATAGTTATGGGCAGCGAAAGGGGCGACGCCAGTCAGCAGGTGATACAAAATCGCACCGAGGCCAAAAACATCTGACACTGGTCCAACGTCGTCGTTGCGAGATTCGGCCTGTTCAGGCGACATATACAGCGGGGTGCCGATGATCAGACTGGACTGCGACTGGTGCAGCCCGTGAGTCATCTGTGCCAGTCCGAAGTCGGTGAGTCTCGGCTGAAAGTCGTCCAATGTCGACAGTGAAGACGATTCGAAATCATTTGGCACGAGCAGGATGTTGCCCGGCTTCAGGTCGCGATGAACAATCCCATGGTCGTGAGCGTACTGAACAGCCCTGGCCACTTTCTCGACAAACGCCACGGCCGCATCGATTGCACAGGGCTTGGCGGCTTCATCCATCCATTGTTGAAGATTCGGCCCGGGGCAATACGCCGAGGCCATGTACGGAACAGCTCGGGAAAGGTCGGCTTCGTACAGCGGCACGATGCCCGGATGATTAAGTCGAGCACACGCCTGAACTTCGGTTTCAAATCTTGCGAGTCGGTCACTGTCGAGAAGCACATCCGGGCGAGGAATCTTGATGGCCACCGCCCGATTCAGATCCGGATCGTGAGCCTTGTAGACAATCCCGAACGCTCCTCGTCCGATAATGCGTTCGAGCACATATCGGCCGACACTCGTGCCCACTGCACTGCTGAATGGTCCCGCAACGGCTGCAGGCTCGTCGACCCAGAGTTTGTCCAGTCGCCGAATCACTTCGGCCGCATCCACCGAGCGGAGGTTGCTCTGTTTGCGGTCTTCCGTCACTTTATTCTGGTCTGACGGGGGATGTGACATTTGGGGGAGACAATCGTTCCTGAAGTTCTTCAACAATTCTTGACCAAAGTTTCCTGGCCGCCGCTTCCGTCATTCCCAACTCCTCAGCCACCTCGGCGTGACTCAGCCCCATACGATGCCGAAGTTCCAGGACCTGCTGACTGCGTTCAGGAAGTTGGGCAACCGCTCGCAGCAATTCGTCATCGGTTTCACGACGCCGAACCAGACTGCTGGCGGATGTCTGGTGCCGGCCTGCCGACATATCGGAAAGAGTATCCCAGGCAACTTCCTTCGCCACGCTTCGCTGCTGCGCTTGTCGAAACCTTCGCCCCGCATCCATCAGATTGTGAACCACAAGCCGACTGATCCATGACTTGAGTTCATCTTCGGTTTGGCCTCGAAACGATCCAAAGTCACGATGAGCTTCCATAAGAGAATGCTGGACTATGTCCGAAGCATCCAGCTTTCCCTTCAGGCTGTCATCCAGCCTCTGATCCGCGAAGATCAGCAGGTACGCACGAAGCTGCTGCCAAATCTCGTTCAGAGCCCCATCGTCGCCATCCCGAGCCGCCTGAATCAACTCATTCCATAGGATGCTTTGACTGTTTCGAGTCATGGAAAGGCGTACTTGGGAAGAAAACGTGACGGAAAAAACAACAAGAAAGAAGTTTTACAGCACGACCATTCGGGAGTGCAAAGGAAGCCAATCCCAAACATTCGCACAGGCAAAATTCGGGCTGAATCACGCCCCAATCTCGCTCACTCGCAGCCATCGTTGATCTCTTTTGTGCCGAATGCTAAACCCGGAAGTTATGGAAATCACGGTCAGAAGCAATTGATCCGCGATCAGAATCCCTGCCGTCCCCGGGAATCCTGCGTCACCTGATCCGTGGTTCAGGGTAACGGCGATCAATTCGCCGCGGAGATGAATATTGGACCAATTTTTTCCCTGCCAGAATTCTGCAAGTTTTCGTGTCACGTTTCTATTTTCACCACGCCTTTCTAATGGAGGTTCGGCATCCGGACCCAAATTCAGGCCAAAAGGCGAGGCCGCCCACGCTGCAATGTTCGCGGCCTCGCCTGCGGCATCTGTGGTTCGGATGCGCTCGCCGTTAAATCCATGAAGACTGGTCGCCACCCCGCAACGTATCGAACGTGTACACCCGCCCTGGAAATCTCCGCGTCGCTTTAGCTCACCAATTGGATGGTGGAGCAATCGCCTACAGCGGGCATTCTTCGTCGGCGTGGATGCCATTCGCCGGGCGCATACGTGACGCAGCTTACGAATCAACATTATTCGCCCCGATCCTGAACGCCCACGCGAAGGGGAATCGAACAGTCTTTCTGACTCTGCTGGGCGGCGGAGCGTTTGGCAATCTGACCGATAGGATCGCCGACTCGATCCGTTATGCATTGAACATTCATCGCAACACCGATCTGGATGTCGCGATCGTCAGCTACGGAACGTCACGAGACTTTGTTCGCAAGCTGTCGATGGATTACTCCGCGTGAGGCAAGCGAGTTCAATGACCTAAGCTAAAAGACAGAATGAGCTAGTCAAAGCATAAGCTCCATTGTTTGCCCTTCGCTGATTCTTCCGAGATGGCGATTTACGGCAGAGAAGACCTCGACATTCTTCAAGCGGTAAATCCCGGTGGCTGCAAAGCAAAACAAGAAAAGCCAGTGCCTCACGAAAACCTCGCAAAACACTGGCTTTTTCTATTGCGCCCGAGTGGATTCGAACCACTGACCTACCGCTTAGAAGGCGGTCGCTCTATCCAACTGAGCTACGGGCGCGGATTGCAATTGGTGTGGTGGCTGGATGACACCTTTGAGATACGGAGGTTAACAAAAAACGGTTCAGAATTGGAAGCGGAATGCAATTTCGTCAGTCTATGAGAACTGTCTCTGCCGTTTATGGTGACTTTGTTAAACTTGGACGGCCCGTTTCACTGGTACATCGAATCTCGCAATTGCTTGAGTGGATAGAATGAATCTCGCCATTTGACGCCGCCCTGACGGAGTGTGATGAATGCTGATCGCCAATAGGCAAATGCCATCAGGCTTGGGCCAAACATAAACAAAGGCATCAACTTCCATGAACCCGGTAACGGATAAACCATGAAGGCGAAGGCCAGATGCCAGATACACGCTGTTGCGATCCACCCGACGGCTGTTGATAACGGCAGTACAAAAAACGCCAGGCACGGATAGAGCATCGTGACGAAGAATATCAGCGTCGTAAACAGCAGGGCTCGCACTGAGTAATTCAGCGAAGCAAAGCCGTTTTTCTCCAGGCCCGTCACAACACCCCAGAGCGACGGCTGCCAGCGGACAGATAACCAGTCGTCAGCCATCTGAAAATCACTGGCTCCGCCGTTCTTCTTGATCATCTTCCCAAGCTTGACGTCGTCAAGAACATCCATCGCAATCGGGTGATGTCCGCCCAATGATCGATAGAAATCAGCATTCACAAGATTAAACGCACCCACACCGGCATAAGCGAGAGGCCAACGAGTTCTGATCAGATAAATCTGCATGCCGGTCGCAAACGCGAGCCCGAAGAAACACACCAGAACATTCTCCAGCACACTGCCCGGAATCATCTTCGGCAGCAAACAGAGATGCTGCAATTTTTCGCTTTGAAAGTGCCGAACGGCCGCTTCAATGGCTCGCGGTTCGTACAGAATATCTCCGTCAGTGAACAACAGCAGTTCCTGAGAAGCGGCCTGCGAACCAAGATGCATCGCATGATTCTTTCCCAGCCATCCCACCGGGAGTTCTGTTACATGCACGACTCGCAAACGAGGATCGGTTGCAGCAACCTCATCCATGATCTGCCCGGTGCCGTCCGTTGAACGATCATTGACAGCGATGAGTTCCAGCCGAACGCCTGTTGATTGCAGTAACGTCGTCAGTGCGTTGCGGATCTGCGCCTGCTCGTTGCGAGCCGGGATGATCACACTCACGCCGGGAAGATCTGCCATGAAAGCAGAATCCAACGGCATCCTAAGACGCTTAAGCTTCAGAGCGATGACGGCCGGAATGGTCGTCATCGCCACAAGGGCGCAAATAATCCAGCCAAGCCAGAACATGGTTGATACTTACAGCGGCTGAAGACACAAAGGGGATTTGGCCCGAATGCCCCGCGAAGCCACACGTCCACAGAACCGCTCGCTGTGAGATCGCTTCGCTTTCGTCTCCTCGTTCAGAACGAACGAGCAGGCGAAGCTTGATCCGCATCGGCGAGATTCAGACAACGGTCAAATCAGGTGAAGTCTGACGGATTGCCAAACATGCCGCGTCCACTGGAACTGCCCGTGCCACCACGCAGATTGGTGTTGCGTGGCTTGCGAGGTTCGACCGGAGCCGGCTCGGGTTCTTCCTGTCTTTCTGACTTCGGGGGTTCCGGGCGTTTTTCAAGAGCCTTCAGCGACAGGGAAACTCGCTTCCGCTTGGTGTCGACTTCGACTACCTGGAAGTCTTTGGTTTCGCCAACCTTCAGGATCTCCGCAACGCTGCCGACGCGACGCCAGGCCAGCTCGCTGATGTGCACCATGCCTTCCAGCCCGGGCTCAAGTTCAACGAACGCACCGAATTCTGTAACTCGTGTCACCTTGCCGGAAACAGTGCGGCCCTGAGCATACTGTTCAGAAGCATGCGACCATGGATTCTGAGCCAACTGCTTCATGCCAAGGCTGATGCGCTTCTTGTCGGCATCCAGCTTCAGGATCTTCACATCGACTTCCTGACCTTCAGCCAGAACGTCCTTTGGATGATTGATGCGAGACCAACTGATTTCGCCGATGTGCAGGAAACCATCGACTGGTCCGATGTTAACAAAGGCACCGTAGTCCTTCAGAGTCTTCACGACGCCCTTGAAGTCCTGGCCAACTTCGACGCCGCCCCAGAACTCGCCCTCGCCCTCAGCTCGTTCGGCCTGCAGAAGGGCGCGGCGGCTAACGACCAGATTGCGTTTCTTCGCATTAACTTCGGTGATCTGCACAGTCATCTTCTGGTTGAGATAACCATCCAGATTCCCGGCGAATCCAATTTCTACCTGACTAGCCGGCAGGAACGCTCGCAGATTGCTCACGGTAACCTGCAAACCACCTTTGTTGACAGCTGTCACAAGGCAATCCACAACTTGACCCACGGCCAATGAATCCCAATTCCCACCCGCACGATGGCGTGCTCGCGGAATTCGGCCCTTGATCAAGCCGTCTGCATCGACACTGTCAACAATCACATCCAGTTGATCACCGACTGCAGGAACTTTTCCTTCAGCAAACTGAGTGACCTGCAGAACGACGTTATGACGCAGCCCGGCATCAAGGAAAATGTCGCCGCCGTGAATCGCCTGAACAACACCCTTAACCTTGGCCCCCGGACCAATCTCTTTGGCGCCCTCGGCTGGTTGCTCTTCAGCGTTTGCTGACAACTCGATCGGAGTTGAGAGATCGCCACTGTTCATCGCCGCAGAGATTTCCTCTTCCAGTGATGAATCCAGATCGTCGGCTGCTGGGATTTCAACCGCTGATGCTCTTTGTGGAGTCCGCGGGACGTTTGCCTCAGCCGCTGCTGGACGCTCAGAACCGCTCGCCATTTTCTCACGTACACGAGCCGCTGCGGAAGAAGCTTCTTCGAGCGCTGCTTCCTGAGCCGCCGCAATCGGGTCGGCAGCAGCAACGGGCTCCATCGGAGCCTCCGGGGCTGGAGCTGATTCCATTACGGAAGCAGGCGCAGGTTCTGGTACTGCTGGAGTTGGCTGAGGCTCTGGTTGTGTAGGGTCCGTTGTCATCGCATCATGGTCCTGTCAGAGCCGACGTTGTTGAAAATATCTGAATATAACATGATCAAAATCCTCGAAAGCCTGTCTGACTGCAGACTTCCGAGAATTGCATGTCGTGAGGATAGCTGAACAAATACACGTTCGCCAAGTGATCAAAGGAAATCGCCCGAGTTTTCACCTGGCCTCAAAAAATCGGCTGCCTCCGAAGGCTCAGCCTTTGATCTCAAAAATCGCTTCGACTTCGACCGCGGCGCCGGTTGGCAATGCGGCAAAACCCAGAGCACTTCGAGCATGATAACCGTCACCGGTCTTGCCAAAAATCTCGTGCAACAGGTCGGAACAACCATTGATCACAAGATGCTGATCTGTGAATTCTCCGGCCGAGTAGACGCAGCCGAGAACCTTTAGCACACGCAACCCGTTCAACGTTCCGTGAGTATTGATGACGGATCGCAGAATCTTTTTTGCACAGTCTTTCGCCGCTTCATAGCCCTGCTCGACTGTGACACCCTTGCCCAGAACTCCCTTGAGATCACTCACATGGCCGGACGTGATCAACTGATTTCCGGATCGAACACAGAGGTTCAGGTAGCCCGGCGTCAGTGGCTCAAAACTTACACCCAGCTCTTTGGCTTTGTCGTCAGGTTGCATTGTCTCAGAAAATCCTTTGAATCTGTTGAACCGTTTTTAGCATCGATACGTTACTAGTGCTGGCTTCAACCAACATGTGATCACGAAACTCATTACCAATGTCAACAGAAGTCAGCATCATGAATTCACACCAACAGACCAGGACGGCCAGTCGATCATTCAAGTTGCGACTGAGCAATGAGCGGGAATAATCGTCGCGCCCATCACGTCTGTCCACAAATCTCAAGTCTCGCCTACCGCGAGTTGTAGGGGCCTGCCACCATCATCGCAAGCGGTTGAGTATTTTCACGCTCTTTGGAAGTGCAGTCATGGATTCCGTAGACCTCCTTCACGAGTAAAACGTTGCGGCTTTCCGAGCCCTGTTCGCATGTCATCAAAACATGCATCCTGATCAATGCATCCATCTGACACACGTTGAGATACTCCGTCGAGATGATCGTCGTGCGATGCCCATTGTGTCGTGTGGTACATGGTAGCGTGACGGAAAACAGGCGACCTCTACCATAGCGATGATGAAAGTCTGAAGAACTCAGCTTGGCTGATTCCTCAGCCGTGGGCCGGATGCAAGGCGTCGTTCCGACCGGGCGAGACAGTGGCCAGACGCAGTGAAAGACGACAGTTATATAGTGTCGACTTCTGACCCACACACCGGAGTGACGGACCCAACTCACAATGCGATATTGCAATCGCGAGACATAGGCCGTGGTGTCCCGACAATGTGTCACAGGATTCAGGATAAAGGAGTGCACCGTCCGAAACTTAATTTTTGCTATGGTTCGCCAAAACGATGTCAGCGAGAATCAACTCAACCGCTGTTGAAGAATCCATCAGAGGGGGCGAAAAAATCGGCCGAGCAGCAGCTCAGTATGCCCCTGAACTTTGATGGATGTAGTTGCTTGTTCGAGAACGTTCAGCTGCTCCACAGACTTTATTTTCCAACTCAACGAAATTCACAAAGGAGGCGTGAACGATTTCACGAGAATTCACGTTCTGGTCGTCTACAGTCGATGGAGTGAGAAACTCCCTTATAATTCTGTGCGCGGCCACCATTGAGGTAATGGTCGCAATACCATATTCCCGGGAACACCTGGCCTCAAATTGCGTCGTCCGTGGAAAAACGAGAATTTATTTTTAGCACACTAAAGACCTCACGATCCCGATTCGGACTCTACTATGGCTGACCCTGCAAAAATCGACAGAGCCAGTGAGGCCGACCTTATGTCTGCCTCGTGGATCTTTGAGCAATTGGCACTACAAGAAGGACTGCACGTCGATCGTTCGAAAACTCGTCGTGCGGTCGATGAGGCCGCGGAGACGTATTTCGGAATTCAGGACGGCGGCTGGTGGCGTTGGATCATTGAAACGGCTCATAGTCTGGGGCGTGGCTGTCGAGTCATCGACGGCGAACTGCACGATTTGATCCAGATGGCTCGCAATGGCCTGACGGTGATTCTGCGAAGCAGTGACGGCACCACCTGGCACTCGATTATGCCCGGCAAAGGTCGAAAGCTGCAGTTTGGTTCTCCTCGCGGGGTTGTTCCCCTCCGAAACGTGTCGGGGAGTCGTGTGGCCGGGTTACTTCGGCTAAGCGGTTTTGAGGGCGTTGTTCGCTGCGTCGTGATTGAACCTTCACTGTCGCCACGCACTGCTGAACCGACGCCCCATGGCGAAAGAAAGCCATTAGACCGCCTGATTTCGCTCCTGGTCGCCGAGAGCGCTGATCTGTGGGTGATCGTGATTTTTGCACTTGTGACCGGCATGCTGGGCATGACGACACCGCTTGCGGTTGAAGCGCTCGTCAACACGGTCGCATTTGGGCGTTTCCTGCAGCCGGTCATTGTGTTGTCTATTATGCTGCTGGCGTTTCTCGTATTTCAGGCCGCTGTAAAAGCCTTGCAGACGCTTGTGGTTGAGATCATTCAGCGGCGACTTTTCGCAAGGGTCGCGGCAGATCTGTCTTTTCGCTTGCCGAGAGTTCGTGTTGAGGCTCTCGATGACGAATACGCTCCGGAACTTGTGAATCGCTTCTTTGACGTGGTCACGGTTCAGAAAATCAGCGCACAGTTGCTGTTGGACGGCATCTCCGTGATCCTGAGCATCTTCGTGGGCATGGTGGTGCTCGCATTTTACCATCCTTATCTGCTGGCATTTGACGTTGTCTTGGTTCTGTTACTGCTCTTTGGCATGTTCGTGCTCGGACGCGGTGCAGTGAAGACCAGCATCAAGGAATCGAAAACAAAGTACGCGATGGCCGCATGGCTTGAAGACCTGGCTCGCTGTCGTACGACCTTTCGCTACGACGGTGCCTCGGAATTCGCTCTGGAGCGTTCTGATCAACTG
>Ga0255095_1000394_pt1 | contig 22867 bp, 22 predicted proteins | sample Colum_Law_RepC_8_2_FD_188435 | JGI IMG/M metagenome (GOLD analysis project Ga0255095, IMG submission 188435) | Freshwater microbial communities from Columbia River, Oregon, United States - Colum_Law_RepC_8d | ecosystem: Environmental > Aquatic > Freshwater > River | place: USA: Oregon...
ATCACAGGCTGTGCAGTTGCAGCATTTCGCGGCTGCCGTCGTTCGGTCAAGTATTTTTGCAAGTCCAACCCTTTCAGGATCTCATCATGAACACCAAAGCCCTTCTCGTTGCATCCCTGTTCGCCGTGGCACTGACTGCTTGCGGCAAGAAAGAAGAGGCCAAGCCGGCAGCCGCGCCCGCACCGGCCGCTGCACCCGCACCCGCACCCGCGCCGGCCCCCGCCGAGCAGCCGAAAGAAGGCGAAGCCGCCAAGGATGCCGCTGCGCCCGCCGCCCCTGCAGCACCCGCCGCCTCGGGCGATGCGCCCAAAGATGGCGAGAAGAAGTAAGCAGTCCGGATCGGACACGGCTGAGTGCCTTGTCCGACGGACTTCGAGCCGGCGCAAGCCGGCTTTTTTTGTTTTTAACGGGCGCTCAATTCAGCACCGGGTCCAGGGTAGACCTTCGGCCTGATCCGCCACGCCGACCTCCTGTGGGCATCCTCCCAACACGGCGGCGAGGGCCGAGCGGGCCAGATCGGGACGGTTGTTGTGTCGACTCAGATGGGCCGCGACCACGACATTCAATCGAGTACGGTCCAGCGATTGCAGGATGGCTGCGGATTGCCGATTCTCCAGATGCCCGTAATGACCTGAAATCCTTGCCCGCAACGAAGGGGGATAGTGGCTGGCCGCCAGAAGTTCGGCATCGTGATTGGTTTCCAGCACCAGCGCATTGAGTCGGCTGAGCACCGTGGGCAGATGGCTCGTCGGATGACCGATATCGGTCAGAACACCCAATCTCGACCGCCCATCGTCGATGACATATTGCACCGGCTCATGGGCATCGTGTGGCACCGGGAAGGGTTCGATCTGCCAACCCTCCCAGGCAAAGGACTGATGGGGATCAATCAGTCGGACCAGACGCTCGGCCCCCTCGGGTACGCGACAGCCACGAAGGGTGCCGGCAGTCATGAAGATGGGGGTCCTCGCTTCACGCGCCAGCCGGAACACGCCCCCGACATGATCGGAATGTTCATGCGTGACGAGGATTCCGGCCAGATCACTCGGCTCCAGACCCAGCCGGGCGAGCCTTCGAATGGTCTCGCGCACTCCGAATCCGCAATCGATCAACAGCGCTCGAGAGCGACCGGCACCGGATGCACCGGCGCCGGGGCTGCCCGAATCTGTCCCGATCAGAAGACCATTGCCCTCACTGCCGCTGCCCAGGCTGGCGAACCGCATCAGTCGCTGCAGCGCAAGACGCTCAGGTCAGCGCAGGGCGTCGCGCAAGACACCGGTAATCTGGCCCACGATCCTGCGGTCGGTTTCTGAGGAGGCTGGCTTGCCATCGCTTGTCAGAACACCCAGCACCGTTGCGGTGCCTTCCTCCTGAAGCCTGATCTGGTACAGGGCGCTCGTGAGGTCTTTGGAGGTACTCCCGGTGATGCGGTCAAGAAGACCCCGGGCCCTGGATTCGCGTTGTGGATCAACGTACCGCACGAAGTAAAGACCCTTCGACCGGTCCCGATCATCGACCGTGAAACCACTGCGATCCAGAACCACCCCGACCTGCCGCCAGGCACGATCGAAACCCTCGTCGAGTTTGAGTGCGGGCTGCCCGTCACGTTCAATCTGAACTGCTTTCGGGGTAGGTGCAGCAGAGGCCGCTCCAGGTCTCGAGGGCGCAACGCTTGCAATCGCTGCGGTCGCGACACTGTCGGGTACGAAACGCAGCATCATGCGACGCAGGAATTCCGCCTCGAGCTGCGGGTCTGCGGGTTGCTGGGTCCAGAAGGTCGATTCCTTTTGGGCGCCCGTAATCACTTCTTCAAGCCGGCGGTGACTGAGAAAGACCTCAGTGCCTCCATTCGCTGCAGGCTCCAGGCGCACCAGAAACTTGTCTCGCGTTCCCGAGGTATAGATGCTGCCGATCGCTCTTGAAAGCTGGGATCGCAGCCAGGAATCCGGGACCGGGGGGCGGGTTTCATTCCAGTCGGTTTCGAGGATGCCCGTCTGCGCGGAATCCTTGACCAGAGCAAACCCAGCCGTCGTCCAGAAGTCGCGGATCACCGGCCAGACTTTGGCCGGTGGCTGATCGATGACCATCCAACGACGATCCCGATCACGCTCGATTCGCACGCCCGGGACTTGCGGAAGTACCGAGCCCTTGACCTCTGCCATCGGACCTTGCCCCGCGCGCTCCCGGTTGAATTCGCTCAAACGGGATCCCCCGGGTCGCTGCGGAACAGAAAAACGATCATCGGCTTTGGGAGACACCAGATCCGGAGGAACCTCGAGACGCTGCCCCTGGGCGGCCGACTTGTACTCGATTCGCCCCAGGTCGGTCAGTGCCTGCGGCGCAGAGCATCCGGCCAACGCCGCTGCGAGAGCAACCAGTACGAGGTGGCGAATCATGCGAGCACTCCCGAGCGACGCAGGATATCGAGCACCCTGGATTCGTTGGCGGGTGCCAGCGGCGTCATGGGCAGGCGGATCCCGCCGGGCATCCGCCCCATGCGATGCAGGGCCCATTTGACCGGGATGGGATTGGCCTCGCAGAACAGCCCCAGATGCAACGGAAGCAGCTTGCGGTTGATGGATCTCGCTCGCGCCAGATCCCCCGCCAGCGCCGCGGTACAAAGATCAGCCATTTCACGTGGGGCAACGTTGGCTGTCACGGAAATGACGCCATGCCCCCCCAGCGCCATGAGGGCCAATGCAGAGTCGTCGTTGCCGCTGTACAAGGCGAAGCTGGGCGGCAGGCGATCCAGCAGATCCGCAGCGCGAGGCATATCGCCAGTGGCGTCCTTCAGACCGACGATCCCGGGGACGGCTGACAGTCGGACGATCGTGTCGTTGCTCAGATCGGCCACGGTTCGACCCGGCACGTTGTAGAGAATGACCGGAAGATCCACGGCTTCGGCCACCGACCTGAAGTGCTGGTACATCCCCTCCTGGCCTGGCCTGTTGTAGTAGGGCACCACCTGCAGCGAAGCCTGGGCACCGACCTGGGCCGCATGACGCGTCAGCTCAATGGCCTCGCGTGTGGAGTTGCCGCCCGTCCCTGCAATGACCGGCACACGACCGGCAGCCTGCTCGACCGCCACCTGGATCAGGGTGCCATGTTCCTCGACATCGACGGTCGGCGATTCACCGGTGGTTCCCACGGCAACAATGGCCGCAGTGCCGCTCTGGACGTGCCAGTCAATCAACTTGCGATAACTGTCGAGGTCGAGACTGCCGTCCTCGTGCATGGGAGAAACGATCGCAACAATGCTGCCCTGGATCATGGTCGCAAGCTCTTGCATAAAGCGCTGATTCTATCGCAGGCAGCCTCCTGGGGGACAGGTTGCGCAGCACTTACAGGGCCTGAGGCCGAGGTGAGCGCACCGCCGCAATGCGCTGCACAACTGCAGGCCCCGGGCGATGCACGATTCCTGATTCGAATCCGATCACCTGCAGATGCGCCCGCTGGGCCCATTGAAGCAGCTCGCCCTCGCGCAACAGGAACTCGGGGTTGCGCGGGCGTCCGTAGTGCGCATTGCCGATCGCGAAGGTTTCGTGCAGCCAAAGCCCATCTGGAGCCACGAGATCGAGCAGCAGAGCCAGTCGGGGTCGATAGAGATAGTGGGTACAGATCACCGCATCAAACTGCTGACCCGAAAGACTCCAGGGTCCGTGTTCCAGGTCCTCACAGCGCACGGTGATGTTCTCGTGCCCCTTCGCACGGAGGGTCTCGAGTGCCTGCGCATCGCGATCCACGGCCAGCACCTGATGCCCTTGGGCAGCGGCCCAATGTGCATGACGTCCTGAGCCACAGGCCAGATCGAGGACCCGGCCCGGCGGTCGCCTGCCCAACCAGCGTGCGACCCATTCAGACGGAAGCATGGCTTCGCTCGCCGGGCGAATGAGAATTTCGCCCGCTTTGCCGGGCGCGTTTTCTGTCAGCATCAGACACCTATCATGAAAAACCAGGCCACTCCCAGAGTCTACGCATGGCTATCGGGCCGCAGCGCAATCGAGGTGCTGGCCCTGGCTCTGGTCGCACTCATCTGCGCGGGAGTCCTTTGGCACGCGCGGGCGCACGTTCCGGATGGGTGGCTGGCGCCCACCGCGCTCATGCTGACCGCGCTGGGCTTCGTTCTGACCCTGATGAGCGCGTGGCGATGGTCCACCCAGCTGGTCGAGCGACGGGAAACCGCACTGCGTCTGGCCGAACTGATGGCCGAACAACAGGCGGCAGAGTCACTTGCCATGATCGGTTCCTGGATGTTCGACATGCTCCGCAGCCGCATGCACCTCAGTGACGGCGCATTGAAGATCATGGGACTCCCCCAGAGTGCAGCCTCGATCTCCGGTCGCGACTTCCTTGAGCGGGTGCACGCCGACGATCGCGAGCGCTGGCGTCGCATCCATCGCAGCGCACTGCGCCAGGGAATCGAGGCCAGGCTCGAATATCGGGTGATCCTGCCTGACGGGGGAACCGCCTGGGTGCGCAGCGTCGCCCGGATGGAGGGCACTTCAGGTCGCCAGTCCAGGATGGTCGCCGGCATCGTGCAGGACATCACGGCGATGAGCGCCATGTCACGACAGTTGGCCCAAAGCGAGGCGAAATATCGCGATCTGACTCGCCTGTCGGCCGACTGGGTCTGGGAGACCGACGAGGACGGCCGACTCGCCTACCTGTCCGAAAGTGCCGATGCAGCCTTCGGCGGTCGCTGGATTCGCAACGGTCTGGGCCGCCATGGCTGGGAGTTTCATCTTCTTGATCTGCCACGCGTCGACTGGGAGGCACACCGTCAGGTCCTGGCTCGACACGAAGTGTTCGAGAATCTGGAGTTCGCCCTCATCGATCCTGAGGGCGAACTGCATCATGTCAAGATCAGCGGCAGCCCGGTCTTCGACGACGGCGGGACGTTCCTGGGCTACCGGGGCGTCGGACGCAATGTGACTCGGGAATTCCAGCAGCGTTTATTGCTGCAGATCGAAGGTGAAATCGCGGCGGTGATCCGCGACCATGCCGGTCTCGAGGAGGTGGTCCGCGAAGCGATCCACCGCGTGAGCCATCTCATGGGATGGAGCGGCGGCGTTCACCTCACGCAGACGCCGGGATCCCGATTGGTCCGTCTGCGGGAGCGACATGGCTCCGCGCAATTTCTGCGCATCCTGGCTCAGATCGGGGATCAATTCGCGATGAGCCCGGGCAGTGTCGAGGAGCGTGTCTGGACACAATCCAGAGCCCTCTGGATCCCTACGCTTTCAGGTGAGCCTGAATTTGCGCTGCGCTATCGGATCGACGATCCGGCAAACCAGGCGGCGCTTCTGGCCCCCCTGTTTGACGAGAACAATCAGGTGGTCTCCGCCCTGTTGCTGTTTTCGCCAACCTCGTTTCGAGCCCCCACGCTGATTGATCGACTCGGCGACATCCTGTCGCGCACGCTGTCCCAGTATCTTCAACGCAAGCAGGCTGAGGAGCGCCTGCTGCATGCGTCGCTGCACGATGCACTGACTGGCTTGCCGAATCGTGTTTTCCTGACCCATCAGCTCGAGGAGTCGCTTCGAAGTGCGCGCCGCGCTGCCGTTCTTTACGTCGATCTTGATCGCTACAAGTTCATCAACGACACGCTGGGCCACTCGGTGGGCGACCAGGTGCTGATCGAAGTCGCCCGCCGTCTGCGGGAATCCCTCAGAAGGACAGACGTGGCCGGACGCATGGGCGGCGACGAATTCATTCTGTTGCTCATGGATCTGGCCGATCGACAGCAGATCGAAGCCGTCGCACGCAAGGCCCTGCAGGCGATTGAACGCCCTTTCATCCTGATGGAACGCGCCTATTTTCTGTCGGCCTCCATCGGAATCGCTGTCACACCCGACGATGGTCGAGATGCTCAGGCCCTGATTCGTGCAGCAGACAACGCCATGTACCGGGTCAAATCCGAAGGTCGAAATGACGTTCGTTTTTTCAACGGCGACAGCTCCGACGATCGAACTGCCCAGCTTGAACTGGCCAGCGAGTTCCCCATGGCCTTGCAACGCGGCGAAGTCATGTTGCACTACCAACCGGTGATGGCCATGTCCCGGCGTCAGATTCTTGGGATCGAGGGACTGATGCGCTGGCGCCATCCCAGACACGGCCTTCTGACGCCGGACCGCTTCCTGCCGATGGTCGAACGCAACAATCTGGCCGAAACGATCGGGATGTGGACCATCCGTCGCGCAGTGGATGATCGGCTGTCCCTGGGTCTGGACGCCCATCCTGATCTTGTCGTGTCGATCAATCTCTCGCCACGCCAGTTGCTGGCGGATGGCTTCTTGAATGATCTGAATGCCCTCATGGGTGAACGCGCCTTCCCGGCCCGATTGCTGCGTCTGGAGCTCACTGAAAATGCCTTGATCGATCACAGCGAACAGACCATCGGTCTGTTGACCGAGATCCGGCGCCTGGGCATTCAGGTCGTGATCGACAACTTCGGCACGGGCTACGCCTCACTTTCCTACCTGAAGCATCTGCCAATTGATGGACTGAAGATCGACCACACGTTTACGGATGGGCTTCCTGAAGATCGGGGCAATACGGCGATCATTCAGTCGGTCACAACCCTGGCGCGCAGCCTCGGGATTCAGGCCATGGTCGAGGGCGTTGAGAACGCACAGCAACTCAGGGCGCTGCGCGCACTCGATTGCGATCTGATGCAGGGGACCTTCATCAGCGAGCCCCTGCCACTGGCAGAGCTCGAAGACTTCTTGTCGACCCTGCCGCAGGTCCGCCAGATGCACCTGGTCAGTAGCCAGTCCCTTCAGCGGCCGAGTACGGGCGCGCCGTAGTTGAGGCCCATCACTTCGCGCACATCGTGCATGGTCTCGCGTGCAACCGCGCGAGCCTTGTCGCAGCCTGCGTCCATGATGTCGCGCAACAGCGCCGGATGATCGAGGTAGGGCTGAGCTCGCTCGATGAACGGCTGCTGCTCGGCGATCACGGCATCGATCACAGGCTGTTTGCACTCCAGGCAACCGATGCCTGCGGTGGTGCAGCCCTTGCGAACCCACTGGCGGGTCTCTTCGCTGGAATAGACCTGATGCAACTGCCAGACCGGGCATCGTTCGGGCGAACCTGCATCAGTGCGTCGAACGCGTGCCGGATCGGTCGGCATCGTGCGAAGTTTCTTGGTGACCGAAGCAGGATCCTCGCGCATGGCAATCGAGTTGCCATAGCTCTTGGACATCTTGGCGCCATCGATGCCCGGCAGCCTCGAGGCTTCGGTGAGCAAGGCCTGCGGCTCTGACAGAATCAGCTTGCGCCCCCCCTCCAGGTGACCCGAGAGCCGCTCGCGATCGGCGGCAGACAGGCTCTGGCTGCCTGCCACCAGCGCGCGGGCTTCGTCGAGCGCGGCAGAATCACCCTGCTCCTGCCAGCGCTTGCGCAAGTCCTCGAAGGCCTTGGCGCGCTTGCCACCGATCTGCTTGAGCGCTGCGGCCACCTTCTGTTCGAAGTCGGGTTCGCGCCCGAACAGGTGATTGAAGCGACGGGCGATCTCTCGGGTGAGTTCCACATGAGGCACCTGATCCTCGCCCACGGGGACCGAACTCGCCCGGTAGATCAGGATGTCGGCAGCCTGCAGCAGCGGATAGCCCAGGAACCCGTAGGTGGTCAGATCCTTGTCGCTGAGCTTTTCCTGCTGATCCTTGTAGGTCGGCACCCGCTCAAGCCAACCCAGGGGGGTCGACATCGAGAGCAGCACATGCAGTTCAGCATGCTCGGGTACCCGCGATTGAATGAAGAGCACAGCCTGCTCGGGATCGATCCCGGCGGCCAGCCAGTCGACGACCATCTCCCAGATATTGCGCTGGATGACCTCAGGTGACTCGTAGTGCGTGGTGAGCGCATGCCAGTCGGCAACAAAGAAATAGCATGGCTGCTCGGCCTGCAGACGCACCCAGTTCTTGAGGGCGCCGTGATAATGGCCAAGATGAAGGGCCCCTGTGGGGCGCATGCCGGAGAGTACGCGCGGAGCAAACATGGCCTGAAGTGTACTTGAGGCTGCCTTCAGGTCATGCGATCGATCGGGCCCCGGCCCTCCCGGACCACCTGAGGCGTGTCGCCCGTCATGTCGATCATGGTGGTGGGCTGCGCCCCGGGGGAAGGCGCATCAATCACGAGGTCCACACGACCGGCGAGCCTGCGCATGATCACCTCGACGTCCGTCAATGGCTCATCGTCACCCGCCAGGATCAGGCTCGACCCGAGTAGCGGTTCACCGTGCGCCTGAAGCAGCGCCAGCGCGACCGGGTGATCCGGCACCCGAAGACCGACGGTTTTGCGTGAGGGATGCCACAGCCTGCGGGGCACCTCCCGAGTGGCAGGGAGTACAAAGGTGTAAGCACCCGGGGTCCATTCCTTGAGGAAGCGGTACTGCCGGTTATCGATCTGGGCATAGGTGCCAACCTCGGCCAGGTCCTGACACAGCAGGGTCAGCAGATGACGATCATCCACACCTCGCAGCGTACGCAACCGGTCGACCGCATGCTTGTGACCCATCGAACACGCAAGTACCGGGCATGCATCGGTCGGCATGACGATTACCCCACCGTCTTTCAGCACCGCCTGGGCCTGCTGGATCAGCCGGCGTTGCGGATGCGTGGGGTGGACTTCAAAGCGTTGTGTCACAGATCAGACAAGCAGCTGAACTTCTGGCCAGTCATGCCACACCGGGCAGATCCCCGAGGGCAATCTCCCCACGGCCCCCAGATCGTGCCGACTCTCGTTGGGCCCATGAAAATCGGAGCCCCGCGATGCGAGCAGACCAAATCGCCTAGCCACTTCGAGATAGTCACGCTCCATCCCCGGCGCATGGCTGCCGCTGATGACCTCGATTCCCCGTCCGCCCGCGTCGACAAACTCCCGGATCAGTTGATCCCGGGTCTGATCAGACAGCCGATAACGGCCCGGATGAGCCATGACGGCAACCCCTCCGGCCTGAACAATCCATCGAACGGCATCGCTGAGGCGAGCCCATCGATGGGGCACAAACCCCGGTTTTCCCTCGATGAGAAATCGGTTGAACACTGCCGATACATTGGGGGCCTGGCCGGTTTCGACGATGTAGCGCGCGAAGTGACTACGCGACACCAACTGGGGATTACCCACATATCTGAGAGCCCCCTCGTAGGCATCGGGGATGCCAACCGCCTCGAGCTGCGCGGCGATCTCGCGGGCCCGACCGTCTCGACCCTCACGTGTCATCGCCAGGCCCTGTATGAGGGTTGGATCGGCTGGATCGACGCGGAGGCCCACAATATGGATGGTCTCGCCGCCCCAGGTGACAGAAACCTCAACGCCACTCACGAACGGCAGCCCAAGCGCATCCGCACGAGCCTTGGCCAGAGCCACTCCCCCCAACTCGTCGTGATCGGTCAGGGCAAGCAACTCAACGCCATTGCGATGAGCGCGCCCGATCAATTCCTGCGGTGCCAGGGTTCCATCGGACACGGTGGAATGACAGTGCAGATCAATGTTCAAGCGGGCGATGCGATCGGCCGCCATGCGTCAGGCTCCCATGAACGATTCGATCAGCTGGGCCACGCGCTCGGGCTGATCGTGGTGCAGCATGTGGCCTGCGTCGGCCAGTGTGACCTCCTGGAGATCGGGAATGCACCCCAGACGGGCCCGATAGGATGGATCGTTGCGAAGCTTCTCCCACCGGGTGCCGTGCTGCGCGCCCACGAGAAGCACGGGCGCGGCAATATTCGACCAGCAGGCGTTGGCCTCATCGACGCGATAGAGGTAAGGATTGACGGCCTTGTGAGACGGATCCCCCAGGAGCTCGAACCGCCCTGCCGAATTGGGTGCCGCCCAGTGCTCGGCAAGCCACATCGCCCGATCGGCACGCAGACGCGGATTGGTCTGTCGCAGTCTTTGCGCAACGTCGGTGAGCGACTCATAGTCCTTCAGACGGCTGCCCTCACGGATCTCGTCGAGCCACTGGGCCAGGCGCCCCGGAGCCGTGACTGGATCGGTCGGATTCAGGCCAAAACCCTCGAGACTGACCAGGCGTCGGATACGCGAAGGGCGAACCCCCGCATAGGTCATGGCAACCGTTCCCCCCATGCTGTGCGCCACGAGATTGATCGGCTGCGACTCGGGCTCGAGCGCTTGCAGCAGGGCCTCAAAGTCAGCCAGGTAATCGGGGAACCAGTAGCAGTCCGCCTGAGCTCGATCGGTCAGACCGAAGCCTCGCCAGTCTGGGGCGAGCACACGCCATTCTCGTGACAGGCAATCCACGACGAACTGCCAGGATGCCGAGACGTCCATCCACCCATGGACCATCCAGAGGCGGGGCGCTTTCGGCGATCCCCAGGCGCGGACATGATGCCGCAGTCCGCGGGCCTGGATGAACAGGGACTCGGATGGGCGCTTGGGCTGGGCGAAGGCGTGCATGTCAACCCGCCATTATAGGCGGGCGCTCTGGGCATGAAGCTCCCAACGCTGCAACTCGCTCTCCTCGAAACCTGCCTTCAAGCGCGCGACCCGATTAAACGGCGGAACCGGGGGCGAAACGGCCTGTGCCTGCGCCAGTGCGTCCCAGGCGATCCTTGCATCCAGTCCTCGTGCCTCGCACAACCGATGAAACCAGGCGTTGCCAATGGCCACATGAGCGACCTCCTCACGCAGGATCACCTCCAGGATCGCAATTGCCCGCAGATCACCCGCACCACGCAGTCGCTCAATAATCCTCGGTGTGACATCCAGCCCTCGGGCCTCAAGCAGGCGGGGCACCAGCGCAACTCTGACCAAGACATCGTCCCGGGTCCGCAGCGCCATCTCCCACAAACCGTCATGCGCCTCGAAGTCGCCGTACTGATAACCACGCCGTCTGAGTTCAGACTGCAGCATCGTGAAATGGCGCGCCTCATCCAGCGCAACATTCATCCAGTCAATCACCCAGGACGCCGGTTGCGCAGGAAAACGCCAGATCGCATCGAGGGCCAGGTCAATCGCATTGAACTCGATGTGGGCAATGGCATGCAGCAAGGCCGCGCGGCCCAACTCGCTGCCCACCCCACGATCCGGTACCTGCCTGGGATGAACAAGCCGCGGCTTCAAGGGTCGCCCTGGACGCAGGGGCGGATTGGCGAGAGCCTGCTCAAATTCAATGCAATCCTGCTCACTGATCGCCCATCCGCCATCGAGCCCCCTTGCGGTTGGCCGCGGTGAGTCCGCTGAGGCGATGCGCCCCGGCCAGGCGGCCAACTGCTGCGTCGCTTCACATTTAGCCTTGGGGTCGGATTGGGCCCAGGCTCGCCAGGCCTGAATGCGCGCGGCCAACAGTGCCGATGCCGGTAAACTCGTCACATCCATAATCCGGGCAGTCTACAGCGAGGAACCCGATGGCCATTTACCGTATTTCCGATCACAGCCCCGTCATCGCACCAAGCGCCTGGGTCGCCCCGGGCGCACATGTCATGGGACGGGTTGAACTTGCCGATGGCGCGAGCATCTGGTTCGGCGCGGTCTTGAGAGGGGATAACGAACCGATCCGTATCGGCGTGGGCAGCAACGTTCAGGAAAACGCCGTACTGCACACCGACTGGAAATTTCCGCTCACCGTGGGCGATCACGTCACGATCGGCCATCAGGCCATGCTGCATGGTTGCACCATCGGCGAAGGGAGTCTGATCGGCATTCAAGCGGTCGTGCTCAATGGCGCCCGCATCGGACGCAACTGCCTGATCGGTGCCGGCGCACTCATCCCCGAAGGAAAGGAAATTCCGGATCGCAGTGTCGTCATGGGCTCGCCCGGCAAGATCGTGCGCGAACTCACCGATGCCGATATCGCCCGCATTCGCTCCGGCGTCGACAACTACGTCGCAAAGGCCGCCAGCATGCGTGCGGATCTGGTCAGGCTCGATGTCTGATCTGCTGCATCGCTTCCTGATGCAGGACGCCCCTGTGCGAGGGGAACTGGTTCGCCTGGACGCGGCCTGGCAGGAAATCGCAGGTCGGCATAACCTGCCCGTTTGTGTTCGGGAGCGGCTGGGCGAACTGTGCGTGGCCGGCCTGATGCTTGCGGCTTCGCTCAAATTCGACGGAGCCCTGGTGCTCCAGATCCAGGGCGACGGCCCGGTCTCCCTGATGGTGGTGGAGTGTGAATCGGATGGCCGCCTTCGCGCGACCGCCAAACTGCGTGAGGGACAGATCTGCCCCGAACAAGCCAGCCTGAACGAACTCGTGAACCGTACAGGCCGGGGGCGCTTCATGGTGACCCTCGACCCGCGCCGCAGCGCCGTGCAGCGCCAGGCCTACCAAGGCATTGTGCCCTTTGAAGGTGACACCATCGCCCAGGTCCTCGAGCACTACATGGCTCGCTCAGAGCAACTGCCCACGCGATTGTGGCTGTCCTGCGATGCCCATCGTGCAGCGGGGCTGATGCTGCAGCGCCTGCCTTCTGAGGGCGGCGCGACACCGACCCTGTTGGGTGGGTCTGAACCCACTCCCTTGGCAACAGCAAACGCAACACAGACCGGCGATCCACAGACGGGCGACACAGACTCCGGCACCGACCCATCGGCCGCCCCCCAGACGGCCAAGCCGGATCCCCACGACGAAGCCTGGCAACGCATGCTTTTTCTTGCCGACACCGTCACGGGCGATGAACTCCTCGCGCTGTCAGCCGAAGAGATACTGCATCGATTGTTCTGGCAGGAAACCCTGCATGCCTTCGATGCCCGTGCGGTGCGGTTTGCCTGCAGCTGTTCGCGTCAAAAAGTCGGCGACATGCTGCGCATGCTGGGACGCAGCGAGGTCGAGAGCGTTCTGGCTGAGCAGGGATCGGTGGGCGTCCGCTGCGATTTCTGCAATACCGCCTGGACCTTTGATGCGGTCGACAGCGCGGCGCTGTTTGTCAGCGAACCGAGTTCGGTTCCCGGACCGTCGACCCGTCACTGATTTCGGGGTCGTGCCTCTGCTGCGGCTGCCTGCCGGACCTCGGCGGGGGGGTGTTTGCTCTGCGCGCTCGCGGCTGAACCTTCGGTCGCGCGGGCTGCATCAGGAAGCTGCACGAAGATTTCGTCAGACCGCATCATGCCGAGCTCGTAGCGGGCACGCTCCTCAACCGCGCCCGTGCCGTCTCTCAGGTCCCTGACCTCGCCCTCGAGGGAACGATTACGCTCGAGCAGTCGATCGTTGGTTCCCTGCTGCAACGCGACCTGGCGTTCGATATCCCAGACCCTCAACCATCCACCCTTGCCAAGCCACAGCGGATACTGGATCACGACCAGGAGCGCGATCAAGACCAGGGTGAGGATTCGCACGGTGCGTGGGCTCAGTAGAGGTTGTAAAACGCCGAGCGACCGGGGTAGTGAGCCACGTCACCGAGGTCTTCTTCAATGCGCAGCAGCTGGTTGTACTTGGCGATGCGATCAGAGCGTGACATCGAGCCGGTCTTGATCTGCAGGGCGTTGGTCGCCACTGCGATGTCGGCGATCGTGGTGTCTTCGGTTTCTCCCGAGCGATGCGACACCACGGCAGTGTAGTTGTTGCGCTTGGCCAGTTCGATGGCGGCAAAGGTTTCGGTGAGCGTACCGATCTGGTTGATCTTGATCAGGATGGAGTTGGCGATGCCCGCCTCAATGCCCTCGCGCAGGATGCGCGTGTTGGTCACGAACAGATCGTCGCCCACCAGCTGAACCTTGTCGCCCAGTTGATCGGTGATCACGCGCCAGCCATCCCAGTCGTTTTCGGCCATGCCGTCTTCGATGGAGATGATGGGATACCGATCGGCCCAGGTGGCCAGCAGGTTGCTGAATTCGGGGGCGGCCAGCGAGAGGCCTTCGCCGTGAAGGTTGTAGCGACCGTCCTTGAAGAACTCCGAAGCCGCGCAATCCAGGCCCAGGGCGATCTGGCTGCCCGGTGTGTAGCCCGCCTTTTCGATCGCCTCAAGGATGAGCTGGATGGCCGCTTCATGGTTGGCCACGCTCGGGGCGAATCCACCTTCGTCGCCCACGGCCGTGCTCAGGCCACGATCGTGCAGGATCTTCTTGAGGGCCTGAAAAGTCTCGGCGCCATAGCGAAGCGCCTCGCGGAAGGTGGGCGCGCCGATCGGGATGATCATGAACTCCTGGATATCCAGGTTGTTGTTGGCATGCGCGCCGCCATTGATGACATTCATCATGGGCACCGGCAGGGACATGGCCCCCGAGCCGCCAAAGTAGCGGTAAAGCGGCAGACCCGACTCCTCGGCCGCTGCCTTGGCCACCGCCATGGATACGGCCAGCGTGGCATTGGCCCCCAGACGCGCCTTGTTGTCGGTGCCATCGAGATCGATGAGGGTTTTGTCCAGATAGGCCTGTTCACAGGCATCGAGACCCAGAATCGCCTCGGAGATTTCGGTGTTGATGTTCTCGACCGCCCGAAGCACGCCCTTGCCGCCATAGCGCGAGGCGTCACCGTCACGCAGCTCGATCGCCTCGCGAGAACCCGTGGAGGCACCCGAGGGCACTGCGGCGCGCCCCAGCGTGCCCGACTCGAGCAGCACATCGCACTCGACGGTCGGATTGCCACGGGAATCAATGACCTCGCGGCCGATGATGTCAACGATGGTGCTCATGGGGTCAGACTCCTTCGACCACGATCATGTTGAAGAATTCGGTCGCGCCTGCCCGGGCATGACGGGCCTGCAGGTAAAGCGCCGAATCATAGAAAGCCTTGGCCGCGTCGTAACTCGGAAAGCGGATCACGACCATGCGGGTCGGTGACCAATGCCCCTCAAGCGTTTCGCTGCGACCCCCACGCACAATGAATTCACCCCCGGCGGCTGCGACCGCAGCGGGCGTGAGGGCCATGTAGCCCTTGTATTGCTCGGGATCCGTGACCCGAACGTCGGCGATGACATAGGCCATGCTCATGCAAGCCACTCCTGTTCTGGAAATCCATGGCGCTTGACCAGGGCGTCGAGCTCGCACAGCGTGGCAAGCAAAGACTCCATGCGAGGCAAGGGCCAGGCGTTGGGGCCATCCGACAAGGCCTTGGCCGGGTCAGGATGGGTCTCCATGAAAAGACCTGAAATGCCGGTAGCCACCGCCGCGCGGGCGAGCACCGGAACGAACTCACGCTGCCCCCCCGAGGCACTGCCCAGTCCGCCCGGCAACTGAACCGAGTGGGTGGCATCGAACACCACGGGGCATCCGGTGCCTCGCATGATGGCGAGGCTACGCATGTCGGAGACCAGGTTGTTGTAGCCAAACGAAGCGCCCCGCTCGCACACCATGATGGTGTCACCGGAGTGGCCTGCCTCGATGGCGGCCTCACGGGCCTTGTCGGCCACATGCTTCATGTCGGCAGGAGCCAGAAACTGGCCCTTCTTGATGTTGACGGGCTTGCCAGTCGCCGCAACGGCCCGGATGAAGTCGGTCTGCCGGCACAAGAACGCGGGTGTTTGCAGCACATCGACCACAGCGGCCACGGGCTCGGCCTGCTCGGTGTCGTGCACATCGGTCAGGATCGGCACGCCAACCTGGCGGCGCACTTCATCGAGAATGCGCAACCCTTCATCGAGCCCTGGGCCACGAAAGGACTTGCCGGAACTGCGATTGGCCTTGTCGAAGGACGACTTGTAGATGAAAGGTACGCCAAGCCGCGCCGTCATGGCCTTGAGTTGCCCGGCCGTTTCAATGGCGAGCTCGAGCGACTCGATGGCGCAAGGACCGGCGATGAGGAAGAAGCGCCGATCGAGGCCGATTTCGTGACCACACAGCTTCATGAGCGGGACTCCGGGCTTGCAGCCCCTGAGGTCCGGGCATGCTGGGCGAGCGCGGCCTGCACATAGGAGATGAACAAGGGATGTCCGTCGCGCGGCGTTGACGTGAATTCGGGGTGGAACTGCACGCCCACAAACCAGGGATGGCCCTGCGGGCCGGTCTGAGGCAGCTCGGCGATCTCGGTCAGGCCCTCGGTGGGGGTGCGGGCCGAGACCTTCAGGCCGGCAGCCTCGAGCCGAGGCACATAGGCGTTGTTGACCTCGTAACGATGCCGGTGGCGCTCATTGACAGAGTCTCCGTAGATGCGCTGCGCCAGCGTTCCGGGTAACACCGGGCAACGCTGCGCGCCCAGGCGCATGGTGCCGCCGAGATCCGATTGCTCGTCGCGCTTTTCAAGGCGACCTTCGCGATCCATCCATTCGGTGATCAGACCCACCACCGGATGCGGACTCGCCGCATCGAACTCGGTGCTGTTGGCCGTCTGCAGATCACACACATGGCGGGCAAATTCAATGACGGCCAGCTGCATGCCCAGACAGATGCCGAGATAGGGCACGCCGTGCTCACGGGCGTACTGGATCGCGGCAATCTTGCCCTCGACCCCGCGACGGCCGAATCCGCCCGGCACCAGAATGGCATCGAAGCCGGCCAGTCCAGCCGTGCCCTCGCGCTCGATCTGTTCGGAATCGATGTACTCGATGCGCACTCGGCTGTCGGTATGAATGCCAGCGTGGATGAGGGCTTCGGTGAGCGACTTGTAGGACTCGGTGAGGTCGACGTATTTGCCGACCATGGCAATGCGAACCTGGTGGGCCGGATGCTGCTGACGATCGACCAGGCGATCCCACACCGAAAGATCGGCGGGTGGTGCCTGCAGGCGCAGCGTTTCGCACAGCAGGTCATCGACCCGCTGCTCATGCAGCATGCGAGGGATTTTGTAGATGGAGTCGGCATCCCAGACGGAGATGACCGAATCGAGCGGTACATTGGAAAACAGCGAGATCTTGGCTCGCTCGTCATCCGGGATGCGTCGATCCGCTCGGCACAGCAGCAGGTCAGCCTGAATCCCGATCTCGCGCAGCTTTTGCACCGAGTGCTGGGTGGGTTTGGTCTTGAGCTCACCCGCCGACGCAATGAAGGGCACCAGCGTGAGGTGCACGAAGCAGGCATTGCCCCGGCCGAGCGCGAGGCTCATCTGCCGGGCGGCCTCCAGGAAGGGCAGCGACTCGATGTCGCCGACCGTGCCTCCCACCTCGACGATGGCCACCTGGGCCGCCTCGGGCGTGCCCACACCCGCGCCCCGCTCCACAAAGGCGCGGATCTCGTTGGTGATGTGCGGAATCACCTGAACCGTACGACCGAGGTACTCCCCGCGTCGCTCCTTGCGGATGACGGAGTCATAGATCTGGCCCGTGGTGAAGTTGTTTGCCCGTCGCATGCGGGCCCGGATGAACCGCTCGTAGTGTCCGAGATCAAGATCGGTTTCGGCGCCGTCTTCGGTGACGAAGACCTCGCCGTGCTGAAACGGGCTCATGGTGCCCGGATCGACATTGATGTACGGATCGAGCTTGAGAAGGGTGACGCGCAGGCCGCGTGACTCAAGCAACGCGGCCATGGATGCGGCGGCGATCCCTTTACCCAAGGAAGAGACGACCCCGCCGGTGACGAAGACGAATTTGGTCATGGCGCCTACCGGGAAATGCCGAGTATACCAAGGGATGCGGTATCGTTTGGCTCTCCTCCGCAGGGCGCACCCATGAATGCCCATCCTTTACGCACGGTGCTGCACGATGAAGTGCACACCCGCCCGCGGCCCCATGTGGCCGCGCCTCATGCCATCGTGCATGTCTCGGTGCTTCATCCTGCCAGCGGCAAGCCTGCGGTGCCGCCGGGCCTGACCGAATGGCTCTCCGAGCAGGGTCTGCCCGCGCCTGCAGGCGGCCAGAGTCATATCGATGCCGAGTCGGGCGCGTTGCGCGTGAAATGGGAGCGACACGGAGAATTCGATGACCTGACGGTCTATGCCGCGGGGCCGGTGCCGGCCGATCCTTTCGCCGCAGGCCAGGGCGATGCCCTCATGAGCCGCTTGCTCGATGACGAGGCCGAAGTGATCGCGGCCCTGCGAATCGCGGTGCTGCCGGCTGCGGCCGACCCATTGATCACCTTCAACCGGGCGCAGGCGGTGGCCAGCTTTGACGCAGGCAGCCTGGTGGGCGCCACCATCAGCGACAACGACGCCGCCGTGTATGGCGACTTTCGACTGGATAGCCAGGGCTACGGCCGGTTTCTGGTCCAGGACCGCGCCACCCATCCGGGGCAGATGGGCCGGGCCGTCCAGCGCATCATCGAGATCGAGGTCTACCGGATGATGTCGATGCTGGCCTTTCCGCAGGCCAGAACCATGGCCACCGAGCTCGATCGGGCCGAGGTCGCGCTCTCGGCGCTGGTGGCCCGCCTGGATGTCGCGCCTGAAAGTGAGGAGCCCGAACTGCTGCGTCAGCTCACCGGGCTGTCGGCCAGTATCGAACAACTGGCCACCAGCACGGCATTCCGGATGAGTGCGGCGCGGGCCTATCGCACGCTGGTTCGCCAGCGTGGCGTTGAATTGCGTCAGGCAAGACTGCCCGGACTGCAGACCCTGACGGAATTTCTCGAGCGCCGCTTTGAGCCCGCGATGGCCTACTGCGATGCCGTCACAACCCGCATGGGCGCGATTTCAGAGCGGATCAGTCGAGCCAGCGCCCTGCTCGGTACACGTGTCGAAATCGAGCGCGAGCGCCAGAACCAGGCCCTGCTGGCCGCGATGAACCGCCGCGCCGCACTGCAACTGCGTCTGCAGGAGACGGTCGAAGGCCTGTCGGTCGCGGCCATCGCCTACTACGCCACGGGTCTGGTGGGCTATGTCTTCAAGGCTGCGGCCGATGCGGGCCTGAACATCGACCCGGAACTGGCCACCGGTGTTGCCGTGGTGCCCATCGTGATTGGCGTGGCCCTTGCCCTGCGCGCAGTGCGCAAGCGCCTGGCCAAGCGCAACCCCGAGGGTCAGAGCTGATCGCTCAGGTCAGCCCGAACCCGTCGTCCGCACCGATGATGGCGCCATTGATGAAGCGCGACTGATCGCTCGCCAGCAACAACACGATCCCGTCGAGATCCTCCGGCAGCCCCAGGCGCCGCCGGGGTGTCATGGCGATCAGCTTGCGGCCCGCCTCGGTCTCCCAATGCGTCTCGTTGAGTTCCGTGCTGATGTAGCCCGGGCAGATCGCATTCACATTGATGTTGAAGCGGGCCCATTCGAGCGCCATGGCCCGGGTCATGTGCACCACACCCGCCTTGCTGATGCTGTAGGTGCCGATCATCGACAGCACTTTCAGGCCGGCCATTGAAGCGATATTGATGATGCGGGCCTGCCGCTCGGGCTCGGCGCGGGCGCGCTCGATCATCTTCTTGCCCACGGTCTGCGCCACAAAGAACGCGCCCCGCAGATTGGTGTCCAGCACGAAGTCATAGTCCTCGGGTGTCACGTCCACCAACCGCTGCGTGGTGCTCACGCCCGAGTTGTTGACGAGGATGTCGATCGGGCCGGCCTGCGCCTCAGCGCCATTCACGGCCGCCTGAATCGAGGCCGGGTCGGTCACATCCAGGGTCACCGCATGGGCCTTGCCGCCCGATGCATGAATCTCGGCCACCAGAGCATTGAGCCGATCGAGACGGCGTGCGGCCACCACCACCGTGGCGCCCTGGGCTGCGAGGATGCGGGCAAATCGGGTGCCCAGGCCACTCGAGGCGCCGGTCACGAGCGCCGTTTTGCCGGCGAGTTGAATCTGAAAGGGCTGGGTCATGGCGGATTGGCTCATCGGGCGCTCAGGTTCAATGAGCACACAGGTTCATCGGGCGCTCAAATCAGACCGGGCGGGTCCGGCGCGGGGCGGAAGTCTGCCCGACTCGAGCCCAGGTCTGCAAACGCCTGTCGGGGTCGCTTGGGGCTGCAGTCCGGTCGATCGGGGCGAGGCTGTGGGGCCGGCACCTCCTGGCCGGTTTGCGCCTCGCGCCCGCTTTGGCGAGAATTGAGGGTTGCATCATGCAGGACATCAGGGAAGGCACCATGGACATAGAACGCGAATCAATGGAATTCGACGTCCTGATCGTGGGTGGCGGGCCAGCCGGCCTGTCGGCAGCGATCCGGCTCAAGCAGCTTGCCGCAGAAAAGGGCACGGATCTTTCGGTCTGCGTCATCGAGAAAGGATCCGAAATCGGTGCCCATACCCTGTCGGGTGCAGTCATGGATCCGATCGCCATCACCGAGCTGATCCCCGACTGGAAAGCACAAGGCGCACCGCTCGAGACCGAGGTCACGGCCGACGAAGTGCTGTTCCTGACCGAGACCAAGGCCATTCGCACCCCCAACTTCGCGCTGCCCGATGGCCTGAAGAATCACGGCAATTACATTGTGAGTCTGGGGGCCGTGGTGCGCTGGCTGGGCCAACAGGCCGAGGCGCTCGGCGTGGATGTCTATCCGGGCTTTGCCGCCGCCGAAATCCTCTATACCGACGACGGCGCGGTACGCGGCGTGGCCACCGGCAACATGGGCGTGGGCCGCGATGGCGAGCCCACCGATGCGTTTGCGCCGGGCATGGAGTTGTTGGCCAAGTACACCCTCTTCGCGGAGGGCGCACGCGGCCATCTGGGTAAACAACTGATTTCGCGCTTCAAGCTCGATGCCAACAGCGACCCGCAAACCTACGGCATCGGCATCAAGGAACTCTGGGAGATCGACCCCGCCAAGCACCGCAAGGGCCTGGTCGTTCACACCGCCGGCTGGCCCCTCGACAACGCCACCTATGGCGGCTCCTTCCTGTATCACTTTGGCGAGAACCTGGTCTCGGTGGGTTTTGTGGTGGGCCTGGCCTACCAGAACCCCTGGCTCTCGCCCTTCGAGGAATTCCAGCGCTACAAGACCCATCCGGCCATTCGTGACACCTTCGAGGGTGGCAAGCGTCTGAGCTATGGCGCACGGGCCATCACGGCAGGCGGCATCATGTCGCTGCCCAAAACGGTCTTTCCGGGCGGCGCGCTCATCGGATGCGATGCCGGCTTTCTCAATGCCTCGCGCATCAAGGGCAGCCATGCCGCGATCAAGACCGGCATGCTGGCTGCTGAAGCCGCGTTCGAAGCCCTGGCTGCAGGCCGCAGTGCCGACGAGCTGACGGCCTACCCCGAAGCCTTCAAGGCCTCGTGGCTGCATGAAGAACTCTGGAAGGCCCGCAACTTCAAGCAGTGGATGAGCAAGGGCCTGGTGCTCGGCACGGTCATGACCGGCATCGAGCAGACCGTGCTGCGTGGCAAGGTGCCCTGGACCCTGCATCACCAGCATGCCGACCACGAGTGCCTCAAACCCGCCTCGAGCTTTCAGCCCATCGTCTATCCCAAGCCCGATGGCAAGCTCACCTTCGATCGGCTCTCGTCGGTGTTCCTCTCGAACACCAACCACGAAGAAAATCAGCCCATCCATCTCACGCTCAAGGATGCGAGCGTGCCGGTCGGCCTGAACCTGGCCAAGTATGCGGGCCCCGAGCAGCGCTACTGCCCAGCCGGCGTGTACGAGTTCGTCAAGAATGACGACAACTCCGATCGCCTGCAGATCAACGCCCAGAACTGCGTGCACTGCAAGACCTGCGATATCAAGGATCCGAGCCAGAACATCGTCTGGGTCGTGCCAGAAGGCGGCGGCGGCCCCAACTATCCCGGCATGTAAGGACGAGGACTCCCCCCATGAGCAAGCTTTATCCGAGTGCTGCAGCAGCGCTGGCCGACATCGTTCAGGACGGCCAGATGATTGCCGTGGGTGGCTTCGGCCTGTGCGGCATTCCCGAGGCCCTGATCGCCGCCCTGCGCGACAGCGGCGTGCGCAACCTCACCTGCATCTCCAACAATGCCGGGGTGGATGGCTTTGGCCTGGGCCTGCTGCTGGCCACCCGCCAGATCCGCAAGATGATCGCGAGCTATGTGGGCGAGAACAAGGAATTCGAGCGCCAGTTCCTGTCGGGCGAACTCGAGCTCGAGTTCACCCCCCAGGGCACTCTGGCCGAAAAGCTCCGGGCCGGTGGTGCCGGCATTCCGGCCTTCTTCACGCGCACGGGGGTCGGCACGATCGTGGCCGAAGGCAAGGAAACCCGCGAGTTCGACGGCAACACTTACGTCATGGAACGCGCCCTGGTGCCTGATGTCTCGCTGGTCAAGGCCTGGAAGGCCGATCGCTCCGGCAACCTGGTCTTTCGGCGCACGGCGCGCAACTTCAATCCCAATGTCGCCATGGCCGGGCGGATCACCGTGGCCGAAGTCGAGCAGATTGTGGAGAACGGTCAGATCGACCCCGATGCCGTGCATCTGCCCGGCATTTATGTGCATCGCCTGATCCACAACCCGAATCCTGAAAAGCGCATTGAGCAACGCACGGTTCGGGCCGCGCGCTGAATGGCCCGCAGGATCGCGACGATTCCAAACCCGTTGCCTGCCCGCCCCCGACAACCGCTTGCACGACTGCACCTACGACAGCATCTGATACGGAGCTTCACCCATGCCCTGGACACGAGACGAAATGGCTGCCCGAGCGGCGCGCGAACTGCGCAACGGCTTTTACGTGAATCTGGGCATCGGTCTGCCGACCCTGGTAGCCAACCATGTTCCGGCCGACATGGAGGTCTGGCTGCAGTCTGAAAATGGCCTGCTCGGCATCGGCCCCTTCCCGACCGAAGAGGAAGTCGATGCCGACATGATCAACGCCGGCAAGCAGACGGTCACCACCCTGCCCGGCTCATCCATCTTCGCTTCGGCCGACTCCTTCGGCATGATCCGGGCCGGCAAGATCAACCTGGCCATCCTGGGCGCCATGCAGGTCTCCGAAAAGGGGGACCTGGCCAACTGGATGATTCCGGGCAAGATGGTCAAGGGCATGGGCGGTGCCATGGACCTGGTGGCCGGCGTGGGCCGGGTGATCGTGCTGATGGAGCACACCGCGCGTCGCAAGGACGGCGGCGAGGATCTGAAGATCCTGTCCGAATGCAATCTGCCCCTCACCGGTCTGGGTGTGGTCGATCTGATCATCACCGACCTCGGTGTGATCGAAGTGACCGATC
>Ga0255095_1000398_pt1 | contig 22730 bp, 16 predicted proteins | sample Colum_Law_RepC_8_2_FD_188435 | JGI IMG/M metagenome (GOLD analysis project Ga0255095, IMG submission 188435) | Freshwater microbial communities from Columbia River, Oregon, United States - Colum_Law_RepC_8d | ecosystem: Environmental > Aquatic > Freshwater > River | place: USA: Oregon...
CGGCAGTGTAGCCGACGAGGATGAGCGCGGCAGCGATGCCTTGGGTCCAGTAGCTGCGGCCCAGCAGCAGGAACGCGAGCACGTAGCCGACGGCGATTTGCTGGAGCACGCGCATGAAGCCGATGGTGAAGGCGTTGCTGGTCACGCAGTCGAGGAACATGCCAACGAGGCAGAGGTTCAGCGCGCGCAAGCAGGCGTGGCGGAACATGAGGCCCCACGAGTCACCGGCGGTCTGGCGCTTGGCGAAGGCGAAGGGCATCGCCACGCCGACCATGAACATGAACGCGGGTTGGATGAGATCCCAGAAGACGCAGCCCTCCCACTTCACATGGTCCACCTGCGCGGCGAGCCAGCCCCAGTTCGGGTCGTTCTTGAAGGTGGCAAAGCCGAGGCCGTTGCAGATGAGCAAGGCCATGATGAGGCCGCGATAGGCGTCGAGGGAGAGCAAGCGCTCGGTGAGCTTGCCCGGCGCGACGGGCGTGCTGGTGGTCGGACGCGCGGGCGGTGGGTTGGTGCGGTCGAGGGAGGAGGGTTCTTGAAGCGCGGTGCTCATGGATGCGGCTATGGACGCAGGCGGGGCAAGGAAGTTCAAGTGGCGATGTCGGCCGGCGGGAACAGGTCCAGTGCGGTTTGGCTTCCGCCAAGTTCCGCGTGGAGAAATCCCTTCGAGCCGGGTGCGGCTTCGGCTACGCTGGCCGTGTCGCTGAGACGACGGCTTCCTTGCCATGAACACGAAACTCCCCGGCTCCTCCAACACTGATAATTCGCATGTCACCCGCTGGGTCGAGGAAATCGCCCAGCTCTGCCAGCCGGATGCGATTCACTGGTGCGACGGCTCGGCGGAGGAAAAGCAAACGCTCACCGCCGAGGCGGTGGCGCGCGGCATCCTGATCCCACTCGACCAGAAGAAGTGGCCCGGCTGCCACTATCATCGTTCGAACCCGAACGACGTGGCGCGCGTGGAGCAATGCACCTTCATCTGCACGCCCACGGCGGAGGAAGCTGGCCCGACGAACAACTGGGCCGCGCCCGCCGAGATGCACGCCAAGCTGCGCGGCCTCCTCGCCGGCGCGATGCGCGGGCGCACCATGTATGTGGTGCCGTTCCTCATGGGGCCGCCCGGCTCGCCGCTCGCGCGCGTGGGGGTGGAGTTGACTGACTCCATCTACGTCGTCCTGAGCATGGGCATCATGACGCGGATGGGGCGTGTCGCGTGGGAGCAACTCGGCGTGGGCGAGGAGTTCACGCATGGCATCCACTCGATGCTCGATGTGAATCCGGAGCGCCGCTACATTGCGCACTTCCCCAAAGAAAATACGCTCATCTCCGTCGGCTCGAACTACGGCGGCAACGTCTTGCTGGGCAAGAAATGCATGGCGCTGCGCCTCGCGTCGCACTGGGGCCGCGACGAAGGCTGGCTCGCGGAACACATGCTCGTGCTGGGCGTCGAGACGCCAGATGGCAAAAAGACCTTCGTGGCCGGCGCGTTCCCGAGCGCGTGCGGCAAGACGAACTTCGCCATGCTCCACCCGCCCGCCCGCTTCGCCGGCTGGAAGGTCTGGACGGTCGGCGACGACATTGCATGGATGAAGCCCGGCCCCGATGGCCGCCTCTTTGCCATCAACCCGGAGATCGGTTACTTCGGCGTCGTGCCCGGCACGAACTACAAGTCCAACCCCAACGCAATGGAGTGCATGAGGAAGGACACCATCTTCACCAACGTCGCGCTCACCGCCGACGGCGACGTGTGGTGGGAGGGCAAGGACGAACCGCCGCCCGCCGAATGCCTCGACTGGCGCGGCCAGCGGTGGACGCCCGACTCGAAAGAAAAGGCCGCACACCCGAACAGCCGCTTCTGCGCGCCGATGACCAACAATCCGATGCTCGCGCCCGAGGTCAACGACCCCGCCGGCGTGCCCATCAGCGCCATCATCTTCGGGGGCCGCCGCACGAACACGATGCCGCTCGTGTATCAGGCCTTCAACTGGGTCCACGGCGTCTATGTCGGCGCGACCATCGGCTCCGAGACGACTGCCGCTGCGACCGGCGCGGTCGGCCACGTCCGCCGCGACCCGATGGCGATGCTGCCCTTCTGCGGCTACAACATGGGCGATTACTTCCGCCACTGGCTCTTCATGCGCCGGCTCATCCAGCACCCGCCGCGCATCTTCAACGTGAACTGGTTTCGCAAGGACGCCGACGGCAAGTTCCTCTGGCCCGGCTACAGCGAGAACATGCGCGTGCTCAAGTGGATCGTGGACCGCTGCCGGGGCGACGCGAACGCGAACGAGGCGTTGCTCGGCTGGGTGCCCAGCGCGCACGACTTCGACCTCGACGGCCTCGACGGCTTCAACGCCGAGCGACTGGAACAGGCGCAGAGCACGGACATCGAGGAATGGCGGCGCGAAGTGCTCCAGCAGGACGAGCTGTTCATCAAGCTCTACTCGCACCTGCCGAAGGAAATTATTTTCCAGCGGGAGCTGTTGATTGCGCGGTTGTGAAAGAAGTCGGGGTTCAAAGGTAATTGGTAATTAGTGCCAAGTTTTCCACCAATGCGCCCGCGCACCGTCACCAACTGTTCACTTATTACTAATCACTCCGGCCGCCCGTGACGCGATCCCAACCCCTCTGCCCCGCCGCCGAGCTGCCGCCCGGCAAGACACTCAAGTTCGTCTTCACCCACGAGGGCATCCGGCGCGAGGGCTTCGCGGCGAATGTGCGCGGGCACCTCGTCGCCTACGAGAACGCCTGCCGGCACATCCCCATGCCTCTCGATGACGACAACGACTTCTTCACGACGGATGGCAACTTCTTCATCTGCCGCACGCACGGCGCGATTTACGAGCCGCTCAACGGACGCTGCATCCACGGCCCCTGCGGCGGACTCAGCCTCAAACCGCTGCGGGTGGTGGACTTGAAAGGCGAGTTGTGGGTCGTGCTGCCCGAGGAGCCGGAAGCCCCCAGTTGCGGCAGTCTGTAACCGCCGTCCCTTAACACCGGTAAGCCAGCTTTGAGTCGGCGCTCACAGTGCGCCGCCACAGCGCGTTGAACATCCCTTCCCGCCTGCCGTCGAAACGCCTCCTTGTTGAAAACACACCATCAATCAATGAAACGCACCGCTTTCCTATCCACCCTTGCCCTCGCCACCCTCCTCGCCGCGCCCGCGCCGCTGTTCGCTCAGGCCAAAACCGACGCGAAGAAAGATTCGAAGACTGACGCCAAGAAGGATGCCAAGAAGGACGCCACGCCCAAGAAGCCCAATCCCGTCCAGGCCCCCGATGTCGCCGCGCCCAAGTTCCGCGACGGCGAGCCCGATGCGGGCTTCATCAAGACCCACGAAAGCTACGTGGCCATCGCCAAGGCCGGTGGCGTGGATGTGCTCTTCCTCGGTGACTCCATCACCGCCGGCTGGCGCGGGGCGAAGGAAGTTTGGGACAAGGCCTTCGGTGCCTACAAAACGGCGAACTTCGGCATCGGCGGCGACCGCACCCAGCACGTCCTCTGGCGCATCACCAACGGCGAGTTCGACGGCATTAAGCCCAAGGTCGTCGTGCTGATGATCGGCACCAACAACTCCGGGTCCGACGAGGCGGATGGCATCGCCAAGGGCGTGACCAAGATCGTCACCACCATCCACGAGAAGTCCCCGGCCACGAAGGTGCTCCTGCTGGCCGTCTTCCCGCGCGGCGAGAAGCCCAACGCGCAGCGTGAGAAGCTCGCGAAGGTCAACGCCACCATCGCCAAGCTCCACGACGGCAAGAGCGTCCACTACCTCGACATCGGCGGGAAGTTCCTGGCGGCGGACGGCAGCAGCCTGCCCAAGGATATCATGCCCGACTTCCTCCACCTCTCGAAGGCCGGCTACCAGATCTGGGCTGACGCCATCACGCCCAAGCTCGCCGAGCTGACCAAGTAAGTTCATTGGGGTGCGGCGGCTGATGCCGTAGTCATTTCCCGTTCGGGGGCAGACAATGGGGCCTGTGCTTGGGCACGGGCCCCATTTTATTTCCGCACACCTGGCGATTATCCCGCGACCCGCCAGGCCGGGCTCAATCCCGCACGGCACCACCTACGCGGCCGATATTTTAACCAGCCCCAAAGAGCTACTGACACAGGGCGAATCCCGTGCATACTCGCGGGCGTCAAAATCACGCGATGAAACAACTGTTTCCAACGGTGGCACTGCTGCCCGCCCTGCTCCTTTCCACCGTGGCACCCGGTCGGGCGGCGACCGCCAAGCCGACCGCCGCAGACCTCGCGTTTTACGAGCAGACGGTGAAGCCCATCCTCGCGGGCGCATGCTTCGAGTGTCACAGCCACGAGGCGAGGAAGTTCAAGGGCGGACTGGCGCTGGATTCCTCGGCCGCGATTCTCAAGGGCGGCGACACCGGACCGGCATTGGTTCCGGGGGATTTGGAGAAGAGCCTGCTCATCAAGGCCGTGCGCTACACGGACGCGGATTTGCAGATGCCGCCGAAGAACAAGAAACTTGGGTCCGACCAGATCGCCGCGTTGGAGAAATGGGTGAAGCTGGGCGCACCGATGCCCGAAGCCACCGGTGAGAAGCAGACCGTGCGGCGCGGGAAGATCACGGATGAAGATCGGAAGTGGTGGGCCTTCGTGCCAGTGCGCAAAATCACGCCGCCGGCTGCCGGCGCATTGCAGGGCGGGGTGAAGAACCCGATCGACCAGTTCATCCGCGCGAAGCTGGCGGCGAACCAACTCACGCCCGCTCCAGAGACGGATCGAGTCACGCTCGCCCGCCGGGTCTTCTTCGATCTCACGGGCCTGCCGCCGACGCCGTTCGAGCTGGACCAGTTCCTCAACGACAAGTCCGGCGACGCCTACGAGAAGCTCGTGGACAGGCTGCTGGCCAGTCCGCGCTATGGCGAGAAATGGGCGCGCCACTGGCTCGACCTCGTGCGCTATGCAGAATCCGACGGCTACCGTGCCGACGGCTACCGCCCGTATGCGTGGCGGTTCCGTGATTACGTAGTGAAGTCGCTCAACGCGGACAAGCCCTACAACCAGTTCATCACCGAGCAGCTCGCAGGCGACGAACGCTACTTCAACACGCCGCCCGAGAGCCGCAACCCGGAACTCCTGGTGGCCACCGGCTATTTCCGCGCAGGCATTTACGAATACAATAATCGCGATGTGCGCGGGCAGTGGCAGCGCATCATCGAGGATATCACGGACACCTCGGCGGACGTTTTCCTGGGTGTGGGCCTGCAATGCGCGCGCTGCCACGACCACAAGTTCGACCCGCTGTTGCAGAAGGATTATTACCGCTTCCAGGCTTTCTTTTCCCCGTTGCTGCCGCGCGAGGATCTAACCTTGGCCACGCCGGCCGAGCGCGCCGCCTACGAGACCAAGCTCGCCAAGTGGGAGACAGCCACCGCCGACATTCGCGCGGAGATCGAGTCCCTGCTGGCCCCGGTCCGCAAGAACACGGAGAAGAGTTCGATTGAGATGTTTGTCGAGGACATCCGCGCGGATATCCTCAAGCCCGTCACCCAACGCACGCCGTATGAGCATCAGATAGCGGAGCTGGCCTACCGGCAGGTCGCCCACGAGTTCGACAAGCTCGACACGAAACTAAAGGGCGAGGCCAAGGAAAGGGTCATCGCCTTGCGCAAGAAGCTCACCGAGTTCGATTCCCTCAAGCCCGCGCCGCTGACCCCCAACTACGGGGCCACGGATGTCGGCCCCATCGCCCCGCCGACGCTGCTGCCCAAGGGCCGGGACAAGCAGGTCGTCGAGCCGGGCTACTTGAGCGTGCTGGACGAAAAGCCCGCCACGGTGAAGCCCATGCCCAACTCCACCGGCCGCCGTAGCGAACTCGCCCGCTGGCTGACCTCCCCGGAGAATCCGCTCGCCGCACGCGTGATGGTGAACCGCCTCTGGCAGGGTCATTTCGGTCGCGGCCTCGCCGCCAACGCGAGCGACTTCGGCAAGCTCGGCGAGCAGCCGTCGCATCCCGAGCTGCTCGACTGGCTGGCGGCCACGTTCGTTGAGCAGGGCTGGAGCTTGAAGGCGATGCACCGGTTGATGGTGACGAGCGCGACGTATCGGCAAGGCAGCGTCCAGTCCGTCCCGGTGACGAAAGTTGCCTCGCTTAACGCTGAACTTCCAAAAGCGGCCATCTCCCGCGCCCGGCAGCTCGACCCGGAAAACAAATTGCTCTGGGCCTTCCCCATCCGCCGCTTGGAAGCCGAGCAAATCCGCGACGCCATCCTCGCGGTCACCGGCGAACTGAAGCTCGAACCCGCCGGTGGTCCTAGCACTGACCAGCTCACGCCGCGCCGCTCGATTTACAGCAAGTGGCTCCGCAACGCACCGGACCCGCTGCTCAACGTCTTCGACCTCGCCGAGCCGTTCCAGAGCGTCGCCCAGCGTAATGTCACCACCACCCCGCCGCAGGCGCTGCTGCTGCTCAACAGCCAGATGATGCTCCGGCACGCGCGGGCCTTCGCCAAGCGATTGGAGGAGGAGCACCCCAGCAGCGACGAGGACATGGTCAACGCCGCCTACCGCCTCGCCTTCAGCCGTGAACCGAAGACCGCCGAGCGCGCCGCCGCCCTCCAGTTCCTGAACACGCAGAAGGAGCGCCTGGGCGGGAAGCAAGTGGTGGCTAGCACCAAGGGCTTTGCAGCCGAGAAGATGCCTTACCGCGACGGCGTCGCCGCCGTCATCGCCCCGGACATGGGCGGCGAAGCGTTGTCGGTGCCGGACAGCCCGAGCTTCCCCGGTGGCGACTTCACGATTGAGGCGAACATCCTCGCGCGCACCGTGGACGCCACCGCTGCCGTCCGCACCATCGCGGCCAAGTGGAGCGGCGACTCCAAGAAGCCCGGCTGGGGCTTCGCGCTTACTGGCGACGGCTCGCGGCGCAAGCCCCGCACGCTGGTGCTCCAAATCATCGGCGTGAAGCAGGACGGCAGCTTCGGCGAGGAGGCCATCTTCTCCGACCAGGTGTTGGCGCTGTCCAAGCCTTATTCAGTTGCGGCAAGCGTCAAGCTCGCCACCGCCAGCGCGCCAGGCGAAGTCACCTTTTACGTGAAGGATTTGTCCAATGACGACGAGCCGATTTCCATCGCGAAGGTGCCACACAAAGTCACCGGCGGCTTCACGAACCCGCTGGCCTTGAACATCGGCGGACGCGCCGGCAAAGGGGGCGGCTTCGACGGCATGATTGACGACGTGCGGTTCTCGAAGGGTGCCCTCAAGCAGGACGAACTACTACTAGGCACGGAAGCCCACCCGGCCGAAGCAACCGTGGGCCTGTGGCAGTTCGAGTCCAAACCCAGCTCCTACAAAGACGCCTCCAAGAACGCCAACGACATCCAGCCCAAGCCCACCGGCGCGAAGGCGACTGCAACCACGCGGGCCAACGCCATGGCCGACTTCTGCCATGTGCTGCTGAACGCGAACGAGTTTGTGTATATTGACTGAGTGTCATGAAAAAATACGGCTGCAACCAAGTTGACTGGGCGGTGTCCCGCCGCGACTTCCTCTCCAAGACCGGCGCGGGCTTTGGCGCGGTCGCGCTGAGTTCGCTGCTCGCGGAGAATCCGTTGCGTGCCGTGCCCGCCATCGCGCCGCTCGCGCATTACGCTGCGAAGGCCAAGAGCGTGATCTTCCTCTTCATGGAGGGCGGGCCGTCGCATCTCGACACCTTCGACCCGAAGGAAGCCTTGAAGAAGCACGCGGGCAAGCCGTTGCCGCCGAGCTTCACCAAGGGCCTCATCACCGCGATGGGCGAAATCAACTCGCCCATCTTCCCCGACCAGCGGAAGTGGCAGCAATACGGCCAGGCTGGCCTCTGGATTTCCGACTGGTGCAAGCACGTCGCCGAGTGCGCGGATGACATCACCGTCCTCCGCTCCTGCTGGGCCAACGGCATCGTCCACTCCAACGGCGTCTGCCAGATGAACACCGGCTCCATCCTCGCGGGCCGGCCCTCGCTGGGCGCGTGGGTGAGCTACGGCCTGGGCACGCAGAACCAGAATCTGCCCGCGTTCGTGGTGATGCAGGACAGCAACAGCACCGTCACCAATGGCCCGCGCAACTGGGGCGCTGGCTTCATGCCGGCCGTCTATCAGGGCACGCGCATCCTCCCTGGCAACGAACCCATCGCGAACCTCAACACGCCCGAGGGCGTCAGCGACGAGCAGCAGCGCGGCAAGCTCGACTTCCTCAACGCCGTCAACCGCCAGCACGCCACCGCGCGTCCGCAGCAGTCGGAACTCGACGCCCGCATCGCCGCCTACGAACTGGCCTTCCGCATGCAGGCCGAGGCACCGGACGCGGTGGACCTCTCGAAGGAGACTGAGGCCACGAAGAAGCTTTACGGCATGGATGATTCGGTCGCCGCGCCGTTTGGCCGCATGTGCCTGCTCTCGCGCCGGCTCGTTGAGCGTGGCGTGCGCTTCGTGCAGCTCTACAGCGGCGCGGGCAGCAAGTGGGACGCGCACAGCGGCATCGAGAAAAACCACGGCGACCGCTTCCGCGAGACCGACCAGCCCGTGGCCGGCCTGTTGAAGGACCTGAAGTCGCGCGGCCTGCTGGACTCGACGCTCGTCATCTGGGGCGGCGAATTTGGCCGCACGCCGATGAGCGAAAAGGGCACGGGCCGCGACCACAACCCGACCGGCTTCACGATGTGGATGGCCGGCGGCGGCGTGAAGGGCGGCCAGGTCATCGGCACGACCGACGAGTTCGGCCTCTACGCTGTCGAGGACCGCCTGCACGTCCACGACCTGCACGCCACGATCCTCCACCTGCTGGGCATCAACCACGAAAACCTGGTTTACAGCTACAAGGGCCGGCCCGAGCGCGCGACGATGAACGAGGGCGAGATTTACCGGAAGATCACTGGCTGAGTAATGCACCGCTTCACTCAGCCGCTCGCTCTGTTTCTCGCTTTGTTGGCCGGGCCTCTGCAACTAGACGCAGCCGATTCCTTTGAGTCGACCCGCGCGGCGTTCCTCAAACTCCTCGACCGCCCACGCGTCGAGCTGGCTTCCGAGGTCAGACCGCCCGCCGGCACAAATGGCCTCCGGGTGACGCAGTTCTCCTTCGCATCCGAAGCGGGTGTGCGAGTGCCGGGCCTGCTCGTGAAACGTCCGGACAAGGATGGTCGCCGGCCGGTGATCATCGTCCTGCACGGCACCGGATCGAATAAGGAAGGCCAGTTACCCATGCTGAGCGATTTCGCCAAACGCGGCTTCCTCGCGGTGGCGATTGACGGTCGTCACCACGGCGCGCGCACGAAGGCAGGCAACGGTTCCGCCGAGTATCACGAGGCGATTCTCAACGCGTGGTTCGGCAGCAAGAAACTTCCCTTCCTCTACGACACGGCGTGGGACGTGATGCGGCTCGTGGATTACCTCGGCACGCGCGACGACGTGGATGCCGCCCGCATCGGCCTCATCGGCTTCTCGAAAGGCGGCATGGAAGGCTACCTCGCCGCCGCTGCCGACCCGCGCATTGCGGTCGTGGTGCCGTGCATCGGCGTGCAGAGCTTCAAGTGGGCGCTGGACAACGAGAGCTGGCGCTCGCGCATCGAGACCTTCAAGCCTGCCATCGAGGTCGCCGCGAAGGACGAGGGTGAAACGGTCAACGCCGCGTTCGTCCGCCGCTTCTACGACCGAGTGGTGCCCGGCATCTACGGGCAGTTCGACGGCCCCGCGATGCTCCCGCTCATCGCGCCGCGCCCGCTGCTGGTCATCAACGGCGACGCTGATCCGCGCACGCCCCTGCCTGGCGTGAACGAGTGCATCGCCGCAGCGCGCACGGCTTACCGCGCCGCCGACGCGGAGCCGAAGCTGCAAGTCATTCTCCAGCCGCAGACCGGTCACAAAGTAACCGTCGAGGCGCGGCAGGCGGCGGTGGACTGGTTCACGAAGTGGCTGAGGCCGTGAGTGGGGTGCCGAGCATTGCTCGGTAAGAGCGAGCGGACTTTCCAAAGCCGAGCAATGCTCGGCGCTCCTACGACACCGGCACCAAATTCTCCGCGACGTTGGTCCGATACGCCTTCAGTGCGGGAATCACGCCCGCCAGCGCGCTCAGGCCAATCATCGCCGCCGGCGCCCACGCGAGGATCGGGTGCCACGCGAAGGCGTTGAGCACCACGCCAGTCTCCGTGCGGATGATGTGAGCGGCCACGCCCGTGATGCCCAGATACACCGCGAACGCCGCGACCATGCCCAGCACGGCGATGGCCGCGCATTCCAGCACCACGGCGAGGAAGATGGTGTGGGCTCGCGCGCCGAGAGCCCGCAGGATGGCGATGTCGCGGCGGCGTTCGTTCATCGAGTTGTAGATGCTCGCGAGCACCGAGCCAGTCGCCACGGCGGCGACGAGCCATGCGACCAGCTCCAGCACCTTGTCGAACCACGCGATTTTTCCGAACAGCTCCGCGACCACCTGCGCAATGGGCCACGCGAAGGTCAGCCGGTTGCCCTGCTTGTTATACATCAGCTCCAGCCCGCGACCGGCGATGGGGTTCTTGAGCTTCACCAGCACGGCACTGATTTCGGTCGAGGTCTTGGCGTCGTGTCCCTTCATGTGCTGCACGCCTTCGAGTGGAATCCAGATGACGCGGTCGGCGGGCGTGTTGGACGGCTCCAGGATGCCGGTCACAACGTAAAGCTCCTCGTGCTTCTGCTTCTCGTCGAAGGTGAGGCCGTGGTAGGGGTGAAACTTGTCACCGACCTTCAGCTTGAGCTGCTGCGCCGCAAAGCTGCCCAGCACCGCTTCCATGTAGCCCGGCAGAAACGATTCGCCCTCGGCCAGGCGATACTTCCTCCCTGGCGCGTGTTCGACTGCGAAGAGATTGGTCGTGGTGCCCACCAGCCGGTAGCCGTGGTAGTTGTCGCCGACGGCGATGGGCAGGGCGAGCGCGACGGCGGAATTCTTCGCGATGTCCTCGTAATCAGCCCACGGCAGATTTCCCGGCGAAGCTTCGAGGTGGAAGATGGCGTTGAGCACGAGTTGGAGCTTTGCACTGCGTGCGCCGAGCACGGCGTCGAAGCCCGCGTTCTGCTTGGTGAAGGCGTCATTGGACTGCGTCTTCACCACCCACACAGCCATGAGCAGCCCACCCGCGAGCGCGATGGACGCAGCGGTCACCACCGTGGAGAGCAGGTGCTGGCGGAGCGACTTGGCGACAATGAGCGGAAGCGTCATGACAAGGGTTGCGCCGCCGCACGGTTCAATTTCCCCAGCTTTTGCACGGACTCGAACTGCCCCAGCACCTCGCGGTCGTGGCTGACGAGCAGGAGCGCTGCACCATTCTCACGGCAGGCTTCGCGGATGAGTTTCAGCGACTCGCCCGCGTTCGCGTGGTCGAGGTTGCCGGTCGGCTCATCGGCGAGGACGAGTTTGGGCCGGTTCGCCAGTGCGCGGGCGACGGCGACGCGCTGCTGCTGGCCGGTGGAGAGCTGGCGCGGCAGGTGGTTCAACTTCGCCTCCAGCCCAACCCGCTTGAGCAAAGTCTTGGCGAACTCGCGGTCCGCACCGGGCCCGAAGCTCATGCCCAGCAGCACGTTCTCCAGCGCGGTGTAGCCTTGCAGCAGATTGAAGGTCTGGAAGATGTAGCCAATCGTCGTCGCACGCACGCGGTCGCGGGCGGACTCGCGCAAGCCAGCGAGCTCTTGGCCGTTGAGTTTGATGGAGCCGGTGTCCGGCGCGAGGATGCCGGCGATGAGATTAAGGAAGGTCGTCTTCCCCGAGCCGCTCTCGCCGCTCAACGCCATCTGCGCCTGCGCCTCCAGCTTGAAGTCCGGCACATCCACGACGACGTGCGTGCCGCCGTCGGGCGCGGCGTATGACTTCTTCAGATTACTGATTTCCAGGAGGGGCATGGCAGATGGGAGGGGAATTAAGCCCGGTGGCACATCACTTGTCCCTCACCACACGCGTGTCGCACATGTGATCGTGCAGCGAGCGCTTCTGATCATCAAAGCCGGCAATTATGTAACCGATGTAACAGACCGCCCCGCTGAGAATCTCCGCGAAAGCACGGCCACAAGCGCGGCCATAGGTGGGCTTGCTGCCGTCCGCGCGGATGACTTTGAGGCCACAGGCCTTCTTGCCCAGCGTGGTGCCCCAAGTGCCCACTGCGATGGTGTTGTAGAGGACAGACAAGACCATGGCGACGAGCTGAATGACGATCTGAACCACCGGAATCAGCATCGCCGCATCACCGCGCTTCTGAGCGAACGCGCCCGAGGCAACCATGCTTATCACCAGCAGAATGCCAATCGGGATACCGATGACCAGTCCATCAAGCATCTTGGCACAAAAGCGAATCCAAAAGCCCGCGTAGAGGACTTCCGCCGTCGGTGTGAAGGCCAAGGTCTGCGTGCTCACCGGCACGGCGGTGGAAGCAGCCGCTGGGGGTGGAGGAGTGGCACCACTGACGGTGCGATAAGGCAGCCAATTGGCCATGCCCTCGCGCCAGACGAGCGTGTCGCCGGTGACGACGCCGTCCTTGATGAGGCCCTGCAACTGGTCCTCGGTGACCGGTCCTTGCTGCTGCGAACCGACGGCGTAATACCAAGTCATGATCGTGGAGGGTTCAAATGTGCGCCTCGTCTGCCAGACGCGCCGGGCAAAGCCAAGCTTTTCTTCCCCCTTGCGTCCGCGCGCCGCTTCGCGGAAACCATCCCCATGCACCGCCGCCGCTTCGTTGGCACCAGCGCGTTGACCGCCCTTGCGCCGGTCCTGCAGGGCCTGGCCGCCGTGCCAGAGCACGCGCTGAGCAGCTTTGACCGCGAAATCCGGGACTTCATGGCGGCTCGGAAAACGCCCGGCGGGGCGCTCGCGGTGGTGAAGGACGGGAAGCTGGTGCATGCCCGCGGCCACGGCTGGTCCGACAAGGACGGAAAAATCCCGGTGGAAGCCACCTCGCTCTTTCGCGTCGCGAGCCTCTCCAAGCCCATCACCGGCGTCGCCGTGCTGCAACTCGTGGAGCGTGGCAAGCTCACGCTCGACACGCGCGTGCTCGACCTGCTCTCGCACAAGGCAGCGGTTCCGCCCGGCGGCAAACCTGACCCGCGCTGGAAGCAGATCACGGTGCGCCACTGCCTCCAGCACACCGGCGGCTGGGATCGCGACAAGAGCTTCGACCCCATGTTTCGCGCACGCCAAATCGCCGTAGCAACCGGCACCCCGGTCCCGGCCAGCGCGGATGCCATCGTCAAGTTCATGCTCGGCCAGCCGCTGGATTTCGATCCTGGCACACGCTACGCCTACTCAAACTTCGGCTATTGCGTGCTAGGACGGATTATCGAGCACCTCACCGGCCAGTCCTATGAAGCCTTCGTAAAAGCCAGCGTGCTGGCCCCGTGCGGCATCCGGTCCATGCGCCTCGGGCGCACCTTGGCGGCGCACCGGGCCGAACGGGAGGTCCACTACCGCACGCCGGACAATGCCACCGCCGACAGCCTGTTCCCGGGCACGGCCACGAAGGTGCCGTGGCCTTACGGTAGTTTCCATCTGGAGGCGATGGACGCGCACGGTGGCTGGCTGGCGAGCGCCGTGGACCTGGCCCGCTTCGCCGCAGCGCTCCAGAATCCAGCGCAGTGCCCGTTGCTCAAGGCGGACACGTGGAGGGAACTGCACGCCGCCCCGCCTGCGCCGGTGTCGCGCAACGATGATGGGGTGCTGAAGGAAGTCTTTTACACCTGCGGCTGGCAGGCGCGCTCCATCGTCGGTCGGGCCGGCATGGCGAACTACTGGCACACCGGCAGCCTGCCCGGCACACGCACGCTGCTGGTGCGTCGCTGGGACGGACTCGCGTGGGCCGTGCTCTTCAACCAGCGGCAGGAAATTCCCAATTTGCCCGACGCCGCTATTGACGCCGCCATGCACCAGGCGGCTGCGGCGGTGAAGGAGTGGCCCAAGGAGGATTTGTTTCCCAAGTTTGCTGGATGAGCCGGCGGCCAGCATCAGCGCGGTGGGCACATCCCGGCCGCGACCTCAGGGCTTCGGCTTCTCGATGAGCACCACGGGCCGCAGGATGCCGCCCAAGGAAAGGTCCGTGATGCGGGTGTGGTCCACGCGCAGCGCGAGGACATTTTCGCCGGGCTTCACAGCGGCGGTCACATCCACCTCGAAGGGGGTGCGTGATTTGCCGAGGCCTTCGCGCGCGGGCTTGGCCGGCGGCGTGGCGGCGACAGTTGAGGTCGCCGGTGCTGATGTCGTCGGAGCCGCGACCGCGACTTTCTTCGGCGCCTTGGGGGCCACAACCGGCGCGGCGACTTCGATCTTCTTGCCGTTCACATAAACCTCACTTGCTCCGTCCACCTCGCCGAAGAAGAGCGCGAGGTCGGCATGCTTCGCCGGCACGTTGAAGCGCGTGCGATACCACATCACGGAGTTCTGGTCATAGCCCTGCGCATCCAGCGTGACGTTGTGCGTGGCGACCAGCGGCCAGGCAACGTCCGAGAAATCAGCGCGATGAAAGCCGCGCTCGTTGCCGGTGTCCTCCGCATCGAAGGTGAAACGCCAGCGGTCGGGCAGCACCTGGACCAGACGATTCGGCGCGGCCGTGGCGGCCGCGCCCTGGCGGATGGGCTTGCTGAGAAAGCGTTCGAGATAGGCCGTGGCGTATTCAGGATTGGCCCCGCCCTTGGCCACCACTCCCTTCATGCGGGTGTAGGTCGCGTCGTATTCGCGCAGCGCGGCGGCGAAGTCCCCACGGTTCATGTCGTCGCTCATGGTGCGATAGGCGCGCGCGCTGCGCAGGCCCTCGGCGTGCAGGGCGACGCGCTGCTCGTAAACGGCGTCACCCTTGGCGGCGGCGGCGGCCTTGGCCATCAAGCCTTCGCATTGGGTCAGGAAGTCGGGGGTGTAAATCTGCGCGAGGCCGAAGAAGCTGCCGGCGTGCGTCTTGGACTGCTGCTGCGCGGCATCAAGCCCCATCCAATAAGCCTTCATGTGAGGGCCGGCCTTGGGCCCATAGAACTTCACCCAGTAATCCTCCATGATGGCCTTGGCATTGGCCTGCGGGTCGTAGGCGAGCCGGAGGCTGAGGTAGATTTGCGGGCCGTAGATGTGCCAGTTGGAGAGCACCTCGATGGTCATGTAGGTCAGGCCCTTCGCCGCGAGGTAAGGAAATTCCTTCTCGCACGCGCTGAACTTGAACATCGGGAGCGTGCCGTCCGCGAGGTTATACATGTAGTTGTAATAGCCGATGCGCTTGGCCACGGAGGCCCAGCCTTCCGTCATGCTGACCTGCTGTTCGCGGGAGGTGCAACCGGGGTGGCCGACCGGATGCAGGCGGCAGTAGCGGATGGGGGCGATCATCGCGCAGAGGTTCGGGGCGAGCTGCCGCTTCACGGTAGGCGGCTGTGTGTAGTCCGCATAGCAGTAAAAACTCAGGACGGCATCCGGATGCTTCGGACCGACGAGGCGCGCGACGGCGTCAAAGAAGTCCACGTAACGGTTCGAGACGGATGGCGTGCCGCTGGAGGGCTCGATGGCCTTCGGGTCGTCCTGCGCCTTGCAGGCGGGGCATTGGCAATAACCCCGGCCATCGGTGGGCGAGAGCGAGGGGTGCCGGGTGCCGCGCTCGATGGCGGCCACGACGTTTCCGGCGAAATGGGCGCGCAGGCCGGGGTTCGAGGTGCAAATCCAGCCACCCGCCTTGCGCTGACCGTCCGTGCCCATCGCGAAATACTCCGGATGCTCGGTAAACGTCGCCGGTGAAACATAGCTGCCCCAGGAATGCGAGTGGCCGAAAGCCTCCCCGCCCGCGCCGTTCCAGATCTTCCACAACCGCGCATTCCAGGAAGGCCCCTTGGGATTGCGCCACAGCAGGCCAGGCTTCTCGGTGATGATCACCGGCTTGACGGAAAGCGTGGGCGTGCGCGGGAAAACTTCGCCGAGCGGGCCATCCATGAGGTAGCGGCAGCCCAGTTCTTCGAGGAAGCGGCAGACAGCCTTGACGGTCGCCTCCGGGCTTTGCCCGGCAATGAGCACGCGCTGGCCATCCACGACAATCCGGATGCCTTCGTGGCTGGGGCTGGTGATGTCATCCAGCTTGAGGTCTGCAGCCAGCGCGGCCTTGCCGACATAGATGGCCGGCGTGCCGGCCGATGCCTTGTCGGACACCGTGAGTTCCGCGTCGGTAATCTTCTTCACCCATTCGCCCAGCACCCGGACCGCCAGGGCCTCGTCGGTCTCCACCCCGGGCTTGCCCTTGACGGCCTTGCCCTTCACGGGCGCGGGCGCGGGCGCAGCAGGCGGAACACTGGTGACGATGGTGGCAATCGCCTTCCCATCCCGCACCAAATCCAGCGCGATGCCGGAGCTGGCGGACAGGAGGAACAGGGCCACAAGCGATGCGGAACAGGCACGGGCGAAGGCAGCTTGCATGGTAGCCGTTCTCGACGCCCGCCCACTGACTGAACTTCACCAGGACTCACACCACCCGCCCGCAGCCGGACCAACAGGCGGGGAAAGCGCGGGCCGTGCCCTTTCCGCTGGGAAGCACTGCCGCGCCTCATTATCCTCACGCTGTTTCGCATGAACCAACGCCGCGTCGTATCTCTGCTGCCCAGCGCCACCGAAATTGTCTGCGCACTGGGTTGCGGCGGGCAACTGGTCGGGCGCTCCCACGAGTGCGATTATCCCAACGCCATCACCAGCCTGCCCGTCTGCACGGAATCGGTCGTGCCAGCCAGTGGCACGAGCCGGGAGATTGATGACCAGATCAAGCAGCTCCGCCGCACCGGCCTCGCGATCTACCACCTCAACACCCGCCAGTTGCAGGAACTGCGGCCCGACGTGATTCTCACCCAGGCGCAATGCGATGTGTGCGCGTTGAGCGAGGCTGAAGTGACCAAGGCGCTCGGTGACTGGAAGGGTCCCCTGCCCCAGATCATCTCGCTCACCCCGCACCGGCTGGCGGACGTGTGGGAGGACATCCGGCGCGTGGCGGCAGCCTTGAACGTCGCGGACAAAGGCCGGGACGTGCTGCGGGCGCTGAAGACCCGCTGCGTGGACGTGATTGAAAAGACCTGCCTGCTCTCCCGCCCCACCGTCGCCTGCCTCGAATGGATTGACCCGCTCATGGGCGCGGGCAACTGGGTGCCCGAGCTGGTGGACCTCGCCGGTGGCAAGAACCTGTTCGGCGAAGCGGGCAAACACACCGGCTACCTGAGCTGGGACCAGCTCCAGAGCGCGAACCCGGACGTCCTCATCGCCCTGCCCTGCGGCTTCGACCTGCGCCGCACTGCGGCAGAGCTGCCCGCGCTCACGAAAAGCCCCGGCTGGACGGAGTTGAAAGCCGTGCGCACGGGGCGGGTGTTCCTTGCCGATGGCAACGCCTGTTTCAACCGCCCCGGACCGCGGCTGGTGGAATCGCTGGAAGCCTTCGCGGAGATCCTTCACCCGAAGCAGTTCTCCTTCGGCCACCGGAACAAGTATTGGACCTCGGCCACCAGTTGAACGCCCGGCCTGCCGCGCTGTGAACAACTTTGCGTTGCGCAGGTCCGGCCCGCTCCGCAGCCTTTGCGCGTGGCGAAACCGGTTTTGGGAAGAGGCTTGGGCGACCTGCTCAAGGACAGCAATGGCGCGAACAGCACGCGGGCCACGCTGACCGCTGCCGCTTCACAAACGACACCCTTGAGCGAAGGGATGACGACGCTGGTGCGAGGCCATCAGCCATCCCCCGACGGTGCCTCCACTCCAGCCAGCCACGACTGCCGCACCCTCCGCCTCACCCTGCTCGGTGCCGATGCGGTGCTGACGAGTGGCGCACTGCTCTACTGCCTCCGCCAGCCCGCCGTGGACACCACCACACTGGCGGTGTGCGCGCTGACAGTGCTGCTCGGCGCCTGGCTGGGCTGGTGCGGCCTGCGGTTGAAAGCCCCGCGCGGTTAGCAGCCCGTTTCGCAGATCCACGGTTTTAAGGCCGCTTCAGCCTCCGGACACAATGTAACTTCCGAACGGGTCAAGGGCAGCGCCCGTTCCAGCGGCGCGAACGCCGCGCGCCAAGGCTGCCACTTCTGACTTTTGCCTTCCGGGCCGCGCGGTCATGCTCTCCCCAATGTCACTGGCACCGTTTATCGCCTTGATTGGCGTGCTCGGCTTTGCGGCGGCCAGCTTTTTCTTCGCCCTGGCGGAGACGGCGCTGTTCTCGCTCGGGCAGTGGCGCGCCCGACAGCTTGCCGAGCGTTCGCCCACCGGCCGGTCCGTCGCCGCCTTGTTGGAGGCCCCACAGGATCTCCTCGCCACCATCGTGCTGGGCAACACGCTGGCGAACACCGCGCTGGTGGCGCTCACCTTGTGGATGAGCCTCGGGGTCAAGGGGAGCCACCTCGGCCTGACCTTGGCCGGCACGTTTGTGCTCATCCTGCTCGGGTGCGAGGTAGTGCCGAAAACGCTCGCCGTGCGGATGCCGGAGGCGTGGGCGCTGCGCGTGGCAGAACCAATGACGTGGCTGGTGCGCCTCACCCGGCCGCTCCGACAGATTGCGCAGCGGTTGAACGAAACGCTCCTGCGCGTCGCGATCCCCAAGACCATTCAGCCCCAACCCACGCTGACAGAGGCAGATTACAAGGAGCTAATCGAGCTAGCCTTTCAGCAGGGCACGCTCGCGGCTTCCGAGAAGGAGATCATCCTGCAAATTGTTCAACTGGACCGTCGCACGGCGCGGGAAGTGATGCGTCCGCGCGCGCAGATGGCCTGCATCCCGGACGATCTGTCGTTGGAAGACATGCTGGCCGCCGCCCGCCGGCTCGGCCACGAACGGTTGCCCATGTTTGATCAATCGCCGGACACGATTGTCGGCATTCTCAATTGCCGCACCCTGCTGCTGGACCCGCAGGTGGATCTGTCGGAGGTGATTGAGTTTCCCTCGTTCGTGCCGGAGAGCATGAACCTGCTTCAGTTGCTGGTGAGCCTGCAACGGCAGCGGCGCGGGCTGGCCATCGTGCTGGATGAATTTGGTTCTGCCGCCGGTTTGGTGACGATGGAGGACATCATCGAAGCGATGGTGGGCGAGATCCGTAGCGAAGCGGAAGCCCCGGGCTTTGTGATGGAAACGCTGGGCTCCGGCCGCTGGCGGGTGAACGGCACGATGCGCGTGGAGGATTTCCGCCGGGAGTATCCGGAGCTGGGGGAACTGCCGGGCGTGGACACGATGGGCGGCCTGCTCGTGGCATTGCTGGAGGTGGTGCCTGCGACCGGCGAGTCGGCCAGCTTTGGCGGCGTGCGGCTGACGGCCCACATGACCGATGAGCGACGCGTGCGCGAAGTGCTCGTCGAGCGGGTGGGCGGCACGGAGAAAGGCGCGGCGGCATGATCTGGATCCCCTTCCTGTTGCTGGTGGGGTTGTGCCTGTTCGTGTCCTTCGTCCTCTCCGGGATGGAAGCCGGGGTGCTGGCCCTCAACCGCCTGCGCATCCGCAACCTGATGCGCAAGGGCGGGCGGCGCGCGCGGTTGCTGCACGGCTGGCTGGAGCAGCCGGAGAACTTCCTGTGGACCATCCTGGTGGGGAACACGCTGGCGAATTTCGTGGGCGGCGGGCTGGCAATCTACGTGCTGCACGGGATCTTCCCGGACTCGCCCGGCTGGTTCGCCGGCTGGACGCTGTTGTTGGCGCTGCTGTTTTATGTCGTGTGCGAGCTGCTGCCCAAGATGCTGTTCGGCCGGTTCCCGAACCGTCTCACGCTGCTGGTAGCACCGCTGTTTCGCGGGCTGCACTTCGCACTGCGGCCACTAGTGAGCATCACCACGATGCTCGGTGAGGGCCTGCTGCGCTGGACCGGGGGCCGGGTGTTCACGGGCAACATGTTTGCGAACCGTGATGAACTGCGCCGACTGATGCAGGAATCCGCACAGAGCATGACCAGCGAGGAGCGGGTGATGATCAACCGGGTGCTCGACCTGCAAAATCTGACCGTGCGGTCCATCGCCGTGCCGTGGGACAAGGTGGTGCGCGTGGAAACCACGACCCCAATGAAGGACGTGATGGGCTTGTTCAAGGCCCGGCAGTTCACGCGGATGCCCGTGTGCGAAACGCGCGGCGGACGGACCCGCGTGGCCGGCGTGCTGAGCCTGCGGCGGCTGCTGTTCCAAGCGGAGGTGGACGAAAGCAAGCTGGCGACGGATTACCTGCAACCGGCGCTCTACCTCGACGAGCAACTGCGGCTCGAAGACGCGCTGCGGGCGATGCAGCGCAGCGGCCAGCGGCTGGGCATCGTGCTCGCGCGGGACCGGAGCGAGCTGGGCGTGGTAAGCTTGGAGGATATTTTGAAAGCCGTCTTCGGGGAGGTGAGCCTGTGACCCTCGAAGTGTTCCTGCTCATCGCCTTGAAAGTGCTGGCCGTGCTGGTGCTGGTGGGCATCAACGGCTTCTTCGTCGCCGCCGAGTTCGCGCTGGTCAAGGTGCGCGACACGCAGCTCCAGCCGCTCATCGCGCAGGGCAACCGCCGCGCGCGCATGGCGCAGCACATCCTGCAAAACCTCGACGCCTACTTGAGCGCGGCGCAGCTCGGCATCACGCTGGCGAGCCTGGCGCTGGGGTGGATTGGTGAACCGATCTTCGAGGCGCTGCTGCAACCGGTCTTCGGCTGGCTCGGCTGGACGGGTGAGGCATGGCATGGCGTCCGCGACACCATTGCGTTCGCCGTCGGCTTTTCCGTGATCACCTTCCTGCACATTGTCGTTGGAGAACAGGCCCCAAAGTCGCTGGCCATCAAGCAGCCGCTGGTCGGCGCGCTGTGGGTGGCGTATCCGCTGCGGTGGTTTTACATCCTCGCCTACCCCTTCATCTGGATGCTGAACCACAGCGCGCTCTGGCTGCTGCGCCAGATCGGCATCCCGGTAACCTCTGAACATGCGGGGACGCACTCGGAGGAGGAATTGCGGCTCATGTTCGACGCCAGTCAGCGCCATGCGGGAGGCTCGCAAATCGGGCGGGAGATTGTCCTCAACGCGCTGGATCTCCGGCGGCGTGTGGTGCGGGAGGTGATGCGGCCCCGCACGGAAATCACCGTGCTGGACACCCGGGCCAGCATCGCTGCCTGCCTCGAGGTGGCGGAGAAGACGCGTTACTCGCGCTTCCCGTTGTGCGAGGGCGGGGATGTAGACCGCATCCTCGGCGTGGTCCACATCAAGGACCTTTACGCGATGCGGCTCAAGGCGCGCAGTGGTGCGGACCTGGCGACGGTGGCGCGAAAGGTGATCTACGTGCCGCCCACGGCGCGGCTGGAGCGGCTGCTGCAACGGTTGATCGACCGCAAGTCGCACATGGCCGTGGCCGTGGACGAATACGGCGGCACGCTCGGATTGGTGACGTTGGAAAACATCATCGAGGAGCTGGTCGGGCAGATTCAGGACGAGTTCGATCAGGAGCAACCACTGCTGCGCCCAACCGCCGAGGGCGTGTGGGAGGTGGACGGAGCCCTGCCGCTGCACGAATTGGAAGAGCTGGTGGGTGAGCCGCTGGCCGATGAGGAAATCACCTCCACCAGCGGATTTGTCACGCATCGGCTGGGCGGCTTCCCGAAGGAGGGAGACGTGGTCGAGCTGGCGGCGTTCACCCTGCGCGTGGAGGCGACAGACGGGAAGCGGGTGGCCCTGCTACGGCTGGAACGGCGGCGGGAACCGGTCGCTTGACGCGGTCACTTGCCGTTCGGCCGGGGATCCGCAGGCACCCGCGGCTCATTGATCTTCCAGAAATTCTCCGCCGTGGGCACCCGCTCCCAGCCGCCTTCGGCCATGGTGTAGCCTATGTGCTTGAGCTTGGGCAAGGCCCGCACCGGCTCCAGATTGCGCGTCCCAACAGGCAGGATTAGCCCCTCGAGCTGGCGGCATTCGGCCAGCGGGGTGAGATCGACGATGTTCGTGCAGCCCTCCAGTTGCAGGTGGCGCAGGGGCATGGCCCGCAGGACCGTGAGGTCAGCGATGCGGGTGTGAGAGAGGTTCAGAGTGGTGAGCGGCATCCCGCGTAACACAGAGAAGTTCATCGCCCGGGTGCGGGACAGATCCAGCCGCAGGAGCGCCAGGCCGCGCAGCGGGGACAATTCAGCAACTCTGGTGTTGCTCAGGTCGAGCGATTGGAGCGGCATCAATCGCAGCGGCTCCAAATCCGCCAGTTGCGTGTCCGCCACCTGGACGCGGCTGAACGGCGCGCCCCGAAACGGAGTCAGGTCGTTGAATTCAGGCTGGTTCACCACGAGGCTTAAACCGCTGCCTTCCCGCCTGACCGTGGCGTTGAGGCCAATTTTCTGGACGAGTGTCCGCCAGGAATCCAGCACCTGGGGACCCGAGCGATGCTCCCGCGTGGCCATGGCGACGGCCTCGGCACTGCGCTGCTGCCGAACCATGCTGATGCGCAATTCGGCCAGGCTCTCGGGCTTGAGCGTGGCCTGGCCGACGTTGTCGGCGAGCAACTTCTCACACAGGCGCAGGTTGCGCTCGGCATGCGGCAACTGCAGTTCGGTGTCCAGCTCCAAGGCGCGCGCGTAGGCATCCCGGGCATCAGCCAATTGCAGCAGGGACTGGAAAATGTTGCCCTTCAACGCGTGGAACCGCGCGTCATCCGGCTGGAGCGAGATGGCGTAGTTCAACTTGGCCAGGGCCTGGCCAAACTTGAGCTCGTCCACCAATGACTTGGCCTCGCCATAGAATGTGGGCGCGGTTTCCTTCAGTTCAGCCAGCGTGCGGGTAACCTGGTTGGTGAAGTGGAACCCCATTCCGGCCATGATG
>Ga0255095_1000400_pt1 | contig 22724 bp, 17 predicted proteins | sample Colum_Law_RepC_8_2_FD_188435 | JGI IMG/M metagenome (GOLD analysis project Ga0255095, IMG submission 188435) | Freshwater microbial communities from Columbia River, Oregon, United States - Colum_Law_RepC_8d | ecosystem: Environmental > Aquatic > Freshwater > River | place: USA: Oregon...
CATGAGTCCGGCCAGCAGGGCAAAGCAGACCAGAATGCCCAGCACAAACGCCCACAGCCCCCACCGCAAGGCCCGACGCCCCTCAGCCGAATCGGGATCACCGCCAGCCAGCGAAGCGATCTTCAGCCCGACCACCGGGAACACACAGGGCATCAGGTTGAGGATCAACCCACCGAGCGCGGCCAGCACGAGTGCGACGGCGAGGCTTCCCGCATCGAGGTCAGACCCGGCTGCGGCCATCACCGGTCTTTGCGCCACCGCGACTTCCTGCGCGGGCGACAACGGGGCTTCCGTGCGGGTCGCACTGATCCATGCGACCTCGTTGCCCATGCGCACGGCCCCCTCGATTCGCTGATCCGGACTCAACTGCGCGCCATCGGCCAGAGTCAAGTCGAGTCGCCACCCGCCCTCCTGCGGATGGAGCAGGCGCTGGGGCGCAGGCACCGAAAGCCAGCCGGGTTGATGAGCAAAAAATTCCAGGGCGCGAGGGGCCGCCGTGACGCTGCCGGAGGCGACCGGACCCTGCTGCGCAGGCGAGACCATCAGGCTGATCCTGTCTGCCTGCCGTACCCAGTGCGCCGCGAGAGCCCGGCCGGCGTCCGGCACCTGGCGCAAGGCCTGGGCAATGGGCGCCGCATGAACCGTATCGATCGGCGCCTGATCCGGGGAACGTATCGGCAACTGCAGGGCGAGTTGGGTTTCGCCAGGGATGCAGACCTCGCGGCAGATGAGCCAGGCCACCCGTGCGCTCAGTACCACCCCCCCCGCTCCGGATGGATCGCCCGCTTCCGAGCGATCCGCCCTGTCGGCACCGTTCGACTTGGGCACGGTCAGCCGAAACGGCAGATAGACCTCCCCCTCGTAGCCATAGTTGGCAAGCGGGCCGACCCAGAGCCGGGTCGGCACCGGCCAGTTGAGGGGTCCGAATTGCACCCCCGCCGATCCGACCGGCTCGATGGTGGTCGGCAGACCCGAGTCGCCCGGGTTTTGCCAGTACGTGTGCCAATGCGGATCATGCTTCAGGCGCAGGGCCAGCCAGATCGACTCGCCGGCCGCGACAGCCTGCCGCTCGGCAACCCATTCGATTTCCAGGGCATCGACCCGGGCGCTCGAGGCCAGCGCGGAAGCGGCGGGCCGAGTGCTGGTGGCTGACCCGGTCGGGCTGCGGGCGGCCTCGAGCAGACTGGCCTGCCCCCCTGGGGAGGCCAGCAGCCCGAGCATCAAAGCGATCACACCCCAGCCTCGCCCGGGACGCCTGAAGGTCAGCAGCACGAGTCTGCAAAAACGGTCCATGGCGCGATGCTACCCGAGCCTTCGCTGCCGGGTCCGGCTTGACCCTGACAAACCGAATCCCTACCATCAGCCGATGGATCAGGACCTTTCCGAGCTCGAAGGGCGCATCGAGCAGTTGCTGGGCGTTGTTCGCAAACTGGCCGAGCAGAATCAATCGCTGCGCGCCGAACTCGATCAAGCCGCCACGCAGCGCGCTCGCCTGCAGGCCCGCATGGGTGAAGCCCGCACCCGGGTTCAGGCGGTGCTCGATCGCTTGCCCCGCGGCGATGAAGCCCAGCTCGCCCTCGGTCTGAATCCGGAGCCCTCGTCACTCGAGGCCTCTGACAGCCCGGGGGCGCATTGACCATGGAACAGATCTCCGTCCGAATTCTCGATCGCGACTACCGCCTTGCGGTGCCGGCCGAGGGCAAAGACCAGCTGATCGAAGCCGCTCGCGCGGTGGATGAGCGCATGTGCGCCCTGCGCGACTCCGGTCGTGTGGTGGGCACCGATCGCATTGCAGTCATGGCCGCCTTGCAACTGGCCAACGAGCTTGTCGGTCTTCGTCAGGGGGGCGCAGTGGCCTCGGCGCCCGCCTCCGAGGGTCAGGCTGAAGCCGTGCGTCGTGTGCGCAAGCTCACCGCGGAGATCGATGCCGAACTGCGTCGTCAGGAATCCCTCTTCTGACGGTTGATGCAGGGCTGTGCGGGCCCTGCTGCGGTACCATCGGGCACACCCTGCGGTGTTCGCCACGGTCAAACATTCCTTGAACCAATGCGAAAGCACCCAGGTCGCAGGGAATGACGAGCGTCACTGTTGTGAGCGGCCCATTGCGCGGTTGCACCTGATGTGATGCCCCTTGCGGCCGACCTGAACTTCACGGTTCAGGATGATGACCGAACGGCACAGGCGGGGTGCCCTATTTCTCTCGCGTGTGCTCATGGACGCCTTCACGATTGCCCTGTTGCTGGCCCTGGGCGCCTTTGCCGGTTTTGCAGCGGGCCTGCTGGGTGTGGGTGGTGGCATGCTCATGGTGCCCTTCATGACCATGCTGCTGAGCGCACAGGGCTTTGCGCCTGAGCAGATCATCAAGGTGGCGATTGCCACCTCACTCACCACCATCGCGTTTACATCCATCTCGAGCGTGCGCGCGCATCACCGGCGCGGTGCGGTGCGCTGGGATGCTGCGCGAGCCCTCGCACCGGGCATCCTGATCGGCTCGCTGCTGGCCGCGCAATTTGCAGGCGCACTTCCCGGCCGACTGCTGGCCCTGGGCTTCGGTCTGTTTCTGGGCTTTTCCGCCATCAAGATGCTTGCGGGCAAGCCCCCGCAGGCCGAAGGCAGCCTGCCCTCGGCAGCCGGCATGTTCGGCATGGGCGGGCTGATCGGTGCGCTCTCCGCCGTGCTCGGGGCCGGCGGCGGCTTTCTCACCGTGCCGTTTCTGGTCAAGCGCAGCGTACCCATGCAACAGGCCGTGGCCACGAGTGCCGCCTGCGGCTTTCCGATCGCTCTGGCGGGTGCTGTGGGCTATGTGATCTCGGGCTGGTCGGTGGATCTGCCCGCAGGCACGCTGGGCTACATCTATGTGCCGGCCCTGGCCGCGATCTCTCTGGCCAGCGTCCTCACCGCGCCGCTTGGCGCACGCGTGGCGCATGCCCTGCCCACCCAGACGCTCAAGCGCGTCTTTGCGGCGCTGCTGCTGGCGCTGGCGGTCTACATGCTGTTCAAGGCCTGGGCCATGACCTGACCGCCTGCAAGAGCCATCGATCCGACGCGCAGGTGCACCGGATCAGGATGGCTCGCCCGGCCTTCAGGATCCGTAGCGTTTGCGAAGCTCGTTTTTCTGGACCTTGCCCATGGCATTGCGTGGCAGTTCGTCGACCACATGCACACGCTTGGGAACCTTGAACGATGCGATCTTGCCCTTGAGCTCGGCAATGATGGCGGCTTCCTGCAGGTTGGCTCCAGGCTGGCGAACCACCACCGCTGTGACGGCTTCACCGAAATCGCGGTGAGGCACGCCGATCACGGCAGACTCCATCACCCCGGGCATGTCATCGAGGTAGGACTCGATTTCCTTGGGGTAGACGTTGTAGCCACCGCTGATGATGAGATCCTTGCTGCGCCCGACAATGCTCAGATAGCCGTTTTCGTCCCAGCGACCCACATCACCCGTCTTGAACCAGCCATCGGCCGTGAATTCTTCACGGGTCTTTTCGGGCATGCGCCAATAGCCGCCAAAGACATTGGGGCCCTTCACCTCGATGCCCCCAATCTCGCCGCAGGCGCAGGCGCGGCCCTGATCGTCGACCACCCGGGCCGAGACACCCGGCAGGGGCAGGCCCACCGTGCCCGCTACGCGGTTACCGTCATAGGGGTTGGAGGTGAGCATGACGGTCTCGCTCATGCCATAGCGCTCAAGAATGCGCTGGCCGGTTCGGGCCTCGAACTGGCGGAAGGTGTCGGTGAGCAGCGGCGCCGAGCCGGAAATGAACAGGCGCATGGTGCGCACGGCCTGGGCATCGAACGACGGCTCATCGAGCAGGCGCACGTACATGGTCGGCACCCCCATGAACACCGAGGCCTGCGGCAGGCGAGCCACCACCGCCCTGGGATCGAAGCGGTTCATCCAGATCATGCGAGCGCCCGCATGGAGCGCACCATGCAGCGCCACGAACAACCCATGCACATGAAAGATCGGCAGCGCATGCAGCAGCACATCACTGGCGCGCCAGCGCCAGTAGGTGTTGAGCATGATGGCGTTGCTCGAGAGGTTGCCGTGCGAGAGCATGGCGCCCTTGCTGCGGCCGGTGGTGCCCGAGGTGTAGAGAATCGCGGCCATGTCGCTGGCCTTGCGCTGAGCTGGCACACAGCGATCTCCAAACGGGGCAGCGGCCTGCAACAGGCTGCCCGACCCCTGGTCCGACAGCGTGTAGACCTCGCGAGCCCCGCGCGCTCGCGCGATCGGATCGATCCAGCCCTGGTTGGCCGGTGAGCACACCACCACGGCCGGCTCGGCGTCTTGCAGGAAGTAGTCGATCTCACCGGCCTGATAGGCCGAGTTGAGCGGCAAAAAGACATGCCCTGCGCGCAGCGTGGCCAGATACAGGCAGACCGCCTCGACCGACTTGTCGACCTGCACCGCCACCCTTGAGCCCGCGGGCAGCTTGAGCGACTTCAGCAGGTTGGCGATGCGAGCACTGGCGAAGTCCAGGTCCTGCCAGCTCCAGTAGCCGCCCTCGGTGGTCTCGATGGCGCAGGCCTTGCGGTTGGCCGGGAAACGCGCGGCCAGGATGGCAAACAGGTTCTCGTTCATGTCGGTCGGTGAAACGTTTGCGTCTGTCAGTCGTGCAGATGCGCTTGCGCGGTTCGAATCGTTCTGATCGGTGTCAGTCGAGCTTGGCCCCGGAATCCTTGACGACCTTGGCCCACTTGCGGATCTCGGTATCCACGTACTGGGCCATGGCCTCGGGTGTGCCACCGCCGGGCTCGGCCCCGAGCTGCTTCCAGGTGTCTGCCAGCTCCTTGCCCTGCAGGGCGGCGGCCACCGCCTGCTGCATTTTGAGGATGGCATCACGAGGGGTGCCCGCAGGGGCCCAGATCGCATACCAGGTCCGTGCGTCGTACCCCTTCACACCCAGCTCATCAAACGAGGGCACCTCGGGCAGCGCGAACGATCGCTTCTCGCTCGTCACGGCCAGCGGCACCAGGCGACCGTTGCGAATGAACGGCATGGCGCTGCCCAGGCCGTCGAACATGAAGTCGACCTGACCAGCCAGCAGGTCCTGCAACGCAGGCCCTGCGCCCCGATAGGGAATGTGGGTCATGAAGGTGCGTGTGAGCGTCTTGTAGAGCTCCACGGTGAGCTGATGGGCCGTGCCGTTGCCCGCCGAAGCGAAGTTCAACTTGCCCGGGTTGGCGCGGGCGTAGTCCAGAAACTCCTGATGCGTGCGCATCTTGAGCTTTTGCGGATTGACCACCAGCACATTGGGCACCGACGAGAGCATCGTGACCGGCATCAGGTCCTTTTGCAGGTCGTAGCCCAGTTTGGGGTACATGCTGACCGCAATCGTGTGGTGAACCGCGCCGATCAGAAAGGTATAACCATCGGCTGGCGACTTGGCAGCCACCTCGGCGCCCAGGGTGCCGCCCGCTCCACCGCGATTGTCAATCAGGACGGGCTGACCCAGCGACGCCGTGAGCACCTTGGCCAGAGGGCGCGCGAAGGCATCGGTGCCTCCACCCGGCGGAAACGGCACGATCAGCCGAACGGGCTTGGTGGGCCAGACAGCCTGCGCCTGCGCAACTGAACCGACCGCACCCAGCGCAGCCCCGGCTGCGGCAGACACGGTGCCCAACACGGCACGACGACGGGTTTGCATCACGCTCATGAGAGTCTCCTGGTGAACTCGGTGGGGGCCGATCGCAACAGCAGCCAGGCCCCGACGATCATCATGGGAATCGACAGGATCTGACCCATGGTCAGGCCTGCCGCAAGCAGCCCGAGGAAGGCATCGGGCTCACGGGCGAACTCGGCCGCGAACCGGAGCATGCCGTAACCCAGCAGAAAGAGGCCGGATACCCGACCGACCGCCCGTGGCTTGGCCGAATAGAGCCACAACACGGCAAACAGCAACAGGCCCTCGCCCGCAAACTGATAGAGCTGCGAAGGATGGCGGGCGAATGCGCTGCCCGACTGTGGAAACACCATCGCCCACGGCCAGTCCGAGGCACGTCCCCAGAGCTCGCCATTGATGAAGTTGCCCAGGCGCCCAAACGCAAGCCCGGTCGGCACCAGGGGGGCTACAAAATCCATCAACTGCAGGAAGGTCAAGCCCTTGCGCCGCGCATAGAGCGCACAGGCCACGAGTACGCCCAGCAGGCCGCCATGAAAGGCCATGCCGCCCTCCCAGACCGCGAAGATCTCGAGTGGATGACTCAGGTAATGGGCGGGCTTGTAGAAGAACACATAGCCCAGCCGTCCGCCAAGCACCACACCCGCCACGCCCCAGAACAGCAGGTCTTCGACATCGGCGGCAGAAAAACCGGTGCTGCGGCCGTAATGCGTATTGCGCACCCGCCAGCGACCCAGCAGGTAGAAGGCCAGAAAGGCCAGCAGGTACATCAGGCCATACCAGTGAATGGCCACCGGTCCGATTTGCACGGCCACCGGGTTGAACTGGGGATGAGTGAGCATGGCACGGATTGTCCCACGGCTGGATTTGGCGATCGCTGGATCGCCTTTTACCATCGACAGGCTGGCGGATTACTGACCGCCCCTCCCCTGGCGCCCTACCCATGCGACCCGTTCGCTGGACAGGCCCTCAACCCCTGCAGGTTTTGAACATGACTGATGCCAACCGCCGCTCCCGCAACATCACCGAGGGGGTGGCCCGCGCCCCGAATCGCTCGATGTATTACGCGATGGGCTACAAGACGTCCGACTTCGCCAACCCGATGATCGGCATCGCCAACGGACACTCCACGATCACGCCCTGCAACTCAGGCCTTCAGCCGCTGGCCGACGCGGCCGAGTCGGCGATCCGCGAGGCCGGAGGCAACCCCCAGCTCTTTGGCACGCCCACCATCTCGGACGGCATGTCGATGGGCACCGAGGGGATGAAGTATTCCCTCATCTCGCGTGAGGTGATTGGCGATTGCATCGAGACTGCAGTGCAAGGCCAGTGGATGGACGGCGTGCTGGTGCTCGGGGGGTGCGACAAGAACATGCCCGGCGGCATGATGGGCATCCTGCGCTGCAATGTGCCGGCGATCTATGTCTATGGCGGCACGATCAAGCCCGGTCACTGGAAGGGCAAGGACCTCACCGTGGTGTCAATCTTCGAGGCGGTGGGCGAGTTCTCGCGTGGGCGCATGAGCGAGGAAGATTTCGAGGGCATCGAAAAGAACGCCGTGCCCGGGACCGGCTCCTGCGGCGGCATGTACACCGCCAACACCATGTCGTCGTCGTTCGAAGCCCTTGGCATGAGCCTGCTGGGCTCGTCCACCATGGCCAACCCCGATGCCGACAAGCTCGAATCGGCCCGCGAGTCCGCGCGCGTGCTGGTGCGCGCGGTGCGCAACAACCTCAAACCCCTGGACATCGTCACCCGCAAGTCCATCGAAAACGCCGTGACCCTGATCATGGCCACAGGCGGCTCCACCAATGCGGTGCTGCACTACCTCGCCATCGCGCATTCCGCAGGCATCGAGTTCACGATCGATGACTTCGAGACCATTCGCAAGCGCGTGCCCGTCCTCTGCGACCTCAAGCCCTCGGGGCAGTATGTGGCCACCGACCTGCACAAGGCGGGCGGCATTCCTCAGGTGCTGAAGATCCTGCTCGATGCAGGCCTGATCCACGGCGACTGCATGACCATCACCGGTCGCACGCTGGGTGAAGAACTCGCCCAGGTGCCGAGCCAGCCCCGCAGCGATCAGAAAGTCATCTTCCCGATCAGCCAGGCCATCTATGAGCAGGGCCATCTGGCCATCCTGAAAGGCAACCTCTCGCCCGAGGGCGCGGTGGCCAAGATCACCGGCCTGAAGAATCCGGTCATCACCGGCCCGGCCCGGGTGTTCGATGACGAGCAGTCGGCACTCGCCGCGATCATGGAAGACCGCATCAAAGCGGGCGATGTGCTGGTGCTGCGCTATCTGGGCCCCAAGGGCGCACCGGGCATGCCCGAAATGCTGGCCCCCACCTCGGCCATCATTGGCGCCGGTCTGGGCGAATCCGTGGCCCTGATCACGGACGGCCGCTTTTCAGGCGGCACCTGGGGCATGGTGGTCGGCCACGTGGCCCCCGAAGCGGCCGCAGGCGGCCTGATCGGTCTGGTGCATGAGGGTGATTCGATCACCGTCGATGCGCATCAGCTGCTGCTGCAGCTCAATGTGGACGAAGCCGAGATCGCCCGCCGGCGTGCCGCCTGGACTGCCCCCGCACCGCGTTACACCCGAGGTGTACTGGCCAAGTTCGCCAAGCTGGCCTCGAGTGCCAGCAAAGGCGCGGTCACCGATCTTTTCGAGTGATCGAACGAGGTTGCCGCGCCTTGTTGGAGGCGCGGCGATCCAGCCCCAGCACCCGCTCAAGCCACTCCCACCAGATCACGGCCAACACGAAGGGGCTCACGACCCACCACCAGGACCAGCCGGCCACGGGGTCGATCCCCATCCACTTGAGCGCCACCAGGAGGGCGCCGATCCAGAGCAACGGCATCTGATACTCCTGAAGAGTCCGAATTGAGGTTGTATGATCCGCCGCATGTCGTCCGTGGGCTGCCCGTCAGCGGGCGTCGTCAACCGACCGGCGGCGGGCCTCGTTGAACCGGGCAGGTCCGGGCAATCGAACCGCCTGTTCAGCGCCCTCGGCCTTCTGTCCAACACGCCGGCCCGGTCATGCCAGCACTGCTTCGAGCCTGACTTTTTTCCTGCCGGGCCTGGGCTTTCCGTTCTTTCCGTTCTCTCTGTCTCATTCTCTCTGTCTCGTTTTTTCTTTCGTTCTTTCTGTCTCGTTCCCATCCCGCTTCGGAGTCCTCATGAAAATCCGTGTACTGGCCCCTCTGTTTGCTGCCGTTTCACTGGTGGCCGCCTCGCCCGCCTTTGCCAGCGCTGATCTGGCCAAAGCCAAGAACTGCCTGGCTTGCCACGCTCCCGACAAAAAGCTGATCGGCCCGTCATACAAAGATGTCGCGGCCAAGTACGCCAAGGACAAGGATGCGGTCAGCAAGCTGGCCCAGAAGATCCGTGCGGGAGGCGTGGGCAACTGGGGGCAGATCCCCATGCCCGCCAACCCTCAGGTCAGCGCGGCCGAGGCCGAGACCCTGGCCAAGTGGGTTATGTCGACCAAGTAATCCGGTCTGCGCCGGGGCCGGCTGATCCGACCCGGCTCACGACAGGGCGCCCCTCGGGGCGCTTTTTTTTCAAGCGGGTTTCTGCGAGAGCTAGAATCGCGCTCGTTTCGCCTACTGACCCTCATTCATGCATTTCGACATCCTGCTGCAGCAGATACTCAACGGGCTCGTGCTCGGCAGCGTCTACGCCCTGGTCGCGCTCGGCTACACCATGGTGTACGGCATCCTGCAGCTGATCAATTTCGCCCATGGCGAAGTGCTGATGGTGGGTGCCATGGTCGGTGTCACCGTGGTGGGGTTGCTGGCGGGCTCAGGGCTCCCGGGCCCGCTGGTGCTGGTGCTGGCCGTAGGTGCGGCGGTTCCGGTGTGTATCGTGCTCGCGCTGGCCATCGAGCGGGTCGCCTACCGGCCGCTGCGCAATGCGCCGCGCCTGGCCCCCCTGATCACAGCCATTGGCGTGTCGATCGTGATTCAAACCCTGGCCATGATTCTGTGGAAGCCCAATCCCATCGTCTTTCCCGATCTGCTGCCCACGCAGCCGATCGAGATCGGCGGCGCACTGCTGGCCCCCAAGCAATTGCTGATCCTGGTGGTCTCGGCCGTCGTCATGGCCGGACTCATGGTGCTGGTCAACAAGACCCGGCTCGGTCGGGCAATGCGGGCGACCGCTGAAAATCCGCGGGTCGCTGGTCTGATGGGGGTCAATGCCAACCAGGTGATTGCCGCCACCTTCGCAATCGGTGCTGCGCTGGCCGCCATTGCCGGCGTGCTGGTGGCAATGAACTACAACATTGCGCAGTTCAGCATGGGCTTCATTCCCGGTCTGAAGGCCTTCACTGCAGCCGTCCTCGGAGGCATCGGCAATCTGGCGGGTGCGGTGCTGGGGGGCTTGCTGCTGGGCATCATCGAGAGCCTGGGAGCGGGCTACATCGGCGACATCACCGGCGGCTTTCTGGGCAGTCATTATCAGGACATCTTTGCCTTCGTGGTGCTGATCGCCGTACTGATCTTCCGGCCCTCCGGACTGATGGGCGAACGCGTGGCGGATCGCGCATGAACGGCCCCGCCAACCCACGTCGCGGCCTGACGGCCCTCTGGCCGGATGCCTCATCGAGTCCGGCTGCCCGATGGGCCGCGATTGCGGTGGTGGCCCTTGCACTCGCAGTGCTGCCCTTTGTGGCCGGGCTGCAGGGCAATGCCTGGGTGCGGATTCTGGACTTTGCGTTGCTCTATGTGATGCTGGCCCTGGGCCTGAACATCGTGGTGGGCTACGCGGGGCTGCTCGATCTGGGCTATGTGGCGTTCTATGCCGTGGGGGCCTATCTCTACGCCCTGCTCGCCTCGCCTCATCTGGCCGAAAACTTCGAATGGATTGCGCAGACCTTTCCTGAAGGTCTGCACAGTTCGATCTGGCTGGTCGTGCCGCTGGGGGCGGGGCTGGCCGCGCTGTTCGGTGTCTTGCTGGGAGCGCCCACCTTGCGCCTGCGGGGGGACTACCTCGCCATCGTGACGCTGGGCTTCGGCGAGATCGTGCGCATCTTCATGAACAACCTGAACTCGCCCGTCAACCTGACCAACGGGCCGCAGGGCATCAGCAACATCGACCCCATTCATGTGGCTGGCGTCAACCTGGGCAAGACGCACACCTTCCTGGGTGTCGAAGTGCCTTCGGTGCATCTGTACTACTACCTGTTTCTCACTCTGGCCATCGTGATCATCGTACTGACGGTGCGCTTGCAGGACTCGCGCCTGGGCCGGGCCTGGATGGCCATTCGCGAAGACGAGATCGCCGCCAAGGCCATGGGCATCAATACGCGCAACGTCAAGCTGCTCGCCTTTGCGATGGGGGCCTCCTTTGGCGGGGTGGCGGGCGCCATGTTTGCCTCGTTTCAGGGTTTTGTCTCGCCCGAGAGCTTCACGCTCATGGAGTCCATCGTGATCGTGGCCATGGTGGTCCTGGGCGGAATGGGACATGTGCCCGGGGTCATCCTGGGTGCGGTGCTGCTCTATGCGATTCCCGAGGTGTTGCGCTTTGTGGCCAAGCCCGCGCAGGAGGCACTCTTCGGTCATGAAGTGATCGCTCCCGAGGCCCTGCGCATGCTGCTCTTCGGTTTGTCGATGGTGCTGATCATGCTCTATCGGCCCGCCGGTCTGTGGCCCGCTGGCGCGGCCAAAGGTCGGAGGCCGCAATGAATCTGCTCGATGTTCAGGGCGTGGACAAGCGCTTTGGCGGCCTGCAGGCGCTCTCTCAGGTGAGTGTGCAGATTCGTCGCGGCAGCATCCATGGCCTGATCGGACCGAACGGCGCCGGCAAGACCACCTTCTTCAATGTGATCACCGGGCTCTACACCCCAGACGCCGGACGATTCACGCTCAATGGCATGGCCTATGAACCCACTGCCGTGCATGACGTGGCCCGCGCCGGCATCGCGCGCACCTTCCAGAACATCCGGCTCTTTGGCGAGATGAGTGCGCTCGAGAATGTGATGGTGGGTCGGCATATCCGCAGCCGGGCGGGCGCCTGGGCAGCCATGCTGAGACTGCCTTCACAGCGTCGCGAGGAAGAACAGATCCGTGAGCACGCAATGCAGTTGCTCGACTACGTCGGGATCGGTCGATATGCCCATCAACCTTCGCGCACGCTTTCCTATGGCGATCAACGTCGACTCGAAATCGCACGTGCCCTGGCCACCGAGCCCCAGCTGCTCGCGCTCGATGAGCCTGCAGCCGGCATGAATGCCACCGAAAAGCTCGCCCTGCGCGAATTGCTCGAGGCCATTCGCAAGGACGGCCGAACCCTGTTGTTGATCGAACACGATGTGAAACTGGTGATGGGACTGTGCGACCAGGTCACGGTGCTCGACTATGGCAAGGTGATCGCGCAAGGGGAGCCCGCTCAGGTGAGATCCAATCCCGCTGTGATCGAGGCCTATCTGGGGCAGGCCCATGGCTGAAGCTGCACAGCGGTCCACCATGCTGGAGCTGATCGGACTGAAGGTGTCCTATGGCGGTATCCAGGCCGTCAAAGGGGTGGATCTCACGGTGAAGGCCGGCGAATTGGTCGCCCTGATCGGCGCCAACGGGGCGGGCAAGACCACCACCCTCAAGGCCATCACCGCCGGCCTTGCTCAGGCAGGCGGACAGATCCGCATGGACGGAACCGATCTGTCGCGAATGGCGGCGCACCAGCGGGCCGCCCGCGGCCTGGTGATGGTGCCCGAAGGGCGCGGCGTGTTTGCCCGCATGACCATCACCGAGAACCTGATGATGGGGGCTTACCTGCGTCGCGACCGGCCGCAGATTCAGGCCGATGTCGAACGCATGTTCGAGACCTTTCCGAGGCTCAAGGAACGGGCCGCACAACTGGCCGGCACGCTCTCGGGGGGCGAGCAGCAGATGCTCGCGATGGCCCGCGCGCTCATGGCCCGCCCCACCCTGCTGCTGCTCGATGAACCCAGCATGGGCTTGTCACCCATCATGGTTGAAAAGATCTTTGAGGTGGTGCGCTCGGTTCATGCACAGGGCATGACCATGCTGCTGGTCGAACAGAACGCCCGGCTCGCCCTCGAGGCTGCCGACCGGGGCTACGTCATGGACTCCGGTCAGATCACATTGCAGGGACCGGCACAGGATCTGCTCAACAGCGCCGGGGTGCGCGAGGCCTACCTGGGCGAGGGCTGATCCTGCCTGCCCTCACGATTCCTCTGCCGGCGTCTTCCAGGGCATCACTTCTTCATAGCCCTGGCCCCGTTCGTCAATGATCACCATGCGAGCGCCCCACACGCCGTGGCGCTGCCGGGGACTGAATGAGATCGGCGGCAGTACGCCTGTCTCAAAGCGCGCAATCGATTCCAGCGCTCGCCGCAGTCCGGGAGCCTCGGGCTGCCGTCCGGCTCGGCGCAGGGCCTCCACCGCCAGGCAGGACCCGGCCCAGGCCTGAGCCTGCAAACCGGGCTCGACCAATGCGCCCCCTGCAGCCTTGAGGTCAGACATCAGGCGCGAGGGATCGAATTCCTTGCCCATGGGCCCGGCATGCGCGAGCCAAAGGCGCTGGCGTTGAGCCGCCGGCCACTGGAACGCGGCCCGACCCACCTCGGTGCTCAAGGCATAGACTGGTCCGGCGTACTGGGGCAGCGCCGAGAGCAGATCCAGGCCGCCCAGAACGATCACTGCATCGGGAGACCCCTTGACCGGGGCGCGCTCCGATGCACTGACCCAGCGCAGACCCTTGTGCAGTTCGGTCTGTCCCAGGGCGGCCTTGAGCGCGGCCTGCTGTCGGGGCTGGCTTCCGGCCAGAAGCACCACCAGCCCTTTGCCCTGCAGGCGGCTCGCCACCGTGTCCACCACCACTCGCGCCTGATCGATCGACTGTCCGTGCAGTTCATACACCGCAGGCCACCGACCGGAGCCGAAGGGCTGAGGCCAGAGTGGTGCAATGATCGGCCAATCCTCCTGCCCCGCCAGAACCGGTTTGATGGCTTCGGGCAGTCGCTCATCCGGCCACCAGGGGGCCAACAGCGCGAGTGAACGCCGACGCAGGGCAGTCAGTTGCTGGCCGGCCTCCTCACTGGCTGAATCAATGACTTCAAGCTCGACGCGACGGCCGAAAACCAGACCTTCGCGTCCGGCGCGCTCGAGGCAGGCCTGAATCGCCTGGCGCACCGATTGCCCACGGGCCGCCTGTGGACCACTGAGCGGCAAGGCCGCACCAAACACCACGCGATCGGCATGCACCCCGGCGCGATCATCCTGTTCGGTGCCCAGCACCCGCAGGTAGGCCATCAGGTCGGCCGCCTCGCGGGGGCCCAGCATGAACCGAGGCATCGCAGCCGACAGGCTGCGGCCGGATGAGTCCGTGCCATGGCGAATGGCCTGCAGCAATGAGGCTTCGCTGTAAGCCGGCCGACCAAAGCCCCCCCCGGTGGCGGGCCGCGGCCGCATCAGGGCGTCCCAGCGCAGGCTGGGGGCAATCAGCCCGCCTTCCTTGCTGCCACTGCCGTCCGAGCCATGACACTTGATGCAGGCCGCCGTCGGTCCGGTGAGTTCGACCCCGCGAGAGATCTGGCCAATGAGGTCGCCCCCTGCTCGGGTTGCCCCGGAGCGAAAGAGCGCTCGGCCTGCCGCGATGGCTTGCTCGGTGGGCTGCGGTGCGCCCGCCTGAGCCTGATTCGGCGTTTGGGACCGGCCCGGGGCCGGATGTCCGAGCATGGCTGCCGCGACCAGGAACAGCACGCCTGTCGCTGCAGACTGCAGCATCCGGGAGCGACCGGTCGGCTTCAGAGCCCAGTGCATCATCAGGCGCCGCGGTCGTTCTGGGCCTTGCGAATGGCGTTCATGATGGCCGAGGGCGGCGACATCGCATGCATCTTCATCCACAGCCCGGTGCGCTCATTGCCCACCCATAAGATCGCGGTGTGCTCATCCTTGGAGTCTTCGTAGAGCCCCAGCTTGTGGAGCACCCAGTCGACGTTTTCCTTCTTTCCGGTGACGAAGGTCCAGCCCGGACGGACCGAGTGGCGAGAGGCGTAGCCGCGCAGCACTTCGGGCGTGTCGTTCACCGGATCGACCGAGACCGAGACCAAATGAACATTGCTCATCGACTTGTCGGCCAGCTGCTGCTGAACCTTGGCCAGGTTGTGGGTCATGGGCGAGCAGACCTCCTTGCATGACGCAAAGAACGAATTCAGCACCACGACACGGTCTTTGAGCAGGTCATCGTAAAACCGCACCGTATTGCCGGTTTGGGTGCGCACCGGCAGGTTGGTGAACCACTCTGCACCCAGCTTCTGGCGCGTGGTCTGATCGGTGGCTGGCGCCGTGGAGACCTTCTGCGTGGTCGCCGGGCGATCCGCCCCATCCCTGGCCTGGGTCGATGACCCCACGAGCCGATCGACGATCGCCAACGGCGCCGCCAGGCCCGAAGAGCGCGTCCAGGTACGCCCCGACTCATCGCTGAGGTACACCAGGGGCGCGTGATCGTCCGGATCACCCGTGCCGATGGCGAAGGCCTTGAGAATGTCGTCGATCGACTTGCGACTGCCGGTGACAAAGGTCCAGCCCGCCTCGGCACCGAATTTCCTGCCAAAGGCTGCGAGGGTTTCGGGTGTATCGGTCAGGGGATCAACCGAGACGGAGATCAGATGAACGTCATCGCGCTTGCGCGCCTTGAGCTCCTGCTGGACTGCCCGGAATGTGGCAGTCATGGGCGAACAGACCGAGGTGCAGGAGGTGAAGATGAAATTGATCGCCACCTTGCGACCCTTGACCAGGTCGGTGTTGAATCGCAGCAGTTTGCCGGTCTGATCACGCACCTGGACATCGGGCACTCGGGGAGTGGCCGCCTCCCAGGTGGGAGCACTCGGAGCGGCCTTGGCCTGCGGGGCGGAACCCGCCTTGCCTGGCACCGTCGCCGCGGGCTTGGCATGGTCATGCCCGGCATGCGCCTGCGCCGCGCCAGGCGACAGGAGCAATCCCAGCGTCAGACCGGCCGCAGCCCAGAGCGAACGCAATGACAAAGAAAGGGAGCGAGAGGGTCGGGTCATCACAGAATGCATCACCGGTGGATGGATCATCGGGTTTTGGTCGTGGCAAAGGGGGCACTGGCCTGCTCGGAGGTGCTGGCCGTCTTGCCTGCCGAAGCAGCAGGAGCTTGGGTCAAACCGACATCGAAGTCTGTGGCATCGATCACATCAAAGCCCGCTCCACGCGATTCGACGCCAACCCGGATGCGGTACTTGCCTGGCTGCAGCAAACGCTGATCGATGGCATAGACGCCGGGGCTGACCTCACGCGCCACCTGACGCTGCTGCCACAGGCCCGGCAGCTGCATGACCATCACCTGAACATCGGTCAGACCGGCAAGCGCCTTGCCGCTCTTGCCATCGGTGAGTCGTACCTGAAACTGGGCCACCTGACCGGGCTGTGGATCACGGGGCAGTTGTACCTTGGCCTTGGTCACGAGATCACTGGGCAGCTTCTCACCACTGGGCGATACGCCATCGACCGCCACGTCAAAGCAATGCATGGCACGCGGCGAATTGAGCAGCACCGGCAGCACGAATTTGCCCGGGCGCTCGGGTTGGATCCGCGAGACATACACGCCGGGCTCGACCTCCCGCAGACTCTGGTCGCGCACCATGAGCGCCCGCGGGGCACGCTTGTAGGTCTGGAAGGTGCCCTGAGGCGCCATCATGCCTTCCATGTAGTAGTAGATGTTGTAGTCGGCGCCGTTGGCCATGACCACGCCTTCGCCATCGGGCGCAGGGGCGATGATGTCGGATACACCGATGGCCGATTTGTCGGCGCTGGGCGCCTTCTGGAACATGGGCACCACATTGGAGGCCATCTCGCCACGCTCGAGCGACTTCAGATCGATCATGGTGACCTTGGTCGAGGTGAGGCTTCGCACATAGCCAAACCGGCCGCTGAAGACGATCTGATCGGGATTGGGCTCGGTGACCAGTGAACCCGTCACGGCATTGGACGAGGTATCGATCGCCCAGGCCCGCGAAGCCTTCTCGCTCAGCGCCAGCACATGTCGGCCCGACGGTGTGGCGCGCAGGGCGACCACACCACGGCCCACCTCCGGACGGGCCTCCACCTTGCCGCGCACCGGATCGACCACCGTGAGTTTGTCGTCGTTGACGCCTGCCACATAGATGCGCTGCGACAACGCGCTCCAGGCCAAGGCCAGGGGCGTTCCGTTGATCTTGAGGCGGGCGCTGACCGTTCGCGACTTGGGATCGATCAGGGTCAGCTGCTCATCCTTGGTGCTGGTCACGGCAATCGGGCCGTTCAGACTGGTGGCCAGCAGGCCATGAAATCCCGCGCCGACCGGAATGCGTGCCACCTCCTTGAACTGCTCGGTCTCCAGGGCCACCACCTGATCGGATTGATCAAGCGCCACCCAGGCCACCGCGCCGTCGGGCTGCAACACGATGCGTCGGGGCTCGCCGCCCAGTTTCAGGGTACTCAGCAGCCGCCGACCCTTGAGGTCGACCACGGCCACCGAACCGATCGAGGGCATGGTCACGAGCAGCAGGTCGCGATCATCGATCAGAACCCAGTCATCTCCATTGGCAGGCAGCTGCACGATGCCTTCCAGCTTGGTCACATTCATCGAGACCTGCGGGTTGATGATGGCAACGCTGCGATCGTGATTCAGGGTGATGAAGTGAAAGACATTCATGTCATGGTCGGCCCGCTGAGACAGACGACCACTGACAAACCGCTTGACCTGGCCCTCGCACGACTCGCTGGCCAGATCCGCATTCATGCGGGCCATCCAGGCCCGCGGCCGAACTCCGGTGAGCGGCTGACCCGAGGCGGAATCGGTCAGACGCAGGCGCACCCGGGTGTCCTCGCCCACCATCAGGCCCTTGCTGTTCTGGGGCAGCAGCTGCATCTCGATTTTCAGACCGCCCTCTTCCGCCTTCTGGGTCAGCGCAGGTTTGGCGGGGGCCGTCCGCGGGTTGGCCTGGGATGCGCTGGCGTGCGCCGGGCCAAGCAGCAGCCCGACGGCGGCCAACGCTGTGGCCGAACGCAGGATCGATTCGAAAAGAGGTCGCATGAAGGGAGGTCGCATGGATGCACGCATGTTGGGAGAACGGCCTCGAAGGGTGAGTAGGCCCTGAGGGGACCATGCCGCCAGCGGGCGCGACAAGGCCGGACAGCCCTGCGGCTTGGGCGGCGGTATGAGCGGCAGGCGGCCCGCCGACAGGCGGCAAAAGCGTGACGGACTTCACATCGCACGGATGTGACATCCGAAAGAATCCAGTCCAGGCAGGAACCCGCCCAGGGGCCGAAACGAACCTGCAAGCCGCATCAATGCTTGCGTGGCACAGCTACTGCACCAATGGCCGTGGGTTTTCCATACCTCTCGTCAATTTTTCAGGAACTCTCATGAAACCGCTCCCCCCGCTCTTGCGGCGACCGCTCGGATGGGCACTGATGGCCACGGCCCTCGGTGCATCCGGTTGGGTCCAGGCGCAGACCACACCGTCCGGCAGGACCGTGCTGGCTGATGTCGTCGCACTCGATCAGCCGATCGTCTACAACCGGTTTGGCTCCCACAACCCCTACGCCATGATGTACGCGCTCAAGCGTGACGTCATCGATCTGGACAGCGGCAAGACGCTGGACAAGATGACCGATGCCGAGATCGCCAGTCGCTCCTGCCGTGTGGCCCTCAAGCCCGGCAAGCGTCCGCGTCCCATGGTGCTTCGAGCCAACCTGGGCGACCGGGTGGATGTGAAGTTCACCAACCTGCTGTGCGCAACCGCCAGCGGCATGGGCACCAACAAGCCCATGACCCGGGTGGCCTCGATGATGTTCAACGGCGTCCAGCACCTCAAGGGCGACCCGAGCTACAACACCTTCGATCCGCGCATCACCGGCATCTCGGGCATCCATCCCGGACAGACCATCACCTACAAGCTGATGATGGAGCGTGAAGGCAGCCACCTGATTCATGACAACGGCGCGCCTGCCGGCGGTGAATCCGATGGCGGCTCGAACTCGCTCGGCCTCTTTGGCGCCCTGCATGTGGAGCCCAAGAACGCCAAGTCGTATCGCAGCCAGGTCGCTGCGCCCGTGATGGCTGCTGCCAAGGCCCAGGCCGTGGCGCCGGCCCTGCTCAACTACGAAGCGGTGGACCGCGATGGCAGCCTGACCGGCACGGTCGGCCTGCCCTTGCTCAACATGCATCGTGACCTGGGCGGCAACCGCGTGGAGGTGATCTACACCGACCTCAACGCCATCATCCAGGACTTCACGCCGCAGTACCACGGCAAGTACAAGGCTCAGGCTGCCGCTGCCGCCGAGGGCTACTACCGCGAATTCACCGTCATCTTCCATGACGAGCTGAAGACGGTGCAGGCCTTTGGCGCGGTGTTCGACCACGAAGGCGTGGGCTCGGGCGTGCGCGACGGCTTTGGCATCAACTACGGCTCCAGCGGCGTCGGTGCAATCGTGGCGGCCAACCGCCTGGGCCTTGGCCCGGCCAAGGACTGCGTGGAGTGCGCCTTCGAGGAGTTCTTCCTGACCTCCTGGGCCAACGGTGATCCGGCCATGATCGTGGCCCCGGGCGCCAACGGCGTGTCGCAGTTGTACCCGGACGATGCCGGCAACGTGCATCACAGCTACCTGGGCGACAACATCAAGTTCCGCAACCTGCAGGCCGGCGCCAAGGAAACGCATGTGTTCCATCTGCATGCGCATCAGTGGTTTACCCAGCCAACCAACGCGGGCGGTGCAGCCAGTTACCTCGACAGCCAGACCATCGGCCCGATGCAGGTGATGAACTACACCATCAACTGGAAAGGCGGCAACCGCAACAAGACCATCGGCGACTCCATCTACCACTGCCACCTGTATCCGCACTTTGCGCAGGGCATGTGGGCCTTGTGGCGCACGCATGATGTCTTTGAAGACGGCACCCGTCGTCTGCCCGATGGTGAACTGGGCGCGGGCACCGACCCGATGACCGGTCAGACCACCGGCGGTGCATTCTCTCCGGCGGTCATCCCGATTCGCGGTAACGCGCTCCTTCCGGAGCCCACCTACGGTGCGAACGGCGTGCCGGGCTATCCGTTCTTCATCGCCGGCAAGGCGGGACGTCGTCCGCCGCAGCCGCCGCTCGATCTGGCCCAGGATAGCCAGCTCGGCACCACCGGTCTGGGCCGTCACCGCATCGACGGGGGCACTCGGGTTCTGGGCGCAGGTGGTCGCAGTGGGGACTGGTCATCGATCATGAAGACCGCAACCCTCGAATTGCTGCCGCATGACGGCACCCAGCTTGAGAAGAACGCCATGGCGTATCACGCCAATGCAGCGGGTTTCCAGTCCCGGACGGTGGACGGCCAGGCCGCAACCTTCCAGGTGAATGGTCGCCCGGCCGTTCCGGGTGCGCCCTTCTCGGATCCCTGCCCGGCCGATGCGCCGATTCGTGAGTACCGTGTTTCGGCCGTTCAGCTCGACATGGTGGTCAACAAGCAGGGCTGGCACGACCCGCAGGCCCGCATCAACGTGCTGACCAGCGAAGTCGCGGCTTATGAAGGCAAGCGCCGTACGGCTGAGCCCTTCTTCTTCCGGGCCCATTCGGGTGAGTGCATCAACTTCTATCATCAGAACCGGCTGCCGGCCGAACTCGCCCTGGATGCCTTCCAGGTGCGCACGCCGACCGACACGATTGGCCAGCACATCCACCTGGTGAAGTTTGACGTCACCAGTGCGGACGGTTCGGCCAACGGCTGGAACTATGAAGACGGCACGTTTGCCCGCGAAGCCCTGATCGAGCGGATTCATGCTGCCAAAGCGGTGGGTGGTGCGCTCAAGCGGGTTCTGCCCGACGGCACGATCGTGCCTGAGTCGACCTCAGTGCTGCCGACCGATGCCAACCTGGGCTTCCAGACCACCATCCAGCGCTGGTGGGCCGATCCCCTGCTTGATGCGGGTGGCAAGGACCGCACGCTGCGTACGGTGTTCACGCACGACCACTTCGGTGCCTCGTCGATTCAGCAGCACGGCTTCTATGGTGCTCTGGTGATCGAACCGGTGGGTTCCACCTGGCTCAAGCCGGATGGCACACCGCTCACGACGGGTGTTGGCGCAGAGGCCATGATCCTGAACGCGACCGACAAGGTCACGCATCCGGATACCCGCGAGTTCATGCTCGCAGTGGCTGACTTTGCGCTGATCTACAAGGCCGATGGCACACCGGTGGATCCCCCGCCCCTGCCTGAAATCATCTCGACCCATCATCACAATCCGTACATGGTGAACTACAAGATGGAAGCGATTCCTCTTCGCCTGGCCTCCAATGGAGACAAGTCAGGGCTGTACACCGATGCCCGGGGTGAGTTGTCGAATGTGTTCAGCTCGACCGTCCATGGTGATCCGTTCACGCCTGTCTTCAAGGCCTACGAAGGTGACCGAGTGGCATTCCGTCTGATCCAGGGTGCTCAGGAAGTCCAGAACTCCTTCCATGTGCATGGCCTGCGCTGGAAGCGGGAAGTGGGTGATCCGACCTCGCCGTATGTGGGTGCACAAGAAGTGGGTATCAGTGAGCACTTCGAGATGGACATCCATCGTCTGCCCAACGTGGCCGGGGGTGCCAACACTGCGGACTACCTGTATCACTTCGGCAGCACCGATTCGCTGTGGAACGGTACCTGGGGCCTGCTGCGCACCTTTGCAACGCCCACCACGGTGGACCCGGTGACCAAGACGCTCGCGCAATCCTCGCTGGCCCCCCTGCCGGGCAACCCGCGTGGCCGCGCAACGGCTGCCGCTGTGTCGCCGATCAAGCCGGATGGCTGTCCGACCAATGCTCCGATCAAGAACTTCTCGGTCGAAGCCTGGGCGGCCCGCGATCTGCTGCCTGGTGGCGCCCTGGTGTACAACCAGCGTGCGGGCATCACCGATCCGTCAGCTCTGCTCTATGTGCATACCGGTGATGTTCTGGGTCTGCGCAACGGCAGCAAGCAGCCTGAGCCTCTCGTGATCCGGGCCAATGCGGGCGACTGCATCAAGGTCAAGCTCACCAACAAGCTGCCTGCAACCAAGCCGGTGCCCGACATGCTCGGTGACGCCATGCTGCCGACCATTACCAGCCTCAATGCCGACGACCTGCGTCCTTCGCGTCAGGTGGGCCTGCATGCCATGCTGGTGAGCTACGACGTTCGCAACAGCGACGGTGCCAACGTGGGTTACAACCCGCAGCAGACCGTGGGTTCGGGTGCTTCACGCACTTACACCTGGTATGCCGGCAAGATCGAACCGGATGCAACGGGCCGCCTGCAAGGCGTTCCGGTTGAGTTCGGCACGATTCCGCTGCGTTCGATGTCCGACCCGGTCAAGCAAGGCTCGCAAGGTCTGCTCGGTGTGCTGGTGGTGGAACCTGCTGGTGCGACCTACTACAACGAGGCCAACACGGCTCTTCAAGTGGGTGGAACCAAGGCCACGATCCGCGTGCCTGCCACGGCGACCCAACCGGCTCGCGTCTTCAAGGAGAATGTGCTTGTGTATCAGGATGGTCTGAACCTGCGTCTGCGCAACGGCACGAACCACGCCGAGATCGCGCAGCACTGGGTGGGTGACGATACGTATGACATGGGTGAGCGTGCACTGAACTACCGCACCGAACCCCTGGCCACGCGGATCGACTTCAGCAAGCAAAGCCCGACGGGCGGATGTGCCAACCTCACGCAAGTGCTGGCCAAGGACATCAACCCCTGCGTGCTGCCCCCCAACCTGATGGTCGACAACGACGCCCGTCTGCCCGCCGAACTGCGTGGCCTGCCGGTCGAGACGCCGATCTTCAGTGCCAAGCCGGGTGAAGAAGTGGTGTTCCGTGTGACCCAGCCCGATGGCCGTGCCCGTCAGCACAGCTTCCGGATCAATGGCCACAACTACGCCGACATGCAACTCGAGGACTACGTCACGCCGGGTAACTCCATCATGACCCCCGGCAAGGCGCTCAACGTCAAGCCTTACGGTGGCGCACAGCCGGGTTACTGGCAGTACCGTGATGGCCCCTCGATGTTCGTGAACACCGGTGTGTGGGGTCTGTTCAAGGTGCAGTAAAGGTGGGGTGGGCTG